>Ga0209415_10017299_pt1 | contig 11487 bp, 13 predicted proteins | sample PeaSoiSIISIP2007_FD_187696 | JGI IMG/M metagenome (GOLD analysis project Ga0209415, IMG submission 187696) | Peat soil microbial communities from Weissenstadt, Germany - SII-SIP-2007 (SPAdes) (version 2) | ecosystem: Environmental > Terrestrial > Soil > Wetlands > Peat | place: Germany... | reverse complement strand
AAGGATTTGTGTTGAATTTAAGGGGTTTAGAACGGGGTTCCGGATACTGCAGTAAATGGGTCCACAGGGATTTGAACCCTGGATCTTCGCCGTGTAAGGGCGACGTCATAACCGGTCTGGACTATGAACCCAAGCAAGCTCCAATTTAAAATGCATTTAAACTTTGAGAATTATTCAAAATAAAAATGAAGAAATTGTACGTTAATTAAATTACAGATATGTTAGACCTTGTTTTTTTCTCTAGCCCTACAGGATTAGGACATGCAACAAGAGATATCGCAATATCTCAGAATTTGGACGGAATAACAAAAAAATTTGTGAGTGGAGGAGCTGCTTCTCAATTTATCTCACAGAATGGCTTTGATGTAGATAACCTATACAAACCTCCACCTTTTCAAATTGAAAACGGTAATCTTAAACAGCCTCTAAAGTGGCTTTTTAGATACTATTCCTATTACAAAGAGTGTAAAGTAATTTCATCTCAAATACTTGAAACTTGTTCCCCAAAACTTGTCATAAGTGATGAAGACTTTGCATCACTAGTGGTGGCTCAAGAGAAAAGAATCAAAACTGTTTTGGTAACTGATATACTTGAAACAAAATTTGCAAAAGGAATTGGCTCTATAATTGAAAATCAAATGAACAAGTCAATGAAAAAAATAATTAAAAAGTGTGATCTTGTAATTTTACCAGAGAATGGAAAGGACGAAGGTAACATAGTAAGAGTTGGGCCAATAGTTCGTAAAACTACACAATCACGCGAACAATTAAGAGAAAAGTTTGCTTTTCATAAAAAAACAATTATTGTAAGTATTGGTGGAACTGATTCTGGAAGATTTTTGATAGAAAAAATTCTTGATGTTTATCCAAAAATTGAGTTAGATGTAGAACTTGTTATTGTATCTGGCCCATCTCTTAACTTAGATCTGCAACATATCAGAAATATGGGATTTGTAAATAATTTGCATGAGGTTGTATTTGCAGCAGACCTGGTTATTTCACTGGCTGGAAAATCCACCATAGATGAATCAAGGCATTATGGAACGCCTGGAATATTTATTCCAATAAAGGGTCATTTTGAGCAAGAGGAGAATGCAAAGGAGCTAGGGTACAAATATGATGATATTTTTCATCTAGACAAATTAATCAAGGAAAAGATTAACCAGAGAAGAAATCCGCAGCCTGTTGATGGAGCAAAAAGGGCGTCAGATCTTATAAGAGATTTTCTGTCCTAGATATTTTGTTGAAGATTAATGCAACAGGTGAATCTTGAAAATATCCAATACTTTATAGAAGGATTTGAAGAGAGGAAACCAAGTTTTGGAAAACCTAATTATTTCAAAATTTGGTGGAAGTGCAGTTGGTGTTGATGGTGTACTAATTCCAACAATCATTAGAAGGATAAATGAGCTAAAAAAAGACTCTAAAGTAATTACGGTATTTTCTGCCCCCCTTACAACATATAACGGAAAACAAAGATCACTTACTGATATTGCACTTGAGATTGGACGCATGGCAGAAAAAGGAGAGAATGTTGGTATTGACATTTTAAAAAAACCATATCAAAAAATTGTTGAATTAATAGATAAGACGCTTCAAAGTGATTGTAATAGAATCATCGACTCTTTTTTAGCAAAGGCTGAAGCTGCATTAACAGAAACACTACAAAAAAGAGAATTTGCCAATGAAACCAGGGCAAGATTACTTGCATATTCAGGCGAGATATTAATGTCACAAGTGATGAATTATGTCTTGAAAAGTTTTGGTATAAAGTCAGAAGCTATAACATTTGACATATGGCCCATAATTACTGATAATAATTTAGAATCTGCAAATTTTCTTGCTACCGAGTCTTTTGAGACAATGAATGATGTTGAAAAATTGTTAGAAAAAAATGACGTTTTGACAATAGGCGGATTTATCGGAAAGACAAAAGATGGAATAGAAACAACGTATGAGAGAGGAGGTTCTGACAGAACAGCAGCAGATCTTGGTATTCTTTTTAATAAAAAATACCATACTAGAATTGATTTTGAGAAGGATAGTGCTGTATTATCTGCAGATCCACGAGTTGTCAAAGAAGAACTAGAAAGCATTACTCATCTCTCATATAATGAGGCAAGAATCGCAGGAATGTTTGGAATGAAGATTCTAGATCCAATTGCAATTAAAGAGATTGTGGAAAATGGTGTAGAAATGCCAATAATAATTACGGACATGGGCAAACCTGAAAAGATTACAACAATTGAAAGAAAACTTGGTGAAAAAAACGGTCATCCACTTAAAATAGTTACAGGGAAAAAAAATTGTGCTATTGTTAGAATTGAAAAGGATTCTTCTGAAAAATTGTTCCATTCACTAGACAAAGATAAAAGATATAGTGAGTTTGTAGTCTTGTCGCCATTTACTAAGGATGATATTGAATTTACAAGAATATTATTTCTAGATGGCGACTATGTTAAGCGCAATGAAAGATACATCTTAGGATTTGACTCATTAGCATCCATAACTTACAATAGAGGTGTCATAACCTTAATTGGGGATGAAATGTGGCGTGTTCAGCAAGTCGCATCAAAGGCAAGTTCCAGAATAGGTGAGGCAGGTTTGAACATCCTCAACATGGATGCCCAGGAAGAGACATCTCGAATCATAATAATAATTGAGGATAGTGGAGACAGTATAGAAAAAGCAATTCGTGCAGTTCATGCTGAAAGATCTAAAATAAAATTTGTTTAACTGAAAATAATATCATCGGAATAATTTTGGCATAATAAAATTAAAACGATGGTTTTACTTTTTTCTTTTTCTGCGTGCAGCTCTCTGATCTGCTTTTCGCTTGTGTTTTCCAGTCTTTCTTAAAACCATATATAAAAATCAGGATTATTTACTAGAATTTCTATCTTTGGTATATCAGAATTTGTATAACATTTGACCCCTACAAGTCCATACCTGTAGGATGTCAAAGTGGGTTTATTCTTGAGCCTCTTTATCTAGAATCAGCTCGGCGTTACCCAAAACACGCGCTAATTATATTACGACAAGGAAATATTTAGACCTGATCTATATAGATCACGTATAGGAACCGTTGATTGCCCATAGTACAAGTGCAATCCCAATCAACGCATACCACTTGAAGTTGCGCTTGTCAAGAAATGCATTCTTTGGGACAAGTTGCCCTTCTGCTGTGGACAGACGAATCTTTCTCATCTCAAATCCATTACCTACAAGACCGATAACAAACAAGGCAACAGAGATTATTGATAATACAGGTTGTGGTGTCATAGCAAAGTCATGGTATTTTCCTTGATTTAAAGACAACCGCGCCTTTCCAGTAATGATAACTCATTCAGATTTGATTAATTCTTTAAATTACCAAACTCTATCTAATTTTGTATGAAAGAGCAAAGTAAGATTTGGATGAATGGTAAACTTGTGCCATACAAAAATGCAAAAGTCCATGTCCTTACTCATGCATTACATTATTCAACTGCAATATTTGAGGGAATTAGATGTTATAACACTCCAAGGGGTCCAATGATTTTCAGATTACCAGAACATGTAGACAGACTATTCAAGTCTGCAAAAATGTATTCAATGAAAATGCCTTATTCAAAAAAAGAAATTTCGGGTGGAATAATCAAGACAGTCAAAGCAAGTAAATTAAAAGAATGCTACATCAGACCCATTGCATATTATGGTCATGGTGTTATGGGTCTTACACCAACTCCAAATAAAGTACAAGTTGCAATAGCTTGTTGGGAATGGAATCTTGGTGAATCCAGTGCAGGAAAGGTACGGGGAGCCAGGTGTAAGGTATCAAGTTGGCTAAGAATAGATTCTAGATCTCAACCCATGCAAGCAAAGGCTGCATCAAATTATGCAAATGCTGCACTTGCAAGAGTTGAAGCATTAAGAGATGGCTATGATGAAGCAATCATGCTAAACTATCATGGTAAAGTATCAGAAGGAAGTGCAGAAAATATTTTCATTGTAAATAAAGGCGAGATCTCAACACCTCCACTTAGTGCTGGAATCTTGGATGGAATAACAAGAGATAGTGTTATCAAAATAGCACGGTCAGAGGGATTTACAGTAATTGAGAGAGATATTGACAGAGAAGATCTCTATGTAGCAGATGAGGTATTCATGACTGGTACTGCAGCAGAAGTAAAATCAGTAACTGAGATTGATAATGTAGCAGTTGGAGACGGCAAACTAGGCGAGGTGACACGTAAGCTACAAGATGCTTTCTTTGTAGCATCAAGAGGAAAAGATGAACGTTATCTAGAGTGGTTCACTCTAATCTAAAACCTGAAAGATTCAATTATGCCAAACCAGATTATATCACTTGATGGTACTATCAATGGTTGATCAACACAAACCAAAGTGTCATCTATGTAGCAATGTGTTTGAAAATTTGGAAGAATTAAGAAAACATCAAGATAGTGCACATAAAGAATTTACGGAATTTCACAAGGATGCAAGTGATCATTCTCCTACACCTGGAGATGTAACTATCTTTTAGATGAAGTAACATGGAGTGTAATGAAACTGCTAATTCAATTTGTTGGTTTTGTAAAAAAGGTCGTCACGAAGATTGTATGAAAAAAATTCCTACATATGCCAAGTCAGAAGGTCCTCATGACTGCACATTTGATACAAAACTTGTTGATTGTCAGTGCACTCACTAGATAACAAAAATAATCAGATTTTTTCTTGTATGATGTTATATTATGATTCTACAGTTCTTAGTACGCTTATGTTTTCTATATCTTCTTCAAGTTCTTTAACCAAACCTTTCCACCACTGTTCAAATTCTTTCATGTCTTTGCAAAACTCACAAAACCCTCTTTATAGATCTGCCGATTTTTTTGTAAGATGACATTTGAAAATTCAGTGGTCTTAACAATCAGTGTATAAAATCCAAAACTTGTCTTGGAGTAGTTACAAAATATTTCAAAAGATTTTTCAAGATATAAAATAGACTCAGGTTGAAAGAAAACGTCCGTAACCTACTATGCCATTGTCATAAAGGCTCCAAGTAGCTGGCTTTATCCAGAGGTAGTTATCACTATCTGCCTCAAGGTATAAAGTTGCAAGCACATTTGATGGGGAAGCTTGAAGTGAAGCAGGTCCTGCAAAGGCTTTTCCATTTAATGGATTATACATGCTTCCGTGACAGGGGCATTGACCATTGTTAGCAGGCTGTTGTGCAGTACTAGGCACATATCTCCAGAGGCACCACAGGTGCAAGCATACCATGCTATAAACTCGAAATGCAGTAACATCAGTTGAAGAACCTCCAAGTTCTGTAGGCAATCTAATTAGCTGCCACTGCCTGAATGGTTCTGAATTAAGAACTGTATCAGTTGAAGATGGATATATGATAATCTCGGAATGGTTTATGGGAAATGTGTTGATGTTTGCGTTAGTACCATCGGACAACACTACTTGTTGCTTTCCTGGGACAGAATTATCGGGATTTGGCATGAATTGTCCCCATGGAATAAATGGAGTAAATGTAAGTGCGACACTTCCAGCTGCTAGTAATTTTAAAAAGTCGCGTCTTGTCAAGGCATTTTTATCAATATTGCTTGGCTCATCTTGTTTGGGTTCTGTCACATTACTCAAATTAATTTAATGAATAAAGATCTTGTCAAACAATGTAAGTGAACAATGTTTGTGAAGGTTCCATCTAGATTTTATTACATGTAATAATCATCTGATCAACTGACTAGAGAATTCCATCAGAGGACGCATATAATCATAAAATGAAAAATAGTATTTTAGAACTAGAAAGAAGCGGGTCTAGTGGGATTTGGACCCACGACATAGGGATATCTCCGAAAGATCTTAAGAGTCCCTCGCTCTACCTGGCTGAGCCATAGACCCGGTAAAGAAGCTCACGCAAAGTTCGTTATTTAAACTTGAGTCAAAAAGAAAATGATTTTAGTTTTTTGCTGTTTCTATTTGAGAATATTTCTCTAGAATAGTTGTCAGCACAGTAGAGACCGGAGCATTGTTCATCTTTTCTTTCTCTGCCAAGAGTTTTCTGTATGCATCTAGTGTGATATACACAGGAATCGAGCCGTTTCCTTCCAACAAGCCTCTTACTCTATACAAAGCAGTTTCCATTCCCTTTTCTGCAATCTTTGCAAACTTTGCCTTGTCCATAATTGCGCCAAGAGGACCAAATGGCATGTCATAATTTACTGTCATGGTAACTCGGGTTTGTTTCTCGCCAAGTTCCTCAAAATCAACTGTAATTTCCCATTTCTTAAATGGACCTTTGATCATTTTAGCGGCAACCTTTCTTTCTGGAATGAATTCAGTTGTCTCACAGTCCCACTCTAGTCTCTTACCATCAAAGTCACCAATTACTCTAAATGTTGTACCTACTCCCATTCCTGCCTTTACATCCATAGGAACTACGGTCATTCCTACTCTCTCCTCAAATTGGTCAGAGATGTGTTCAGGTCTTGCAAAGTATGTAAAAACGTTCATGGTTTTTTCTTTGATGTCTATTGTCTTACTAACAGTGGTCATCATTGGCAGTTTTCGTAGAACTTGATTTAAAGCTTTTGCTAATTTTCACAGATCGGAGGATGTTGTAGCATTATATTAAAGAAAACAGTCTCAAAATAATAGTGAGTGATATACGTTTTGCCGCTCTTGCGGTTCTAGCTCTTTTAATATTTCCAACAATAAATTATGCCAGTGCACACAATAATCTAAACTCTGATGATCAGACAATAGGAAACTATGAGGTTCAAATAGCAACCGATCCAGAAATACCAGAAGCCAATCATCCATTCAAGCTTAGTCTTAGAGTACTAAATCATCAATCAGCATCAAATATTTTGAACTCGCTTAATACGCAGATTAGTGAGGTGGATCATTTTAGGATGGGATTAAGGATTTACTACAATGACGAGCTTGTTGGAACCATTCCAGTACAGAGCTTTGACAGAGGAGAGTGGTCAACACAGTATACATTTCATGAAACAGGAAATCACATAGTAGATGTTGATCTATATGACATGGGTCCAGACGGTAAGATTCTGACTTATACATTCAACATTACAGTTCTCAATGTATTTGGCAATATTTTTCCATACATCATATCATCAGGCGGTATTGGATTTGTTATCATAGTTGTGTGGGCTTTGATGACAAGAAATAAAGTAAAACCTAAGCACTAGTCTCTATCTTTTGACTTTGATCTATCCTAAACGCAAACAATACAGTAAGTAAAGTCATTGCAAAAAGTAAAATTCCAACACCGTTATGAATTGCAACTATAACTGCATGAAGTTTTGTATTAATCACTATAGCTCCAAGACCTATCTGTGATACTGCAAACACTCCTGCTAGTGTACCAGTAATTCTAATTTTTTTGTGCGATCCTTTGGTCTTCCAGGCACAGATTGCAGTTGCAACTATCAAGACTCCTGTTGTAGCTGCAATGAATCTGTGTATCCATTCAGTTAGAAACTGAGCAGAAGGTAAAATCCCACTTGGGCAAAGAGGCCAGTTAGGACATGTTAATCCCTGGCCACTTGCTTGAAGATATCCTCCAATAAACATTAGAGAGTATAAAATCACTAAAGAAGCAAGTGCTAGATATTTGAAGTACATTATTGAACTATGAATGGAGCATCCATTCCAAGTTGTGCATGTCCTGGAACTGTACAGATGTAATGATATGTTCCTGGTGCACCTGCTACAAATGTTACATCCTGATTTGCGTTAGGCTTTAGTGGATTATCTGCTGTTCCAGCTGCTGAACTCCACAATACATCAGATGGGTCAGTGGGATCAACAACTACTCCAAATGCATGGAATGATTTGCTATCGTTCTTAACATGAATGGTTACAGTATCACCTGATTTTACTGTGATTGTAGGATTGGTACCTGGTTGACCTGGTAATGTATCAAATGCATATTGTTTAAAGTCAGCACTCATAACAAAACTCACTGTAAATTCTACTTTATTTCCAGTCGGAGCAACTACTGCACCAGATGGAGCAGCACTACTGCCAGAACCGGCTGTTACCATAATTTTACCTTCCATGCCCAATTCTCTATGTCCTGGGACTGCACAAATGTAATAATATGTACCAGCCTTTGGTGGTACAAATGTTACTTCACCAGATGCACCTGGTTTCATTGGGTTGTCAGCAGTTCCAATTTCTGTTCCATCAATATCAGGACCTGGACCTGAAGTTGAATCAGTTATTGCAAATGCATGAAATGATTTACCAGAATTCTTAACATCAAATACTAGCTTGTCTCCAACATTTGCGTTAACCGTTGGATTATGATTTGGATCAGTTAATGATACAGTGTTAAAGGCATATACCTTAAAGTCAGAAGACTCTACAAAAGCAAGAGCTACGTTAATTGTTTTGCCTGTTGCCTGAACAGTTCCTGTACTTGCTGCATGTGAAGTTAGTCCTTCTTGAATTTTTCCAGCAGTTGGAAGATAGGAATTCCAATAATCATAATTTGCAAAAAATATTACACCGCCGACAACCATGATTCCTATTAGAATTGCCAGTAGCTTGCCTAATCTAGCAGGGCTTGTCCTAAGTATTGGTTCTTCAGTATGACTCATATCAATATCCTATATGATGGGGATTCTTGGCAGTATGTGGATAGTAATACTTGCCACCAAGGTCAAATGGATCGTCCATGTTTGCCTCCTTACCCTTTGAGGAAGAATATATCAAGTTAATCAAGAATGCCAAGAATCCTCCACCTAGAATCCATGCACCTACTGTTGCAATCTGGTTGAGTTGTACCCAAGAGGTGTACTCTGGAGGATAATCATAAATTCTTCTTGGCATTCCTTCAAGGCCAAGCAAGTGCTGTGTAAAGAATACTTGGACTGTTCCCCATAACATCATAATGAAATGAATTTTTGCAAGTTTTTCATTGTACATTCTTCCAGTGATGAACGGGAAGATGTAGTATACCATGCCAACAAATCCAAATGCGATTGTACCTGTGAGGAACAAGTGCATGTGTCCTACTACCCAATAAGTTCCATGGCTGATAAAGTCAAGTGGCATTGCAGAGTTGAGAACACCACCAGCACCTGCAGAGAAGAATAGTGCAATTCCACCTACTGCAAATAGCATAGGTGCTGCAAATTTGATTCTGCCTCCCCACATTGTTGCAAGGAAATTAAATACGTGCATACCAGATGCTGGTACTGCAGCTAAGGTTCCAATCATAAATACGACTTTGGTTGTAAAGTCCATACCTGTAGAATACATGTGATGACCCCAAGATGCAAATCCAATCATTCCAAGCATTACAAATGCAAAGACACCACTGCCTTGACTATACAACGGCTTGCGTGAAAATCTAGGAATTAATTCATACATCATTCCAATTGCAGGTAACAAGAAGATATACACCTCAGGATGGAACGTAAACCAAAACAAGTGCAAGTATGCAATTGGGTCTCCTCCTGCTGTTGGGTTGAAAAAGCCTGACACTCCAAGTCTATCAGTAAGTAACATGATTAATGCTGCAGCATATGATGGCATGGCAACAAGTGTCATTAGAGATACAGTAAGCATGGACCATGCAAAGAGTGGAACTTTACGCAGTGGAAGATCTGGGTGCTTGCATTTGAGAATTGTGACTATAAAGTTAATGGAAGATAGAATGGATGAGACACCCAAAATCTTTAGGCCAAATATCATCATGTCTGCAGCTGGACCTGGTGCCCTGATTACAGAATATGGAGCATATGAAACCCAAGAAGTGTCAGAGAATCCAAGCCATAACAATACACCACCAATCGGATTCATCCAAAATGCAATTGCGTTTAGTTTTGGATAAGCCATATCTTTGTATCGTACCATGAGTGGAACGAGATAGTTACCAATTCCGTTTGCAACTGGAAGTGCAAACAAGAATAACATTGTAAGACCGTGAACTGTGAATATTCTGTTAAACGTTACAGAATCAGAGATTAGAAAGTTCTGACCTGGGAAGAACAAGTGTGTTCTTATCAACATGGCCAAGACTCCTGCCATAAACAAGAATGTAAGACCTGTCACTGTATAGAGCAAACCCACATCTGTGTGATGCGTTGAAAACATTATCTGCCAAATTGGACGTGATTTCTTTAGTTCTAGTACCATGCAAATCCCTCTAATTTACTAGATATTTTTTGTATACATAAAATGTTTTTGATAATTATCAAGGTGTATCCTCCACTACTAACGATCCTCTCATGTTGTAATGTAACAAACCACAATATTCTCTGCATTGTATTGGGAATTCACCTGCTTGATCTGGTGCAAACCATGCATGGTTTACATGACCTGGAACAACATCTTCAAAGACTACATAATCTGGAATGTTAAAAGAATGCATTACATCCTTGCCGTATATCTCAAAATTATACGCATGTCCTTTCTTTACATGGAGTGTGCTTATTTCTTTAGTTCCGTCTTGGTGCTCAAAACTCCAGAACCACTGCTGACCTGTTACTTTGATGGTTTCAGCATCTGCTGGAACGTCTTCAACTTCTTTTTGAACAACCCAGGAATCAACACCGACATATAATAAAATTGCAATAACTACTCCTACCATTACCCATTCTGCGGTATCGTGACCCATCTAATGTCCACCCTCTTTTTCGTATGTACCAGTGGTTGGATCGTCTAGTTTTTCCCATCTAGTAGGAATCTTGTTCTTGGGATGGGATTCACGGAATCTCCAAACAAGCCAGATCATTGTGCCTGATACTACTGCACCAACTGTAAAGGCTGCAGTTGTCATTCTAAAGAACTCGTTCCATACTTCAGCTCTTAGGTTAATATACTGCTTTTCAGATTGCCCCTGACTTGATTGGGCATGTGCAAAGTGTATCTGTGGAACAAGAGCTAATACGATTAATGCAAATAGTGAAACAACAATGATTCTCTTCATTTGCTGTTTTGAGGATGAAACAATTTTCTATTTAAGCCTTTTGTAGATTGCCAGCGATCAAAGTTTGTATTTTTAAAGAAAAATTAAGAGATAGAACATGAAGTGATTTACGATCGCTTTTGTTAAAGATCTATTGGATATATCACAATTAATTTAGCAAATTTTGGTCATTCAAATACTGTATCATATTAGCAAAATCAGATTTTGTAATTTCACTGTTTATAACCAAATTTGCAGAATTAGAAACCCAATATGGTACATGTTTTCCCTGTACATCATAATCACTTAGCAATTCAGTTACAGCGGATGGATCATTTGGATATCTTAACCAGTTAGCTAGATCATCAATTAGATCTGCTGGATCTTGCAGTTGTAAAGAACGTATTAATTGTTCAGAGTGGAGAATCTTAAATTCAGGATAACAGTTCAACATGGTATAGTTTCCTGCCATGTAAAAATTCCAATTGTTACAATCTACATTATATTCATATTTTGAATTATCATACTGCCAGCCAAACCCATTTTTAATTGTT
>Ga0209415_10017297_pt1 | contig 11490 bp, 7 predicted proteins | sample PeaSoiSIISIP2007_FD_187696 | JGI IMG/M metagenome (GOLD analysis project Ga0209415, IMG submission 187696) | Peat soil microbial communities from Weissenstadt, Germany - SII-SIP-2007 (SPAdes) (version 2) | ecosystem: Environmental > Terrestrial > Soil > Wetlands > Peat | place: Germany... | reverse complement strand
GGACGTGATGGTGCAGCGCCCGATCTTCGTCGACGACCGGCTCGTCGCCTGGGTGGTGATCTCCGCCCACCTGATGGACATGGGCGGGATGGTGGTCGGGTCGTTCGCACCGTCGGCGACCGAGTGCTACCAGGAGGGGCTGCGCATCCCGCCGGTGCGGCTGTTCCGCGCCGGCGAGGAGATGACCGACGTGTGGGACCTGTTCCGCAACAACGTGCGCATGTCGCAGCTGGTCGAGATGGACCTGCGTGGCCTCGTCGCCGGATGCCATTTCGCGTCCGAGCGGATCGAAGCCGTGGTGCGCACGGCGGGGGAGGAGACGTTCGTCGAGAGCCTGCGTGCCATCCGCGAGCTGACCGGACAGGAGATGCGGCGGCGGGTCTCGGCCATCGAGGACGGCGTGTACCGCGCCACGTCGTGGACGGAGTTCGACGAGGAGTTCTTCGAGCTGCCCTGCACCCTCACCGTTGCCGGTGACCACCTGACGTTCGACTTCGCCGGCGCGTCGCCGCAGACCACCCACTTCTTCAACTCGAAGCCCTACATCGTGGAGAGCGAGCTGGCCGTCATGCTCTGGTGGCGCATCGCCGTCGATCTCCCGTTCAACGAGGGGATCTTCTCCACCCTCGAGGTGCGCTGCCCCGACGGGTCGATCGTCAACGCCCGGCCGCCGGCGCCGATCTCCGCCGCCCACATGCACGTCGCCCTCAATGCCGCCGATGTGGCCATGCAGGCCGTGACCCTCGCCCTCGCCGCCTCTCCCGAGCCCGGTCCCCAGTCGCGCGTGCTCGGGCCGGGGTTCGAGTCGGCGATCGGCAACAACCTGTGGTCGTGGTCGCGTCCTGACGGAACCACCGACGCGATCATGGTGATGGACGGCAACTGGGTGGGCGGGTCGGCGAGCATCGCGCGCGACGGCCTCGACCTCGGCCGCAACCTGGTCGGCACCAACCTGGGCGGCTCGTTCCCCGACATCGAGATCCTCGAGTCGTGGTACCCGCTGCTGTTCCTCGAGCGGCGGGCCCGGCAGGGCACGGAGGGCGCCGGATCGCACCGCGCCGGCGCCGGCAACCAGCTGAGCTTCCGCCCGCACGGCGTGGGCACCATCTCCGGGACGATGTTCGGCATGCGCCGGTGGCTGCCGCTGCCCGGGGTCGCCGGCGGCGCGCCCGGGGCGTGCAACCAGTTCCTCGTGCACCGCGCCGACGGCTCGGTCGAGCAGCTCGACGTGAACGCGACGGGCATCTCGGTGTCCGACGGCGACTGGTTCCAGATGCGGCTGGCCAACGGGGGTGGGTTCGGCGATCCGCTCGAGCGGCCCGCCGACCTGGTCGCGGCCGATGTCGACGAGGGCCGATTCAGCCGCGAGGACGCGGCGCGCGTGTACGGCGTCGCCATCACCCCCGATGGCAGCGTCGCCGAGGAGGCGACGGCGCGGCACCGTTCCGAGCTGCGCGCCGCCCGGCTGGAGACGGCCTCGCCCGCGTTGCGACCGGTCCGTGATCCCGGGGCTCCTCTTGCGGACGCACGGCCCCTTTTCCCCGGCGTGGTGCAGCGAGGCGCGGTCGCCTACGCGGAGACGAGCGGCACCGCACTGGCCGTCGCGCCCGACCACTGGACCGACGGCTGCCCGGTCCTGGTCGAACGCCCGTGGGACACGGGACCAGGCGTCGAGTTCCGCACGTACCTCGACCCCGGGAGCGGCCGCGCGCTGCACGTGGAGGTCGTGCTCGGCGGCGCGCCGCGCTCGTTCGGTGTGCTGCCGGACCGCTGGACCTCGGCGGTCGCATCATGAGCCGCTATCGCGTGATCTCCGCGGACGGTCATCTCGAGATCCCGCCCGAGCCGTGGATCCGCCACGTGCCGGCCGAGCATCGCGACCGCGCCCCGCGCCTCGTCAAGTTGAACACCGGCGGCGAAGGGTGGATCGTCGAGGGCAGCCCGCTCATCCACAACGGTCAGAACGTGGCCGCCGGTCGCCCGCTCAAGCTCCGCGGCGGGTCGTACTGGGAGCCCGACGGGAGCCCAGTGCCCGGTACCGGTGACGCCGCGCAGCGGCTGCGCGAGCAGGACCTCGACGGTGTCGACGCCGAGGTGCTCTATCCGCCGGTGTTCGTCACCCGCTTCATCGAGAACATCGAGGACCGCGAGGCCTACGTCGCCATGGTGCGGGCCTACAACGACTTCCTCGCCGAGGACTACTGCTCCGTCGCGCCCGACCGGCTGATCGGCAACGCCCTCATCCCGGCGAGCGGCATCGAGGACGCGATCGGCGAGCTGAAGCGGGCGCGGACACTGGGGTTGCCGTCGGTGTGCATGGTGTCGTTCCCCAACGGCACCGGCCAGCCGTCCCCGGAGGACGACGCGTTCTGGACCGCGGCGCTCGAGATGGGCATGCCGGTCACGGCCCACGGCACGATGGGTGAGCGCGGCAACCCACTGCTCGCGCAGTCCGCGCGCGGGACGTTCGACCTGCAGACGTCGATGGTCTCGCGCACCATGCCGCCGCCGGTGCTCTGCATCGTGCGCATGGTCCTGTCCGGCGTGCTCGACCGCATCCCGGAGCTGCGCATCTACCTGGCCGAGACCAACGCCAGCTGGCTGCCCAACGTCCTGTACATGATCGACGACTCCTATGGCATCTTCCGCCACTGGTACGGGGTCGACCTGGCCAAGGCACCGAGCGAGTACGTGTGGGAGCACTTCTCGTTCGGCATCGTGCGCGACCCGCTCGCCCTCCGCATGCGCGACCTCCTGCACCTCGACCACATCATGTGGGGCTCGGACTTCCCGCACTCGGTGTCGTCGTACCCCGAGTCGCGGCGCTGGCTGGACGAGATCTTCGGCGGCTGCCCCGACGCGGTGCGCCGCCAGGTCCTCGTCGACAACCCGTGCGCCTTCTTCCACCTCGACCCGGCTCGGGAACTGACCCCGACGCCGTGACATGACTCGCCTCCGCCCGTCCCGGGCGTCGGCTCGTGTGCCGCCGGGGGCCCCACCCCGGCGGCCGGCTGCGGGATGGTGTCGGTCCAGCCGCATCGGCGGACCCGGGGGTCAGCGGGCCCGCTGCAGCCCTCCGCCGTCGACCACGATCCGCTGCGCGGTGACGAGCTCGGCCGCATCGGACACGAGGAACCGCACGGTCGCGGCCACGTCCTCCGGCTCGCACAGGCGGCCGAGGGGGAACCGGGTGTTGAGCTCGTGGATCTCCGTCACCCCCATGCCCTTGGCGATGCGGCGGCCGAGGTCGGTGTTGGCCAGGCCCGGCACCACGATGTTGACGCGGATCCCGTTGCCCGCCTCCTCCTTGGCGAGGGTGAGGGCGAGCGCCTCCTGCGCGGCCTTGGCCATGTTGTAGGGACCGCAGTAGGGGTCGGTGCTCAACGCCGACTGACTCGAGATCATGATGATGTCGCCGCGTGGGCGCTCGCGCATGCTCGGGAGCACGGCCTGGCTGGCGTGGTGCGACCCCAGCGCGACCGTGTCCATCACCCGCTCGAGATCGTCGAGCGTCGTCGACGCCACCAGGGAGCCGCGGTTGGAGATGCCGGCGTTGTTGATGAGGATGTCCACGTGCCCGAAGTCGGCGACCACCCGGCCCACCATCTCCTGCACCTCGTCGAGCACGGCGACCGACGCCTGGTAGGCCCGTGCCCGGCCACCCTTGCCCTCGATACGGGCGACCACCTCCGCGGCCGCCGCCTCGTCCTTGCGGTAGTTGACGGCGACGGCGGCGCCGTCATCACCGAGGGCCTCGACGATCGCCCGCCCGATGCCCCTGCTGCCACCCGTGACCAGTGCGACACGTCCTTCGAGACCCATGCCCACGTTCTACACCAGTCGCCGTATCGTGGGAGCCGTGACGCCGATCCAGGGCAACGTCGTGTCGAAGGAGCGCTATGTCTCGAGGGAGTTCTTCGACCTCGAGATGGCCAAGCTCTGGCCGCGGGTGTGGCAGATGGCCTGCCGCGAGGAGGAGGTCCGTGACGTCGGCGACTTCCTCGAGTACCTCATCGGCGACCAATCGATCCTGATCGTCCGCTCCGACGTCGACACGATCAAGGCGTACCACAACTCCTGTCGCCACCGCGGTACGCGGCTCGCGACCGGGACGGGGAACTTCGCCACCTCCGAGATCCGCTGCCGCTACCACGCGTGGCGGTGGGCCCTCGACGGAGAGAACATCGAGGTGGTCGACCGCTTCGACTTCCCCCCGATGGACGACGACGACCTCGCCCTCGGCGAAGTGCGCGTGGGGCGGTGGGGCGGCTTCGTGTTCGTCAACATGGACCCTGACGCCGAGCCACTCCTCGACTACCTCGACCCGCTGCCGCGACTGCTCGCGCCGTACCAGCTCGACCGCCTGCGCTTCCGCTCGTACCGCACGACGATCATCCCCGCCAACTGGAAGATGGTGCTCGACGCGTTCAACGAGAGCTACCACGTCCAGGGCACGCATCCGCAGCTGCTGATGTGGACCGACGACACCGAGATCACCTACGAGCAGTTCGGCAGGCACGCCCACATGTGGCGGGTCCGCCAGCGCAACGACGTGCACCCGAGCCCGCGCCTCGGCCTGAAGGACGACGACTGGGACGAGCGCGAGCTCCTCGCGTCGATGATGGGCGAACTGCGCGGCCTGTTCCTGAAGGAGGAGATCGAGGCCGTCGAGGCGCTGCGCGACCAGCCGCTGCCCGAGGGCCGCACCGCGCTCGACGTCTACAACGAGCTGCGCATCGGGATGCTGCAGCGCAAGGGCATCGACCTGTCGGGCTTCACCGAGGAGCAGCTGCTCAACGCCGACGACTGCTACTTCTTCCCCAACGTCGTCGGGCCGATCTACCCAGGGAGCACGACGCTGTTCCGCGTGCGCCCCAACGGGCTCGACCCGCTCAGCACGATCAAGGACCTGTGGACGCTCGAGTGGCCGGAGGCGGGGGAGGAGCGGCCGATGCCGCCGCGCAAGTACTACCCCGACTGGTCGGCCAAGGACTGGGGCCTCGTCACCAACCAGGACTACGGCAACATGGAGCATGTCGTCGCGGGGATGCGGTCGCGCGGGTGCTCGGACCTGATCCTCAACCCGCGGCAGGAGTCCAACGTCCTGCACATGCACCGCGTCATCGACCGCTACCTGTCGGCGTGACGGGTGGCGGGCACGGTCCACGTCGAACCCGCGGGAGTCGACCTCGCCGTCGCTGACGGCGAGACGGTGATGCACGCCGCCGAGCGGCTCGGCTACCGGTGGCCGACCGTCTGCCACGGGCAGGCCGTGTGCACCACCTGCTTCTTCGAGCTCGTGTCCGGCGGTGAGCATGTTACCCCCATGTCGGCGGTCGAGCGGGCCGCCCTCGCCTCCTCGCCGGTCGTGACCCTCGCCGAGGGAGTGGTGCGGCTCGCCTGCCAGACCGGTGTCACCGGCGACGTCTCGCTGCGCAAGCGGGGTGTGCGGCCGGTGCAAGAATGCACGTGAAGGGGGGCGAGGGATGGATTTCGAGGACACCGCCGAGGAAGCCGCGTTCCGCCAGGAGGCGCGGAGCTGGCTGAAGGCCAACGCCCGCGAGCGCGAGCCCGGCGAGGTCTCGACGCTGCGGGGCTTCTACGACTCCGACGATCTGTTCGTGGCCCAGGGGCGGGCGTGGCAGCGCACCCTGCACGACGGCGGATGGGCCGGCATCCAGTGGCCGGTCGCCTACGGGGGCCGGGGCGGCACGCCGATGGAGCAGCTCATCTACCGCCAGGAGGAGTCGCGCTTCGACGTGCCCTCGGGCCTCTACGCCGTCGCCATCGGCATGGCCGGTCCGACGATCATCGCCCATGGCACGGACGCGCAGCGCGCCCGCTACCTGCCCGCGATCCTGCGCGGCGACGACGTGTGGTGCCAGCTGTTCAGCGAGCCTGGCGCCGGGTCGGACCTGGCCAGCCTGACCACCCGTGCCGAGCTCGACGGCGACGAGTGGGTCGTCAACGGGCAGAAGGTGTGGAGCTCGGGCGCCCACCACGCCCGCTACGGCATCATGCTCGCCCGTACCGACTGGGACCGGCCCAAGCACAAGGGCATCACGTTCTTCCTCGTGGACATGGACACCCCGGGCATCGACGTGCGACCCCTGCGCCAGATGACGGGCGGGTCGTCGTTCAACGAGGTGTTCCTGACCGATGTGCGGGTACCGGCTGCCAACGTGCTGGGCGACGTCAACGAGGGCTGGCGGGTCACCATGACCACCCTGGGCCACGAGCGCAGCATGAGCGGCGGGCCGTCGCCGTTCCCGCAGCTGCTGCGCCTCGTGCGTTCGAGCGGCGCGATCGGCGACCGCGTCGTGCGCGACCGGCTGGCGGAGTGCTACGTGCGCGGTCGCGTGATCGAGTTCCTCGGCTACCGCGCCCAGACCGCACTGAGCCGCGGGCAGGCTCCGGGGCCGGAGACGAGCGTGATCAAGCTCGCGTTCTCCCAGCTGGCCACGCTCATGGCCCGGCTCGCAGTCGACGTGCAGGGGCCGACGGGGATGCTCGTCGGCGACGACGCGCCCGACCACGGGACCTGGCAGCAGCAGTTCCTCAGCGTCCCGTCGTTCCGCATCGCGGCGGGGACGGACGAGGTGCAGCGCAACGTGCTCGGCGAGCGGCTGCTCGGCCTGCCCTCCGAACCGAGGGCCGACAAGGACGTGCCGTTCCGCGCCGCCCGCTGATGGAGTTCAACCTCGCCGACCTGTTCGAGTGCGTCGCCGACCGCGTCCCCGACCGGGAGGCGATCGTGTGGCGGGACCGGCGACTGACGTTCCGCGACATCGACGAGCGGGCGACCCGTCTGGCCCACGCCCTGCAGGACGCCGGCGTGCGCGCCGGTGACCACATCGGTGTGTACACCTACAACCGCCCCGAGTTCCTCGAGACCATGCTGGCCGCGTACAAGATGCGCGCCGTCCCGATGAACGTCAACTACCGGTACGTCGCCGAGGAGCTGGCCTACCTGTTCGCCAACGCCGACCTGGTGGCGGTGGTGCACGAGCGGTCGTTCGGGCCGCTCGTCGAGTCGGTCCGCGCGCGCGTGCCCACGTTGCACACGACGGTGGTGGTCTCCGATGGCTCGTCTGCCGTCATCTCTCCGTCCGCGCTGGACTACGAGCGCGCCCTTGCGGCGGCGTCGCCGGACCGGGACTTCGGGCCCCGGTCCGCCGACGACCTCTACCTCCTCTACACCGGAGGCACGACCGGCATGCCCAAAGGCGTGATGTGGCGGCAGGAGGACATCTTCTTCGCCACCATGGGCGGCGGCAGCCAGGGCGCACCGCCGTTGGAGCGGCCGGAGGAGATCGGCGACGTCGCCGACCTCGGGCCCCGGGGGCGCTTCACCGCGCTCCTGCCGCCGGGCGCCGAGCCGCCGTCGGAGTACAACGCGATGTCGCTCGGACCGCTCATGCACGCCAGCGGCCAGTGGTCGGCGTGGGGCACGCTGCTCGCCGGCTGCAAGGTCGTGCTCTACCCGCAGCGGAACATGGACGTGCGTGTCGCGCTCGACACGGTCGAACGCGAGCGGGTCACCATGCTCACGCTCGTCGGCGACGCCCTCGCGCGGCCCCTGGCCGACGCGCTCGACGAGGAGCCGGGACGGTGGGACACGTCGTCGGTGCTCATGCTCGGCTCCGGCGGCAGCATCCTGTCGGCCGACGTCAAGGACCGCCTCCTGCAGCTCATGCCGACCGTGATGCTGATCACGGAGGCGATCGGGTCGTCGGAGTCACCCGTGCAGGCGCTGTCGGTGTGGACGCGCGGCGGGATGCGCAGCGGCACACTGGAGTTCGCGGCCAAGGATGTGACGACCGTGTTCGACGACGACCTGCGGCCCGTCGTGCCCGGCTCGGGAGACGTCGGTCGTCTGGCCACGAGCGGTCGTGTCCCGCTCGGCTACTACAAGGACGAGCGGAAGTCGGCGGAGGCGTTCGTCACCGTCGGCGGGGTGCGGTGGGCCCTGCCCGGCGACATGGCGACCGTCGACGCCGACGGCACGGTGCGGGTCCTCGGGCGGGGGTCGCTGTGCATCAACACCGGCGGGGAGAAGGTCTACCCCGAGGAGGTCGAAGCCGTCCTCAAACTGCACGCCGCGGTCGCAGACGCCGTCGTGGTCGGCATGCCCGACGAGCGCTGGGGTCAGGCCGTCACCGCGGTCGTGGCGCCCGTCGCCGGGGTCGAGTGGCCGGGTGACGACGCGCTGACCGACTGGTGCCGGGAGTCCCTCGCCGGCTACAAGGTCCCCCGCCGCTACCACGTCGTCGACGCGGTCGTGCGCTCGCCCTCGGGCAAGGCCGACTACCGGTGGGCCCGCGACGTGGCCTCCGGTTCTAGGCTGGACGCATGAGCGTCACGCCGCTCGTGATCGATGCGGACGGCCACGTCGTCGAGGACGAGCGGCGGATCGTCGCCACCGTGCCCGACCACCTGCGCGGCTTCGTCGAGGGGTTCGTGCCCGACGACCCGGCGCAGGACCGCACGCGTGTGATCGAGGGCAGGCCGTGGCGCACCGCGTACACGCCGCCGCACACCCACAACAACCACGTCGCCGCCGGCGGCATGGTGCAGGAGGGCGGGCGCGACCCGCGCATCCGCGTCGACGTGCTCGACAGCGAAGGGATCGACGCCGCCGTGCTGTTCGGCAGCTCGGCCCAGCTGTTCTTCCTGTTCGAGCGGCCCGACGTCGCGGCCGCGCTGTGCCGCGGCTACAACGACTGGCTGGCCGAGTACTGCGCCCACGACCCACGCCGCCTCGTGGGTGTCGCCGCCCTGCCGCAGCAGGACCCGGCGCTCGCGTCCGAGGAGCTCGAGCGGGCCGTGACCACGCTCGGGTTCGTGGGCGGGTTCATCCGGCCCAACCGGATCAACGGTCGCACCGTCGACGATCCGGCCTTCGACGTGCTGTGGGCGACGGCCGCCCGCCTGGACGTGCCGATCGCCTTCCACGAGGCCTACATCCCCGGCATCGACACCGTCGGCATGGACCGCATGTCGACCTACGCCGGCTCGCACATCATCAGCCACGTGTTCGAGCAGATGACGGCGATGCTCGTGGTCACCCTCGCCGGCGTGCAGGACCGCCACGACGGTCTGCGTCTGGGGTTCCTCGAGGCCGGGTGCGGGTGGGCGCCGACCTGGCTGGACCGGATCGAGGAGCACTACGAGCTGGCGCCGGGCGACTACCGCGGCGGCGACCCGAAGGGCAAGGTCAACAAGCGCTCGTGGCTCACCTTCGAGATCGAGGAGCCCGGCCTGACCGCGGCCTGCCAGCTCGGGTGGGCGCACAACATCCTGTTCGCGTCGGACTTCCCGCACTTCGATGCCGTCTATCCCGGGGCGCTGAAGAAGGTCCGCGACCTGCACCGCGATCTGCCCGACGGGATCCTCGACGACCTGCTCGGGGGCAACGCGCTGCGGTTCTACGGACCGCGGCTCGAGCGCCTCCTGGGTCGGGGCTGACCCCGCGCCCGTGACCGGCGGGCCGCTGGCCGGGCTGGAAGGGCTCCGCGTCGTCGACGCCACGGAGGACATCGCCGGTGCCTACTGCACCAAGTTGCTCGGCGACGCCGGCGCGACCGTCGTCAAGCTCGAACCGGTCGGCGGGAGCGCGCTGCGGCGTCGCACCCGGACCGGGACGCTCGGCGACGACGGCGACCCCGACGGTGCGCTGTGGCGGTTCCTCGCCGCCGGCCAGGCCAGCCCCTCCGACGCGGCCAGCCTCGACGACGCCCACGTCGCCGTCGTCGGACCGGCCGCCGACCCCGTCGGCCTCGCCGGGGCCCGGCCGGACCTCGTGGTGGTGTGCCATACCTGCTTCGGGCTCACCGGGCCCCGCGCCGGAGAGGAGCGGCCCGAGCTGCTGCTGCAGGCGTTGTCGGGCGGGCTGATGACCCACGGCCGGCCGGACGGTCCGCCGCTCATGGTCGGTGGCTCGCTGAGCGAGTGGGCGGTCGGCCTCTACGGCGCGCTCGGAGCTGTGACCGCGTTGGCGCGCGGCGGGGGCGCGCTCGTCGACGTCTCGGCCCTCGAGGTGATGGCGATCACGCTGGCCAACTACCCGACGCTCCAGGCCGCGTTGCCGGGGGGCCAGCGCACGCGCTCGACGTTCCTCATGGTGCCCGGCATCGAGCCGTGCGCCGACGGCTACGTCGGCATCGCCACGATCACCGCGGAGCAGTGGCACACGTTCCTCGCCATGATCGGCCGTTCCGATTTCGCCGCCGACGACACGCTGCTCGTGCAACCGCGCCGGGTCCAGCGGCCCGACGTGATCGAGGCCATCCGGACGTGGACGCGCGCCCACACCGTCGCCGAGGTCGTCGAGCGGGCCACGCTCCACCGCATCCCCGTCGTGCCGATCGGTAACGGGCGCACGCTGCCCGACAACGAGCAGGCCCGGGCCCGCGGGCTCCTCGGCGTCAACCCGCGCGGCGGGCTCCCGCACCCGCGCCCGCCCTTCCAGTCGAGCGCGACCGAGCCCGGTCCCGTCCTCCCTGCGCCGGCGCTCGGCACGGGCGTCGCGTGGTCCGGTGCACGGCCGATCTTCGCTCCGATGGGCGGGGTCCGGGTGCTCGACTTGACCGCGTTCCTCGCCGGTCCGTTCGGCACGCACTTCCTCGCGTCGGCCGGAGCGGACGTGATCAAGGTTGAGTCCATCCAGCGGCCCGATCCGATGCGCTTCAACGTGCGCCTGCCGCCGACGGTCGACCGCTGGTACGACCAGGGCAACATCTACCTCGGCGTCAACCTCAACAAGCGCGACATCACGCTCAACCTGACCGATCCGCGGGGGCGGGCGTTGCTGCTCGAACTGGCGGCGACGTGCGACGTGGTGATCGAGAACTTCACGCCCCGCGTGCTCGAGCAGTTCGACCTGACGTACGAGCGGTTCCGCGCCGTGCGGCCCGACATGATCATGGTGCGGATGCCCGGGTTCGGGCTCGACGGGCCGTGGCGCGACAGGCCCGGCTTCGCGGCGAGCATGGAGCAGACGTCGGGGCTGGCATGGGTGACGGGCTACGACGACGGGATCCCGAACATCCCGGGCGCGTGCGATCCGCTGGCCGGGGCCCACGCCGCGTTCGCCGTCATCACCGCGCTCGCCCATCGGGAGCGAACGGGGGAGGGGCAGCACATCGAGCTGGCGATGCTCGACATGGCCGCCAACCTCGTCGCCGAGCAGCTCGTCGAGCACCACGCGTACGGGCACCTCATGTGCTGCGAGGGCAATCGCAGCGCATCGGCCGCGCCCCAGGGGGTGTACCGCTGTCCGGACGGGGAGTGGATCGCGATGTCAGTCGGGTCCGCGTCTGAGTTCGCGTCGCTGTGCCGCGTGCTCGGGTGGGACCCGCCGGACGCGATGTCGTCGTTGGCGGCGCGCCGGGCGTCGCACGATCAGCTCGACGGGCTCGTGCAGGAGTGGTGCGCGACGAGGACGCAGAAGGAGGCCCTGGCCGGGCTCGCCGCGGCGGGCGTGGCCGT
>Ga0209415_10017296_pt1 | contig 11490 bp, 7 predicted proteins | sample PeaSoiSIISIP2007_FD_187696 | JGI IMG/M metagenome (GOLD analysis project Ga0209415, IMG submission 187696) | Peat soil microbial communities from Weissenstadt, Germany - SII-SIP-2007 (SPAdes) (version 2) | ecosystem: Environmental > Terrestrial > Soil > Wetlands > Peat | place: Germany... | reverse complement strand
GTCCCTTCCTCCAGGCGTGGAGGAGGCTTCCTCCTGCCCTTGGGTCCCTTCCTCCAGGCGTGGAGGAGGCTTCCTCCACGCGTACGGATCCCCTCCTCCAGGGCATGGGGAGCCTTCCTCCACACCTAGAGGAACCCTCCTTCCGGCGTGCAAGGCGGGTTCACCTGGGGATCGGTCGCGCCAATGAGCGCCATGGCAAGACTGCATGTGCCTGGGCGAACCGCTCCCTTGACGGTCGCGGTTCTGATCATGGGTCGCTTCAGGGACCTACTGCACGCACTTGAGAGCCGCCGCCCTCGCGCGTGCAAGGTCGGCCGACACGCTGCGGGGCTTCGCGTGGCCCCAGCGGGAGAGCACGACTGCGTAGGCTGAGCAGGCGCCTGCGGTGTCCCCATCAGCCTCGAGCGCCTGCCCCAGCTCCAGGTTCGCCCTGGTGTGGGCGATCGGAGTCGCCAACACACTGCACGAGCCCGCAGCCTCCCGCAGGTGGGGCACCGCATCGTGTGCACGGCCCGCGAGCAGGTACACCCGGCCCACCGCGTCGATCCCCTCGCGGTGACCCTGGTGGTACATGACCCGCGGCACCGGCGTCGGCGCCGCCGCCAGCGCGTCGAGCCCATCCTGCCGCGTCGCTGCGGGGAACGCATACCCGTGGACCCACCGCTGGCTCTCGTACCAGGGATCCGTCTTCCACTCGCGCAGCCATGCGGCGAGGTCCGCCCGCCGCTCGGCGTCGGAGCGCAGCCCACCCCGCACGGCGAATGCGTAGAACAGGGGACGCGGCGAGTACGCACCCTCGGACTTCCAGCCGGCCCTGCGGCGCAGGAAGTCGTCGCCGACCTTGGCGGCCAGGTCGACGCGGCCCGTCTCGGTCTCGATGTCCGCGTGCAACCAGGCCGGGTCCTCGTGCTCGTCCTCATTCGGATCGCCGGCGAGGCTCTCCTCGAGCGCGCGCACCCGCCGCTCGGCCTCGGTGAAGTCCCCGTGGAGGATGGCGATCGCGGCCTCGTCCATCCCGCGACTGACGGCTGCATCGGTGGACGGCTGGGCGCCCCACTTCTGCTCGAGAGCCGTGCGCAGCGCCTCGGTCGGCGCCCCCCGCGCCGCGAGTGCGCGCGCGAGGACGTCGTACGACCGCCACCCCCCGTTGCGGGCGATGAGCCGCTGCGTGTCCTGCTCCATCAGGTCGCACTGCCCCAGCGCGTCGTCCCGCGCGGTCTTCTGCAACAGGCAGCTCTGGGACGTGGGCGAGGCCTGCAGACACCGGTCGACGAGCGCGCCGACGGCATCGAGCGAAGGCCCCTCGCGCTGCATCAGGTCGGACGCCAACCACCAGATGGGCGTCGCGAACCTGGGGTCCATCTGCGCGACGGCCTCGAGGCGCGCTGCGCGCTGCACGTTGTCGCCCTGGAACCCCGCCGCGATGTACTGCAGCTCCACGTCGTTGCGGGCCTGGGCCGCGAGCACCTCGAGCCGGCGCGAGGTCTCGGGGTAGTCCTTGGGCAGGGTGAAATAGGCCGGGGAGAGGGCGTCGAGCAGAGCCTGGTCCCGGGGCGTCAGCCGCCCGCGCAGATCGAGCGCCTTCTGGAAGTGCCCCGACCCGGCCTCGCTGTAGTACCAGCCGTACATGTGCACCCGCAGGTGCGCCGCGACCATCAGAGGGTCGAGGGTCGCCGCGCGCGCGAAGTCCTGGACCGCAGGGATGACCGATCCATCGCGGATCCCTTGCAGGCCGGTCGTGTACGCCGCGCGAGCCTCGACGACGGAGGACTCGGGGACGGGCAGATCGGTGATCACGATCAGCGCGGGCTGGGAGACCGCGGCCACGCCGCTCGCGGCGGGCGCGACAGCACGTTGCCCCGCCATGTGAAGCCCGGCCCATCCCACCGCCGAGGCCACCGCCGCCGCAGCCATGAAAGCGACCACGGTCACCGCCGGGTGCCGCTCGCGCTTGCTGGGCGCCTGCGCCGCGGCCAGGGAGGCGCCGGCGTTGACCAGCGGGGTCTCCATCGTAGGTGCCAGCGCCATGGCCGACTCGCCCGTGATGAACGACGACAGCGAAGCCACCACGGCATCCATCGACGGGAACCGCTCTGCCCGATCCTTCGCGAGCGCCCTGAGCACGACGCGCTCCACGGGAGCCGGCACGTCCGGGGACAGCTCGCGAGGGGCCTTCGCCTCCTCGGTGAGGATGGCCGACACGAGCCGGTAGCTCTGCTGATCGCCGGACCACGGCGTGCTCCCGGTGAGCATCTCGTAGGCGAGCACGCCCCACGCGAACTGGTCGGCGCGTCCGTCGAGGGGCTCGCCGCGCAGCTGCTCGGGCGCCATGTACAGGGGCGTGCCCACGATGGCCCCCTCGTGGGTCAGCGTCTGCGGGGCCGAGTCGCTGCGCGATGGGGGATGCAGCGAGCCGTGCGAGCGCCGCGCGATGCCGAAGTCGAGCACCTTGATGGTGCCGTCCTCGCGGAGCATGACGTTGTCCGGTTTCACGTCGCGGTGCACCAGCCCTCGCGCGTGCGCGGCGGCCAGGGCCCGCGCCACGTCGACCAGCCAGCGGATGCGCTCGCGCACGGGGACGCTCTTGTCTCCGACCATCACGCGCAGCGACTTGCCGACCACCAGCTCCATCGCGATGAACGGGTTGCCGTCGACCTCACCCACGTCGAAGATCGAGACCGCGTTGACGTGGTCCAGCGCGGCGGCGGCGCGGGCCTCGCGGAAGAGCCTCTCCCTGGCCCTCCCCGCGTCCTCGTCGGAGCGGTCGGGATCGGCGCGCAGCACCTTGAGGGCCACGAGGCGCTGCAGCTCGTCGTCGTGGGCCTTGTACACCTGCCCCATGCCACCCGTGCCGAGGACGTCCTCGATCACGTAGCGGCCGAACCGCTGCTGAGGGCGCAACGTGTCCATCTCGATCACTCGGGGCAGGGCACGCTGTATGCGGCAGGCGCTGGCACCACCGCGTGACCCGTCTTGAGGAACGACTCGAAGAAGCACCCGTACTGGTACTTCACCGAGTCGAGCTGCGAGTAGATCGCGTGCGGGTCGTACACGCCGTCGCCCACGTATTGCACGACGACGCCGGTGTATCTGGCGCCGGTCAGCGACGTCGCGTCGTCCTTCACCGGGTAGCTCTGCATCCCCTGCAGGCCCTCGAGCGCGAGCTCCTGCTGCATCGTCGGCCACACCTGCGTGCCGGCCTGCCGGTTCTCGTACGACGCGGCGCACGCGTCCTGCACCACCATGTTGAAGTACGAGTCGCCCTGCCCGTGCGGCTCGTACACGGGACGCACCGGATGTCCCGGCAGCGGATCGTGCGCGAGGCGCGGCATGTAGACGATGGGGTCCACCGGCTCGAGCGCCACCTGCACCAGGTGCATCGCCGGGTGCAGGTGCGAGAAGCTCCCGTGGATGTCCAGCAGCAGGCCCAGCTTGCCCTTGATGTTCGGGATGAACTGCGTCTGCAGGATGAACCAGCTCCAGAACCCGCCCGACCCCGTGGGTACCACCGCCTTCACGTGCGGTTCCACGGCGCCGAACATGTTCGCGTACATCGCGCCCATCGACTGCCCCTGGGCCAGCAGCGGGTTCGTGTTGAAGTGGTACGCCGTCTCGCCCGCCGGCAGCGACAGGCCGGTGCACGCCGCCACGGTCGACGGCGGGATGGTGAGCCGCCCGAGGGCATCGGCGAACAGGCGGGCCTCGATGATCCCCTGGCGGAAGTCGTCGCGGGTGGCCGCCACGTTGTTGATGTCGAGGTACTCGGGCAGCGAGTTGTTCTGCCCGGCGAGCCAGCGCTGGGGGTTGAGGGGCATCGCGCTGGCGGCCATGGCGACGCCGTGGGCCGCCATGACCCAGCCCGGTCCCTGCCCCGGCGTGTTGCATCCCGTGACGCCGTTCCAGGTGTCCAGGTCCAGCATGCCGAGCAGCTTCGCGTCCTCGGGCGGACAGTTGGCCAGGTTCGTCTCGGGGCGCCAGGGACCGCGGTCGGCGATGGCGAAGCTCGTTCCGCCGGTCCCGTGGAAGTACTCGATGAGCGGGAAGCCGCCTGCGGGCATCGCCTGCTTGGGGATCGTGATCGTGACCGGGACCGTGAGGTCGCCTTGCTTGACGGGCGCGCCAGCCGAGTCGAGCGTGAAGAGGCCACCCTGGTCGTAGGGCGGCGAGGCGAAGCCGGTCTGGAACTGGGGGTAGGTCACCTTCGCCTGCAGCTCGCAGAACCGGGTGTTGCCGTCCATCACGGTCGAGTCCACGGCCACGCTGGTGATCGACACCTGCGTGCTGGCCAGCACCTTGCTCGACAGCTGGTAGAGGTCGTCCACCACGTCGCCCGTGGTGAACACGGTCGCAGCCGCGACGCTCGCGACGTCGATCCCCGCCTTCTGCAGCGCGGGGGGCAGCACGGAGTAGAGCTTGGCCACCGGATCGGTGCCGCCCGAGAGCGCCTGCGCCAGGGCGGGCGCGATCCCGAGGGGCTTGCCCGTCGCGTCGTTCGCCGAGGTCAGCACGACGAAGGCGTACTGCCGGTGAGGCGCGAGCACGATCCCGGGCCTGACTCCGACAGCGAGCACGCTCGAGGGGACGGTGGCATCCGGAGTGATGGTCTCGGCGATCGTCGGCAGCAGCTTGCCGGGCGTGGGCGACTTCGGGTCGACGTCCACGAGGAGCAGGGGCGAGGCCGCCGCCGCCGGGATCGTGTCGGTGGACACGTGGGCGGCCACGTCGGCCGTGAACCGGAACCAGGCGACCGGCACCATGGGGTAGCCGGCCCGCTGCTCGGCGATGGTTCGCAGGCCCTCGAGGATGCCGCTCATGGTCGGGTTGGGCAGGCCGGTCAGCACGGGGGTACCCGTGGAAGACAGGCGCAGATCGCTCGGCCAGGGGAAGTCGAAGAAGTGGTCGGGCGAGGTCAGGTCGGCCGTGGAGTCGAACATGACGGTGACGCCGGTGGGGGCAGCCGGCCCCCCCGAAGGCGACGAGGATGACGAAGAGCAGGCCAGGAGAGCCACCAAGCCCAGGAAAAGCGAGCGGCGGAGCCACATCCGGGGCAATGTAGCCGAGGATTGAACAGGCGGGCCCCCCGGCCCGTCTGACCCCATGGGATTATTGCGTCCGGGCGCCAGGCGCCGCTACCTTGGCATCGAGAGGAAACACCATGCGAACTCGGCTTGTCGTTGGCCTGGCTATCGGGGCCCTTGGAATCGTCACCGTCGCCTGCTCGTCCAGCTCGTCGGGGTCCAACAACCCTTACCCTGACGTGGAGCACTTCTGCGCCGCCGTCGCCCAGGCCGAGTGCGGCTCTGCGAGCACCGGCGCCATCTCCAACTGCTCGCTTTCGGGCAGCAGCGTGTTGTCCGACTGCGTCACCTTCCGCACCGGCGAGTGCACGAAGGGCAACATCGTGATGCCCGGCCCGTCGTTCGGCAACCGGACCCTCACCTCCGGCAACGTCCAGCCCTGCATCGACGCCATCACCAGCGCGTTCAACGGCTCGAACGGGGTCAGCGTGATCACCTACACCGATCTCTACGGCTCGGACGGCATGAGCGGCATCGTCGGCACCTGCGAGCAGGTGTTCGTGGGAGCGGCCGCCACCGGAGCGACGTGCACCTCCAACTACGACTGCTCGTCGAGCACCGACCAGTGCTTCGCCGATCCCGCGGCGCCCACCAAGCTGACGTGCGACCCGCCCACTCCGCACTCTGTAGGGGGCCCGTGCAGAGACCCCGGCGACACGTGCACTGGCGGCTACTGCGACACGACCACCACGCCCACCTGCGTGGCCTCGCTCGCCGACGGGCAGAAGTGCACGGACAGCGCGCAATGCCAGGCCTCGAGCCGCTGCGCCGGCGGAGCCTGCGCCCCGCGCGGGGTGGCCGGGAGCCTCTGCGCGACCAACGACGACTGCGATGCCACCTCCCAGCTGCTCTGCGACGTCTACCGCTCCACCGGCGCGGTCTGCGCCAAGAGCCTGCTGCTCGGCAACACCTCCGCGGATTGCACGGGCTACCTGGAGGGCCAGGTCCCCGACGCCAGCGGATCATCCTCGGGCAGCAGCTCCGGCGGATCCTCGGGCTCGGGCTCTTCGTCGGGCGGCGGCGACGCGTCCGGCTCGTCGTCGGGCGGCGACGCCTCGACCGACGGGGCCGCGGGCGACTGAGACGGGCAACTCGCTGATGCCTCGAACGGCTACTGCGCCTGCTGGGCGCAGTAGCCGTTGACGCATTTGTTGGTCGTGTCGCAGCAGTCGGCGGACGTCGTGCACTTGTCCGACACGCCTGCGCACGTGGGCGGGGTGTTCGAGCAGATGAGGGCGCCCGCGTCCCCGTTGGGCTCGCAGTACCCGTTGCAGCACTGGTCGCCCGACTGACACGAGGCGCCGTTGCCCTTGCACGGGTCGAGCACCCAGAACCCGCGCGAGTTGCCCGCGAGCAGCTCCTGCGCGGGAAGGTAGAACGCCGGGTGGCTCACGTCGCTGCCGGCGGGCGCGCTCAGGTCGATGGCCGCCACCCAGAGCTTCTTCACGGTGGCCTTCGTGAGATCCGTCGTGTCGTAGTCGGGCGGCCAGCTCTGCCAGGGGGTGGACTGCAGCTCACTGCCGTACATGCGCCGGCTCGTGAACACGACCCACGCGTAGCCCCCGGCCACGACGGGCAGGACCGTGGGCTCGTAGTCGAGCGTCGTGTCGTCCAGCATCGACTGGTTGTTGGAGCAGCGGGGGTCGGCCCCCGTGCTCGCGCCATGGTTGTTCGGGCCGGCGGGCAGGTAGCCCTTGCCGTTGAGGCTCGCCAGCGCCACGGGCTTGGGCGTGCCGGTCGTGTTGACCCACCACAGCTCGCTGCGGGCGCAGTTGCGCGTCACCATCACCGTGTCGGACACGCTCGATTGCGTCTCGGTCTCGAAGAGGATGCCGCTGTCGTCGGGCAGGAAGACCGGGTAGCCAACGCGCTGCCCGCTGGCCGGCGAGACCATCGTCGTGACTCCCGAGAAGACCTGCGTGGCGGGGTTGTACGCCGCCATCACGATGGGACCTTGGACGTTGGTCGTCGAGGCGGTCGCATCCATGTAGGCGACGTACTTGTCGTCGGGCGCGTAGGATGGGTAGCCCGCGGGCACGCCGCTCGGCAGGCCCGTCAGGGTCGCCATCGTCGGGGTCGCGCCGAACTTCCAGAACGTGCTCGTCGAGGTGCCGATGGCCGGGTTGCTCGACGACGGGTCGACCTCGTTGGTGAGCGCGTACGCGCCGTCGCTGGTCAATGCGGACCAGCCGAAGGTGCCTTGCGTGGTCAACGCCACGGCCGACCCCTGCACGTTCATCTGCGTGAGATCGTACAGGTAACTCTGGCCATCGCCCGGCGTGCCCTGCTCGGACTGGGTGAGGAGCCACTTGCCGCGCGACGAGACGACGTGGCACACGCGGCAGCCCGAGTCGTCGGTGGGGATGCCGTTGCTGCCGAGGGGGCTGTCCTTGCCGACGACGAGCGTGGGCGCCGTGGCCCCGGACGCGATGCCGAGGATCGCCGCGCCCACGGGATGCCCCGCCCCGTCGGCGGCGGTCCAGTTCTTCACGAAGTGGGTGCCGTACGAGTTGTAATAGACCGTGCCGGTGAGACGCCCGGGCGCGACCGTCCACGTCTCGCCGATGGGCCCGTAGCCCTGCCCGCCCTTGGCCACCGTGAGCGCGAGCATGAGCTGGTCGGGCTGGCCGGTGGGCGTCTTGCCTCCGGCCGTGTCGGTGGCGACGTTCCACACGTCCTGCGGGATGGGCATGCGGATGAACTTGCCGCCCGTGGTCATGAGGATGGGCGGCGGCGCGAACGTGCCCACGTAGCTGAACGATCCGCTCGTCGTCTGGAGCTTGACGAGGATCGCGTCGGCGTCGCCCGTGGTCCAGGTCCACTGCAGGAGCGGGGCGACCATGCCGCGCGGCCACACGGTCTTGTCGTACGGGTAGAGGAACGACAGACCCTGCGCCTGCCCGTTGTTGGTCGGGCTTTGCAGCGCGGTGATCGTCGACGTGGACGACACGGGCCCGCCGAGCCCCTCCCCGCCCACGCCGCCCACGCCTCCACCCGCCGACAGATCGCCGACGCCCGAGGGGATCTGTCCGGCCTCGCCGGGACTTGATGCGTTGGACCCGTTCTGGGTCATCGTCAGCTTCACGAGCACCGGGACCTGGATGCTCTTGCCGCCGTAGGTCGCGATGACGTCGACGACGCCGCCGGTGCTGCCGCTCGGCGCGAGCACACCCTTCATCGACGGCCCCGCCAGCACCGTCCCGATGTTGCCGCGGTCGACGCCCCACGCCACGGCGACCGGCGAGCCGTTGTAGGTAGCCGAGAAGGTCACGGTGGGAGTCGTCTTGCCGACCTGCACCGTTACGGTCTGCAGGGTCGAGGGAGTGACCTGGAAGCCGGAGTGATTCGTGGAGCCGTCGCCCAAGATAGTCCCGCTATCTCCCCCGCTGCTGCCGCCGTCGCCCACGGTCCCGTCGTCGCCGGCATCGGAGCCTCCGGAGTTGAAGGCCGAGTTGCCGTTGCTGGAGCCGCAACCCGACTGCTCCGTCGCCATCAGGGCGCCGAGGAGCAGGGCAAGCATCAAGGGAGCGCGAGACGATCGGGCCATGCGTCAATGATACGGTGGGCCCCGATGATGCGCCGTCTCATCGCGGTCGTTCTGGGGCTCGCTGCGTGCGGTGGTGAAGCTGCTCCACCCTCCGACTTCCCCGGCTGCGCCCGGCAGCAGGCCGAGTGCGAGGCTTCGTGTCAGCCGACCGTGCTCCCGGGGAGCTCCGAGAAGGAGCCTGCCCTGCGCGGCGACATCGAGGCCGATCGGTGCCGCGAGCGATGCCGATCGTGCTCCCACTAGGGGATTGGCCCGGGGTCCCCCCCATCTGGTAAAGCCAAGGGCGTGCTCCGCGGCACGCGATGGTGGGTCCCCTGTTGTGCGTGCGTTCTCGTCGCGCCCGGATGCGCTCGCGCCCCGTCCCCCCTTGCTCCGGCGTGGACCGGCTCCATCGGCACGCCCAACCGCGGCGTCCTCGCCTCCGGCGCAGAGCTGCCGAAGGAGGCCGCCGGGCTTCGATGGCTGCGCGGCAACGACCGGCACTGGGGGCTACCGCGGTTCACGTCGGCCATCGAGCGCGCCGCGGCCCGGGTCGCGCGCGAGCGTCCCGGACCCAACCTGCTCGTCGGGGATCTCTCGACGCCGACCGGCGGCGGCCCCCTGTCGCCCCACTTCTCCCACCGCTCCGGCGTCGACGCCGATCTCCTCTTCTACCTCACCACGCTCGAGGGCGCGCCCGTCGACAGCCCCGGGTTCGTGCACGTCGGCGCCGACGGCGTGGCCCGCGACGAGGGCCGCTCGCGCTGGCTCCGCCTGGACGTCGAGCGCGAGTGGTTGCTCGTCCGCTCGCTCATCGAGGATCCCGATGCGCGGATACAGTGGCTCTTCATCAGCGACGTCGTGCAGGCGCTGCTCGTCGAGTGGGCCCTGGCCCGGGGTGACTCGCTCGAGACGATCCGCCGGGCCGAGGAGATCATGCTCCAGCCGCACCCCGGGGGCGTGCACGACGACCACATCCACGTGCGCACCGCCTGCTCTCCTCAGGAGATGGCGGCCGGCTGCCAGCCGATCGGCCCGCGGCGCTCCTGGCTGTCCTACGAGATGCACTCGCCGCAGGACCGCGACGAGGATCTCGCGCTCGCGCTCATGAGGACCTCGCCCCAGTGACCGGCCTGCTCGTCCACGGAGACGCGCTGGACCTTCCCGGACACGTGCCCGCGCGCTCGGCGCAGCTCGCGTACCTCGATCCTCCGTTCAACGTCGGGGCCAGGTTCGGGGCTCGCGTCGGCCGCTCGACCTCGCGAGCCAGCGGACCGGTGGCCTACGAGGACCGCTGGCCGTCCATCGATGCCTACCTGCGCTGGCTCGAGCCCCGCGTCTCCGCGGCTCGCGATTGCCTGGCGACCGACGGGACGCTCTGGCTGCACCTCGATCACCGGGCCGTGCACGAGGCCAAGGGCGTGTGCGACCGCGTCTTCGGTCGGGCCGCCTTCACCGGCGAGATCGTGTGGGTCACCGGCAACGGCGTGCGCGGCGCCCGCAGGGGCCCCGGCGTCACGCACCAGACCATCCTCGTGTACGCCGGCGGCAAGGACTTCGTGTGGAACGGCAGGGACCCGACCCTGCGCGAGCCGTTCGCCCCGACGAGCCTCGCGATGCACTTCACGCAAGAGGACGGCAAGGGCCGCCTCTATCGCGAGCGCAAGCTGGGGGGACGCACGTACCGGTACTACGCCGACGAGGGACGCGCGCTCGGCAGCGTGTGGACCGACTGCCCCGCAATGAACGCGAACACGCCGCTACGCCGCGAGACGACGGGCTACCCCACCCAGAAGCCCCTCAAGCTGCTCGAACGAATCGTCCGGGCGTCGACGCTCGAGGGAAGCATGGTCGTCGACCCGTTCTGCGGATCGGGCACGACCCTGGTCGCGGCGGCGAGGCTCGGCAGGTCGTTCGCTGGGTGCGATCGGGGCGAGCTGGCGATAAGGACCAGCGCGTCGCGGCTGAAGGCCGAGAGCGCGGCCTTCGAGCTGCGGGTAGACTCGGGGGCGTGCCGGACGAAGCCGAAGCGGAGCTCCTCCCGCTCTTCCTGAAGCTCGAGGGACGCGACGTGCTCGTCGTGGGCGCCGGGGAGATCGCGCAGCGCAAGATCGAGGCGCTGGTGCAAGCGCGGGCGAGGGTGCGCGTCGTGGCGCCGGAGGCCGCAGAGGGCGTGAAGCTGCTGGCGCAGCAGGGTCGCGTCGCGTGGAGCCAGCGGGGCTTCGAGGAAGCGGACGCCGACGGGGCGTGGCTCGTCGTGGCTGCGACATCGGACGCGCAGGTGCAGGTGCGCGCGTCGGGTGCTGCGGAGGCCCGCCACGTGTTCTGTCTGGCCGTCGACGACCCGGCCAACGCGAGCGCGTATTCCGGCGCCGTGGTGCGACGACCGCCGTTCGCGATCGCCATCTCGTCGGGTGGTGCCACGCCGGCGCTCACGCGCCTGGTGCGAGAGATCGTCGAGCAGGCCCTGCCGGGAGACGAGTGGGTCGAGCACGCCCGGCGGCTGCGCGATCGATGGCAAAAGGACGGAACTCCCATGGCCGACCGGTTCGGGCAGCTGCTGAAGGAGCTCAAGGGCCGCACGTAGAAAGGCTCGCGCAGCGTGGTAGCCTTTGACGATGGGGATGCTCTTATCGCGCTACGGGCTCGTCGCGACGCTCGGAACCCTTTGCACCCTGGTGGCCGCCGCCTGCAGCAGCGGCGTCGCCACGAGCGCCGACGGAGGCGGGATCGGATCGGGAGCAGGCATCGGCTCGCCGTGCAGCGCGGCCACCGACTGCCGGTCCGGCTTGACCTGCACCGCAGGGGCCTGCGCCCCTTGCAGCTGCACCACGAACGGCTCGACGTGCACGATCAGCGACGAGTGCCAGACCGGCTCGTACTGCA
>Ga0209415_10017294_pt1 | contig 11490 bp, 10 predicted proteins | sample PeaSoiSIISIP2007_FD_187696 | JGI IMG/M metagenome (GOLD analysis project Ga0209415, IMG submission 187696) | Peat soil microbial communities from Weissenstadt, Germany - SII-SIP-2007 (SPAdes) (version 2) | ecosystem: Environmental > Terrestrial > Soil > Wetlands > Peat | place: Germany... | reverse complement strand
CCGTCGGGGCTCTCGTCGCTCGGCGTCAACCTGACCGTGTGCGAGATCCTGGACGCGGCGAGGGAGTCGGCCCGGACGGGAAGGCGGATCGACCTGGGGGGCGACTCCGCCCGGTAGCGCGGGGGCCGCGCCGGCCAGGGGATCAGGGATTCAGGCCCAGCGTCTTCATGTAGAGGACGCTGGCGGGGATGTTCCCCACCGGATCGGATGTCGCGTCCTCGATGAAGGAATAGACAACCCCGGCCTTCTCGCCGGCCGCCAGGATCGCGGGCCAGTCCATCTGGCCCCGGCCCACGGCGACGTTGTCCTCGGTCGGCGCGCGGCCCGTCGAGACTCCCGTCACCGCCCCCTTCCTCATGTCCCTGACGTGGAACATGCGGCAGCGGCCGGGGTATCTCCGCAGCAGCGTGACCGGATCCTGGCCGCCGCTGACGACCCAGAAGACGTCCATCTCGACGAAGACCAGGTCGGGCTTGGTCTCCTTGAGCAGGATGTCGTATGCCGTGCTTCCGTCCGGAAGCGGCTTGAACTCGTAGCCGTGCGTATGGAACCCGAAGCCCAGCCCTGCGGCCCTGGTCGCCGCGCCGATCTTGTTGAAGTTGGCCGCGACTTCATGGGCCTGCGCGGCCGCGAAGTCCCCCTCGTGGGGGATCCATGGGGCGATGACGTACGCCATGCCGAGGGCCTTCGCCTCGGCGATGACGCCGGGAAGGTCGCCGAGCAGGCGCTCGTAGGGAAAATGGCCGCTGACGATCTTCAGGCCGTGGGCGTCCGCCAGGGCCCGGAACTGCTGCGCGCTCAGGCCGTAGGTTCCGGCCGATTCCACGACGGTGAAGCCCATCGACCTGACCAGGTCCATCCCGGCCGGCACCCTGTCCTGGAGCTGGTTCCTGAGGCTCCAGAGCTGCACGCCCAGGGGATTGGGCTCGGCGGCAAACGCGCTGGCGCCTGCGAGGACAACGGCTGCAATTAATCTCGGCTTCATTCCTGGGGGGCTGGGCATGGGCCCGTTCAGCGGGCAATCTTCTTCAGGGCCTCGAGGGGCACCCCAGGCCCCACGTACGCGCCGCCGTCGTAGGACGAGGCGACGACCTTTCCGGTCGCAGTGTCGATGATGATGAGATTGGGAATGCCGTTTCCCGTGGCCCTGCCCCAGGCGCCGGCCGACCCGCGGATCACGGCCGGGAATTCCATCTTGTGCTGGCGCATGCAGGCCAGCATGTCGTCCTCGGAGCGGTCGTAGTTGACCATGACGAGCTGGAACCTGCGCGCCGACCTGTCCGCAGAGTGGTAGAACTCCGCGAGTTCCGGGGAGAATCGCTGGCAGGGCCCGCACCAGCCTGCGCCGTGGTAGACGGCCAGGTACGGGGCGCTGAGCGGGAGGAGCGTTTCGTGGACCACGGTTCCGTCCGGGTCGATCCGCGTGACCGCGAGCTCCGACGGTGCGTTCGCGAAGTTCACATGGGCCTTCATCAGCCGCAGCGCATAGAATGCCGCGCACAGGATCAGCAGAGCAGTGAGGAAGCTCTTCAAGGGGTGAGTGTCGACGGTACCGGACGCCCCAGCGGCGGTCGAGAGTGAACACGGGCCACGTCGCGTGAGACCCGGGGGCGGGGCGGCCTAGCCCGGCTTGCCGGCCGGGGCCGGCTGCCTGAGCCGGTACCTGTTCCATACGAGGGCGGCCACGTAGACAAATATGAGCCCGTTGATGATGAGGATTGAGAGCCTCAGCCAGGTGAAGCGGTGGAGGAGGGCGAGGCATTCCTCCGGGACGAAAATCCCGGAGGAGACGACGACAACGTATTCCGCCCAGGCCGCCCCGAGCCATAGCCCCAGTCCCTCCACGAGGAGGATGGACGCATAAAGCGCCGAGGCGGCGCCGAGGCGAACGAGGGTGGAAGGCTCGATCAGCCCGAGTCTCACCAGGATAAGCTCCACGTATCCGTTTTCGGGGGAAATGCGCGCGATCTGGACGAAGCGGAGCGCGACCGCGGCGAGGTCTTTGTGGATGAGGTCGAAGATCCCGAGCGACAGGAAGCAGAGGGCAATGCCCTTCGCGAGCTTCGCGGCCGCTATAAGTCTCAGTCCCAGTGGGGCTTTCTTGTCAGAGGTCAAATGGCTGGGATGTTCCCAAGAAGATCCCGGAAAGGCACGACTATAACGGCAGAGGGGTGGTCCCGTTCCCTGGCCCCGGCCGCGCCTTCGGCCGGGGACCCCGGGGGCGGCGCAATTTGCTTTCACGGGGATTCAGGCGCGGCTACAAGGGACGGCGCGACCCCATGGGCAAAGGCGAGACAAGAGACCTGCTCAGATTCCTGAAGCCGTTCCCCGCCGAAGTGAGGGAAAGGGCGTTGTGGCTCAGGGAATTCGTCTGGGACCTGTACCCGGAATGCAACGAACTGATCTACGACAACTACAATGCGGTGGCGCTCGGCTGGTCCCCCACCGGGAGGCTGGGCCACACGTTCTGCTCCATCGCCGTCGGGAGAACCGCCAGGCACAACGTCCATTTTGGCTTCTACTGGGGTTCCCAGATCGCCGATCCCAGGAGAATCCTCCTGGGGCAGGGCAATCAGTACAGGTACATCCTCGTGGGGGACAGAGATGGGTTTCCGAGGGCCTACATCAGGAAACTGCTCAAGGAGGCATACGCCAACTCGATGGCAAAGGTGAAGGACGAGGGGGAAATCATGCGCGGCGCGACCATCACGAGGTCCATTTCGCCCGCGAAGAGAGGTTCCGGTCCAACCTCCGCGAAGAGGAAGAAGAAATGATGGCGCGCCGCCATGCGCCCTGGGCGGCGGCCAACGGGTCCGTCGCCGATCGACCGGTCCCAATTCCCGCGGGCAGGCTGAGCGTTGTTTCCTATGGCCTTCCCGGCCTGGCCGCCCCAGGTTGGTCGGCCACCATGAACCGGTCCCTGCGCTCAGCCCGGGAAGGCGTCGCATTCGTCGCGGCGGCAGCCTCGGCGTGCTGCCTATGGGCGGAGGTCGGCGAGTCCGCGCTCCCGCACCTCGTGAGCAGGGACGGGCGCCACGCGCTGATCGTGGACGGCGCTCCCTTCCTGATCCTGGGCGCGCAGAGCCATAATTCCAGCGCCTGGCCGGCGATGCTGCCTGGAGTCTGGACCGCCGTCGAGGCGGCCCAGGCCAACACCCTCGAGGTCCCGGTCTATTGGGAGCAATTCGAGCCGGAGCAGGGCACGTTCGACCCCTCGATCGTGGATCAGCTCCTGCAGGGCGCCCGGGAGCGCAACGTGCGGCTCGTGCTCCTCTGGTTCGGCACCTGGAAGAACGGCAGCTCGCACTATCTGCCGATGTGGATGAAGCACCAGCCCGAGCTTTGTCCGCTCATCATCGGCCGGGACGGCCGCCGCGTCGATTCGCCGTCGCCCCACTCAGCGGCCCTGCTGGAGGCCGACATCCGGGCCTTCAGCGGACTCATGCGCCACCTCCGACAGGCGGACCCCGGACATACCGTGATCATGGTGCAGGTAGAGAACGAGCCCGGCTCCTGGAACACGGTGCGCGACTTTTCGCCCGCTGCGCAGAAGCTCTTCGCCGCCCCCGTCCCGGTGGAGCTGCTCACGGCGCTCGGCAAGGAGGGCCGCGCCGGAGGCGACTGGACGGCGGTCTTCGGAAGCGACGCGGACGAGTTCTTCCACGCCTGGTCGGTGGCGCGCTTCATCGGGCAGGTGGCCGCCGCGGGCAAGGCGGAATACGCGCTGCCGCTCTACGTCAACGCCGCGCTGCGCGACCCGCTCGCCCGGCCGGCGGCCAGCTCCTATGAGAGTGGCGGGGCGACGGACAACGTGCTCGACATTTGGAAGACCGCGGCGCCGGCGGTGGATGTGCTGGCGCCGGACATATACATGAGCGACAGCGCGCGCTACATGAAGGTTATGGATCTCTACAGCCGGCCGGACAACGCGCTTTTCGTCCCGGAGACGATCGGCTCCGTCGCCGGCACCCGATACTGCTATGCGGCGCTCGCCCGCGGCGCTATCGGCTGGTCGCCCTTCGGGGTCGACGGCCCCCGCCGGGGCGCCGGTGGGGCGGGGACGGCCCAGTCGGGAGATGCGCCGTTGGACCCCATCGCGATCAGCTTCCGCGTGATAGGTCCCATGATGCGCGAGGTCGCGCAGTGGGGTTTCGAGGGGCGGCTGCATGCGGCCGTGGAGGAAAAGGACGAGCAACTGCAGCTGCTCTCTCTGGGAAGGTGGCAGGCGGCCGTAGCCTTCGGCCCGCCGACCTTCGGCTTCGGCAGGTCTCCGCAGGGAAACCCCGATCCTGTGGGGCGCGTGCTCGTGGCTCAGCTGGGCGAGAACGAGTTCATGGTCACGGGATACCTGTGCCGCGTGGAATTCAAGGTCGCGGACCCGGCCTCCGGCGCCCGGCGCCAGTTCCTCCGGGTGGAGGAAGGAAGCTATGGGGGCGGTGCGTTCCGTCCCTCGCGGATCTGGAACGGCGACGAGACGGACTGGGGACTCAACTTCGGGTCGGCGCCGCAGGTCCTCCGCGTTCAGTTGGCGACCTATTGAGCGCGGCCCGAAACCCGATCCCATTGCATGGGTCATGGGAACTGTGGGCTCGAGGTGGAGACCCAAGTCTTGGAAGTGCTTGCTCGATAAACGGCTTCCAGCATCAGGCGTCAGGAGGACGCACCGGGATGCGCGGCGATCTCCGAGGGTCTTCTGGGCCGCTGAATTCGTACGGCGCCGGCGTATGGCTCAGTTGAGACGCAGGGTCTCCGGCACGGAACCCGATCCTGCCGTGCTCCGGCGGCGGCAAACCTTGCCATCGGGCCGGCCCCTGCTACTAGGGAAACCACCGGCAGAAGCCAGGCGCTTTCACCCGGCAAACCCAGTCAACCAGAAACGCAGGAACCCAAAGTTAACATGAAATCTGCAAAGAGAAGGGCTACGGCAAAATCCAGCGTCAAATTCAAGGATCTCAAATCCAAGAAGAACCCCAAGGGCGGCGCCTTTGATACATATACCAAGATTCTGTCGCCGCGCGAGAAGTGGGTAGAATAGCCGTCGACCTCTGGGTCAACGAATTGCCGGAGCGAAATTCATTCCCCGCCGGGACCGCGTCCAGCGTGCCCGGCCCCGGCCGCCCGGGTTTAACCAAGGAGGGATTACGCCCGCGGGCGGTCGCCTTTCCTTCGTTTGAGGCGACGGCCGGCCATTGCGCGGTATTGGTCCTCCATCTGCCGGCACAGGCCGCGCACGTCGCAAGCGGGCGACGCCAGAAGCCGGTCCCGGAGGCCGGCGCGGAGTAGGGAGAGCCGGGCGGCCGTGTCCGGAGATCTCGCGAGCGCGATGGCCCGGCGAAGAAAGGACCGCCGCGATGAGCAAATCCATTCGCCGAGGCCGGCCGCCTGCAGAAGCGAGCTGCTGATTCGGGAGACCCAGCGGCCGCCAGGAAAGGTCAGGACGGGGACGCCCTGCCAGAGCGCCTCCATGGTGGTGGTGCCTCCGTTGTAAGGGAAGGTGTCGAGGGCGACGTCGATGCGGTCGTAGGTCTTCAGAAAGGCGAAGTGTTCGGCAGGGCCCTCGCAAACCAGCTGATTGCCGGATATCCCGTGGCGAAGGAAACGGGCGCGAACAGCGGCACGGTTTTCCGCGTTTTCCATGCAGATGTTCTTCAGGAGGAGCCGGGCGCCTGGGACGGCGCGAAGGATGCGGGCGAAGGTGGCGGTCACCTCGTCGGTGAGCTTGTATTGCGGCGCGAGGCAGCCGAACGTAATGCGCCCTGAACGAGCGCAGGGCGGAGCGACAACCCGGGGGACGGTATAGGGGACCGCGAAGGCGACATAGCAGCCGGAGACACGCACGATATGTTCCGCACAGAAGCGCTCCTCACGGGCGGGGAGTGCGACCTCGTCGACTATGGCGTAATCGAACGCGTCGATGCCGCTCGTAGCATGGAGGGCGAACCACCCGACCTGGATGGGTGCGGGCTTTCGAAGAAAGAGGCCGAGGCGGCTCGGGTAACTGTAGGCGCTGAGATCGACCAGGATGTCGACCTTGGCGGCGGCAACGCGCTTGGCGGCGGCCTCGTTCGAGAGGTTGTCCAGGGCATGGATGCGGTCCGACTTGTGGGGAACGTAGCCGTGGCGCCTGTCCGGGAGGCCGCGATCGAGAAAAAGGTGGATTTCGAAGGCACGGCGGTCATGGGCGTCGAGCATTCCCCAGACCGCCTTCATCCAGTTGCGATATCCAAGGAAGGCGGAGACGTAGCCGATCCGCAGCTTCCGGCGGGGCGTGCGGGACGGGGCCCGTGCGGGAAGACGGGGAGACTCGGCTCTTGCCTCGAGGAGGGCCCATTGGCGGCGGGCCCTGAGGATTTGCGCGTTGCCGGCCTTGGGAGCGCCGGGGATGTAGACGGCAATCTTCCGGAGCGCGGCCCGGCGCACTTCAGGGCCGCCGGATTTGGCGGCGCGGCGGAGCTCGCGCAGCGCGGCCTCGACGCAGCCGAGATGAAAATAGGCTAGCGCTAGGGATAGGCGAAGTTCGGGGTCGGGTTTGGGGCCGGACAGGGCGCGGCGAAGGAGAGGCAGGGCGGCGGCGTACGCGCCGTCGCGGGCGAGCTCGATGGCCTTTTCGCCGGGGGAGCCGGCGGGTGATCCTTTGAGGTTGGCCGTCACGACGGCGAGGGGGCGGGCGCCAGTTGATTCGAACCTGTTGCCGAATTCATCGCAGGAGTAGTGAGTCTTTCCGCTTAGGGCTCAGGTGCGTGCAAATGCTTTCCTAACATATTATACTGTAATATTTTATAGATAAATCAAATCACTGGCATAGAATAATTAAACACCTGATGGCAAACGATGAAAGGATCCTGCCAACGAGCCTCTCTGCTTCAATCGTTCTGAGGTTGGCAGACCGCGGATTGAAGACAAGGCGCCCAACCGAAAACGTCACAACTGCAAATAGAAAGTCGGCGGCAAAATCCCATGGAAAATTGACGGATCTCAACTCGAAAAGGAGCCCAAAGGGCGGTGCAACCATGAGAAGTGGGCGAGGCGGCCGTGCCGGGAAGGTCTCTTTAACGGATACCTGATCGCCAAAGCTAGGATGGATCGAGTAGTCGGCGGACTTCCTTGAGTCGCCGACTGAAGGCCGAACGTGGCGAGGTCTAATCTTCGCCGGGGGCTAGGGCCCCAGCTCCGGGGTGGAGACCGTGAGAGCCTGCGTAGTGGCCGGGACGGGGTCACGCAGTTGCACCTCGACCACGCCGGCGGGTGGCCGCTCGCCGGCCCGCAGCCGAACTTCCGGAGCGCCCGCCCGACCGTTGAGTTCCAAGATCGGAAGATGAAAAGGCTCACCAACTTTCACCGATCGCGCAGGATGCGCTAACTGCGATCGGGACCGCTCGTTTGTAAGCGCGTCAGGCGGAAGAACAGGCGGTGAGCCGATGGTTGCTGATACACGATGAGCGATTCTTTCGAGCAGCCTCCGGGCGGCTCACAATCGCACGAGACCTACGTCTTCTGATCGGTGATAGCGTAGCCGGCAACCTTCCAGGCCCCATCCGCCTCCTTCATTAGGGCTACCAATTCGGTGCGCTTCCCATTTTCGAAAGACGAGTCGAAGTGAACATACGCCCATTCGCCCGTGGCCGAGCCCCTGTGCGGGGGCGGATCACTCTGGAATTCCATCTTGGTCTGTTTGCGCCCCGTGCATTCTCCCGAGTGACCCCTAATTCTGGTCATGTCAGCGATCCATTCCTCTGAGGTGCATATCCGATGGAACCATGTCGAGCTTTCGTCCCAGCTCTGCTGAAATTGGCCGGTGTCAATTTCCTTGAGCCAAACCTGCACAGAGGCGACGACAGCGACATTTGGATCGGACGATGTGCTATCGGCTGCCGTAGCCGATATTGAGCACACGAGCGCCGCCAACAGGAGCGACGCCATTCCTGTCAGCAGGACGCGGGGCGCCTTATCCTGGCAACGATTGATCATACGAAGCCTTCTCTTTAGGTGCCGGACGGATTCGACGATGGCAACGGAGCCAAATGGGATCGTGTCACCCCGGCATTGGCGAAGGCTGCGGACCAAGGCATCCCCGTACGCCTGAGCGGAATCGGCGCGCATCCATTTAACCGCAGCCTCGTCCGCGGCCTCCTCGCGAAAGTGCGTCCAGGAAACCGCTCCGAAGTGGGCTATAGGATTGAACCAATGGACCGCGCGTACCAGGGTGAGCAGCCAGTTGAAAGGCACGTCAAGCCACCGAAAGTGTGCCAATTCGTGCAACAAGATCGGGCGCAGTTGCGCCGTCGACGCATGGGCCACCAGGGATTCTGGGAGCAGAATGCGCGGACGCAGCCAACCCAGGATTGCGGGCGACGGTACCGAGCACGAGACGACCAGCCCGATGGGAGCGGTCACACCGGTCTCCGCCTTGCAGTCTTCCAAGAGTTCCAACATCGAGTGATCTGTCGAAAGGCGTTCGCGAGACCATCGGCGGGAGGCGCGCGCGGTCTGGAGGCCCACGACCGCGACGTAGGCGAAGGCCCCGGCCAGCCAGATGTCCATACCGAGAGACACGCCTCCCACGGAGGCTTTCGCGGCGGCAACGGCTCCCGCCGGAATATCAAGAGAAGCCTGATTCTGGAACTCGGTCACCGGCCGCAGGTGACCAAGCGCGGGAAATATGGGAATGCGCAGGGGAACGAGGAACGCCAGGGGAAGGAGGCACCACCACAGCCTGCGTGAAGGGCCGCTGATCCCGCCCCCGATGGCTCGGTCAAAGAGGAAGATGATCAAAGCCGCGACCGAGCCGCGCAGCATGAGTTCGAGAAGAAGGCTCATGGCTTTCTTCTCTCCTCCCTCAAGATCCGCTCCAATTCGTCCAAGTCTCGGTCACTTAGCTTCCGGGAGCGCGCGAAATGCGCAATCATGGGCGAAAACGAACCGTCGAAGACACGATCGACGAACGACTCGGTTTCCGCAGCGCTAAGCTCATCTTCCGTGACTGTTGGATAATATGAATAGGATTTTCCAACCTTCTTGAATCGAAGCGCCCCCTTCGAATGGAGCCGGTTCAAGAATGTCTTGATCGTCCCCGCACTCCAGGCCTTGGAAGGAGCGAGCGCGGCGATGACGTCGAGAGCCGAGCAGGGCGACTTCAGCCAGACCACCTTCATAACCTCCCATTCGGCAGCGGAAACGCGGGGAATTGGCATTTACAGATGTAAACGCATAATCGTAGACAGTTGTAAACACAAAAATGAACGCACGGACTGCGCGACAGCCGCTAACACCAAGAGATGCGAGAACTCGGACGTCAGTCTTGGTGACTCCGTTGCTTGCTTTGGAATGCGGCGGGGAGTGCGCAATCGAGGTCGGGCGCGACCCGGGATGGCGGCGGAATCGCCAGCAGCCCTTAGAGTGCGTAGACGAACTTTCTCGACGAACGGTGAAACTCTAACACAACATCCGCGGAAGAGCAGGAACCCTCGTCGGACGTGCGGTAACCCGCCAATCAACTCAAGAACCCGGTATCTGATCAGCGAAATGGGCACCAAGGATTTCTCTATTCCTGCGTCGGGGATGATTCGGGCCGGGTGACAAGACCATGGGCACCGCCGGTATCGATCGTCGCACATTCCTGAAGACCGTGTCGCTCGCCACCGCGGCGTTCGAGCTTCCCAATATCCTGCGCTCCCAAGGCGCAGGGGAGCAGGCGCCGGGCAACAGACTCAACATCGCCTGTGTCGGCGTCGGCGGCCGCGGCTACAACGCGGTCCAGGCCATGAAGGGGGAGAACCTGGTCGGGTTTTGCGACGTCGACGACGAGCGGGCCGCCAAGACCTTCGGGGAGTTTCCGGGCGTGCCGCATTTTCGCGACTTCCGCGTCATGCTGGACAAGCTGGGCAACCAGATCGACGCGGTGACGGTCTCGACACCCGACCACATGCACTTCCCGGTCGCTATGGCCGCGCTCGCGCTCGGAAAGCACGTGTTCGTCGAGAAGCCGCTCACGCACACGGTCACCGAGTCCCGCCAGCTCGCCCAGGCCGCCCGGGACAAGAGGGTTGCCACCCAGATGGGCAACCAGGGCCACGCCGGCGAGGGCACCCGCCTGCTGAAGGAGTGGATGGACGCCGGCGTGCTCGGCGACGTGCGCGAGGTGCACAGCTGGACCGACCGGCCGATCTGGCCCCAAGGCGTCAAGCTGCCCGACCACAGCAAGTTGATGCCGGTCGTGCCGTCGACGCTCGACTGGGACCTTTGGCTAGGCGTCGCGCAAGCCCGCCAATACGATCCGGCCTATCTGCCCTTCACGTGGCGCGGATTCTGGGACTTCGGCTGCGGTGCGCTTGGCGACATGGGTTGCCACGTCATGGACGGCGCGTATTGGGCGCTAGGCCTGACCACCCCGACATCGGTCGAGCCGATGAGCGCCAGTCAGACCGATGTCGCCTTTCCGACCGCATCGGCCATCCGCTACCAGTTCCCCGCCCGGGCCAACATGCCGGCCGTCCAGTGGACATGGTACGATGGCGGCCTTATGCCGCCGCTGCCGCCCGAGCTCGAGGAGCCGCGCAGGCTGCAGGACAACGGCACGCTGCTCGTCGGCTCGAAGGCCACCGTTCTGGCCGACATGCTTTACGACAGCGTCCGGATCATTCCCGAGGCAAAAATGAAGGAACAGGCCGCGAGCCTGCCGCCGAAGCGGATTCCCCGAGTGGCCGGCGGCCATTTTGCGGAATGGATCCGCGCCTGCAAGGGAGGTGCGCCCGCCGGCTCGAATTTCGATTACTCTTCCCGCCTGACCGAGAGCGTCCTCATCGGCAACGTCGCCCTTCGCGCCAACCGCCGGATCGAGTGGGACTCCGCCGCCATGACGGTGACCAACCTTGCGTCCGCCAATGAATTCGTCACGAAGCATTATCGTCCCGGCTTCGGCGTGTGATCTCGCGCGATCAGGGGCCGCCGTGAGCCGACCCGCTCGGTCCTTTCCGGCGTCCCCGTGCCGCGATTGCGGCGCGGCTGCAAGGTTGCCGCGCGCGAGACGCGGCTGACCATGGATGGCCTCACCAAGGAAGACAAGAAACTGGAAGTTGACTTGAGCAGCTTGAAGGCGTGATAGCCCACAACGATGAAGAGAATCGACGGATGGCATAACCTCCTGCGCTTGAACGCGCGAATCGCATGCGCCGGGCTCTTTGCTTGGAGCCTGGTTGCCAAAGCAGAGCCCGACGGCAAGGGCGAGAGATACGGTTACACCGACACGCCGCTGCTGCCGGGTTCGCAGTGGCACGTCCACGACATCAACCGGCCCTTGCCGCCGGTTGTTGATGTCGGCCCCGAGACGCCGCCGCTTGCGCCGCCATCGGATGCCATCGTCCTTTTCGACGGGAAGGATTTGTCCCAGTGGCGGGACGTCAAGGACCAGACGCTTGAAGCGGGAGTCATCAACGTGATGAAGAACGGGCAGATCCGCACCAAGCAGGAGTTTGGGGATTGCCAACTTCACGT
>Ga0209415_10017293_pt1 | contig 11491 bp, 12 predicted proteins | sample PeaSoiSIISIP2007_FD_187696 | JGI IMG/M metagenome (GOLD analysis project Ga0209415, IMG submission 187696) | Peat soil microbial communities from Weissenstadt, Germany - SII-SIP-2007 (SPAdes) (version 2) | ecosystem: Environmental > Terrestrial > Soil > Wetlands > Peat | place: Germany... | reverse complement strand
CCGATTTCGCGCACACGCTCGAACACCGACATCGCCATCGTGTTCGTCACGCCGACGCCGCCGACGATGAGCGCGAGCACGGAGATGACCCAGCCGACGTCGATGATGAGGCGCGACGACGTGTCGACCTTCACCGCCTGGCCCGGCTCGGCGACGGCCGTGATCCCGTAGCGCTTCTCGAGCTGCTTCGCCACCGTCTGCGGCGACTCGCCGAGCTTCGCGATGACGCCGATGCTGGTCACCTCTGCCGGCCGCTTCGCGAGCGCCTGCACGGTGGACATCGGCAGCACGACGCCCTGGTCCTCGAAACGGTCGCCGCTGTGGAACGTCCCGCTCACGCGGTACGCATGCCCGCCGATGTGCAGGAGCTCGCCGATGCGCGCGCCGAAGTGGTCGCCGACGAGCGCGCCCGCACGCGTTCCCGACACGAGCGTCAACCGCTGGAGCGGGAACTGGCCGGGCTGCAGCCCGAACACGAGGGACGACTCCTTCTCGTTCACCTTCGTCACGTACAGGAAGATGCCGGCCGTCTGCGCCACGCCCGGGTTGTGCGCGATCGTCGACTCGAGCGACACGGGCAGCAGGGACTTCGTCGCGTCGGAGACGCCGCTCTGGAAGAGCCCGAAGTCGGCGCGCCCGATGTGGATCAGGTCGCCCGCCGTGCGGTTCGTCCCCGCCGCGATCGAGAGAAGGGCGACGATGAGCCCGACGCCGATCGCCACGCCGGAGGCGGTGAGGAGCGTTCGGACGGGCCGGCGCAGGAGGTTCCTCCGGACGAGCCCGAGCCAGGTCACGAACGGGTCACGCCTCCTATCTTCGCTACGGTGCAGGACCGATGCAGCCCGAACGTGACGCGATCCTCGAAGCGCTCGACCGGGTGATCGACCCGGAGCTCCAGCGGCCGGTCACCGAGCTCGACATGGTGCGGGACGTGGAGGTCTCGGACGGAATCGTCTCGCTCGAGATCGTGCTCACCGTGCCGGGCTGCCCGCTCCGGCATTCGTTCGAGGAGCAGGTCGAGAAGGCGCTCGCCGGCATCCCGGGCGTGCGCGGGGTCGCCCTCTCCTTCGGCGTCATGACGCCCGACGAGCGGCAGCGGCTCACGACGAAGCTCCGTGGGAGCGCGCCGGCTGACGACCGCACCATCCGCCTCGAGTCGGACACGCGGGTGATCGCCATCGCCAGCGGCAAGGGCGGTGTCGGCAAGTCGTCGCTCTCTGCGAACCTCGCGGTCGCGCTCTCGCAGCTCGGCCGCCGGGTCGGGATCCTCGACGCGGACGTCTACGGCCACTCGATCCCGCACATGCTCGGCATCCACCAGAAGCCCGTCGCCGTCGACCAGATGATCGTGCCGCCGGTGAAGGACGGGCTGAAGCTCATGTCGATCGGCTTCTTCCTCGACGGCAACGAGCCGGTCATGTGGCGCGGGCCGATGCTCCACAAGGCGCTCGAGCAGTTCCTCACCGACGTGCACTGGGGCGCGCTCGACGTGCTCGTCGTCGACATGCCGCCCGGCACCGGCGACGTGTCCATCTCGCTCGCGCAGCTCCTGCCGCGGGCCGAGGTCGTGATCGTGACGACGCCGCAGAAGCTCGCGCAGGACGTCGCGTCGCGCGCGGCGGGGATGGCGCGCAAGACGAACATGCGGCTGCTCGGCGTGATCGAGAACATGAGCGGCGACGTGTTCGGCACCGGCGGCGGCGCGGAGCTCGCGGCGGAGCTCGACATCCCGCTGCTCGGGACGGTGCCGCTCGACCCCGTTCTGCGCGAGCAGGGCGACCTCGGCGTTCCGGTCGTCGCCGGAGCTCCGGACGCGGTGTCGGCGCGGGCGATCGTGTCCATCGCCGAGGCAATCGACAGCCGCCGCGAGGCGGGCGGGATCCTCAAGGCGCTCCCGCTCGTCGGCTAGGCCGCCGTGCGGACGTCGGCGAACGTCGAAGCGGTCCGGGAGCTGTACGACCTCGCCCGGCACGGCAAGCATGTCGAGGTGCGCAGTCGCCTGCGCGACGACGTGACCTGGCGGCCGGCGCGCGAGGGCGCGTGGAAGCCGTGCGTCGACGCGGACGAGGTCCTCCGCACGCTCATGTGGCGGGCCGGCCTCAACAAGCTGCGCCCGTCCGAGACGATCGACCTCGGCGACCGGGTGCTCGTCCAGCTCCGCGGGCGCGGCGTGGAGCGACTCGGCGCGAAGGGGCTCTTCCCGCGCCTGTTCCAGATCGTCGTCTTCCGCGACGGGAAGGTCGCGAGCATCCAGGACTACGCGCGCCGGGACGACGCGCTCGTGGCCGCCGGGGTCAAGGCGGGCTGACGTGGCCGCCGCGGCGTTCTTCGACCTCGACCGGACGTTGCTCCGCCGCTCGTCCGCGCTCGCGCTCGCCGGCTCGTTCCGGGACCGCGGCCTCATCTCGCGGCGGCAGCTGGCGAAGGCGGCCGCCTGGCAGCTGCTCTTCGTCCTCCGCGGCGCGGGCCACGAGACGGTGCGGCGGGCCGCCGAAGACGGGCTGATCGTCCTCCGAGGGTTCACGCCGCAGGAGATGCGCGACCTCGTGGCCGAGGCGATGGAGCCCGTCCTGCGCCCGCTCGTGTACGAGGAGCCGCTCCACCTCGTCGAGCAGCACCGCGAGCGTGGCGACCGCGTGTACATCGTGTCGGCGACGCTGCAGGAGATCGTGCAGGCGATCGCCGACGAGCTCGGTTTCGACGGCGCGCTCGGAACGGTGTGCGAGGTGCGCGACGGCGAGTACACGGGTCGCGCGGTCCGCGCGCTGCACGCGGAGAACAAGGCGACGTGCGTGCGCGAGCTCGCCGCGTCGCGCGGCTTCGACCTCGCCGAGTGCACCGCCTACTCCGACAGCCACACGGACATCCCGTTCCTGGAGGCGGTCGGCAAGCCCGTCGCCGTCAATCCCGACCGCGAGCTGCGCCGCGTGGCCGTGGAGCGCGGCTGGCCCGTCGTCGAGTTCAGCACGCACGCGTATCCGCATGCGCGCCGGCGCGTGCCTCCGCTCCTGTGGGCTGGGTCCGCCGTCTTCGGCGCGGGCGTTCTTGCGGGCCGGCGACGTGGACGCTGAGGAGGCGCTCGCGCGCTTGCGCGCGCGCGGCTTCTCCGAGGAGGACGCGCAGCGCCTGTTCGCGCACTTCGCCGAGGCGGAGGCGCGCGGCAAGCTGGGGCACGGCTTCTCGCGGGTCGAATGGCTCGAGACGATCGAGGTCGATCCCGCGGCTCGGCCCGAGACCGTTGAGGCCGAGGGCTCGTTCGAGCGCTGGCACGGCCGCGGCGCGCTCGGCTATCTCGTGCTCGATGCGGTGGTGCGCACGCAGCTCGCCGATCCGCCCGAGCGGGCGCGGGTCGTCGTCTGCGAGCAAACGTTCCCGACCGGGATGCTCGGCGGCTGGGTGCGGCGGCTGGCCGAGGGCGGCCTCGTCGCGGTGCTGACGGCGACGTCGCCGCCGCGGCTCGGCCCGCCGGGCGGCCCGAAGCTGGCGGGGACGAACCCGCTCGCCATCGGCATCCCGAGCTCCGACGGGGAGCCGGTCGTCGTCGACGTGTCGATGGGGGCCGTGACGTGGGGCGACGTCATCGCCGGCCTCGCGTCGGAGGAGCAGCTCGTTCCCTTCGGCGGCGACCAGTGGCACAAGGCGCTCGCGCTCGCGCTCGGGCTGCAGCTCGTCGTCGACGCGCTCCACCGGGAGGACGGCTACGGCGCCGTTCTGCTCGTTGCGCGGCCGGAGTCGGATCCGGTGCCGGGGCTGCGGAAGCGCGCGGCGGGGCTACGCCTTCCGGGAGATACCTAGCGAGCCGAAGGTACATTGACGAACGAGGGTCCTTCGAACTGTCGCCGGGAGTGCAGCGTTGGTCGACGAAGAGACAAATGGTGAGGCCGAAAACCTGCGAGTGCTCGTTGCCGACGAGGCCCAGGAGCGCCTGAAGAGGACAGCTGCGATCGTGGTCGAATTGGGCCACGTCGTCGTGGCGCGCGAGACGGTTGTGTCTCGAGTGGGGGAGGCGACGCGGCGTGAGCGCCCCGATGTTGCCTTGGTCGAGCTTGATCGGAGTCAGGCGCATGCGCTCGAGCTGATCTCGCAGATCGTCAAAGAGGCGGCCTGTCCTGTGATCGCCATGATCGATGCCGAGGATCCGGAGTTTGTGCGGGAGGCGGCGCAGCGTGGCGTCTTCGCCTACATCGCAGACGGCGAGAACGACGAACTGCAGAGCTCGCTCGAGATCGTTCTCCGTCGGTTCCGCGAGTACCAGAATCTCGAGGGGGCGTTCGGACGGCGAGCGATGATCGAACGTGGCAAAGGGATTCTCATGGAGCGTCACCAGATCGACGAGGGCCAAGCCTTCGAGATGATCCGCGCCCACGCACGTCGGATGGGCCGCAGGGCGGTGGAGGTCGCCGAGGCGGTCGTCGACGGCCATCTGCTCCTGCCGCCGCAGGCGTCGACCCCTCCGGAAGAACGGCCCTAGCCGGCTGACTTCCAGCCTTCCGAGGCTCGGAGGTCCCGCGCGCGACGTCATTCGATCGACGGCGGAGGGTCGTTTATAGTTGGTCCTCGCCGAGGCCCATTCCACCCGTCTCGGCACCGCCAACCCCAATGGCCCGGTTGGATAGCTGCACGGCACGCTGACCGTTGCAGCATCGTCTGATCGAGTGGAGAGGCGTTGGCGAACGGGACGGTCGGCACGCGACGGAGCGGCCAGAACTGTTGCCTGGGGGAGGTGCGCGACCGACGGGTGACGGCTGCGGCCGTCTTCTCTCCAACTCGCCGGCCGCCTCGGCCTTGCCGAGCTCGTCTTCACGACGCCGTGACCCTGACGAGCGCAGAAAGGGCTACGCGGGTTGGTTGAGGACGAACTGCAGCACCTGCGCGTCCTGATCGCGAATGAGCGGCGCGACCGCCTCGAGCAGATCGCCCGGGTCGTCGCCGGGCTCGGCCACGACGTGATCGCGCGCGAGATCGACGTCAGAGAAGTAGGCGCGGTAACAGCGAAAGAGCGTCCCGACGTCGCGCTCGTCGGGCTCGGCCTCTCCTCCGAAGACGCGCTCGAGCTGATCGGCGAAATCGTCCACCAGGCTTCATGCCCGGTGATCGCGCTGCTCGCGGCACGCGACCCCGCCTACGTCCACGAGGCCGCCAAGCGCGGCGTCTTCGCCTACATCGCAGAGACCACCCCCGAAGAGCTGCAAAGCGCGATCGACATCACGCTCCAACGCTTCACCGAATACCACAACCTGCAAGGAGCATTCGGACGCCGCGCCGTGATCGAACAGGCAAAAGGGATCCTGATGGCCCGCCATGCGATCGACGCCGACAAGGCGTTCATGATGCTGCGCGACCACTCCCAGCACGGCGGCCACAAGCTCGCCGACGTCGCCGCTGCGATCGTCGACAGTCACCTCCTGCTGGTGCCGCCGATGCCGGAGCTGCCGCCGGCCGGTGGCTGACGCGAGCGCTTCCGCGGCCGGAGCGACGCCAGAGTCAGGCGGGGAAGCGCGGATCGTCGCGGATGGACGCGAAGTCCGCCTCCTCGCGCATGGGCACGAGCAGCCGCGGCCGACGGTCGACCGCGACGCGCAGCTCCTCGAGCGCACGCTCGCTGTTGCCGGCACGCGCCTCGACGCATGCGAGGTGGTAGTGGATAGCAGGCAGGTCGGCTTCCGTCAGCGCCTCCTCGAGCATGCGCCGCGCCGTGTCCCAGTCCTCGGCGTTCCGCGCGGGGAGCGACGGGAAGACGTACTCCCACGCCGAGATCTCGTGCGCGCCGGGCATGCCGCCGATCGCGAGCACCGTTGTCCCCGCCACTTTCGCGCGCGCCGCGCGCCGCTGTATCGGGTCGTCGAGGAAGACGAGCGTGCCCGCCGGCGCGTCGACCTCTTCGCCGTCGACGGTGAACGTCGCGTGCCCGGCGACGACCGCGTAGATCTCCTCGTGGCCGAGCGGCTCCTCGGTGTGGTCCTCGACCACCTCGTCGCCCGCGTTCGCCGCCGTGTACGCGTTGATGCCGAACGCGGTCACGCCCAGCGTCTTCCGAACCGGCTTCCAGACGAGCGTCCCGAAGACCGGGACGCCCTCGACCTCGTCGAGGCGGAGGACCTTCATCCGTACGTCAGCTCGGTGAGGTCGAGCTCGAGCAGGTCGTCGCGATCCCTGGGGACGAGGACGCATGCCACTTCGGGACGCGCGAGCGCAGCCTTCACCGCCTCCGCCGAGCCGGCCCGGACGACGACGGGCCGGCCTTCGTCGAATGCGCGGCGTAACGCGTCCGCGTCGGCGACGTCCTCGACCACGAGCGCGCCCGTGATGTCGACGTCGCCGTCGGCGGCGAGCTCGGGAACGCGACGGCCGGTCGCACCGAACCAGCGCTCCCTCATACGACGATGGAGCCGCCGGGCTCGACGTCCTCGATCGTCACTCCCGCCGGCACGTCGAGCTGGTCGGGTGTGCCGGTCAGCAGCCCGAATGTGCCCCAGTGGCACGGCACGACGCGCTTGGCGCCGACGAGCTCGATCGCGACCGACGCCTCGCGCGGCCCCATCGTGAAGTGGTCGCCGATGGGCAGGATCGCGATGTCCGGTTCGTAGATCCGGCCGATGAGCTGCATGTCGCCGAAGACGCACGTGTCGCCGGCGAAGTAGAGCGTCTTCCCGTCCGCCTGGACGACGATGCCCGCCGGTTCGCCGGCGTACGAGCCGTCCGGCGCGGAGCCGGAGTGGAAGGCGTTCACGAGCGTGAACTTGATCCCGTCCACGTCGGTCGTCCCGCCCTTGTTCGGGTTGCGGAGCTTCGATTCGTCGACGCCCTGCTTGCCGAGCCAGCCGGCGAGCTCGACGAGTGCGACGACGGTCGAGCCGTGCTTCTTCGCGATGTCGACGGTGTCGCCGACGTGGTCTCCGTGCCCGTGAGTGACGGCGATGACGTCCGCGCGCTCGGGGTTGCGCTCGTTCTCCGGGCACTTCGGGTTGCCGTTCAGGAACGGGTCGATGTAGACGCGCTTCCCGTCCGCCGTGTCGAGGCGGAACGCCGCGTGTCCGAGCCAGGTGAGTGTCGTGTCAGCCATGGGCTGAATCTACCCGGGCAGGATCGTCCGCTGCCGCCGCGAACCTTCACTGATGCAGACCCGTTTGCTCCCGCCGGGCCTTGCCCTGACCGCCGTCCTGGCGGATGCCGGCGGCCTCCACGGGCTCGCGTTCTGGCTCGTCCTGCTCGCTCTGCCGGCCGCAGCCGCGGCCGCCTTCGTCGGCGTCAGCGACGCTCTCGACGGCCGGGGTGCCTGGCTCGACGGCGGGACGGCGCTCGGGGCGCTCACGCTGCTCGTGCTCGGCTCCGCGGTGCGCGAGGCGGCTGCACGCGGCGCGTCGGTCCCGGCTCTCGCCGTGTCCGCGGCCGTCGCCGCGCTCGTCCTCTACGCCCTTCCCGGCCTCGCGTGGCTCCTGGAGCCGCTGCGCCCGCGCCCGCGCGCACGGGCGACGGTCATCCGCGCCAACTCCTAGAAGCCGTCGCCTAGAACGGAAGTGAAGCTGCGGCGTGCCGCGCGAGCGTGATGATGGGCGACACCGCGAACAGCGAGCCCACGGAGACGACGAGCGCAGCGCCGACGGCGACGTGCAGCAACGCGTCGCGCGGCGGTGAGCCGCCCGCGAGGGCGAGCTCGGCAGGCGGGCGCATGTAGATCGCGCGCACGACGCCGAGGTAGTAGTAGAGGCTGACGAGCGTGGCGAGCACGCCCACGATCACGAGCCACGTCCAGCCGTGGTCGTACGCCGCGGCGAAGACGTAGAACTTGCCGACGAAGCCGCCGCCGAGCGGCAGGCCGGCGAAGCCGAACATGAAGAACCACAGCGCGACGCCGAGGAACGGCCGCTCCCAGCCGAAGCCCGCGAGGTTGTCGAGCGTCACCCGCGTGCCGAGCTCGCGCTCCCGCGCGGCGACGACTGCGAACGATCCGAACGCCATCGCCGAATAGGGGATGAGGTAGAACATCACCGCGCGGCCTCCGAGCGCCGTGCCCGCCGCTACGCCGATGAGGATGAAGCCCGCGTGCGAGATGGACGAGTACGCGAGCAGGCGCTTCACGTCCTTCTGGACGAGCGCCGCGAAGTTGCCGATGACGAGCGACGCGACGGCGATGCCGGCGAACGCCCACGACCACAGGTGCGTCTCCTGCGGGAACGCCGTGCGCAGCACGCGCAGCATGAGCGCGAACGCGGCCACCTTCGTCGCCGAGGACATGAACGCCGTCACGGTCGTCGGCGCACCCTGGTAGACGTCGGGCGTCCACATGTGGAACGGCGCCGACGACGACTTGAAGGCGAGCCCGGCGACGATGAGCGCCAGCCCGAGCACGAGCAGCAGGTCTCCCGACAGGCCGTGCGCGCCGACCGCCTGGGCGATCTCGGCGAAGCCGATGCGGTTCGTCGCGCCGTACACGAGCGCCGATCCGAACAGGAGCCCCGCGGAGCCGAACGAGCCGACGACGAGGTACTTGAGCCCCGCCTCGAGCGAGCCCTCCTGGTCGTACTCGATCGCGCACATGACGTAGAGCGCGATCGAGAACCACTCGAGCGAGAGGAACATCGTCATGAGGTTGGCGGCGCCGACGAAGAACGTCATGCCGGCGGCAGACGCGAGCAGAAGCGCGAAGAACTCGGCCTCGTGCTCGCGGATCTGCTCCGAGCCGACGAGGACGGTCGCGAGCGTCGTCGCGCAGAGGATGACCTGCGCGAGCGCGGTCCAGCGGTCGCGGTAGAAGGCGTCGCCGATGACGCTGTGGCCGCTCGCGCTGTCGACGTACAGCCAGACGGACGTGACGATGCCGCCTGTCGCGGCTGTCGCCGCGACTACGGATGAGACGGTGCGCCTCCACCTGGCGGGTACGAGGACGGCCGACAGCAGCGCGACGAACGACCCTCCGAGGAGGACGAGGATCGTCGAGATCGCGAACCAGTCGATGTGCGGCGTCTGGATCAATGGAACTGCCCGATGACGGCGTCGACGGGCGAGTCGCCCGCGAACGCATGGCTGGAGATGCCTGCCGGCCATGCCGACAGGACGAGCAGCGCGGCGACGAGCGGGACGATGAGCGCCAGCTCGCCGGCGCGGAGGTCGAGCGCGCCGTCGGAGACGACCGGGCCGCGCGCCTGGTGGAGCACGGCGGAGATGAGCCGCAGCATGTACATCGCCGCGAGCACGACGCCGGACGCGCCGATCACCGCCCACCACCAGTGGCGCTGGAACGCTCCGGCGAGGATGAGGAACTCCCCTGCAAATGCCGCGGATCCGGGGACGGCGAGGGAGATCACGCCGAGCGTCACGAGCAACGTTGTGAGCGCGGGCCGGCCCTTCGCCATTCCGCCCAGGAGCGAGAACTCGCCGGTGGTCGTCCGCCGCTCGACCGCGCCCGCGACGAGGAACAGCGACGTCGAGACGAGACCGTGCGCGACCATCTGCAGCACGGCTCCGTCGAAGCCGAGGTTCGTGCCGGAGAAGAGGCCGATCGTGATCAGGCCCGACTGCGCCATCGAGGAGTACGCGACGACGCCGCGGAAGTCGGGCGCGCGGAACGCGAGCAGCGAGCCGTAGACGAGCGCGGCCGCGCCGAGCGCGAGGAACAGGGTGCGGTAGTAGCCCGACGGGTCGGGGAACTGCGTGATGGCGATACGGAGCATCCCGTACGTCCCCGCCTTCGCGACGACGCCGGAGAGCACCGCGGTGACTTCGGGCGGAGCCTCGCGGTACGCGTCCGGCAGCCAGCCGTGGAACGGGAACAGCGGCGCCTTGATCGCGAACGCGAGCATGAAGCCGAGGAAGATCCAGCGGCTCGGGCTCGTCGGCGCGTTGACGAGGTCGAATGTCCCGACCTTGAGGCCGTACACGACGATCGCGGCGAGCATGACCAGCGAGCCCGCCATCGTGTAGATGAGGAACTTCACCGTCGCACCGAGGCGGGCCGCGCCGCCCCACACGCCGATGAGCACGTAGAGCGGAATGAGCATCGCCTCGAAGAAGGCGTAGAAGAGGAGCATGTCCTGCGCGACGAAGACGCCGACCGTCGCGCCGGTGAGCAGCAGCATCAGGCCGAAGTACGCGCGCGGCCGGTCGCGGCCGACCCAGAAGCCGTAACCGATGCACGCCGCCATCGCGACGACGGTGAGGCCGACGAGCCAGAGCGAGAAGCCGTATTCGCCGACGTGGTACGAGACGTGCAGGTCCTTGATCCACGGCGTGTCCTGCGAGAACTGCAGGCCGGTGCGTCCGAAGTCGAAGCGCGCGGCCTGCTCGATCCAGATGCCGACCTCGGCGAGGGAGACGAGCACGGCGAGGCTGCCGGTGGCGTAGCGCGACAGCGGCAGCACCCAGATGGCGAGCGCGCCGGCGACGGGGAGCCAGATGAGGACGGAGGTGAAGGAAGAGATGCTCATCGCGTCAGCAGGAAGACGAGGGCGAGCACGGCCATGCCTGTGCCGAGGAAGAAGACGTAGGTGCGCAGCAGGCCCGTCTGCAGGCGGCGCACGCCCTCGCCGACCTCGAGCGCGCCCTCTGCGAGGTCCGGGCCCGACGCGAGGACGAACGGCTCCTCGACGTCGCTCCGCAGCCACGCCGCGAGCGCGACTGCGGGCTTGTAGAAGAGCGCGTCGTACGCCTCGTCGAAGTAGAGCTTGTGCTCGAGCACGGTCTGTGCGCGTCGAGTGAATGCGTTGTGACTGAAGCGCGTAGCGCCCTCGGTTTTGCCGTACAGCGCCCACGCGACGCCGACGCCGGCGAGGCCGAGGAGGACGGCGGCGACGGAGGCGATCGCCTCCTGCGTGTTCGTCGGCTCCGCGATGGGCAGCGTGCGCGCGACCGGCGCGAGCCAGCTCGTCAGCGGGTGCCAGAAGGGCGAGAACTGGATCCAGCCACCGGCCGCGGCGAGCACGGCGAGGATGCCGACCGGCACGAGCATCGTGCGCGGCCCCTCCTTGCCGTGGTGTGCGTGGTGGTGCTCGCGGACGAACGCGCTCGGCTCGCCCGGGAAGACGATGAAGTAGAGGCGGAACGTGTACAGGCCGGTGAGGAACGCGCCGGCCAGCCCCGCGCCCGCGAGGACGACGCCGTACCAGTGGTCGTGCAGCGCCGCGGCGATGATCGAGTCCTTCGAGAAGAAGCCCGAGAACGGCGGCAGGCCGACGAGCGCGAGCGCGCCGGCGAGGAACGCCCAGCGCGTCCACGGCATCAGCGCGCCGATGCCGCGCATCTTGCGGATGTCCTGCTCACCTGCGAGCGCGTGGATGACGACGCCTGCCGCCATGAACAGCAGCGCCTTGAAGAAGGCGTGCGTCATGAGGTGGAACATCCCGTTTGCGTACGCGCCGACGCCCGCGCCGAGGAACATGTAGCCGATCTGCGACATCGTCGAGTACGCGATCACGCGTTTGATGTCCGTCTGCACGAGCGCGATCAGGCCGGCGGCGAGCAGTGTCAGCGCGCCCATGCCGGCGGCGACGAGCTC
>Ga0209415_10017292_pt1 | contig 11491 bp, 11 predicted proteins | sample PeaSoiSIISIP2007_FD_187696 | JGI IMG/M metagenome (GOLD analysis project Ga0209415, IMG submission 187696) | Peat soil microbial communities from Weissenstadt, Germany - SII-SIP-2007 (SPAdes) (version 2) | ecosystem: Environmental > Terrestrial > Soil > Wetlands > Peat | place: Germany... | reverse complement strand
CCTACAACAATCCCGAGCAGAACGAGATCGTCTTCCCGGCCGCCTACCTGCAGCCACCGATGTTCAATGCCGCGGCCGATGATGCGGTGAACTATGGCGGTATCGGCACGACGATCGGCCACGAAATCAGCCATGGCTTCGACGACAAGGGAAGCCAGTACGACGGCGACGGGAACCTGCTGAGCCCGCCAGGCTGGTTCACACCGGAGGATCTGGAACGGTTCAAGGCCAAGACCCATGCGCTGGTGGCGGAGTATTCCGCCTACGCACCGGTGCCCGGCTACCCGATCAACGGCGAACTCACGCTTGGCGAGAACATTGCCGACAATTCAGGGGTCGCGATCGCGTACAAAGCCTATCGCCTGTCGCTGGGCGGTCAGCCGGCGCCGGTGATCGACGGCCTGACCGGTGAGCAGCGCTTCTTCATGGGCTGGGCGCAGAAATGGCGTGGCAAGATGCGCGAGGGCGAGGCGATCCTGCGGATCAAGTCCGACCCGCACTCTCCACGGCAATTCCGCGGCACGGTCCCTGAAATGAATCAGGCCGCGTTCTACGAGGCGTTCAGCGTCAAGGACGGCGACAGGATGTACCTTCCGCCGGAGCGACGAGTCACGATCTGGTGAATGCAATTCCTTGCAAGCACGGGTATTGCCAGAGGTAATCCAGACAAACACCCGCAGGAGAAAACGGTATGCCGGGCCGAGCTGCCTTCCGAGCCGCGACCGCGGTGATGCTGGGCTTCGCCGCGTTGGTCGCGCGTGCCGACGATCCGTGTGCAGGATTCGCCTGGGACCTCACGCAGGAGCGCGCCCTGTTCGCCGGCGATCCGCAGCCTTCCGCTGCCGGAAAGGACGTCGCCACGGCTCCTGAATTGACTGCAACGCACCTCTATCAACTCGACCTGGCTCCACAAGCAGCGGTCACACTCGCCGTGGCTCCGGGAAAGACCCGGATGACCGATGGCGCCTACGCGGGCCTTGCGCGGCTCACCGTGAACACGCCCGGCGTCTATCGGATCTCGGTCGACGAGCCATTCTGGCTCGACGTGGTGGCCGGACGCGAGTCGCTCGCGTCGCAGGACTTCCAGGGCCGCCCCGGCTGCAACGCGCCGCACAAGATCGTCGAGTTTGCGCTGCCGGCGGGCGTGCCTCTCGTGCTGCAGCTAAGCGGCGCGGCGAGCCCCACCGTGCGGGTGACTGTCACGCGCGCGCCCGTCGCTGCCGGGCGCGCAAACTGACGCGACACGGGACACCGCCGGCGAGCGCGCCAGCTATTGAGGGCGAGCGGTCGACTGCCACCCGCTGCGGCCCAATCGCTTCAGTCAACACCGACGATGACGCTGTCGGCCTTGATCAACGCGAAGGCGCGTTTGCCTTTCTTCAACTTCAGGCGCTTCGCCGAGTTCGTGGTAATCACCGAAACGATCTCGACGTCTCCGGAGATTCGAATTGTGACCTCGGTGCTGACCGGGCCGCGAACGATTTTCTTGATCGTCCCCGCGTACACATTTCGGGCACTGATTTTCATCGGCAGCTCCTCGTCGTCAGTCGGTTCTCGCGTTCGCCGCGATTCTCGTCAATTTGCCGGTCTGGCCGCGGCCCCTGCGTGCAGTCCCTCGCACCGGGCGACGCTCTGGTCCTGAGAGCACGCCTGGGCTCACCTACCGACTGCGCCCAATCCGGTTCCGCAGGGTCGTCGTACCACACGGCCATTCACGGCCGTTCGATGACCGGAAATTCCGTGTTGTAGAGGTCGAGGTGCGCCGCCTTCGCATGATGATAGGCGATCTCGAACACCACTTCGTCACGGTACGGGGGAGCGACGATCTGCATGCTGGTCGGAAGGCCCGTAGCCGCGCGTCCGGTCGGCACGGCAAGCGCCGGATAGCGGCTCAGCAGGTTGAAGGGCGGTGTCCCCACCCAGCCTAAATAGCTGTCGACGGGCATTCCCTCGATCAGCACCTGCCGCTCGACGGTCAGGTCGAGGTCCGCGAGGATCGCGGTCGTGAAGACCGTCGGGCACAGGAGCGCCCGGAAACCCCGCCCCCACACCTTCGCCCCGAGCTCCTCGTGCAGGCGCGAGGCGAGCGCAGCAGCCTTCAGGATCGAGTTCTTCCGCCCCCCATACCTGGAAATCAGCCAGCGCAGGTAAGGCGTCGCGCGCCCGAGCTCCGCCCCGGCGATCTGCTCGAGGTACTCGTTGAAAAAGAGCCCGAAGATCGCCTCGATCAGCACCTCGGCCAGTTCCGCGTTGTCCCAGTTGAGCTCGACCGGCTCGACGCTCGCCCCGCGGCTGCGCAGCGCCTCGGCGGCGGCTTCGAGGTTGGTGCGCGTGTCGGGGCAGAGCGCCGGGCTGCCGGTCGTGAAGGCGAGCGCGAGCCGCGTGTCCTTGAGCTCCGGATAAATGAACGCCAACCGCTCGTAGGGCAGACCGACGTAGCTCGCGGGGTGAGGCCCGGAGATCACGTTCTGCATCAGCACGATGTCATCGAACGTGCGCGCCAAGGGACCCTCGACAGCGAAGGCGAACAGCTCCTCACCCGGCGTGCACGCAAGCCGGCCGAAAGGCGGTTTGTAGCCATACAGTCCCTGCAGCGCCGCCGGAATCCGCACCGAACCCGCCATGTCGCTGCCAGTGGCCAGCGGCGTCAGTCCCGCAGCGAGCGCCGCGGCCGAGCCGCCGCTCGAGCCACCGGACGTATACGCAGGATTCCAGGGATTACGCGTGACGCCAAAACGCTCGCTCAGCGTCTGGCCGATCAGGCAGAACTCCGGCACCGTCGTCTGCAGGTGCGGGATCGCACCGGCCGCAAGCAGTTTGTCGACGATCGGGTGATTACGCGCTGGTTGCTCGTCGTAGAGCCACGAGCCCATCGTTCTGCGCCAGCCCGCGACCGACGTTTCCTCCTTGATCGCGACCGGGATCCCCTCGAGGGAGCGCGCGCTTCCCTTGATGTAGCGGTCGGCCGATTCGTGCGCCCGTCGCAGCGCGTCGGTCGCGTAGATCGCGGTGGTCGCGTTGATGGTCCCGCCGTGCAGCGCCGCCGCTCGGTCAATCAACGCCTGCATCCACTCGACCGGCGAGAGCGTGCGGGCCGCGAATCGATCCAGCGCCTCGCGCGCCGACAGGTAACAGAGATCGTCCGTCACCGGGACGAGGCACGCGTGCGCGCGAGCACCGGGGGTGGCAGGCCCGCGGCGAGTCCGCGGTCGGCCACCGGGCGGCCAGCCCGCTGCATGAGCGGCACGACACCCGCCCATACCGGCCAGTCGCGGTCGCGTGCCGGGTCGTCGGGAGGACCGATGCGGACCTTGGCGGAGGCCTCCCGGAGCGGCAGTGACAGCACCACCGTCGCGCCGAGCTCCTTGCGGGTGACCGGGCGCAGCCGCTCCCAGCGGCCCGGAAAGCGTTGTTCGGTGAAGGTCCGCAGCGCCCGGGTCTTGCCCGCAGGGTCGGAAATCAACTCCGGCCGTCCGAAGCACATGACAGAGCGGTAGTTCGCGGTGTGGTTGAACGCCGAGCGGGCGAGCACCCAGCCGTCGAACACGGTCGCCGTCAGGCACACCATTCCGGTCCCGGCCGCCTTCAGCATCCGGCTCGCGACACTTCCGTGCCAGTACACTCTGTCACCGATCCGCCAGTGCAGCGTCGGCGTGGCCACCGGCCGGCCCGCGACGACGTGGGCGATGTGACAATGGGTCGCGGCATCGAGGATCTCGTGAATCACCTGAAGGTCGTACCGGGCGAGCTCGGGCAGCCGCCGGACGCGCGTGAAGGCGCCCGTCCCGCTGCTGCCGACACGCCTGCGCTTGTTCACCGCCATGCCGCCCGCTCCTCGCCGCCTGTAGTGGCCGCGCCAGTATGCCGCGACCCGCCGCTCGAAATCCTCTACCGCGACGAGTATATGGTGGCGATCGCCAAGCCCAGCGGACTGCTCGTGCACCGCACGCCGCTCGATGCCTGGGAGACAGGATTCGCGGTCCAGCGGCTCCGCGACCAGCTCGGCTGCACGGTGCATCCAGTCCACCGTCTTGATAAAGCGACCTCCGGCGTACTGCTGTTCGCGCTCGCGCGGACCGTGCTCGCACAGCTGAGCGCGGCCTTCGAGCGCGGCGAGGTGGCGAAGCGCTATCTCGCCATCGTCCGGGGATGGCCTCCCGAGACGCTGTACATCGACTACCCGCTCGCGCGGCTGGCATGCGAGTCCACCGACCGGCGACCGCCCGCGGCCCCGCAGCCGGCGGTGACGGCGTTGCGGCGCCTCGCGACGGCCGAACTGCCGGTGCACATCGATCGCTACCCGACGAGCCGCTACGCGCTGGTCGCACTCGAGCCGCTGACCGGCCGGCGCCACCAGCTGCGCCGCCACCTGAAGCACGTCGGATATCCGATCGTCGGGGACACGACCTACGGTCAGGGTCGCCACAATCGGCTGTTCCGGACCCGATTCCGATCGCAGCGTCTGCTGCTTGCTGCCGTGTCACTGCGGCTCCGTCATCCCCGCTCGGGCGAACTACTCGAGATCACCGCACCGCCGGCCGCCGACTTCGCGTCTGTCGCGGCCGGACTTGGCTGGCCGGAATCGCGCCTTCGCCTCGACGGCGCCTTGCCGACGGCAGCCGGCTGACCGTGGCGCGCGCCGCCGGATCGAGCCATTGGCTCGCGATCGTCAACACCGCCGCCGGCGACGGCCGCCCGGCGCGCGCGTGGCCGCAGCTGAAGGCGGCTCTCGTGGCAGCGGGCGTGTCCGCGGAGTCGGAGACGACGCGCGGTCGGGGCCACGCGAGCGAACTCGTGGCGCGGGCCTACGAGCGCGGCATCCGCCGCTTTCTCGCCGTCGGCGGGGATGGCACGCTCCACGAGGTGCTGAATGGAATTGACGAGGACGCCGAGCGCTGCGCGATCGCTGCCGCGCCGCTCGGTACAGCCAACGACTGGGCCCGGGGACTCGGGATTCCGCGCGGCTCGGCGGCGATCGCCGCGATGCTCCGGGCCGAGCGCCGGCGGGCCTGCGATGTCGGCCTCGCCGAGTTCGCCTCCGGGGGCGAGCGCCGGCGGCGCCGGTTCATCAATGTGGCCGGCGCTGGCTACGACGCGTACGTGCTCGAGCGATTGCCCCATTCCGGCCCGCAGCGGCTTCGCTACCTGTGGGCGCTCATCTCGAACCTGGCCTCGTATCACCCGCCGCTGTTTCGCGTCGAGTGCAGCGGCCAGACCATCGAGGAGCGCCTGCTCGCGGCGTTCGCCGCGCTCGGCCGATACTGCGGCGGGGGCCTCAAGCTTGCGGCCGATGCCTCGCCAACTGATGGGCTGCTCGACCTCGTCGCCATCAAGCCGATCGGGCCGTTCGGCGTGTTCGCGCGACTTCCGAAGGCCTACCTTGGAGGCATCGCCACCGATCCGGTCGCGATCACGGGGCGCGGCCCGAGCGTGACGATCGACGCCGACCGTCCCGCCGGGGTCGAGGCGGACGGCCAGCTGCTCGGAACGACGCCGTGTGCGCTACGGGCACTGCGGGGCGCGATCGATGCGGTCGTACCGTGAGATCCTAAGGCTGTCAGTACTGGAGCGGAGGCTTGTCTTGATGTACGAGACCCGCCACGATCGCCTTGCAACCCGAGCCACTTTCACGAGGCGCCTGCTCGCGCACACCGCTGTCTCTGCATCCCTGGTCGGGGGCTCGCTCGCGATCGGCGTTCTCGGCTACCACGGCTTCGAAGGGCTGCCGTGGGTTGACGCGCTGCTGAATGCCTCGATGCTGATGGGCGGCATGGGACCAGTGGATCCGCTGCACACGACGGCCGGCAAGCTGTTCGCGTCCGCGTACGCGTTGTACTGCGGCCTCGTGCTGCTGGTGGCCGCCGGGGTGCTGTTCGCACCGGTCCTGCACCGGCTGCTGCACCGGTTCCACCTGTCGACGGAGCACGACAGCCGATGACTCGTTCCTCCCCCGCACGTCCGGCGCACCGCGCAGTCATCGTGCGGCGGACCGTGCTCGCCTCGGTGATGCTCGCGGGCCTGGCGTCACCCGCCTGGCCGCCCGCGCACGCGGCGCCAAGACCGAAGATCTGCCTGGTCCTGTCGGGTGGCGGCGCGCGAGGAATCGCACACATCGGCGTCCTCAAGGTGCTGGAGCAGCAGCGTGTGCCAATCGACTGCGTCGTCGGCACGAGCGCCGGCGCGGTCATCGGCGGCGCCTACGCCTCCGGCGCCTCACCTGAGGAAATCGAGCGGGCGATCCGCGGGGCGGACTGGGACGACCTGCTGACCGACCAGCCTGCCCGCTTCAACCGTTCCGTCTACGCGAAGGAAGTCGACCGCGCGCGATTCGGCAGCCGGGAGGTCGGGATCCGCAGCAGTTCGATCGGGCTGCCGCGCGGCGTCGTGATCGGCCAGCATTTGCAGTTCTTCCTGCAGACGCTGGTCGCGCCTGCCGGCCGCGGTCCGTTCGACGAGCTGCCGATCCCGTACCGGGCGCTGGCCACCGACTTCACCACCGGCCGGCTCGCGGTGCTCGATCACGGCGATCTGGCCGGCGCGATCCGCGCCAGCATGTCGGTGCCTGGGGCGTTCGCCCCGGTCGACATCGAAGGCCGGACACTCGTCGACGGCGGCCTCGTTCGCAATCTCGGCGTCGACGTCGCCCGTCAGCTCGGCGCCGACATCATCATCGCCGTGAACGTCGGCGCGCCATTGCTCAAACGCGAAGAGCTCGGGTCACTGCTGAGTGCTGCCGAGCAAACCCTGTTCATCCTGGTGCAGCAGAACGTCGACGTGTCGCTCGCGAGCCTCGGGGTGCGGGACGTGCTGATCTCACCGGATCTCGGCGCGCTCGGCGTAGGCGATTTCGCGCACGGCGCGGACTTCATTCCCGCCGGCGAGCTGGCCACGCGTCTTGCAGCCCCGGCCCTCGCCCCACTGGCGCTCAGCGAAGCGGACTACGCCGCGTGGCGCAGGACGCAGCGCCGCGCGCGTGTCGCGCCACACTACGATCACGTCGTCGTCGACACCTCGCGGCTGGTGCGCGTCCCGCCGGCCTCGATCAGCCGCCTGCTCGGCGGCGACCCGGACCCGGCGAACCCGGATGCCGCGATCAATACGCTCCTCGGAACGGACGACTTCGAGCTGATCGAGGGCGAGGTGCACCCCGAACCGGACGGTACGACTCTGGTGCTGCGGCCGGTCGAGAAGCCCTGGGGCCCCGACTACCTGCGGGTGGGGGGGCTGCTGACGGCGAACTTCGAGGGCACGAGTACGTTCACGCTCTATCTCGACCAGCGCCGCACGTGGCTCAACGACAGCGGTCTCGAATGGCGCAACCGCGGGAGCCTCGGGCAGATCGACTCGCTGGCGAGCGAGCTGAGACAACCGCTCGACTCGGCACGGACGGTGTTCGTTGCACCGCGGCTCTTCGGATCCAACGAGCTGCATGACCTGTACGTCGGCTCCGACTCGATCGGCAGCTTTCGCGTCAAGCAGCTGCGGATCGGGCTCGATCTGGGCCTGCGGATCGGGAACCTGGGCGAAGTGACTGCCGGCATCGAGGGCGGTTCGGGCGCCGCCGCGCGCACGACTGGCGAGGCACTCGGGCCCGACGTCCGTCACCGGATTGGCGCCCTGTACGCGACGTGGGTATTCGACCGGCTCGACAGCCTCGACTTCCCGCGGCGCGGCTTTCTGCTGACGGGCGATGCCGAGCTCGCCCGCCGCATGCTGGGCGGCGAGGACGTCTACGACCGCGTGTCGATTGATGCGCAGCAGGCGTTCGGCACCGAGCGCTCGAGCCTGCTGATCGAGGCGCGCTACCAGACCGCACTCGGCGGTCAGCTGCCGCTGTACGAGCAGTTCACGCTGGGCGGATTCCAGAACCTCTCCGGGCTCGCGCTCGATCAGGAGCTGTCGAGCCGGATCGCATTCCTCCGCACCGTCTACCGGTGGCGCGTGGCGACGTTCTCGGCGCTGCTGCCGGCGCTGTACGCCGGCGTCTCGCTCGAGGCGGCCGACTTAGGCGCGCGGCCCGGCGGCGTGCGCCCCGGTCAGCTGTACGGAGGGTCCACGTTCCTGTCGGCCGACTCGGCGCTCGGGCCGCTCTATCTCGGCATCGGGGTCGCGGACGGCGGCTTCACGGCCCTCTACCTCTACGTCGGGCGGCCGTGATGGCGCGCGCCCGATGTGCCGGCGCCTGCGGCCACTCGGTGGGCTGATGGATCCGATCCTGAACCTGCAAGCGCTCGCCGGAATTTCCGCCTTCATCGCGCTCGCCCTGCCGTTCAGCTCGCGGATCGCGAGCATCCGCTGGCGTCTCGTCGTGGTAGCGGTGGCGCTGCAGTTCGCGATCTGCTTCGTGCTGCTGCGGGTGCCGCCGATCAGCGCGGCGCTCTCGTCGCTCAACCGCGTCGTCGCCGCGCTCTCCGATGCGACCCGGCAGGGCACGGCGTTCGTGTTCGGCTACGTCGGCGGCGCGCCTCCGCCGTTCGTGATCACGCGACCCGCGGCGCTCGCGGTGTTCGCTTTTCAGGTCATCCCGATCATCATCGTCGTGTCGGCCCTGTCGGCGGTGCTGTGGTACTGGCGCGTGCTGCCGGTCGTGATCCGCGCCATCGCCTGGGTCTTCGAGCGGACGCTCGGCACGCGCGGCCCGGCGGGTTTCGCGGTCACCGCGAACGTGTTTGTCGGTCAGGTCGAGGCGCCGCTGCTCGTGCGGCCGTACATCGCGCGCATGACCCGCTTCGAGCTGCTGCTGCTGATGACCGCCGGCATGGCGATGATCGCCGGCTCGATGATGGTGGTGTACGCGGCGATGCTCGCCAGCCACTTCGATAACATGCTGTCGCAGCTGCTGACCAAGTCGCTGATGTCGATCCCGGCCTCGATCCTGTTCGCGTACCTGATGCTGCCGGACGAGGCGCAATCGACCGATCATGCGCAGCCCGGCCGGATCTATACGAGCACGATGGATGCCCTCACCCGCGGCACGGCGGATGGCATGCACATCTGGCTCAATGTCGCCGCAATTCTGATCGTGCTGATCGCGCTGGTGGCGCTGGTGAACATGGGCGTCGCGGCACTGCCCGCGGTCGGCGGAGCGCCACTGTCGCTCGAGCGGATCGTCGGCTGGCTGTTCGCGCCGCTGGCATGGCTGATGGGCATTCCCTGGTCGGAGGCGCCGCAGGCCGGCAGCTTGCTCGGGATCAAGACCGTGCTCAACGAGTTTCTCGCTTACCTGCGGCTCACCGAACTCGGCCGCGGGGCGCTGTCGGACCGGACCCGGCTGATCACGATCTACGCGTTGTGCGGTTTCGCGAATTTCGCCAGCATGGGCATCCAGATCAGCGGGATCGCGACGATGGCGCCGGAGCGACGGACCGATCTCAACGAACTGGCGTTCCGCTCGCTCGTCGGCGCGACGCTCGCCTCGTGCATGACCGGCGCGATCGTCGGTATCGTCGCGTTCTAACCGCCATGGCGAAACCCTACTTCCGCCACTCGACGATGAACGCGGGCAAGTCAGCGGCGCTCGAGAGCGGCCGCCCCTGACAGCGGCCCGTGGCACGCTCCGCCCGCCTTCGCAGGATCGCCCGCCTCGTGCTCGCGGGACTTGTGGTCCTGCACCTCGCCGCCTTTGCCGCCTACGAAGTGCGCACCCGCCAGCTGCGGCATCAGCAGCTTTTTCTCGATGCCCGGGATCAGTGGCGCGCGGGAAACCTGCCGCTCGCAGCCGACGGCTACCGCGAGTTCGTGCGCGACTACCGGCGCATTACCTGGCCCGTCGTTCTGAGCCGCGGATTCCCGAGCGAAGCGAGCGGCTGGTTCGCTCTCGGCCGGATCGAGGCCGAGCGCGGCGATGTGGATCCGGCCCTGGCAGCTTTCGAGGAGTCGATGCGGCTCGAGCCCGGCCTCGGCCGGCGCGAGTATCGCGACCTGCTGCTCGAATCCGGTCGCGCGGCGCAACTGGCGCTGTTTGCACGCCGCGAGCTCGCGCAGGATGCGCACTCCCTCGCTGCCAGCTTCGATCTCGGCGCGGCGCTGCTTGCGACGGGCCGGCCGGAGGAAGCCGCGCGCGAGTACGAGCACGGCCTCACGCTCGTGCCCGGGTTCCTCGCGACGCACGATCCGACGTGGCGGGGCGCGGTGTCGATGCAAGAGGCGCAGCTCCTCAACCTCGCGTCGGTGGCCCACCTCGTTGCCGGGGACCGCGCCGGGGCCGCGATCGCGTGCGACGCGCTCGGCGCGCGCACGCCGCCCGGCATCCGGCTGGACCAACTGTGCCGGGCGTTCCTCAGCGAGGCCGCCGGCGAGCAGGCGGCGAGCTTAGCGGCGTTGCAGGGCTACACGCCGCCGGCGCCTGAGCAGGAGGCGTTGGTCGCATCGCTTAAGGCGCGCCTCGGGCGCTGAAGCGTTCGCCTGTGCCTCGCGGCCGCGGGCCGCGTTCAGCGCGCCGCCGCGCCCCCCTGCACGAGCGCCGCGATCCGGATCGCCGTCTCGAGTGCCTCGAGTCCGGCCTCGCCGTCGACGAGCGGCGGTCGCCCTGTGCGGATGGAGTCGGCGAAAGCCTCGATCTCGCACTTGAGCGCATCGCCCTGCTCGTAGGTCCGCTCCTCGATCGCGACCTGCGGCATGTCGCCGTCGGCAGGTCCCGTCCCCTTGCGGATCACGGTCACGATCTTCTGCTGCAGGTCGAGCGACAGGTAAAGGTCGTCCTGGAACAGTCGCAGCTTGCGCTCGGTCTTCATGCTGACGCGGCTCGCCGTGACGTTGGCGACGCACCCCGAGGCGAAGCGCAGGCGTGCATTCGCGATGTCGAGCTCGTCGGAGAACACGGAGGTTCCGATCGCATCGACCGCGACCAGCGGCGAGCGCACGATGCTCTGGATCAGGTCGATGTCGTGGATCATCACGTCGAGGACCACGCTCACGTCGGTGCCGCGCTGGCGGAATGGCGCCAGGCGGTGCGATTCGATGAACCGTGGTCGCGTCACGATCCCTTCGATCGCCTGCACGGCCGCATTGAAGCGCTCGAGGTGGCCGACCTGCAGCATCCGTTGGGCCCCGGCGGCGGTCCGGATCAGGTCGCGCGCCTCCGAGACCGTCATCGTGATCGGCTTCTCGACGAGTACATGGACACCAGCCGACAGGCAGCTTCGGGCGATCGGATGGTGCAACGGCGTCGGCGTCGCAATCGACACGGCATCGACCGACCCGAGAAGCTGCTGCCAGTCCGCGACCGCATTGACCCCAAGTTCAGCCCCGACCCGCGCCCGGACCTCGGGGTTGGGATCGGCGATCGCGACCAGGCGGCACCCGGGCAATCCGGCCCATTTCTGCGCGTGAAAGCGGCCCAGATACCCGGCCCCGATCACCGCTGCCCGTATGTCCGCGTCGTCGCCCATTTCAGAACCCGCCTTGCACCTGCGAAGGCGCGTGCGCGCCCTGGGGGAGGCCGCGCCGGTTGTGGCGGCGGCGAGCCCCCGCCCTTATAGGCAGGCCAGCC
>Ga0209415_10017291_pt1 | contig 11492 bp, 10 predicted proteins | sample PeaSoiSIISIP2007_FD_187696 | JGI IMG/M metagenome (GOLD analysis project Ga0209415, IMG submission 187696) | Peat soil microbial communities from Weissenstadt, Germany - SII-SIP-2007 (SPAdes) (version 2) | ecosystem: Environmental > Terrestrial > Soil > Wetlands > Peat | place: Germany... | reverse complement strand
AATCTCCGACTGACATGCGACGGGGACGAACCCATGGCTGATGAACTCTCGAACGAACTGAAACGCCGGATGGATGGAGCGCTGGAGGCCTTGCGGCGCGATTTCGCCGGCTTGCGCACCGGGCGCGCCTCGGTGCATCTGCTGGATCCGGTCGTCGTCAAGGCTTACGGCGGCGAGATGCCGCTCAACCAGGTCGGCACGGTCAACGTGCCGGAGCCGCGCATGATCACGGTTCAGGTCTGGGACCGGAGCCTGGTCGGCGCGGTGGAAAAGGCGATCCGGGACGCCAATCTGGGCGTCAATCCCCAGGCTGACGGGCAGCTCGTGCGCGTGCCCATCCCCGAGCTCAGCAGCGAGCGGCGCCAGGAGCTGAGCAAGCTCGCTCACAAATATGCCGAGCAGGGGCGGATAGCGGTGCGCAACGTCCGGCGCGACGGGATGGAGACGCTGAAGAAGATGGAGAAGGACGGCAAGATTTCCGAGGACGACCATCGCAGGCGAAGCGAAGAGGTGCAGAAGGCGACGGACGAGCACATCAAGAAGGTCGACGATGCCTTGGTGCAGAAGGAAAAGGAGATCCTTCAGGTCTGAGCCCATGGAAGCGCTGCCAGCCAATTCGGAAACCGCCAAGCCGCCGACCCCCAGGCCACCGACCCATGTGGCCATCATCATGGACGGCAACGGCCGCTGGGCGAGGTCGCGCGGCCTGGCGCGGATCGCCGGCCATAAGCGGGGCGCCGATGCCGTGCGCCGGACGGTCAAGGCGGCGGCCGAGCTCGGCATCGGCTATCTCACGCTCTACGGCTTTTCATCGGAAAACTGGAAGCGTCCGCCGACCGAGGTGGACGACCTCATGGGCCTGCTGCGCCTCTATCTCGCCAGCGAGATCGAGGAGCTCGATCGCAACGGCGTGCGCCTCAGGGTCATCGGCCAGCGCGACCGACTGCATCCCGAAATCGTGCAGCTGATCCGTGAGGCCGAGGGCAGGACGGCCGGCAACGCGAGGCTCAACCTCACCGTCGCGCTCAGCTATGGCGGCCGGGCGGAGATTACCGAAGCCGCCCGCTGCCTTGCCTTCGCGGTGAAGGCCGGCGAGCTGGAGCCCGAAGCGATCGACGAGGCGCTGTTCGAGCGCCATCTGCTGACCGCGGGAATCCCCGATCCGGACCTGCTGATCCGCACCAGCGGCGAGAAGCGGGTGAGCAATTTCCTGCTCTGGCAATGCGCCTATGCCGAATTGGTGTTCCTGGACCGGCTGTGGCCGGATTTCGCCCGGGAAGACCTGGAGTTCGCCGTCCGGGAGTATCATGGCCGCGACCGCCGCTATGGCGCCGCCCGCTGACGCCCGGGCGCTGCGCAAGCGCCTCGTGTCGGCGGCGATCTTGCTGCCGCTGGCGCTGGTCAATGTATGGCTGGGCGATCCCTATTGGGGGGCGCTTGTCTGTCTCTTCGCCCTGGTCATGGCTTGGGAATGGGCGCGCATGTGCATCGGCCCTGCCGGCAGCTTGCCCTTGGGCCTCGACCCGGCGGGACTCCTCGGCATGGCGGCGGTGGGCCTCGGCGTTCTCCTGGCAGCGACGGGACGCTATTCCCCAGCGCTGGCGCTGCTGGTGCTCGGCGCCGCGGCGGTGACCTCGCTGGCTGCGCGAAGGGACCCGGCGCGCGTCATCCCTGGCGGACCCCTCTGGCAGGGCTTCGGCGTGCTTTACGTGGGCCTGCCTTCGGTCGCCATCCTCTGGGTTCGGGCATCCCCAGATGGGGGGCTTCCGGCCCTGCTCTGGATCCTGGTCCTGGTGGTCGCCGTCGACAGCGGCGCCTTCGCCGCGGGGCGGCTGATCGGCGGCCCGAAGCTGGCTGCAAGGATCAGCCCCAACAAGACCTGGGCCGGGCTTGCCGGAGGAATCGCCGCGGCGATGGTGGTCGGCTGGCTGGCCGCGGCGTGGATCGGCCTTCCCCACCGGCTGCCGCTGATCCTCATCAGCGCCGGGATGGCAGTGGTGGAACAGGCGGGCGACCTGGCGGAATCGGCTTTCAAGCGCCGGTTTGGAGTCAAGGATAGCAGCCGGCTCATTCCGGGCCATGGCGGCTTCCTCGACCGGGTTGACGGACTCTTGGCAGTTGCGCTGGCGGCTGCGGCGGCGCAATGCTTTGGCGGGGGGATACTCGCATGGACGCGATAAAGGCCGATCTCCAAGCCGACGAGGTCATGCGCCGGGTCACGGTGCTGGGCTCCACTGGGTCCGTCGGCTGCAACACCCTCGATCTGATCGAGCGCAACCGCGAGCGCTATGAAATCGAGGCCCTGACCGCCAACAACAATGTCGCGCTCCTGATCGAGCAGGCGCGCCGTCTCAGGCCCCGCCAGGCGGTGATCGCCGATGAGAGGCACTACGCGACCCTGAAGGAAGCGCTTTCCGACACGGAGGTCGAAGTCGGCGCGGGTCATGTCGCCGTCATCGAGGCGGCGGACCGGCCCGCCGACTGGGTGATGGCGGCCATCGTCGGCGCTGCGGGGCTGAGACCGACCCTGGCGGCGGTCCGCCGCGGTGCCGTCGTCGCGCTCGCCAACAAGGAATGCCTTGTCTCCGCCGGCCGGCTCATGATCCGGGAAGTGGCCAAGGCCGGCGCCACGCTCCTGCCCGTCGATTCCGAACACAGCGCCATCTTCCAGCTGTTCGACTTCGAGCGGCGCGAGGCGATCGAGAAGATCATCCTGACGGCCTCGGGCGGTCCCTTCCGCAGCATGAGTCGCGGCGAGATGGAGGCCGTGACGCCGGCCCAGGCGGTTCGCCACCCCAACTGGTCCATGGGGCCGAAGATCTCGATCGATTCGGCGACCATGATGAACAAGGGGCTGGAGCTGATCGAGGCCCACCACCTGTTCGGCCTGCCCGCGGAGCGCATCGAGATTCTGGTCCATCCCCAGTCGGTCGTGCACAGCCTGGTGGCCTATGTCGACGGTTCGGTGCTCGCCCATCTGGGCAGCCCGGACATGCGCACGCCCATCGCCTATGCGCTTGGCTGGCCGCGGCGCATGCATGCGCCGGCCGCCCGGCTGGATCTCGTGAAGCTTGGGCAATTGTCGTTCGAAGCGCCTGATTTTGAACGATTTCCCAGCCTGCGTCTGGCCCAGGAGGCGCTCCGCGCCGGGGGCACGGCGACGACCGTGCTCAACGCCGCCAACGAGGTGGCCGTGCAGGCCTTTCTCGACAGCGCCATCGGCTTCGGCACCATCGCGCGGACGGTGGAAGCCGTCCTCGCTGCCATGTCCTTCACCGAAGCCGACAGCTTGGAGGCGGTTGCCGCCGCCGACGCCTCGGCGCGCGAAATGGCATCGCGCCTGATCTAGGCCCATGCCGACCCTGATCGAAGGTCGGTACAGCATTTCGAGTGTAAGTACCGGATTCAGGCGGAAATTCGCGACTATGCCCGAGCGGCGAATTTCTGCGATCCGGTACTAGGCGCTACCTGGGGCCTATGCTATGCAACGCGACACATGTGACGGGGGGATCGACAATTCGTCGGTCGCGGCGCGGCCTCTTCCGGCGGGCGGAAGAGCGCGGCGGCTGATTGGAAGAGTGACCGGATGAATTATCTCGCCTCGTTGGTGGAACCCTACGCCCAACACACCGTCGCGTTCCTCTGCATCTTCACGGCGGTGGTCTTTGCCCATGAACTGGGCCATTACCTGGTCGCGCGGTGGTGCGGCGTGCGGGTGGAAATCTTTTCCATCGGCTTCGGCCCGGAAATGTTCGGTTGGACCGACCGGCATGCCACGCGCTGGCGGGTCAGCTGGCTGCCTTTCGGCGGCTACATCCGCATGTTCGGCGACGCGCCCGCCGATAGCCCGGCGAGCCCGAGCCCGGCTCAGCCGCCCGGGGCGCCACCCGGGGCGCCAATCGACCCGGCCTTGGAGCCGTTCTCCTTCGCCGCCAAGTCGGTGGCGGCCAGGGCGGCCATCGTCTTTGCCGGCCCCTTGGCCAATTTCCTGCTTGCGGTGGTCGTGCTCGCGGTCCTGTACGCGACCTTGGGCCAGCAGCTCACCTCGACCGTCATTGGCAAGGTCTATCCCGCAAGTGCTGCGGCTGAGGCGGGAATCCTGCCCGGCGACAAGATCCTGTCGCTGAACGGCCAAAAGGTGGCCCGCTTCGAAGACATCGCCGACATCGTGCTGCTGGGCCTGGGCGAACCCCTGAAGGTCACGATCCAGCGCAATGGCGCCACCCTCGAACTGCAGGCGACCCCGCATGTCATCGAGGAGGCCGACATCTTCGGCACGGTCCACCGCATCGGGCGTCTGGGGATCGAAAGCAGCGGCCCCGGGGAGATCGTGCATTACGATCCGGCCACGGCGGGCTGGATGGCCGTGGTCGAAACCTATCGCCGGGCGGCCGACATCCTGAAGTCCCTGGAGCAGATCGTCACCGGCGTCCGGCCGCCCAAGGAAGTCGGCGGGATTCTCTCGATTGCCAAGATGTCGGGCGATATCGCAGGGCGCGGCCTGATCGACGCCATCGATTTCGCCATGTTGCTCTCGATCAACCTCGGCCTGCTCAACCTGTTTCCCATCCCGCTGCTCGATGGCGGGCGTCTGCTGTTCTATGCCTTCGAGGCCGTGCGCGGCCGGCCGCTCGGTCCCCGGGCGGAGGAATGGGGTTTTCGCCTCGGCTTCGCTTTGGTATTGAGTTTGATGCTGTTCGCGACGTGGAACGACCTGATGCGGTTCAAGGTGTTCCATTAACAACCGGTTCGAAGCGCCCGCAGGGGGGCCGAGGTCATTGCGCTTTCAGTTGAGAGCATTGCTGTTGGCGGCCGGTCTTCTGCTGACGGGTGTCGGCTGGCTTGGCCTGCCCGCGCCGGCCGACGCGCAGAGCATCTTCACCGGCGACGCCATCGGCGACATCCGCGTCGAAGGCACCCAGCGGGTCGAGCCGGAGACGGTGCTCTCCTACATGAAGCTGCAGCCCGGCGATCCCTTCGCCGCCGACCGGATCGACAAGGCGCTGAAAAACCTCTTCGACACCGGCCTTTTCGCCGACGTCACGTTCAGGCGGGAGGGTAATACGCTGGTCGTCAAGGTGGTCGAGAACCCGATCATCGACAAGATCGCCTTCGAGGGCAACGACCACCTCGACGACAAGGATCTGCTGAACGAAATCCAGCTGAAGCCGCGCACCGTGCTCACCCAAAGCCGCGTCCAGGAGGATACCACGCGGATCCTCAATCTGTACCGGCGCGACGGTCGCTTCGGCGCGACGGTCGACCCCAAGATCATCAAGCTCGACCAGAACCGGGTCAACCTGGTGTTCGAGATCAAGGAAGGCAAGAAGACGGAGGTGCGCCGCATCAGCTTCGTCGGCAACAAGTCTTTCTCCGACAGCACGCTACGCGGCGAGATCGAGACCTCGGTATCGGCCTGGTATCGCTTTCTGTCGACGACGGATTCCTACGATCCGGATCGCCTCCAGGTCGATCGCGACAAGCTGCGCGATTTCTATCTGTCGGAGGGCTACATCGACTTCAAGGTGGTGTCGGCCGTGGCTGAGCTTTCGCCCGAGCAGGATGCCTTCTACATCACCTTCACGGTCGACGAGGGCGAGCGCTACCGGGTCGGCAAGGTCGCCATCAAATCGACGCTGCGCAACCTGGACACCCGGACGCTCCAGGGCCTGATCCAGACGAAGACGGGCGATTGGTACGACCAGCTGGCGGCCAATGACACCGTTCAGGCGATGAACGACGCGCTCGGCACGCTGGGCTATGCCTTCGTCGACGTCCGCGCGCGTCTCGATCGCGAGCCGAATGCCAAGAAGAAAATCGTCGACGTCACGTACTCCATCAACGAGGGTCCGAAGGTCTACGTCGAGCGCATCGACATCAAGGGCAACGTGCGCACCCTCGACAAGGTGATCCGGCGCGAGTTCCGTCTGGTCGAAGGAGACGCATTCAACACGGCGAAGCTGCAGCGCACGCGCCAGCGCCTGGAGAACCTTGGCTTCTTCAGCAGTGTCGACATCAAGACCCTGCCGGGAAGCGCGCCCGACAAGACCGTGATCGAGGTCGATGTGGCCGAGCAGTCGACTGGCGAGCTCAGTTTCGGCCTCGGCTATTCGACCCAGAACGGGCCCTTGGGGCTGGCCGGCATCCGCGAGCGCAATCTTCTCGGCACCGGCAAGGACCTGCAGCTCAATCTCAGCCTGTCGGGCGTGCGCTCGCAGGCCGTGATCAGCTTCACCGATCCCTATTTCCTCGACCGGCCCATTACCGCGGGGGTCGACGTCTTCGACACGCGCACGACCAACCAGGACAGCACCCAATATACCGAGCAGGACCTCGGCTTCGGGTTGCGCGCGGGATACGACATCAGCGAGTTCCTGAGAGAGATCGTTCGCTACACGCTCACCCGCCAGGAAATCACCAACGTCGCCGCCACCGCCTCCGTGGCCATCCAGCAGGCCCAGGGCGTCACGGTCAATTCGTTGATCGGCAACGAGTTCTTCTATGATCGGCGGGACAATAAACAGTCGCCGAAGTCGGGCTACTACATCCGTCTGCGCACCGACCTGTCGACCGAACCCGGAACCCTGTCCTACATAGGCAACCGGCTTGGCGGGGGATACTATCTCCCGCTCAACCGGAGCCAGAGCGTCGATCTCAGGGTGAGCGGAGAACTCGGCTTCCTGGAAGATCTCGGCAAGCCGATCCCGATCATCAACAGCTACTATCTCGGCGGCGACACGTTTCGCGGGTTCCAGAGCTACGGCATAGGCCCGCGCGATTCGGCGACGGGGGATGCGCTCGGCGGCAAGGAATACGCCGTCGGCACGGTGCAGGTGACTTTCCCCTTGGGATTGCCGGCCGAATACCAGGTGAGTGGGCATTTTTTCACCGACTTCGGCACGCTGACCAAGACGGACGCCAATATCCCGACGATCCAGGACTCGGCGGCGCTGCGGCTTTCGGCCGGATTCGGTCTTGACTGGAAGTCGCCGTTCGGGCCCTTGAGCGTCGATCTTGCCTATCCTGTCCTGAAGCAATCCTTCGACAAGACCCAGATCCTCAACTTCAGCGTTGGAACGAGCTTTTGAAATCAGCCATGCCCCGAATTGCAACCAGGTTCGCGCTCGCGCTGCTGGCCGCGGCCTCCGTCATGGGCGCGCCGGCGCCCTCCTTCGCCCAGGCGACCGCCGCCAGCGTCCCGATCGTCGGCGTGCTCGACGTCCAGATCATCATCCGGGATTCGAGAGCCGCCAAGAGCGTCAGGGCGGCGCTCGACCGGCAGGCGGCCGCCTACCAGGCCGAGCTCGCCCAGCAGGAGAACGCGCTGCGCAGCGCCGATCAGCAGCTGATGCAGCAGCGCGCGGCCCTGCCGGCGGATGAGTTCACCAAGCGGAGCAACGACCTCAGCCAGAGGGCGGAAGGCCTGCGCCAGACCGCCGAGAAGCGGCGCCAGGATCTGCAGAAGATGGAAAGCGGCGCGATGATCCAGATCGAGCAGTCGCTGTCTCAGGTCACCATCGATATTGCCAAGGCCCACGGGTTGACGCTCGTACTGAACAGGTCGGCCGTCATCTGGAGTTCCCCCGTCTACGACATCACCCAGGAGGCGCTGAGGAAGCTCGACGCCCAGCTCCCGTCCGTGAAGCTGTCGGCGACGCAATGAGAGGGCTCGCAATCGGGATTGCGCGGCGATGACCGAGACGGAAGCAACCGACACGTCCGTGACCGAGGCGGACACCATGCGGATCGCCCAGATGATCCCGCATCGCTACCCCTTCCTGATGATCGACCGCGTCACCGAGATGGAGGCCGGCAAGCGGGCGGTCGGGATCAAGAACGTCAGCATCAACGAACCCTTCTTCCAGGGCCATTTCCCCGGCGCGCCGGTGATGCCCGGCGTGCTGATCGTCGAGGCGATGGCGCAGACTGCGGCCGTGCTCGTCGTCCACACCCTCGGCGCCTCGGCGGAAGGCAAGCTGGTCTATTTCATGACCATCGACAATTGCCGCTTCCGCCGCCCGGTCTATCCGGGGGACCGCCTGACCATCGAAGTCCTGAAGGAGCGCAACCGCGGACCGGTCTGGAAGTTCCAGGGCATCGCCAGGGTAGAGGACAAGGTGGTGGCCGAGGCGGTGTTCGCGGCGATGGTGCGGGAAGATACATGAGCCGCATCCACCCCACCGCCGTCGTGGCGGCGGGCGCTCGGATCGCCGACGATGTCGAAATTGGACCCTACTGCTGCATCGGTCCGGACGTGGAGATCGAGGCCGGCTCGGTGCTGCAGGCCCATGTCGTCATCGACGGCAGGACCCGCGTCGGCGCAGGCGCTCGGATCCATCCCTTCGCCTCCCTCGGCCAGCCCCCGCAATACGCCGGCTTCAAGCGCCGGCCGAGCGGCCTGGACATAGGCCGCAACAACGTCATTCGCGAATACGTCACCATGAACGGCGGGACCAGCGCCGAGGGCGTCGCCACCACGGTCGGCAACGACGGCTACTTCATGACCGGCGTGCATGTCGCCCATGACTGCCGGGTCGGCAACGGCGTGGTGATGGCCAACAACGCGACGCTGGGCGGACATGTCACTCTAGGCGATTTCGTGGTCATCGGCGGGCTTTCGGCCGTGCATCAGTTCTGCCGCGTCGGCAAGCATGCCATGGTCGGCGGCTGCACCGCCGTCAACAAGGACGTCGTGCCCTTCGCCATGGCAGCCGGGAATCGGGCGCGCCTGCGCGGCTTGAACATCGTCGGCATGCGCCGGCGCAACTTCTCCCGCGCCGACATCCAGGCGCTGCGCAACGCCTACCGGGAGATTTTCCTCGGACCCGGCGTTTTCGCCGAGAAGCTGGACGCCGTCGCCGAGAGCTTTCGCGACAACGCCGTCGTCATGGATCTCGTCGCCTTCATCACCGCCGACGCGACGCGCCCGATATGCACGGTGACGGCGGACACCGATGAGTAGCGGTGCCTCGCGACCGTCTCGACATGGCGCCTAGAGCATTTTCCGCCGAAATGGGCACCGGTTCGGCGCAGAAAATGCGACCAAACCAAGGAATCTAGAGCATGTTTCGATTCAATTGGATCGAAACATGCTCTAGACCCTGACATGGCAGGTAGGCTGGGCATCCTCGCCGGCGGCGGCGAGTTGCCTCAGCTGCTGATCCGGAAATGCGGCGAAGCGGGGCGTCCGGTCCACGTCATCGCGCTTTCCGGCCACGCCGATCCCGCCGTCGTCGGCACATCGTCCCATGACTGGGTTCGGCTGGGCGCCGCGGCGGAAGCCTTCGGCAAGCTGAGAGAGGCCGGCGCCGAAGAGGTCGTCTTCGCCGGCAAGATCCGCCGTCCCGGCCTCAGCGAGCTGATGCCGGACTGGCGCACGGCCCGCTTCCTCGCCCATATCGGCGGGCGCCTGTTGAGCGACAACCGCCTGATCGTCGCGATCATCAAGGAGTTCGAGGCCGAGGGCTTCCGCGTCGTCGGGCCGGCCGACGTGGCCCCGGAACTGCTTGCGCGGGCCGGCCCCTACGGCAAGCTTCTGCCGACGGCGGCGGAGACGCGGGCGATCGGCGCCGGCTTCGCCGCGGCGCGAGAGGGCGGCAGGCGCGATCTGGGTCAGGCCGCCGTGGTGCGGGGCGAGGCCGTGATCGGGCTGGAGGGGCCGGACGGCACCGATGCGCTCATTGACCTGGTGGCCTCCGGTCCGGAGGGCGGGGCAGGCGCGATCCTGGTCAAGGCCCGCAAACCCCAGCAGGAGATGCGCGCCGATCCGCCCGTGGTCGGCCCGGCGACGGTCGGGCATGCGGCGGCCGCGAATTTCCGCGGCATCGCCATCGAGGCGGGCGGCGTGCTCGTCCTCGATCCCGGCCGGCTCGCCGCCGAGGCCGACCAAGCCGGCATGTTCCTCCTCGGCGTCGATCTGCCGCCATGAGCGGCCCTGCTTTGCGCATCGTGCTGATCGCCGGCGAGCCCTCGGGCGACGTGCTGGGCGCGCGCCTGATGGCGGCGCTGCGCCGGGCTGCCGGCGAGACGATCCTGCTGGAGGGGATCGGCGGCGAGCAGATGACGGCCGCGGGCCTCACGAGCCGCTTTCCCATGGCGGAGTTGAGCCATATGGGATTGATCGAGCTGCTGCCCCACCTGCCGGGCCTGGTCCGGCGCATCGGGGAAACGGCCCGCTGGCTGCGCCGGTCGCCGCCGGATCTTCTCGTGACCATCGACGCGCCTGGCTTCTGCCTGCGCGTGGCGCGACGTATCAGGCCGAGCGGCATTGCGATTCTTCACTACGTGGCGCCGACGGTCTGGGCCTGGAAGCCCGGACGCGCCGCCAGGCTCGCCGGGCTTTGCGACCATCTGTTGGCCTTGCTTCCTTTCGAGCCGCCCTATTTCACGCGCCATGGCCTTGCTTGCACCTATGTCGGCCATCCGGCCCTGGAAACCATGATGGGCGCCCCCGACGGCCCCGGCTTCCGAAGACGCCATGGCATCCCGGCTGAGGCGCCGGTGATCTGCCTCCTGCCCGGCAGCCGCGCCATCGAGCTCAGACTCCTTATGCCGGTGTTCGGCGCGGCGATCCGGCGCCTCGCCCAGAGCCACCCGGGCCTCTGGGTCATCCTGCCGACGGTGGGACCGGTCGCCCACGCGGCCGAAGCGGCAGCCCGCGCGCTCGGCGTCCCCGTGACGGTCATCCTCGATCCGGCCGCCAAGCGCGATGCCTTTGCCGCCAGCGACGTCGCGCTCGCGGCCTCGGGCACTGTCGCGGTGGAGCTAGCCGTCACCGGCACGCCGACGGTCATCGGCTATCGTGCCCGCCCGCTCACGGCCGCGATCGTCCGTCGCCTGATCAGGGTGAAATACGCCTCGCTCGTGAACCTCATCCTCGACAGCGAAGCGACGCCCGAGCTGCTGCAGGAGAATTGCCGGCCCGACAAGCTGGCCGAGGCCCTCGAGCGCTTGCTGACCGATCCTTCCGCCCGCGCCGCCCAGCGCGCCGCCTATGGCGAGGCTCTCGCCAAGCTGGCCGTCGAAGGACGGCCCAGCGACCGGGCCGCCGCCGTCGCCCTCGCCATGGTCGCGGACCGGAAGCCCAAGGCTCCGCCGGCCGGCTAGCCCGAGGCGCCTTCCACGCGCCGGCGATGGGCCTGGAGCTCGCGGTCGACGAGCAGGGCCGCCTCCAGCGCCCGCCGCCCGTCTTCGCCGGATACCACCGGCGCCTCGCCCAAGCGAACAGCCTTGAGGAAGGCGCGGACCTCTTCCTCGAGCGCGTCCACGGGCGGGTAGACGTTCTCCTCGACCGTGATTTGGGCGGCTCCGTCGGCGCCCTCCGGCCGGCGCCGGAAGACGCTGATCCTGCGCTTCAGGAAATCGACCGATGTGCAGGAATTTTGCTGAAAAATCCGCATCTTGCGTTCGCTTCTCAAGCTGATGCGGCTGGCCGTCAGGTCGGCGACGCAGCCATTGGCGAACTGCAGGCGGCAGCTCGCGATGTCGTCGGC
>Ga0209415_10017289_pt1 | contig 11492 bp, 9 predicted proteins | sample PeaSoiSIISIP2007_FD_187696 | JGI IMG/M metagenome (GOLD analysis project Ga0209415, IMG submission 187696) | Peat soil microbial communities from Weissenstadt, Germany - SII-SIP-2007 (SPAdes) (version 2) | ecosystem: Environmental > Terrestrial > Soil > Wetlands > Peat | place: Germany... | reverse complement strand
CAGGCATCCCTGCGGCATACCTGCCCGTGTCTGGAGTTTGGACAATTTGGATTCAGTAGCCGCACCGGCGGCGAAGACCGCCGGCGTTACGTAGCGCTGGCGATCTTGTCGCCGGCACCGCATGGCGTGCCCTCTGCGCGCAGTTGTGGGGCAGCGCCATGCGCTGCCCTTCCACAGGCATTCCTGCAGCATTCCTGCCTGTGTCTGGTTTTCACGCCACCGTATTCCGCAGCACGCCCGCGCCTTCCAACTCCACTTCCACCACATCGCCTGGCGAAATCCTGCGCGTAGCTTGCGGCGTCCCGGTGAAGATGATATCGCCCGGCAGCAGCGTCACCCACCCGCTGATCCAACTGACCATGGTGGCGCAATCGAAAATCATATCCGACGTCCTCTCGTCTTGCACCACCTCGCCGTTGAGCCGCGTCAGGAGCAGCAGGTTGTCGTAATCGACGCCGCTGACGATCGCCGGCCCAACCGGTGCAAAGGTGTCCGACCCCTTGGCGCGCCACCACTGCACGTCCTTGCGTTCGCCATACTGCCAGTTGCGGTCAGTGACATCGTTGCCGGCGGTTACGCCAAGAATCGCCATGGCCGCTTCTTCCCGCGAAATTCCCTTGGCCTGTTTGCCGATTACGATGACCATCTCGCCTTCGTAATGCACATCGGTGGCATCGCGCGGGATTACGATCGCCCCATCCGGGTCCTGCAGCGCTGTCAGCGGCTTCAGGAAGATTTCCGGATGTTTCGGATACGTGCGGTTGCCCAGATGGCTTTTATAGTTTCGGCCCACCGCCAGTACCTTAGTAGGCTGGCAAGGGTTCAGAAGTTGGAGCTTCGCCAGCTCCTCGGAAGCGCCGGTCTCATCGGGGCTACCCCAAGGTTCGCCGCGCAGTTCGCGGACAACCTCACCATATAGAACGCCGAAGGCGGCAGAAGAACCTTTGCGGTAGCGAACGTATCGGGTCACGAACGTCATTGTATCGCCGCGTGTGTGGGGCAGCGCCATGCGCTGCCCAGAGTCGTTCGCATGTCGTATGTCGTATGCCGCGGCAGCGCATGGCGCTGCCCCACAGATCCGCGCGAAGATGGAGGAAGAGCCAATCATGGAAACCCACCTCAAGATCATCGCGATCCTACACATCATTCTGGGAGGCATGGCGATTTTCGCCGCCATCACGCTGATGCTGTTCATGGGCGTGGCCGCCGGCATCCTCGGGGCGTCGAATCCGTCCGGCGATGTCGGCGGCTGGGCCATCCCCATCTTCGGCGGCATCGGCGGCCTTATTTTCCTCGCTCTCATCCTGCTCTGGCTTCCGGGTTTGATTGGCGGCATCGGACTGCTCCGGCTCGCCCCCTGGTCGCGCGTGTTCATGATCGTGATCTCCGCGCTAGACCTGCTCGGCGTTCCCTTCGGAACCGCTTTGGGGATTTATGGCATCTGGGCGTTGACGCGCCCGGAGAGCGAGGCGCTCCTGTCGCGCCAGCGCGCGGCCTACTGAGCGCTGGGACCGCGGCTCGGAATTGCGGCGACGATGATCGGTTGCGAGGTGGGCTGCGGCGCGCCGCCTTCGTTCTCGAGCGTCACCGCCACGGCTCCGGTAGCGTTCACATCCACGGGACCGCGCCGGACGTAGAGGGCCGTCCCCTCAGCGGCCGATTGGAAGAGACCGGCCGGAACCGGCATCCCGGCCTTCGGGATGATCCACATTTCGTAAATTTTCCCGCTGCGCGCCGGCGGCAGGTTCGAAGCCATCAGCAAAACGCCTTGGGACGGATTCACAAAGACCTTACCTTTAGGCGGCTGCGGCTGGCTGCCTCCGAAGGCGGCCTCGGTGGTATCCGGACCGCTGAGGATGGCGAAGGCTTCGTTGAGCCGGGTCAGTTCAATGGTCTGTTCGCGCACCTGATCGCGGGCTCGAAGGAGCTGGTTGCCGAGTTCTTTTTGCCGGCTGTTGAAAAAGCCCGCCGCGAATATCGCGCATATCGCCGCCACCGCCCAGAAGGGCGCCCACCACCCGAGCCGGCGAGGCTCCACGCCGGCCGAGGCCAGGATCCGCTGCCGCAGCTTCGCAGACGGCTCCGCCAAAGGCGCCGATCCTTCGATGATCGCTGCCAGTTCCCGCGCCCGCTGGAGTTCCGCCATACACACCTCGCATCCTCGCTCCAGGTGTTCCCGGATTTCGCCGCGCTCGGGCTCCTCCGCCAGGCCGATAGCGTACAGTTCGTAATGTTCCCGCAGTTGTTCGCAGTTCATGCCGGCACCGCCGCGCCGAGTTCGTGGCGCAGATTCTTCAACGCCGCGCGCACCCAGGTCTTCACCGTTCCCAGCGGCTGCCCCATCCGATCGGCCATCTCCGTTTGGGAAAGGCCCTCGAAATATGCCAGCTCGATCACCTGGCGCTGGTTGGCCGAAAGTTTTTCCATCGCCGCCTTCACCCGGCGCGCCTTGTCGGACTGCAACAGGTCCTTCTCCATGTCGGTGTATAGCGCGGGATGATCGGTGGCTTCCATCTCCAGCGTGTTGCGCGCGCGCCCGGTGGTGGAGCGCTGATAATCGATAGCGCGGTTGCGCGCCACCGCCAGCAGCCACGCGCCCACCGATCCCTTATCCGCGTCCAGACCCTGAGCGCGATTCCATACCCGCAGAAAAGTTTCCTGCACCAGGTCTTCCGCCACGCCGGCATCGCGCACCACGCGCAGGATCAGCGAATATACCATGCGGCCGTATCGCTCATACAGCTCTGCCAACGCTTGTGGATCGCGCCGCTGCAAGCGTTCCACCAGTCGTCGATCGCCTTCCGCGTCAAACGCGAGCAGCATCGGAAGTATCGGCAGCAGAGTCATCGGAACCGGCGTCCAATTGTATATACGAACGGAGCGCGCGATCAAGATGTGATGTCTCGGAGAAAACTCGCGCGCGGATTTCGCGCGGTGCAACCCGAAAGAGATCGGAATGCAACGCGTCGCGCATTTTTTTCTTGACTTTCATCGCGAACAACCTTATATATGAATCACATTGCGATTTTTTTAGGTCGCAAAATTTGATGTTTAGGGAGAATCAATCGATGAAGAGCGCAACCAAAAAGGCCGCCCCGAAAAAGAAGGCGCCTGCTAAGAAAAAGAAGTAGTGTGGTGACGCCCTGAAAAAGGGCAGACGAATTCCACTCCGAGGCCCCGGTTTCCGGGGCCTTTTTCGTTATTAGGGACTCTTCTCTCCGAATTCCAAACCCTTCCCCGCCTTCGATGAACACTTCTCCGCTCTGCGAGCAAACCCCGCGCAGTGGTGATGTGAAACCTCCGCCGTGAGATCCCGCACAGCTTCTCGCCCCATCGCCGGATGCTGCCGATAGCTCACCACTGTTCCCGGTGGGGCAGCGCCATGCGCTGCCCAGTACCGGCGACAAGATCGCCGCCGGTGCGGCTACTGGACTCGAAATGCGCAAACTCCATGGGCAAGCCAAAGCATTCCCCACTTCACCTCGGGGAGGGTATACCCGTAATCGATGGTTAACACTTGCCGCGTCCGGCGGCCGTCAATCCCCAGTCTTCAGACTGCGATCGAAGAACTCGATCATCATTTCGTCCAACTGGTCCGCCGCCGCGCCAGTCACCGGATGCGTTTTCTGCGGATACACCATCAGCTCGAATTGTTTTCCCGCGGATTGCAACCCGTCGATGAGTTGCAGGGTATTCTGGAACAGCACGTTATCGTCTTCCAGGTTATGCACCAGCATCAGCTTGCCTCGGAGTTGGGCGGCATACTGGGCGAGGGCGGTGCTCTCGTAGCCGTCGCGGTTCTCCTCCGGAAGGCCCATGTAGCGTTCCGTATAGATCGTGTCGTAGTTGAGCCAGTTGGTAACCGGCGCGCCCGCGAAACCGGCGTGGAAGACATCGGGCGCATTCAGCAGGGCATTCACCGTCATAAAGCCGCCGTAGCTCCAGCCGCGGATTCCCACGCGCCGCGGGTCGGCGAATCCCAGCGAGAGAAGATACTTCACGCCCGCCACCTGGTCCGCCAGCTCGATCGCGCCCAGTTGGTGAAACACAGGCGTCTCGAAAGCATGCCCACGCCCCAAGCCGCCGCGATTCTCCGCCTCCCAGATCACGTATCCGCGGTGCGCCAGCGCCTGGTCGAGGTTCACGCCATACCAAGCGTTCCGCACCGGTAGCGCGACGTCCGGCCCCCCATACACGCTGACGATCACCGGGTATTTCACGCCGCTCTGAAAGCCCGCGGGCTTGATCAACCGTCCCGCCAGCCGCGTGCCGTCCGCTCCGCGAAACTGCACGATCTCCGTGGGGAGAATGTCGTACTCCTCCTGGCTGCGATCCGCCTCGCGATAAATGCCCAGCTCCCTGCCGTCGGCCGATCGCAGCACGGTGCGGGGCGGCGTCGTCAGGTTGGAGTATGTATCCAGGAAGCACGCCGTCCCCGGCGCCATCGAAATCGCATGCGTGCCCGGCTCATCGGTCACCACGCGCTGGTTCTGCCCGTCCAACCCGACCACCCACAGCCGCCGCTCCAGATAGCTCCCCTCGCTCGACGTGTAGAAGACCCGCCCGCCGCTCTCGTCCACGCCCGCAATGCCGGTCACTTCCCAGTCTCCACGTGTCAACTGCTTCATGTCCTTGCCATCGTTGGAATAGAGATACAGATGGCGGTGCCCGTCCCGTTCGCTGGTCCACAGAAAGCGCCTGCCATCCCTGAGGAATAGCGGATCGCCGCGCAGGTTGATCCAATACCGGTCCGACTCGCGGAAGATTGTAGACGCCTTCCCCGATTCGGAGTCGATAGCCAGCGCTTCGACGCGGTTCTGCACGCGATTGGCCCTGACCACGTAAACGCTGCGCCCGTTCGGCATCCAGCCGGCACGCGCCATCAGTTGGTTGTCGCGCGTATCGCCCGCTTCCAGCCAACGTGTCTTCCCACCACTTGCCGCGACCACTCCCAAACGCACGCTGGCGTTATTCTCTCCGGCCTGCGGGTAGGGCTCCGGCTCGAACACCGCGCGCGGGCCCCGCAAATCTTCGTGAGGATACATCGGCTCCCGCGACGTGTCGAACTGCACATACGCCAATGAGCGCGAATCCGGCGACCACCAAAACGCCGTGGTGAGCCCGATCTCCTCCGGATAGACCCAGTCGAGCCCTCCGTTGCGCAGCGTCGCGGACCCGCCCGAAGTCAGCCGTGTCTCCTTCTTGCCGTGAACCTCCAGGCAGTAGAGATCCCACCCGCGGCGGAAAGCTACTCTGCTCCCATCCGGCGACAGTTTGGGATCGATCTCCACCGCCGCCGTCTTGGTGAGCTGGTCCCATTTGCCGGTCTCGGTGTGAATCAGGAAGACATCGCCGCCGGCGGCCGCCACGAGCGCCTTCCCATCGGCGGACCATTGCAGATCGCCGGTCCGCGCGCGGCGGTTCGTCCAGTCGAAGGGAGCGTCTCCGCCGGCCGGCTTCACCGCAGCCGCATCCAGATCGTCCAGCGCCACCAGGATCTTCGCGCTCCTGGCCGCGATGCTGTAGAGCATCAAGCTTCGGCCCTGGAGAAACGCGAAGGCTCTCCCATCCGGCGCCCAGACTGGCGGACTGGGACGCTCACGGCTGCCCACCTCGTTGACCGTTGCGAGTGTAATCGGCCTCTTCTCGGCAAACGCGGCCGCTGCCAGCAGCATTGCCACCGCAACTCTCGCCATAGCTGTGATTCTAGCGTTGTCCGAGAACCCCCGCTTGCTTACGCGCGCGGCTCGGTAACAGCGTCCCTTACCGAACCGCGACCGTCAGGGAGTGGGGGTTGCGGATCATATTACAATGATTCCGCATCATGCCCGCCACCTACGACGCCGTTTACGCCCGCTGGCAATCCGATCCCCAAGCCTTCTGGGCCGAAGCCGCCGGCGCTCTCCACTGGCACCGCAAATGGGACTCGGTTCTCGATTCCTCCCGCCCGCCCTTCTCCCGCTGGTTCGCAGGCGGCCTCATCAACACTTGCTACAACGCCCTCGACCGCCACGTCGCCAGCGGACGCGCCGACCAGCCCGCGCTGATCTACGATAGCCCCGTCACCGGGGTTACCCGCGCCTACACTTACCTCGAGCTGCTCGACCAGGTGGCGCGCTTCGCCGGCGTCCTCACCCGCTACGGCGTCGGTAAGGGCGACCGCGTCGTGATCTATATGCCAATGGTCCCGGAAACCGCCATCGCCATGCTGGCATGTGCGCGCATCGGCGCTGTCCACTCGGTGGTCTTCGGAGGCTTCGCCGCCCACGAGCTCGCCACGCGCATCGGCGACGCGCGCCCCAAGCTGATCGTATCGGCATCCTGCGGCGTGGAAGTGGGCCGCCTCATCCCCTACAAGCCACTGCTCGATGGGGCGCTCGCCAAATGCTCCGCCCCGCCCGAGCATTCGATCATTCTGCAACGCCCGCAGCTCGCCGCGCCCCTGGTGGCCGGGCGCGATGTCGATTGGGCCGACGCCATGCGCGATGCCGAAGCCGTGGAGTGCGTTCCCGTAGCCGCCACCGATCCGCTCTACATTCTCTACACCTCCGGCACCACCGGCGTTCCCAAAGGCGTGGTGCGCGATAACGGCGGACACGCCGTGGCGCTCGCCTGGAGCATGCCGAATATTTACGGCGTCGACCCCGGCGAAGTCTTCTGGGCCGCCTCCGATCTCGGCTGGGTCGTCGGCCATTCTTATATCGTGTATGCGCCACTGCTGCACGGCTGCACCACCATCCTCTATGAAGGCAAGCCCGTGGGCACGCCCAACCCTGGCGCATTCTGGCGCGTGATTTCGCAGCACCGCGTGTCCGTTTTCTTCACCGCGCCCACCGCCTTCCGCGCCATCAAGCGCGACGACCCCCATGGCAGCTACATCCGCCAGTACGATTTGACGAGCCTGCGCGCGCTCTTTCTCGCCGGCGAGCGCTGCGATCCCGATACGCTCCTGTGGGCGCGCGAGCGCCTGCGCATCCCCGCGATCGATCATTGGTGGCAGACCGAAACCGGCTGGCCCGTGGGCGCCGCCTGCGCCGGATTGGGGCTGCCCCCCATCAAGCCGGGCTCCTGCACCAAGCCCGTCCCCGGCTATGACGTGCGCATCCTCGGCGCCGATGGCCGCGAGTTGCCCGCCGGACAGATCGGCAACATCGTGCTCAAGCTGCCTCTGCCGCCCGGTTGCCTGGCCACTCTCTGGAATGACGACGCGGGATTCCAGCGGTCCTATCTCAGCTCCTACCCCGGCTACTACCAGACCTCCGATGCCGGCTACCGCGATGAGGATGGCTATCTCTGGGTGATGAGCCGCACCGACGATGTGATCAATGTCGCCGGGCATCGCCTCTCCACCGGCGGCATGGAAGAAGTGCTCGCCGGCCATCCCGATGTGGCGGAATGCGCGGTGGTCGGTGTGATGGATGAGATCAAGGGCGAGATACCCGTGGGGCTCGTGGTTCTCCGCGCAGGCGTGAGCCGCCCGCACTCCGACATCGTCGAGGAGTTAATCGCCAGAGTCCGCGAGCGGATCGGCCCTGTAGCAGCCTTTAAGGTGGCCGCCGTCGTCGAGCGCCTTCCCAAAACCCGCTCCGGCAAAATCGTGCGCGGCACCATCAAGCGCATTGCCGATGGCCTCGACTACCGCGTCCCCGCCACCATCGACGACCCATTAACTCTGGAGGAGATTACGGCCGCGCTTGCGACCCTCGGCTATCCGCGTAGTAACCGTCCCGCGCCTGAACGATCAGCCCCTTCGGCTTCACCGTGACGCTGATCTTCCGGTAGGTGCCGGAATCGGCTTGGTCCGAGGTGTAGCCCAAGCTGTATTGGTTGCGCAGCTCTTCCTGAATGCGGCCGTAAATACTGGCGACGGTCTGTTTCTTGGAGGCCTCGAAGAACCCGCCGCCCGTTTGCGCCGAAATCTGCTGCAACACTTTCTTTCCGTCCGGACCCGACTGCTGCGGATATCCACCGGGGCCCCCTCGGCGCCGTCCGTAACCGCCCAAGCCGCCGCCGCCAAAGCCGCCGCCATTGTTAAATGCGGACTCTTCGTCGGCAAAGTAAATGGAGTACACGATCGTATCGGCGCGCAGCGCGGCTTCCACCGCCTGTCCTTGGGAGACTTTGCTGCCGCGGTCGCGGCCATCGGTCAGCACCACGATCGCCTTGCGCCCCTTCTGCTTGGCCATCAACTCTTCCGACGCCAGCAGGATGGCGTCGTACAGCTTGGTCCCGCCGCCTCGCCTCTGCCCGGTTGGATATCGGCCGCCGCCACCACCGGGGTACCCGCCTCCCTGCGGATATTGGCCGCCTTGGGGATACTGACCGCCTTGCGGATATTGACCGCCGGATTGGCCTCGATCGTCGTAGTCATCCCGCTGGTTGATCTGCAGCAGGTTCAGCGAGTCTTCCAGTTTCTTGCGCGAGGGCGTGAGGTCCTGCAGAAGCTCCACTTCGCGGTCGAAGTGGATCAGGAACGCCTGGTCTTTGTCCTCGCGCAGCACGTCCTGGAAGAACTGGTGACTGGCGTCCCGTTCTTCGCTCAGCACGCGCCGCTGGCTCATGCTGGTATCGACCAGCAGTCCCAGCGTCAGGGGCAGGTCCGTTTCCCGCGAAAAGTAGCGGATCATCTGCGAATGCCCGTCCTCAGCCAGGGTGAAGTCGTCCTGGGTCAGATTCGAGACGATCTCCCCCTTCTTGTTCCGGACCGTGGCCAGAACGTTAACTACTTTGACATCAGTGGAAAACGTGGTTGGAGTCTGTGCGACACTTACCGAGCCGCGACCAAAGGGAGCGATTGCAAGCCCCGCCAGGCGCAGCGCAGGAAGAGCCAATAACAGGCTCCGCCGGGAAATACGGTATTCGGGCAGCATGTACCCAGAGAGATGCGCGGCGGAGCCGAATCGTTACCTCAGCGTGATCGCCGCGACACTTCGCTCGTTACCTTATATGTGGCAGACGTCTGCCCGTCCGGATTCGTCACCTGAACCGGCAAGCTCCCGGTCTTGGCGGTGCTGCCGGTGGCCTGCAGCTTCGACGCCGAGAGGAAAGAGGTTTTCAGCGCTGCGCCGTTGAACTTCACCACCGCGCCGGACTGGAATCCCGTTCCATTGATCGTAAGAGTAAAGCTGCCGACGCGCAACGGATTGGGTGTAATGGAAGCGATCGTCGGCGCAGGAACCGGAGGAGGCGGGGGAGGCGCCGGCGCCTGGATGGTTATCGCGGCATTGCCCGTCGAGCCCGGCGTTCCCGCACTGGTCGCCTGTACGGTAACTGTAGCCGGATTCGGCACAGTGGCGGGCGCCGTGTAGAGCCCCGTCGAATCGATGAGGCCCACCTGGCTGTTGCCGCCTGCCACACCGTTCACCGCCCACGTCACCGTCTGGTTCGCGCTGAACTTCTGTTGAGCCGAAGTCAGTACCGTCGCCGAAGAGGGAGTCACCACCACTTGCGTCACCACTGGTGGGGTCGGCCCCCCTGGCTGGTGAGCCTGCCCGGAGTTGGGGTCGATCATCAGCGAGGAAACATCCACCACTTCAAACGACGAACCGAGCACCCCGCCAATCTGGTGGAGGTTGTCGTTGTTCCAGCGCGCATCGGGCGCGCCCGAGATATACCACGCCGAGCCGTTGTCGGCGATCATCATGCCGTACTTCTGCAGGGCGCGCAGAATCACCTGCACCTCGGCGGGATACGGGGAAACATCGAAACTGGCTTTCAGCCGGAACCGCGTTCCCATTGGTGGATACTGCGCGCCGGTCAAGCTCGACGCGTAATGGCGCGCCGGCCACACATACGCTTTTTCCGTCTGGGGCACAGTGAATCGCAACGCGTGGGAGATCTCGCCGGCGGCGATTTCGTCATAGCGCACCAGGCCCGGGAAGATCGGCAATCCCGCCGCGTCCGCCGAGGTCCAGGTGGCCGGCCGCAGAGCATAACCCTTGAGATCGAAAATCGCGCCGCTTCCCGCGCTCCACGAAGCGCCCTCCGGATAGGCCGAATAGAGTTCGTAGAGGATGCAGTTATCCGTGTCCACGGCAATCGCGTGCCGGTCCCCCGTGCTGGTGCTGCCGCCTTCAATCGGCGCACTCATCGGAATGGCATACGGGCCCGGATCGCTCTCGTCGGCGTAGGTGAACGTAGCCGGATACTTCGTTTGGGTTCCCGGCACGGTGATGAACGGAATACCGATCGGCGCGCCGTCCCACGTGCCGGAACCAAAGTCAGGATGAAGCCCTATGCCCGCGCCGATAGTATTAATGTAGGTGGATGAATTGGCGGCAACGGGCAAAGTATCAATCGGTGTGTTCCAGATATGGTCGGCCGGAAAGACCGGACAATTCCCTATCTGAGGGCCCTGCGCTTGAGACAGTGCCACACTGGACAGTACGACTAAGAAGCCACGATTAATGTGACGCCGACTGGAACTCACGGGATCTCCTACCAATTTCGGGTCAATCGTACCAGTACTTTCATAAACATTGATCGTTGTCGACGGTTAATTGCGTACTCGGGAATCGGCCCCGTCCCTGCCTCAAAACTGTTATGTTAGATGTTTTTCAGGACAATCCGGTGGACCTTTAATAACAATTCGACCTCCTGACGCGGTAGTTCCAGACTGGCAGCGATCTTCTCCGCCGATTCACCCTGGCGGTGCAGGCGCAGAGCTTGGGTGCGCTTTCCCAGGTTGAACCCGGATCGAGGAGCGGTCGAACCGGTCATCACCCCAGGTAGTTCGTGGAGTTCGGTGGCCAGCGCCTGGATGCCGGCTTCCGTCACCCGGAGGGTGGTTTCCATCTGGTTATCAATCTCTTGAGAGCGAGCACGGCCGGCCCGTGCCGAAGACTGAGCATGGAAAAGTACGATGAAACTCAGCACGGTGGCGGCCAACACTAAGCCCGTGAGAAAGGCCAGCATTAAGACGACTGTCGAATTCATTGGTCCCAAAAGGACAGATCGTCAACCGCGCCAGTTCTCTATAGGGTGAGGTGTGAATTTTCCAGGCCGCCTAACACAGCGCCGCCATCAGGCAGCCGCGAGCCGTGGAGTTCAGGGGATCGGCCGAAATGCGCAGCTCCGACAACCGGACCGGAAAGTCCAGAGCGTGCAACGCCCGCCCAAACTGGTCGAGGAATCCCTGAGGCGCGGCCGTGCCGCCGCTGACCACCAGCGGAATCGCCTGATCGAGTTTTGGCAAACGCCGGGCCGCCGAGATATGGTCGCGCAGTGCCTCGGCCAGCTCCTGGATCATCTCCTGGTAGTAAACGGTCAACGCGTTTTGCACGCGGTCGCTGCCTAAGCCGTTGAGATGGAACGACTGTTCCTTGTGAACGCGCAGACGCGTGGCCACATCGCCGGTCACCAGGGCCGCTTGTGCGTCGATAAAATCGCCCGCCTTCGGAACGCTGAAAGTGATCACCGGAACCGAGAGCACCGACAGGCAGACGTTGCATAACCCGCTGCCGCAGGAGATCCCAATGCCGGTGTAGTTGGAA
>Ga0209415_10017287_pt1 | contig 11493 bp, 6 predicted proteins | sample PeaSoiSIISIP2007_FD_187696 | JGI IMG/M metagenome (GOLD analysis project Ga0209415, IMG submission 187696) | Peat soil microbial communities from Weissenstadt, Germany - SII-SIP-2007 (SPAdes) (version 2) | ecosystem: Environmental > Terrestrial > Soil > Wetlands > Peat | place: Germany... | reverse complement strand
TCGAGCTCGTGCCGACGATGGCGCGCCGGGCGCTGGAGCTCGGGCTCTCGGCGCGCGAGCCGAGCTTCCACGCCTTCGTCGCCGCGGCGCCCGAGGTGATGATCGAGGACGACATCGTCCGCTACGCGACCCGCTTCTCGGGCTCCCGACCCACCCCCCACGACATCGTCTACGTCCACGACTTCGACCAGCCGGAGGCGCCGCGGCCGCTGATGTTGCCGCCCGGGCAAGGGCCGGCGCTCGTGGCGACGATGGACGCGCTCATCGGGCGCCTGCAGGACGAGATCCCGGCGGTGGTGGAGGGGGAGGAGTTCAAGCGCGCGCAGGCGCAGCTGGCGCGCGAGCTGGAGACGAAGAACCGCGCCTTCATCCACCAGCTCGAGTCGCTGGCGAAGACACTGGGCTTCGGTGTGCGCGCGGTCCACGGCGGGGTGCAGACCTTCCCGATCCTGCACGGCAAGCCCGTGAGCCCCGAGCAGTTCGACGTGCTCGACGACTCGACCAAGCGGGCGCTGACCGACAGCGAGGAGAAGCTCACGCGCGAGGTCGAGAAGGCCGCGCAGCTCGTGCGGGCGCAGAGCGCGCGGTTCGAGGCGGCGCGCGAGGCGGCGTTCTCGAAGGCGGCGAGCCTGGTCATCGACGAGTCGCTGAAAGAGGTGGCGCGCGACCTGGCGCACCTGGGCGCCGACGTGCAGCAGTGGCTCGCGCGCGTGCAGCAGGCGCTGGCCGAGGACTGGGACGATCTCGTCGACATCGAGGACGAGAACGAGCAGGAGGCGCGCTCGCGCGAGGAGAAGGAAGACCCCGAGCAGGCGACGCGCCTCAACCGCTTCAAGGTGAACCTCCTCGTCTCGCACGAGCCGGGCTCGCCCGCGCCGGTCGTCTACGACACCAACCCGACCTACCCGAGCCTCTTCGGCTACCTCGAGCGACGCGCGCGCTTCGGGGCGCTGCTGACCGACTTCACGCGCATCCGGGCGGGGTCGCTCCACAAGGCGAGCGGCGGGGTGCTCGTCGTGCGCGCGGCCGATCTCCTGACCGATCCGATCATCTGGGAGCGCATCAAGCGCGTGCTCCGCGAGCAGCGCATCGGCGCGGAGGATCCGCTCGGCCCGCTGGGCCTCTATGCGACGTCTCTGCGCCCCGTGCCGGTCCCCATCCGGGTGCGCGTGGTGCTCGTCGGACCGCCGGATCTCTACGCCACGCTGCTCGACGCCGATCCGGACTTCGCGTCGCTCTTCCGGGTCAAGGTCGAGGTCGACCCCATCATCCCGCGCTCGCCGAAGAGCCTCGCCGCGCTCGACGCGTACCTGATGGCGATGGCCACCGAGCGCGAGTGGGGACGCTTCGATCGCAGCGGGCGGGCGCAGCTGCTCGATCTGGCCACTCGGCTGTCCGGCGACCGCGAGAAGCTGGCCCTCATCCTGTCGCCGCTCGAGGAGACGATGGCGTTCGCGAGCGCCCTGGCGGCGGCCAAGGCGACGCACGAAGTGGAGGAGCCGGTGTCGGCAGGCGACGAGGGCAGTCCGGACGCGCCGACGCGCCCCTTCCGGGCGTCCATCGCGCCGCCGTCCCTCAGCGTCGTCGGGGCGGACGAGATCCAGGCCGCGTGGCGGGAGCGGCGCGAGCGGTCGGGTAGCGCGGAGCGTCACATCCGTGCGATCACGCTCCGGGGCGAGGTGGCGCTGGAGACGGGGGGGCTGCGCGTGGGCGTGGTCAACGGGCTCTCGGTGTTCAGCGCGGGCGACGTGGAGTTCGGCCAGCCGATGCGCATCACGGCGGTGGTCGGCATCGGCCGCGAGGGGCTGGTCGACGTCGAGCGCGAGGCCCAGCTCGGCGGCAGCATCCACACCAAGGGCGTTGCCATCCTGCGCGGTTACCTGGCGCGGATGTTCGGGCAGGAGCGACCGCTGTCGCTCCGCGCGCAGCTCGCGTTCGAGCAGAGCTACGGCGAGATCGACGGCGACAGCGCGAGCTCCAGCGAGCTGTTCGCGGTGCTGAGCGCCCTGGCCGATGTCGGCATCGACCAGGGGATGGCCGTGACGGGCAGCGTGAACCAGCTCGGCGAGATGCAGGCCATCGGCGGGGTGTGCGCGAAGATCGAGGGCTTCTTCGATCTGTGCAAGGCACGCGAGCTCACGGGGGCGCAGGGGGTGCTCATCCCGCGGGCGAACCTGCCGCACCTCGTCCTGCGCGACGACGTGGCCGACGCCCTCGCGCAGGGGCAGTTCCACCTCTACGCGGCCGACACGGCGGCGCAGGGGATCGAGATCCTGACGGGCGTGCCGGCGGGCGAGCGCGACGCGGGCGGGCGCTTCCCCGCGTCGAGCGTCTTCGGGCGCGTCGAGCGGCGCATCATCGAGATCGCCGAACGGCTCCGCGAGGCCGAGGGGCACCTCGCCGCCGAGGCGCCCGAGGGGCTCGAGGAAGCCGCGGCGGGCGAGGGGATCGAGGGCGGGAGCGTGAGGAGGCGGTGAGGTACCACCACGCCGTCTCCCTTCCGTGCCTGGTCGCGCTCTCCACGCTGGCAGGAGCGTGCGGTGTCGCGGGCTCCACGACGACGGGCGCTCCATCTGTCCCGGCCGACGCCGGAGAGCAGGCCGAGGGCGGCGGCGGCGTCGCACCGCTCACGACGCTGGCGCTCGTCGCGGGGCAGCCGGGAGGCCTCGGCAACGTCGACGCCACGGGGGCCGATGCGCGCTTCGCGCAGCCCTGGTACCTGGCCGACGACGGCCTCGGGCACCTGTTCGTCTCCGACGGGGACGCGGTCCGGCGGGTCGACGAGGGCAGCGGGGCGGTCACGACCGTGGCGGGGATCGCCTACGACGTCAGTCAGGCGGGCGGCTTCGTCGACGGCCCCGGTCCGGTCGCGCGGTTCAGCGAGCCGTCGGGGCTGGCCTGCGACGCGGGCGGCATGGTGTACGTCGCCGACTCGGGCAACTCGGCCATCCGCACCATCGACGCGGCGACGGGGGAGGTGGCCACCCTCGTCCGGGCGTCGGACGTGGGCGGCACCGCCGGCGCGGTCACGTTCACGCCGGTAGGGCTCGCCCTCGACGGCGCCGGGAGCCTCTACGTCGCCGACTTCGGCGACATCCCGACGGCGGGGCCGTCGCACGAGACGGGAGGCGCCATCTACCGCGTGACGCTCGGTGGGGGCGCCGGAGGCGCCGTCACCCTGGTCGCCGGCTCGCCCTCGGGTGCGCCGGCGATGATCGACGGCACGGGCCCGGCGGCCAGCTTCGGTCACCTCCGCGGGCTCGCGTACGACGGGCACGGCATGCTCTACGTGGCCGACGGTTGCGCCGTCCGGCGGATCGACCCCGTGAGCGGCGCCGTCGTGACCACGGCGGCCGGGGCGTGCGTCAATCAGCTCTACGGCCTCGCGTACGACGCCGCGGGCGCCCTGTACGCGGCCGACGGCGCCTCGGTCATCCGCTCCATCGACACGGCGACCGGGGCGGCGACCACCGTGGCGGGACAGGTCGGCGCGTCCGGCGCGACCGACGGCGTGGGCCCTGCAGCCGCCTTCGACGGGCCGACGGGCGTCGCGCTCGGTGGCGACGGTACGCTGCGCATCGCCGACACGGGGAACTTCACGGTGCGCGCGATGGTCACCGCCAGCTCCGCCGTGAGCACGCTGGCGGGAGCCCCCGCGTACGCCGAGACCGCGGACGGCGTCGGCGAGCAGGCGCGATTCAACGGGCCCCAGGGCGCCGCGTTCGACGGAGCAGGGCACCTCTACGTGGTCGACTGGAGCGACGGCACGGTCCGGGCCGTGGAGGTCGCGACGGGCGCGGTGACGACCCTGGCGGGCAACGCGGGGGCGGCCGGTGACGCGGACGGGACGGGGGCCGCGGCGAGCTTCTACGAGCCGACGTGGGTGGCGTACGACGGCGCCGGTCACGTCTTCGTCTCGGACAGCGGAAACTTCGCCATCCGGCGGGTGGACGTCGCGACGGGGGCGGTGACGACGGTGGCCGGGGGGGACTACGTCCCCGAGGGGCTCGCGTTCGACAGCCGCGGGATGCTCTACGTGGTCGACTCGGCGTACTCCAGCATCCGACAGGTCGACGTGATGACGGGCACGACGTCGGTTCTCGCGGGGACCGTGGGGCACGCCTGCGGGACCGCGGACGGCGTGGGCACGGCGGCGAGCTTCTGCGGGCCCCTGGGGTTGACCTACGACGGCGTGGGGAGCCTCTACGTGACCGACAACGAAACGGTGCGACGCATCGAGCTGGCAACGAAGCGCGTGACCACGATCGCCGGCACGCCGGGGGTGACGGGGAGCGACGACGGCGTCGGCGCGGCGGCGCTCTTCGACCAGCCCTCGGCCCTCGCCTGCGACGGCGCGGGCAACCTCTACGTCGCCGACAGCTTCAACGCGACGGTACGGCGGATCGTCCTCGCGACGGGTCAGGTGACCACCGAGATCGGGCGCGCCAGTCAGTACGGAGTCGTGCTCGGTCCGCTGGCCTCCGCACGCCTCAACGGGCCCGAAGGACTCGCGGCGGGCCCGGCGGGCTCGCTCTTCATCACGGACATCGACGAGAACGTCGTCCTCGTCGCGCGCTGATTCCTAGCGCGCCGCCGAGACGCGTACGGGCGTGAGCTTGCCGTCGGAGTCGATCCGGAAGGCGCGGACGCCCACGGTCGTGTTGACGAAGAGCACCGCGTAGGACGACGCCGGTAGGAGGCGGAGCTCCGTGACGAGCCCCACCCGGCTCGCGCCGCTCTCGTCACGCCCGTCGAAGATCACCACGTCGGGCGTGGCCTTGATCCGCTCGAGCGGCGCGACGCGCATCCGGAGCCCTCCGGTGGCACCCGCGCCCCAGACGAGCGCGAGGCGTCCGTCCACGTCCGCCGCCGTCAGGTGCGCCGCGTCCTCGGGAACGAGCGCGGGGGTGCCTGCGAGCAGGTCCTTGAGGTCCAGGTGCGTCGCCGTGCAGCCCGACAGATCGCAGCGCGACTGCTCGATCGTCGAGGTCTTGCCGTCGGGCGCCGGCAGCACCGTCGTCACGACGGCCTCGTGCGCCCGGCACGTGAGCACGCCGCCTCGCGTGGTCAGCGTCTGCGGCGCCGACCAGCGACCTCCCGAATAGAACGCCACCGCGTCCGCCTCGGCGCCACGTACGCGCAGCACGAGCGTGTCGTCCGTCCGACACGCGACCAGCATCGGCTGCGAGAGGGTGGGGTCGCGCGGGTTGGCCGCGGGGGGCGCGGGCAGAGGCCCCACGTCGGTCGGCGGGGCGAAGTCCTTCAGCTTGCGCGCCATCAGGTGGTGCGGGCTGGTGAACGCCTTGCCGCTCGAACGGTACACGAGCCAGTCCCAGGCGATCGTGGCGTCCTCGGCGGCGTCGACGTCGCTCGCGAGCAGCGACGGTTGCTCCGTCGCAGGCCCCGTGGCGGGCGCCGAGACGACCTCCAGATCGTGCTGCCCTTCCTTCCGTGCCAGCAGCGCTGCCGACCCGTCGGCCCTCGATACGGCGCCGTAGGTCGTCACGCCCGGAACCGTCGCGGGGAGCATCGCGCGACCGTCGGGCCAGAAGACCCCCGCCATGCCCCGGTCCCCGCAGGCGTAGATCGCGCTGGCGTGCTGCTCGACGCTCGCGACCAGACGTGGCGACGGGAGCTTGGACACCTGCACGGGCACCCGCTCGCAGTCGATCGCCGGCTTCGAGCTGTTCGTCGTACACGCCACCGGGGGACCGCCGAGCTGCCGGTCGTCCACGAGGAAGCGCACGTCGCCCCAGGGGGCGGGCTCGGGATGGATGGACGAGAGCGCGAGCTCTCCCTCGAGCGCGCGCGGCTGATCGCGAAACGCGTGGTTCGTGAAGAGCGTCACCGCGGGCTTCGGCGCCAGGATGCGCGCCTGCGGGTCCGGCGCCGCTTCGAGGTGCGCTCGCGCCGCGTCGCTCCACACGCGGTCCACCTCTTTCTGGATGTCGACGGTCGCGGTCAGATCGTCCCGGAGCGCGGCGGCGAGAGCCCTGGCGTCCGCCTGCAGCTCGGCGCCGCCCTGCTCGGCTCCCGAGGCGTGCTCGGAGAGCGCTGCCGCCGCGGGTGCGCAGCTCGCGGGCCAGGGCACCTCGTTCGACTTCGTGCGCTGATCGATCGGCACCGCGAGGGCGGCGAGCTCCACGAGCGCGAGCCGTGACGCGGGCGTCTCTCCCCCCGCGAGGGCGTCGCCCAGCACACACGCCTGAAGCGCGCGCCAGTCCATCTCGAGGGTGGCCGCCTGGTTGGCCGCCACGCCTCGCAGGGCGAGCGCCGCGGCTCCCCCCACGAGCGCGAGGACGACGATGGCCAGCACGATGACCCTGCGCCACCGGTTCTTGCTCCCGATGGCGGCCACGACGAGCCGGGTCGCCATCTCGCTATAGTCACGCTTTGCCACGGGAGCAGAACTTACTACCATCCGAAAGGGCGAGGTGAAGCTTCGCGCTCCCCGCCCCCCCCCACCCCGCGCATCCCTGCGCGCCCGATGTCTCCGCCGCCCCCGTTCGACCCCCGCCGCGCCACGCGGGCCCCGCTCCGTCCCGGGTACAAGCTGGAGGGGCGGTACGAGCTCCTCATGCCGTTCGCGCGCGGCGGCATGGCCACCGTGTGGGCCGGGCGCATGCAAGGCAAGCACGGCTTCGAGAGGCTCGTGGCCATCAAGACGATGCACCCGAACCTGGCGGTCGAGCTCGCGTTCCGCAACATGTTCCTCGACGAGGCGCGCATCGCGTCGCGCGTGCGCCACCCGAACGTCGCCGCGATCGAGGACCTCGGCGAGGACGGCGAGACGCTCTACATCGTGATGGAATGGGTGCAGGGCGACTCCCTCGGGCGCCTGCACCACGCGATGGTGCAGCTCGGGCACGAGCCCGTCGTCGACGTCTTCCTGCGCGTGCTGGCGGACGCCGCGGCCGGGCTGCACGCGGCGCACGAGCTTCGCGGCGACGACGGGGCACCGCTCGGCGTCGTGCACCGTGACGTCTCCCCGCAGAACATCATGGTGACCGACTCGGGGGTGGCCAAGGTCATCGACTTCGGCATCGCCAAGGCCGTCGGGCGCCTCGCGGAGAACACGCGCACGGGTCTCATCAAGGCGAAGATCGAGTACGCGTCGCCCGAGCAGGCTCGCGTGGAGCCCTGCGACCGCCGCGCGGACGTCTGGGCTCTCGGCATGACGCTCTACGAGCTCCTCGCCGGGGACCTGCCCTACCGTGGTCGCAACGACGCCGAGACGCTCACCAAGCTCACCTCGGGCAAGCCGCCGCCGCAGTTGCCCTCGACGGTGCCGCCCGCGGTCTCCGCCATCGTCATGCGCGCCCTCCAGCACGACCGCGAGCGGCGCTTCCCGACGACGCAGGAGATGGGTCGCGCGCTCGAGGCGGCGATGAGCAGCCCGACGACCTCCGAGCACGTCGCGAACGTGCAGCGCGCGTACCTCGGAGCGCGGATGCAGGAGCGGAAACAGACGCTCACTCAGGCGCTCACCGAGGCGGCCGAGCGAGCGGGCCTGCCGCCGCCGCGCGTGTCGTTCCCTTCGAGCCCCGACGCGCCGCCAGGGGAGATGCGCGTGCGGTTTCCGACGCTTCCGCCGGAGGTGATCCCGAGCTCGCCGGCCATCGAGGCCCTCCCGCCGGCTGCTCCTGCCGCGGGGCCGGCGCCGGCTCCTGCCTCGACGAGGCTTCGCGCTTCCCACGCCGTCGTCGTCGTGCTCGTGACGCTGGTGACGCTCGCCGTCTGGGCGATGGTCGTCCGTGTCTACCTGCGCGCGGGCGCCCCGCACCCGGGTGAGAGGAGCGCGGCGTCTCATGCCGGATGAAGAGGACGACGACAAGACGGTCATCCAGCACCGGGACGACGAGATGACGCACCCGGGGGTGCCGCGGGAGGCCGTCTCGGAGCCGACGATCCCGGGGCCACGAGCCGCCCCCGCGCGCGGTGCCAAGCCTGCGCCTCGCCCACAGCCGCTGCCCGCCATGCGACCCCGCGCGCCGACGCTCAAGCCGCCGGTCGAAGCCCCACCCGCCGCGGGCGCGGTCCGTCCCCGGGCGCCCTCGATACCACCCCCCGCGCCGCGCCCTCGAGCATCGTCGCGGCCCGACACGCCTCCGATGCGTCCGCCGCAGCGGTCCTCCTCCGAGGAGATCGCCGACGCCATCGCGAGCGCCATGGTGGCGGCGCAGGTCCCCGCCGCGTTCCAGCTGCCGCTGGTCGTGCCGGAAGAGGCACCGGCGCCGGTCGGTCCGGCCCCGATCGCCAGCCCCCATCTGCTCGCCGCTCCGGCCCCAGCCGATGGAGCGTCCGGCGCACCGGGGTGGGTCGTCCTCTACGTCTTCGTCTGCATCGTGCTCACCGCCCTCGGAGCGGCGGTCCTCGTGTGGTGGAAGCTGCACGGGCTCTGGTAGAGCGCCTCGCGAGCCGAGTCGCTCGACCTCGGCGCGCGGGCCGGCTACACCGAGACCGGCGTGGCCGACTGGACGCCTCTTCTCCGCCCCGAGCTCCGCGAGCTCGCGTCGTACGTGCCGGCCGCCCCCCCCGGGGTCCGCGTCCGCCTCGACGCCAACGAGGCGCCGCCACTTTCGTCCCCGGGGGTGCGCGCGGCGGTGGCGCGGGCGATCGAGCGCACCTCGCTCGAGCGGTATCCGGACGCGCGGGCGCGCGAGCTCAAGGCGCGCATCGCGGAGCGGACGGGCGCGCGCGCCGACGAGCTCCTCGTCGGTACCGGCTCGGACGAGGTCATCTCCCTGCTCCTGACGGCGCTGGCCCGACCGCAGGGGCGGGCCCCGCAGGCGGTGGTGCTCGCGCCCACGCCGACGTTCGTGATGTACCGCGTGACCGCCAAGGCGCACGGGTGCAAGCCCGTGGAGGTGCCGCTCGACGCGAACTGGGATCTCGACGTGGCGTCGATGAAGCGCGCGGTGGAGATGATGCCGCCGAGCGTGGTGTTCGTCGCCAGCCCGAACAACCCGACGGGGAACCGGATGAGCGAGGACCGCATCGCTTCGCTCCTCGCGAGCACCGGGGACGCGCTGGTCGTGCTCGACGAGGCGTACGTCGACTACGCCGGGGAGTCGCTGCGCGGCTTGCGTTCCCGGCATCCGCGTCTGGCGATCCTGCGAACGCTGAGCAAGGTCGGGCTGGCGGCGCTCCGCATCGGGTGGCTCGAGGGCGACGAGGCCCTGGTCCGCGAGGTCGACAAGGTGCGCCAGCCCTTCAACGTGAGCGCCACGAGTCAGGCGGCGGCGGCCGCCGTGCTGGCGGAGGCCTGGGACGAGGTGCGCGCGCACGTGGCGGGCGTCGTCCGCGAGCGCGAGCGCGTGACGGAGGCCATCGGGGCGATGGCGGGATTCGATGTGCTGCCGAGCAGCGCGAACTTCGTCTGGGTGGGGACGCCGCGTCCGGCGTCCGACGTGTACGCGGCCCTGCTCGAGCAGGGTGTCCTGGTGCGGAGCTTCCACGCCGCCGGGGGGCGCCTGGCGAACCGCCTGCGCGCGACGATCGGCGCGCCGGCAGAGAACGACGCGCTGCTCGATGCGCTGCGTGCGGCGGTCGCATGAGGCAAGCGATGGGAGCCCTGGCGGCGCTGGTGGTCTCGACGGGCCTCGGTTGCGTGCACCCCTCGGTGGTCGAGCGTGCCTACGGCGGGGATGTGATCGTCGGGCACTACGTGTCCCCCGAGGCGTACGCCGCCTTCCTGCGCGGCGCGATCGCCGAGGCGGAGCATCACCCGGAGGACGCGTTGAAGGCCTACGCGGAGGCCGCGGAGCGCGATCCGGCGAGCCCCGAGCCGTGGACGAAGATGGCCGAGGTGTGGTGCTCGCCGGGACAGGGCGGCGTGGCCAACGCCGAGCGGGCGCTCGTGCACGCGCTCGAGCTCGACGCGAGCTACGCGCGGGCATGGGCGGTGAAGGCGGCGTGCGCGTCGGCGCGAGGCGATGCGGCGGGCGAGCGTGAGGCTGCGGCGCACGCGGCGCAGCTCGATCCGCAGGGGGACGGCGCGAACGTCCTCCTCGCACGAGGGGACGATACGGGGCCGGCGGCGGCGATGTCGCGTGAGCGGCTCGTGGCGCTGACGGTGACGGCGGCCAACCCGGTGGCGGCGTGGAGCGCGCTGTCGTCCTGGGCGGAGACGCACGGGGACGTGGCGCTGTGGACGCGAGCGCTGGTCGAGCTGGCGCGCATCGCGCCCGAGCGCCGTGAGGCGATCGCGCGCTCCTCGGAGGCGCTGGCGGGGGCGGGGGACGTGGGCGAGGCGAGGACGGTGGCGGCGGCAGCCCTCGAGGCGAGCGAGAGCCCGCTGCCCGTTCGCCTCACCCTCGCCGCACGCCTCGCGCTCGACGAGGCGATCGCCCGACATGATGCGAGCGCGGCGCACCGTCGGGCGACCCGGGGGCGCCTCCCGCTCGACGAGGCTGCCGGTCGGGCGCTGCTGGCGGGAGAGCGCGCGCTCGCACGCGATCTCGCGTCCACGGCCGCGGCGGCGGACCCGGGGGCCCTCGGCGCGCGTCTCGTGCTGGCGGTGGCCGACGGCGCGGACCTCCTCGGTGCGACCGGGGCCGTCCATGCCGGGGACACGCCCGCCTCCGGGGCAGCGGTCGTGGCGTTCGGCGCCGCCCTGTCGCACATCGCGTCGCCGGCGCAGGCGCGCGTCATCCTCGCCGCCATTCCGAGGCTCCCGATCGTGGCGGGCGACGACCGCGTGGTGCGGCCCGCGGTGGAGCTCGTCTCCCGGGGGGTGCTGCCCGTCGACGGGCTTCCTCCCGACGGAGTCGTCGAGCTCTTCGTGCTCACGGGCCCGACGGCGGCGCATCTCTCCGTGGCCGCCGACGATGCGGTGCTCGATCGGCGTCACAGATACCTGGCGCTCGCGCTCACCGAGCCGGGCTCGCCCGTCGCCCGCGAGCTCGCGGGCCGGCTCCGCGCGGTGTCCCCGATGGACCCGATCGTCGCCGCCGCCGCGGCGATCGCCCAGCTCGCGGAAGGGGGGCCCATCGCTCCGGATGCCCCGCGTGTGCTCCTCGCGCGGAACCCCGCGGATCCCCTGCTGGCGGCCGTCGCGCTGCGTCTCGCCGAGAAGGTCGGCGACGCGGACGTCGCGCGTCGGGCTCGCGAGACGCTGAGCGCCCTGGGGGGGGCACGGCGGAGCGTCGAGTAAGCCGTCTGGGATTCCTTCGGGAGAGCCGAGGAACCACGAGTCGCGAGGGCTGGAGGTCACGGCGGGCGTCGTGGACCACGAGTCGAGACGGCTCGAAGTGACGGCGGGCGTCGTGAACCACGAGTCGCGGGAGCTGAAGGTGACGGCGGCCGTCGTGCACCACGAGTCGCGGGGGCTGGAGGTGACGGCGGCCGTCGAGGACACCGAGTCGCGACGGCTGGAGGTGACGGCGGGTGTCGAGGACCAGGAGTCGCGAGGTGTGGAGGTGGAGTCGGGCGTCGAGGACGAGGAGTCGCGAGGTGCGGAGCTGGAGTCGGGCGTCGAGGACGAGGAGTCGC
>Ga0209415_10017285_pt1 | contig 11494 bp, 6 predicted proteins | sample PeaSoiSIISIP2007_FD_187696 | JGI IMG/M metagenome (GOLD analysis project Ga0209415, IMG submission 187696) | Peat soil microbial communities from Weissenstadt, Germany - SII-SIP-2007 (SPAdes) (version 2) | ecosystem: Environmental > Terrestrial > Soil > Wetlands > Peat | place: Germany... | reverse complement strand
CGCCTGCCAACGGGACCGGCGCGCCCTAGACACGAGCGGCACCGAAACGCCGTGAATCCCTCACGTCAATTCATTCTGCGGCCGGTGGCGACCTCGCTGCTCATGGCGGCAATCTTTTTGATCGGCGTCGTCGGCTACACGCAGCTGCCGGTGTCGGCCCTGCCGCAGGTGGACTACCCGACCATTCAGGTGGTCACCTTCTATCCAGGCGCGAGCCCGGATGTCATGGCCACGACGGTCACGGCCCCGCTCGAACGTCAATTCGGCCAAATCCAGGGCTTGAGCCAGATGACCTCCACGAGTTCCGGCGGCACATCGGTCATCGTGCTGCAGTTCGCGCTGTCGCTGAACATCGATGTGGCCGAGCAGGAAGTGCAGGCAGCCATCAATGCCTCGCAAAGTCTGCTGCCCTCGATCCTGCCCTCCCCGCCGATCTACAGCAAGACCAACCCGGCCGACGCTCCGGTGCTGACACTGGCCATCGCCTCGAACGCCATGCCGCTGTCGAAAGTCGAGGACATCGTCGACACGCGCGTGGCGCCGAAGATCTCGCAGCTCACAGGTGTGGGGCTGGTGACAATCAGTGGCGGGCAGAAGCCCGCGGTTCGCATCCAGGCCAATCCGTCCGCGCTGAGCTCTTACGGCATCAATCTCGAGGACCTGCGCACTGCGCTGACGCAGTCCAGTGTCAACGCCGCCAAGGGCAACTTCGACGGTCCGCGGCAGGACTTTCAGATCGATGCCAACGACCAGCTGGTCACGAGCCAGGACTATCGAGGCGTCGTGGTCGCCTACCGCAATGGCGCGCCGGTCATGCTGACCGATGTGGCGAACATCGTCGATGGCATCGAGAACAACAAGCAGGCGGCCTGGATGAATCAGACCCCTGCCGTGATCCTGAACGTGCAGCGCCAGTCGGGCGCCAACACCATCAGCGTGGTCAAGAGCATCAAACGGCTGCTGCCGCAGCTGGAAGCCAACCTGCCCCGGGGTATTCAAGTCACGACCCTGACCGATCTGACCACCGGCATCAAGGCCTCCATAGCCGACGTCGAATTCGAGCTGCTGCTGGCGATCGCGCTGGTGGTGCTGGTGATCTTCCTGTTTCTGCGCAGCGTCAGTGCCACGATCATTCCGAGCGTGGCCGTGCCGCTGTCACTGATCGGCACGCTGGCGCTCATGTACAGCCTCGGTTACAGCCTCGACAACCTGTCGCTCATGGCCTTGACCATTGCCACCGGTTTCGTCGTTGACGATGCCATCGTCATGATAGAGAACATTTCGCGCTATATCGAAAGCGGTGACAAGCCGCTGGACGCCGCGCTCAAAGGCGCCGCTCAGATCGGCTTCACGATTCTGTCGCTGACGGTGGCGCTGATCGCCGTGCTGATCCCGCTGCTGTTCATGGGGGACGTGGTCGGCCGCCTGTTCCGCGAGTTCGCTGTCACGCTGGCCGTGACCATCGCGTTCTCAGCCATCGTCTCGCTGACCCTCACGCCGATGATGAGTGCACGCATCCTGCGGCGCAAGAGCGCGCAGCAGAAGGGGCGGCTGTTTCAGGCATCCGAGCGCGTGTTCAATCGCATCATCGGCTTCTACGGACGCACGCTGAAAATCGTGCTCGAGTATCAGAACATCACGCTGCTGGTGGCGCTGGCGACTCTGATGCTGACCGTGTTCCTTTACATCGTGATTCCAAAGGGTTTCTTTCCCGTGCAGGACACCGGCGTCATACAGGCCATCTCACAGGCACCGCCGACGATCAGTGCCCAGGCCATGGGCGAGCGACAGCAGCAGCTCGCCAAGGTCATCCTGGCCGACCCGGCCGTCGAGAGCCTGTCCTCGTTCATCGGCGCCGACGGCACCAACACCACCAACAACAGCGGTCGCATCTCGATCAATCTGAAGCCGCTCGCGCAGCGCAAGCGCAGCGCCTCGCAGATCATCGGCCGACTCGCGCCCAAGCTCGCCGAAGTCCAGGGCATTGAGCTGTACATGGAGCCGGTGCAGAACATCACCGTGGACGACCGCGTGAGCCGCACGCAGTATCAGTACACGCTCGAGGACCCGGACATCAACGAGCTCAATCTCTGGACCAACCGCTTAGTCGCCCGGCTGCGAGCGCTGCCGGAGCTGGTCAATGTCGCCACCGATCAGCAGCTCGGCGGCCTCGCCGTGTACCTCGTGATCGATCGCGTCACGGCCTCGCGACTCGGCATCGCCCCCTCGACGATCGACAACATGCTGTACGACGCCTTCGGCCAGCGGCAGATCAACACCATGTACACGCAGGTCAACCAGTATCACGTCATTCTCGAAAGCGATCCGCAGTTTCAGCTCAATCCCGACATCCTCAGTCATCTCTACATTCAATCCAACGCCTCATCGGGCACCAGCGGCGCTGCGGCATCCTCCTCGTTTGCATCCATCGGTTCCGCCTCTGCCGGCTCCAACGCCACCACGACCAGCGCGCGCTACAACCCGGCCGCGAACCTGTTGACTCCACCGCAGAACGCCTTGTTCGCCAGCACCCCCTCGACCGGCTCGACCGCCGCTGCCGCATCCTCCGCCAACGTGAGCAACGCGGTACCGCTAAGCGCCTTCGCGCATTTCGAGAAGACGACCGAGCCGCTGACGATCACGCACCAGGGCCAGTTTCCTGCCATCACGGTCTCGTTCGATCTGGCGCCAAACGCCTCCTTGGGCGCCGCCATCGAGGCTGTCGGCCGAGTGCAGAGCGAAATGCACATGCCGGCGAGCCTGCAGGCAGGCTTTCAGGGCACCGCGGCCGCCTTCACCAACTCGCTGTCCAACGAGCCCTTGCTGATCCTGGCAGCGCTGGTCGCGGTGTACATCGTGCTCGGTGTGCTGTACGAGAGCTTCATTCATCCGGTTACGATTCTCTCGACGCTGCCATCGGCCGGCGTCGGTGCGCTGCTGGCGCTGATGCTCTTCGGCCAGGACCTGAACGTGGTGGCACTGATCGGCATCATCCTGCTGATCGGAATCGTGTCCAAGAACGGCATCATGATGGTGGACTTCGCACTCGATGCCGAGCGCACTCGAGGCAAGAACTCCACCGACGCCATCTACGAGGCCTCGCTGCTGCGCTTTCGTCCCATCCTCATGACCACGATGGCGGCGCTGCTGGCCGGTCTGCCGCTCGCCCTGGGCACCGGCATCGGCTCGGAGCTGCGCAAGCCCCTTGGCATCGCCATGGTGGGCGGACTGCTGTTGAGCCAGGTGCTCACCTTCTACACCACACCGGTGATCTACATATTCTTCGATCGTCTCGGGCAGCGCTTTGCGCGCCGCAAGGCAGCCGCGGCATGAACATCTCCGCGCCCTTCATTTTTCGGCCCGTAGGCACGACGCTGATCACCCTGGCGATCGTGCTCGCCGGCGCGATCGCCTTCGGCGTGCTGCCGGTATCGCCATTGCCGCAGGTGGATTTTCCGACGATTGCCGTGGTCGCCAATCTGCCGGGCGGCAGCGCTGAGATCATGGCCTCATCGGTGGCGACACCGCTCGAACGGCAGTTCGGTCATATCGCCGGCGTGACCGAGATGACCTCAGCGAGCTCACTCGGAACCACAGCCATCACCATTCAGTTCGATCTGAACCGTGACATCGACGGCGCCGCACGTGATGTCGAGGCGGCCATCAACGCCGCGCGTTCTTATCTGCCCACCAATCTGCCGAGCAATCCGACCTACCGCAAGGTCAATCCGGCGGACGCGCCGATCATGATTCTGGGACTCACGTCGGACAAGTTTGGGCCCGACAAGCTGTATGACGCGGCTTCCACGGTCATACAGCAGAAGTTGTCGCAGATGTCCGGTGTCGGACAGGTCAGCGTCGGCGGCGGGGCGCTGCCGTCGGTACGCGTAGATGTCAATCCCACGCAGCTCGCAAGCCGCGGTCTGACGCTCGCCGGCATCAAGTCGGTGCTGAGCCTGCAGAACAGCGATATGCCCAGGGGGCAGCTCACCCATGGCATCGCGACCGCCGACATCCTCGCCAATGACCAGATCTCGCACGCCTCCGACTACCAGCCGCTCGTGATCGGCTACAGCAACGGCGCCGCCGTACGTCTGTCCGACGTGGCGCAAGTCACGGACTCGGTGCAGAACGTGCGCGCGGCCGGCTATCTGAACGGCAAGCGTGCCGTCATGATCATCATCTTCCGCCAGCCCGGCGCCAACATCATCAAGACCAACGACAACATTCGCGCGCAGCTGCCCGCGATCAGGGCTTCGATACCCTCGGGCATCGAAACCACGATCGTGCTGGATCGAACCACGACCATTCGCGCCTCGGTACACGATGTGGAAACGACGCTGCTCATCTCGATCGCCCTGGTGATCGCGGTGGTATTCATCTTCCTGCGCAATGCCCGCGTGACCATGATCCCGAGCGTAGTGATGCCGGCCGCGCTGGTCGGCACCTTTGCCGTCATGTATCTCTGCGGCTACAGCATCGACAACCTGTCGCTGATGGCCCTGACGATCGCCACCGGCTTCGTGGTCGATGACGCCATCGTGGTCATGGAGAATATCTCGCGCCATCTGGAGCAGGGCATGAAGCCGCTGCAGGCGGCCATGAAGGGTGCGCAGGAGATCGGCTTCACGATACTGAGCATCAGCATCTCGCTGGTGGCGGTCTTCATTCCATTGCTGTTCATGGGCGGCATCGTCGGCCGGCTGTTCCGCGAATTCGCCGTCACGCTGTCCACTGCCATCGTGGTCTCGATGCTCATATCGCTGACCACGACGCCGATGATGTGCGCCTACCTGCTGCGAAGCGAGCGCGAGCAGCAGCACGGGCGACTCTACCGCGCCAACGAGCGGGCCTTCGAATGGCTGCTTGCGGTCTATCGGCGCAGCCTGCAGTGGGTGCTGGGCCATCCGCGTCTCACGATGATCGTTCTATTGTTGACCATTGCCCTCAATGCGGTGCTGATGGTCACGCTACCGAAGGGCTTTTTTCCGCAGCAGGACACGGGCGCGATCGTCGGCGGCGTCCAGGGGCCGCAGGATTCCTCCTTTCCGGCGATGGACAACTCGATCAAGCAGATCGTCGGCGTCATCAAAAGCGATCCGGCCGTGGCCAACGTGATCGCCTTCACCGGCGGCAACGGTGCCACCAACACCGGCTTCATTTATATGGCCTTGAATCCGCTGTCGGAGCGCAAGGTCAGTGCGGCGCAGGTCATCGGACGGCTGCGCCCGAAGTTCAACCGTCTGCCGGTCGCCTCGGCGTTTCTGCAGGCGGCGCAGGATCTGCGTATCGGCGGCCGTTCCGGCAACGCCATGTATCAATACACGCTGCAATCCGACAGCGGGCAGGATCTCGCCCAGTGGGGGCCGACGCTGCTCAAGGAGATGAAGCGGCTGCCCGGGTTCCAGGACGTGAACTCCGATCAGCAGAACGGTGGACTGGATGAAATGCTGACCTATGACCGCAAGAGCGCGGCCAAACTGGGCCTCACGGTACAAGCGCTGGACACGGACCTGTACAGCGCCTTCGGTCAGTCGGAAGTCTCCGTGATTTACACCCAGCTGAACCAGTACTACGTGGTGTTGGAAGTGGCACCGCAATATTGGCAGAGCCCGGCTGGCCTGCAGGACACCTACCTGGCATCGGCCAGCGGCGGCAACATTCCACTCATGGCGTTGACCAGTGCGCACGCCACCACGACGGCGCTCGCGGTCAATCACACCGGCCTGTTTCCGTCGGTCACCGTCTCGTTCAATCTGTCGCCGGACGTCTCCTTGAGCGATGCCACGCTGCGTATCCGGCAGATGCAGCAGCGACTCGGTACCCCGTCCTCGATTCAGGGCTTCTTCGCCGGCACATTGCTGGCCTATCAGCAGTCGCTCTCCACCGAGCCGATATTGGTGCTGGCGGCATTGCTCTCGGTGTACATCGTGCTCGGTATTCTGTACGAAAGTCTGGTCCATCCGCTGACCATCATCTCGAGTCTGCCGCCGGCAAGCGTGGGCGCGATGCTGGCTTTGATGCTGTTTCGGCAGGACCTGAACGTCATTTCGATCATCGGCATCGTGCTGCTGATCGGCATCGTCAAAAAGAATGCCATCATGCTGATCGACTTTGCACTGCAGGCCGAGCGCCAGGAGGGCAAGAACACCGCCGACTCGATCTTCGAGGCCTGTATGCTGCGCTTTCGCCCGATCCTCATGACCACCATGGCGGCGCTGTTTGGCGCCGTGCCGCTCGCCTTTGGCACTGGAACCGGCTCCGAATTGCGGCGCCCACTGGGCATCGCGATCATCGGCGGACTCATCGTCAGCCAACTGCTCACGCTCTACACCACCCCGGTGGTCTACCTCTACATGGACCGCTTCAGCCACTGGTGGGCAGAGCGGCATCAGGGATCCGCGGTCCCCACTCAGCCCGGAGTTCAGCCCCTATGAGCACGCGCGCAAAACGGCCTGTGGCCGCCTTATTTGGCTTGCTGCTCGGGGGCTGCGCCGTGGGGCCGGCCTATCAGCGGCCCTTGGTGCAGTCACCCGACGCCTATAAGGAAGCCAAAGACTGGAAAGTGGCCGAGCCGCAGGATTCGCTGATTCACGCCAACTGGTGGGAGCTGTTCAATGACCCGCAGCTCAACGCACTCGAAGCGCAGGTCAACGTCTCCAACCAGAACATCGCGGCGGCCTTTGCCAGCTTCATGCAGGCCCGGGCGCTGGTGAAGCAGGCGCGCTCGCAGTATTACCCGACTCTGACGCTCAGCCCCAGCCTCAGCAGAACCTCCGAATCTGCGAATCTGCTGCAATCGGCGGGGACCACGCCGATCGCCGGCCGCGCGGCCACCGGCGTGGGCACAACCACCGTCAACGCCTTTGATCTGCCGTTCGATGCCTCATGGACGCCGGATCTCTGGGGACGCGTGCGCAACACGGTCAAGGGCGATGTCGCAGCGGCTCAAGCCAGCGCGGCCGACCTGGAGAACACGCGTCTCACGGCTCAGGCCGAGCTGGCGGTCGACTATTACGAGCTCCGAACCCAGGATTCGCTGCAGCTATTGCTCGACGCCACGGTGCGCGCCTACCGGGAATCGCTGGACCTGACGCAGGCTCAATATGAAACCGGCATCGGTCAGGAGGAAGCGGTTGCACAGGCCGAGGTGCAACTGCAGACCACGCAGGCACAGGCTACCAACCTCGGCATCGCGCGGGCACAGTACGAGCATGCCATTGCATTGCTGGTCGGTCAGCCGGCATCGAGCTTCTCGATCGCGCCCGAACCGCTCAAGAGCGCGCCGCCGGCGATCCCGGTGGGTGTCCCCTCGCAACTGCTGGAGCGGCGGCCGGATGTGGCCGCGGATGAGCGGCTCATGGCCCAGGCCAACGCGCAGATCGGCGTGGCCAAGGCGGCCTACTTTCCCACCTTGACGTTGAGCGCCACGGGAGGCTTCGAAAGCACCTCGGCTTCCGACTGGCTCACCTGGCCGAGTCGCTTCTGGTCGGTCGGGCCGACGCTGGCGGAGACGCTGTTCGACGCTGGATTGCGTCGGGCCACGGTCGAGCAGTATCAGGCGAGCTATAACCAGGCTCTCGCGACCTACCGTCAGACGGTCCTGAGCGCATTCCAGCAGGTCGAGGACAACCTCGCGGCACTGCGCATCCTGTCGCGACAGATCCAGCAACAGGACGCCGCGGTCGCCGCTTCGCAAAGATACCTCGCCATTGCGACCGATCGCTACAAGCTCGGACTCGACCCGTACCTTGATGTGATCACGGCACAGACGGCGTTACTCACCAGTCAGCAGACCGCGGCGACGCTGCGCTTGCAGCAGCTCACCGACAGCGTGCAACTCATCGAAGCGCTCGGCGGCGGCTGGACTGCGTCGCAGCTGCCCTCGCCGCGCGACATCGCGCAGGCATCGCCGAGTTCGCAGTGAGCCGGCCGATCGCAAGCTTACGCGCAATCAGGCCGTTCGTTCCGCGTGGCGCCTGCAGCTCACCCGCCGCACGTACGCCGTCCCCTCCCTGATGCCACATTTTGCCCCTTGGCTTCAATCGATCCTTGAAGCCGCGAGCGTACTCGACGAACCAAGGGCCCCTATTTGCGAGCGATCCGCCGATTGCGTATTCCTTAACAGTTGGAAGAGTCGCGTTCGCACCGCCGGCGCCAGCGATTCGGCAAACGTGCCGGCCAGATGATTGTCGTCACGGTAGACGAGTAGATCGTGCTGCATGGCAGGACACGAACGTCCTGGACAAATCAAGTCGTTCATATCCAGAAAGTAAATATCTGTCAGACCGTCCGCGGCCGCTCGCTCGGCGGCATAGGCCGCCTCATTGAGTGCTGAGGCGGCGCTGAAGTCGCAGGACTCGCCACCCAGCGGCCTGCCCGCTTCGCGTCGCACCACGCAGGCAGGAATGTTGAACGGTGGGAGCGGCGTATCTCTCAGCACCACGATCGGAACGCCGGCACGCGAGAGCTTTTGCAGAGTGCGTCGGGTACCTAAACGGATTTCCTCCACGGGCATCAGAGCCGCTGTAATAAAGTCGCCCCGAAGGGTCGCGCCGTTGTAACTCGACATCACCACCGCCGAAGGACGGATCGCGATGATCTTGTCGATCGCGCGAGCACGCCATTGCTTGCAATGATCGGCCGCCGTCGACAACTGATGCGGATTGATGTCGCTCGCGGCGCAACCTGGTCTCAGGACCGTGACGAGGCGCCAGGCCTCCAGATTGGCCGCCGTGCGCATCGGATTGACCCATTGCATCGAGTGCGAATCGCCGAACAGAACCAGGGTTTGTAATGCGGCCGCGGCGCCGAATTCGCATACTTTGACGTCAAATGAGCGGCCCTCACTCCAGCAATTCCTCGGTATATCGCCGATGTCGGACGCGGCTGCTTCGATTGACTGCAACTTCTGATCCATCATCAGCTGCTGGCGTCCAAATATCATCAATGTCCACGCCGAAGCGACGGTCAGCACCGTTGCGGCGGCGGCGAATCCCAACGACAGTCCCGATCGGGCGCTCAGGTATGGGTTTACTCGAACAGGACTCTCCACCAAGCGGAAGGTCAGTATCGCAGCGAGAAAGGCTGCGATCGCTGCCGCGACCTTGCCGCCGACAGAGATGTCAGGGAAAAGAACCGCGCCGAATACCACAAAAGGCCAGTGCCAGAGATACCAGGAGTACGATCGGGCGCCGACGAATTGCAGTGGCGCGGCGCTGAGCACCGCGCTTATCCCGCGTTGCGACGCTTTGGCTCCGGCGAAAATCGTCGCAAGTGCCCCGCTGACCGGGAACAGTGCGATCCAGCCTGGGAAGCCTGCGCCTCCCTTGACCACCACGGCCGTGCCTAGAATCATCGCGATGCCGAGGATTCCAATAGCAACCGCGCCGCGGGTGCCTACCGATGTCATTGAAACTGGCAGCAGCGCCAAAAGTCCTCCCGCCGCGAACTCCCAAGCTCGCGCGGGCAACTCGTAGAATGCGACGGTCGGCACGCGTTGTGTGGCATAGACGCAGCACATGAATGAAACAGCGGCGAGCGCACCAAGAATCCAGATCGATCGCCGAGCTCGATTCGGACCTCGGCTGGCCAGCAAGATCAGCAACGGCCAGATAAGGTAGAACTGCTCCTCGAGGCCGAGCGACCACGTATGGAGTAAGGGATTCCCCTCCACATTCGGTGCGAAATAGTCGGCAGCGCCGTGGTCGAAGAACACGTTGCTCACATAGAGCCCAGCCGCGCCCGCGGCGCGCGCAGTGAATGCGATTTCCTGCGGCGCAAATGTTGCGGCGGCAGCTAAGGTAGTCACCAAGAGCACGAGAGCGCACGCCGGCAGGAGCCTTCGCGCACGACGCGCGAAGAATCTGCCGAAGTCGATGCGAGTCGTCGCGCGATACTCTGTGGCTAGCAGCCCTGTAATCAAGTATCCGGAGAGCACAAAGAAAACATCGACGCCGACGAAGCCACCGGCGCACCACGAAATGCCACAGTGACAAGCGACAACGAGTAAGACCGCTACGGCCCGCAATCCTTCGATATCGGGTCGAAAGGAATCACCGGGCTCGGGGGCAGTCATGTCAGGATTAATCGTGTCACGTCCGACAAAACGATAGCACCATTCCCGCGTCGAATTGCGTGACCTGGCTCTAAGGCCGCACCGTCTGACGACAATGCCCGATCGTGCCAGTCGCCCAGCCGGGATCGAGCTGGCGGGTACGGCGCGGTGGAAACATGGCAAGGAGCGGGTTCAGATGTTCCTCAGCGAAAAATGGCCGGCGTGGCAGCGTGCGGCGGTACCAATTTACCTGTCGCCGAAGTTATAGCTGAATCCAAGCCCGACCCACTCCCAACGGCGATTGCCGGTCCCCACGTACGGCGGACCATTCTTCTCGGTGATCTTGTTGAAAATTGTCGGGGCATAGAACTCGGAGCGATACGTTGCATCGATAACTATTTTTGCGTTCTTGGTGAAAGAATACGCAAGCTCGGCCTTCGCCGACGCCCCAAAGAGAACCCCGTTACGGTTGCTACTGCTAAACACATTGAAGTTCTGTTCTGAAGCCGCGCAGAAGAAGGAGGGACAGCGGTTGACCTGGGAATCAGTGAAATTGGCGTGATAGAGAAGCCCCTCGGCTCCGAGTCCGACCGAGCCCACGAGCCGATTCGAAAACGTGTACTCGCCGCGTAGTTCCAATTCAGGACCCAGGTCGTAATCCTCGTCTTCCTCATCCTCCTCGCTCGAGTACGCCGAGGTCTCTGAGCATGTGGTAATGCGCCTCGAGCACTCCGGCCAGCGAGATTTTCCAGGGATCATTATTCGTGATTACCACCGGCGGCAAGCCAAAGCCGAGATCCAGCTCGAGGACTTTGGTCATGACATGCGCGTTCAACCCTCCCCCAAAAGCGTCAATGCCCGTGAAGCCGTCGGACGGCGGCTTGTTGTACAGATACCCGATATCTAATGGTGATCCCACCGGCACCTGAGCGGCGCGGCTGCGAATGCAGGTGCCACGCCGCTGGTTGCACTGCGCGGTGGCCAACGCCTGCGCGCGCATTTGCTGAGTTACCGCGGCCGTCGTCTCATCCTGATGCAGGAAGAGCGCCCGGCCCTATCGACGCAGGACTTGGCACCGCTCGGTCTGGCACGTCGAGAAACGGAGACTCTAAAATGGGTTGCGTGCGGCAAGACCGACGCGGAGATCGCGCGCATCCTGAGCATCTCGACACGTACGGTAAATCACACGTTGGCTCGTGTGTATCGCAAGCTCGGCGTGGAGGCGCGGCTCGCGGCGGCGCTGCGCGCCGCACGGGTCGCGCTCAGTGTGACTAAGGCGCGCGTCATGGCGCGCGATAAGGATGGCACCACTGGCACTGCGCCGATGCCGCACAAGTCGCGGAAAAATAAGGGAATGTAATGGCGGAGAGAGAGGGATTCGAACCCTCGAAGGGCTTTTGACCCTTACACCCTTAGCAGGGGTGCGCCTTCGACCAC
>Ga0209415_10017284_pt1 | contig 11495 bp, 8 predicted proteins | sample PeaSoiSIISIP2007_FD_187696 | JGI IMG/M metagenome (GOLD analysis project Ga0209415, IMG submission 187696) | Peat soil microbial communities from Weissenstadt, Germany - SII-SIP-2007 (SPAdes) (version 2) | ecosystem: Environmental > Terrestrial > Soil > Wetlands > Peat | place: Germany... | reverse complement strand
CGACGCAGCCGGCTTCGCCGGCGCCCTTGACGCCGAGCGGATTGGTCTTGGTCGGCACCGGATTGCTCTCGACATGGAAGGCGCCCATGTCGCTCGCCCGCGGCATGGCGTAGTCCATGAACGAGCCGGTGAGGATCTGACCTTCGGCGTCGAACTTGATGTCTTCCATGAGAATCTGGCCGATGCCCATGGCGATGCCGCCGTCGACCTGGCCGTGCAGCAGCAACGGATTGATCACGGTGCCGACGTCGTCGACGACATTGTAATTCACGATCTCGACGGTGCCGGTCTCCTCGTCGATCTCCAGCTCGCAGACATGGACGCCGTTGGGGTAGCTCGCGACCTTGCCGGTATAGATCGCCTTCTCGATCAAGCCGCATTCCATGCCCTGCGGCAGATTTTTCGGATCGATCGAGGCCTTGGCGACTTCCTTGATGGTCAGGGTCTGATTGGTCTTCTTGCTCGAAAATACGCCGTCGGCGAAATTGATCTCGGCGACGTCGACCTTGAGCATATTGGCGGCGATCGCCTTGGCCTTGGTCTCGATCTTCGCCGCGGCCATGGTGAAGGCGGAGCCGGAAAACGCCGCCGAGCGCGAGCCGCCGGTGCCCTCGGCGAAAAACACCTGATCGGTGTCGCCCTGGATATAGGTCACTTCGTTCGGATCGAGGCCGAGCCGGTCGCACACCACCTGCTTGAACGCGGTTTCGTGGCCCTGGCCCTGGTTGATGCTGCCGGAAAAGATCGCCACCGAGCCGGTGCGGTCGAAACGGATTTCCGCGCCTTCGAGGCCGGGGGCGGCCGAGCGTTCGATGGTGTTGGAGAAGCCGAGGCCCCGCAGCTTGCCGTTCTTGCGCGCTTGCGCGCGGCGCGCCTCGAAACCGTTTTTGTCGGCGGCGTCAAGCGCGAGGTCCAGGTTCTTTTCGAACTCGCCGCAATCGTAGGTGAAGGTGACGCTGGTCTTGAACGGCAAGGCGGCGGACGCAATGGTATTTTTCCGGCGCAGCTCCGCCGCATCGACGCCGAGCTGATCGGCGGCGAGATCGACCATGCGCTCGATGACATAGCCGGCTTCCGGCCGGCCATTGCCGCGATAGGGCCGCACCGGCTGGGTGTGGGTGAACACCGCAGTGACGTCGATATGCGACGCCGGCGTGCGGTAAACGCCGGCGAGCGTGCCGAGATTGCCGGTGAAGGCCGGCATGCCGACCTGCAGATAGGCGCCGATGGCGGCGATGATCCTGGCGCGGAAGCCGAAAAAATTGCCGTCCTTGTCGAGCGCAAGCTCGGCCTCGGTGACGTTGTCGCGCGCCTGCGCGTCGCAGAGGAATGATTCCGAGCGCGTCGCCACCCACTTGACCGGCCGCCCGGTCAATTTCGCCGCCAGCAGCACCAGCGCGACTTCGTTGTAGACCGCCGACTTCATGCCGAAGCTGCCGCCGATGTCGCCGCAGACGACGCGGATCTTGTTGTCGGGAACTTTCAGAACGTGATTCGAAAGCTCGGTCTGGAACACGTTGGTGCGTTGCAGCGTGGTGTAAATCGTGTAGCGGCCCTCGGTCGGCTCGTAGAGGCCGATGCAGCCGCGCGGCTCCATGGTTGCGGCGGTGACGCGATTGACGACGAAGCGATGTTTCACGACATGGGCGGCGCGCGCGAAAGCGGCGTCGGTCGCCGCCTTGTCGCCCTCGACCTGGATGAAGCCGATATTGTTGGGGCAATCCTCCCAAACGAGCGGCACGCCGGGCTTCACCGCATCGCCAGTCGCCACGATCGCCGGCAGCGGCTCGTAGCCGACTTCGATCAGTTCGGCGGCATCGATCGCCTGGTAGTAATTTTCGGCGACGACGAAGGCGACATAGTCGCCGATCATGCGCACCCGGTCCTCGACCAGCGCCGGATAGCGCGGCCGATAGCCGGGCGCGCCGTCGCGGCGCTTGAGCCCGCCGGGCACCGGCAGATCGCCGAAGCCGGCCGCTTTGTAGTCGGCGCCGGTCAAAACCGCGAGCACGCCGGGCGCGGCTTTGGCTTTTGCGGTGTCGATCGAGCGAATGCGCGCATGGGCGTGCGGCGAGCGCAGCACATGGCCGAACGCCATTCCAGGAAAGGTCATGTCGGCGATGTAACGGCCGCCGCCCTTGACGAGCCGCGGGTCCTCGAAGCGCGGCACCGGCTGACCGATCGCGTATTCACCCATCGCAGTCCTCACTCATCGCCGATTTTCAAAAAGATGCCCGGCGGAGCCGCCGGGCATCGCTGGAAGGTGAAGTTTTACAACGGCCTGAGAAGCCCTCCAATCAGCCCCCGGCCGGCAGTAGGCTGGTATCGACTCTCGGCGTTTCCCGATTCACCACTCCCCGCAAGCTAGTGACCCTCGCACGCCGTATCATCGTTCCGTCATAGTTGGTATCGGTGCGTCATGCCCGAAACATTCGAATCCGCTTTGCGAGCCCGCGCCGGCGCCATGGCCGACGCCTGCACCCGTTGCGGCAAATGCGTCGAAGTCTGTCCGGTGACCGAGGCGGCCGGCCTAACCGCCGAACAGCGCCAAAATCCCGTCCACGTCATCGGCGGCATCATCGACATTCTGCGCCATAGTGCGGGTAACGATGGCGCCGGCAACGAAGCGGCGCGCCAATGGGCGAGCGGCTGCGTGCTGTCGGGCGAATGCATCAAGGCCTGCGACTACGGCGTCAATCCGCGCTTCCTGCTCTATATGGCGCGGGTGACGATGGCGCAGGCGAAGGACGTGGCGGCGCAGCGCCGCAGCGGGGTCGAGGATTTCCGCAAGGTTGCGGTCGGCGTGACGCACCTTTCGCGGCTGCAGCTCGACGACGAACTGCTGGCGCGCTTGGGGCAGGACGCCAAGCGCAAGGTCGACGCCGCGACCGACGCCCGCCCGGATTTCGTGTTTTACACCGGCTGCAACGTGCTCAAGACGCCGCACATCGCGCTCTATGCGCTCGACATCATGGACGCGCTCGGCGTCACCTACGCGGTGATGGGCGGACCGACCCATTGCTGCGGCATCGTGCAGATGCGCACCGGCGACGTCGCCACCTCCGGCCGCGTCGCCGAAGGCACGCTCGACAAGCTGGCGCACAGCAAGACCGGGCAGGTGCTGTCATGGTGCCCGTCGTGCCAGGTGCAGTTCGCCGAGACGACGCTGCCGACCATCGAGCAGACGCGCGGCGCGAAACCGTTCGAGATGACGCCGTTCACGCTGTTCGTGCGCAACAATCTCGACCGGCTCCGCCCGCTGTTGCGCGAGCCGGTGCCGCTGCGGATCGCGTTGCACCGTCATCCCGGCATTGCCGGCGTGGTCGCGGCGGCCGAGGATATTTTGCGCGCGGTGCCGGGCATCGAACTCATCGATTTGCACCAGCCGGCGGTCGGCCTCCAGGCCAACAGCATTCGCGTGCTGCCGGCCTATCGCCGCGCGTTGCAGGAGGCCGAGCTCGAGGCGGCGGAAGCAGCCGGCGTTGACGCGCTGGTCGCGGTCTATCATTCCGATCACCGCGAACTATGCGCGCACGAGCGCGACTGGCCGTTTCGCATCCTGAATATATACGAGATCGTCGGCGCCAGCATGGGCCTGCATTACGACGATCGCTTCAAGCGGCTAAAAATGATGCAAGACGCCGATGCGATCCTCGCCGACTGCCGGGACCTAGTGCGACAGCACGGCCTCGACGCCGCAACCACGCGGCTCGCCATCCAGGCCATGCTCGACGAGCAGCCGGCGCCGCTGAGGGGCGCGACTTAATAAGACGTCATCCTGAGGTGCCCGCGCGCAGCGCGGGCCTCGTAAGTCCCTTTGGCGAGAGCCGTGGTGGAACGCCGGCAGGCGAGCGCGCCCGAAGCGGTGAGGGCGGCGCAAGCTGCCCTTTCCGTGGCGCGACCCGCGCGCCGCTTGCGTGCGGGACATGAAACACTGCGTCTGCCGGCGTTCCGCTTCCTTTTTATTTCTTTCGTCACTGCGAGCGCAAGCGAAGCAATCCAGCCGAACCGCGAAGTCTGGATTGCTTCGTCGCTTCGCTCCTCGCAATGACGACCGGAAAACGTTGGCTGTATGACATCACTCGCGCGCGGATGCGTTGCGAGAACGGCTTCGTCTGTTCACCTCTCCCCGTCGCGCGGGGAGAGGGAGTGACCTGCGCCGCGAGAACGAATTCTTTTTCACCTCGCCCCGCAGGGGAGAGGTCGAGCGAGTGTAGCGAGCGATCGCGGCGATGGCAGACAGATCAATCCGACTGGATGTTGGCGTCCTTGATCATCTTCGACCACTTGCCGAGCTGGACCTTGATGAAGTCGCCGAACTCATCGGGCGTCGAGGAAAAGCCTTCGAAGCCGACATTGCGGAATTTCGCCTTGGTTTCGGGGGCATCGATGATCTTGCGCAGCGCGCCGTTGAGCTTCGTGACGACGTCCGGCGGCGTGCCGGCCGGCGCGACCAGCCCGGCCCAGGCATCGAGCTCGAAGCCCTTGATCCCGGCCTCGTCCATGGTCGGCAGATCCGGAAACAGCGACGAGCGCTTCAGCCGCGTCACCGCCAGCGCGCGCACCTGGCCGGAGGAGACATGCGGCATGGCCACGGTGAAATCGACGATCATCATCGACACGCGGCCGGCGATCACGTCCTCGATCGCCGGCGGCGAGCTCTTGTAGGGAACGTGCAGCATGTCGATGCCGGCCCAATGCTTGATCGTCTCGCCGCCGACGATGCCGGCGGTATTGCCGCTGGCGAAGGACAGCTTGCCGGGATTGGCCTTGGCATAGTCAACGAGCTCCTTGACCGAGTGGATCGGCAGGCTCGGATTGACCACCAGCATCAGCGTGAAGCTGCCGACCCGCGTCACCGGAACAAAATCTTTCACCGGATCGTATTCGACGTCCTTGTGCAGGAATGGATCGGCCGAAAGCGGCGAATTGGTCGCCATCAACAAACTGTAGCCGTCCGGCGTCTGATGGTGAACGTAAAGCGCGGCCAGCGCGCCGTCGGCGCCGGGACGATCCTCGACGACGACAGGCTGCTTGAGCGCCGTGCCGAGCGGGTCGGCGATGATGCGGCAAATGGTGTCGCTGGCGCTGCCCGGACCGAACACGGCCGTAAACGTGATCGGCCGCGACGGAAAATCGTCGGCATAAAGCGCCGCGCTGAACAATGCGGCCGCGGCGGCCACGACAATAGCGAGCAACTTTTTCATGCGTGGTTTCCTCCCTCTGGCTGGCGCAAATTATTGTTGCTGGCGTGTCGGCCTTGCGCCGCCGCACGCCTTCACAGAGAGCATAGCAGATTTGCCCGAGGCGTTGTGTCGCCCGATTACGCCGCCGCCGTGGCGCTAAGTCGCACGCGCCGGCGCTCGGCTCTATCTGATGAACGTTCCGCTGTGCAGCTCGGCGAACGCCTGCTGCAATTCGGCTTGGGTGTTCATCACGATCGGGCCGTGCCAGGCAACCGGCTCCTCGATCGGCTTGCCGGAAACGAGCAGGAAACGAAGGCCTGCCTCGCCCGCCTGCACGGTGACCTCGTCGCCAGAGTCGAACAGAACGAGCGAGCGATTGCCGGTTTGCTCGCGGAGGAGCGTCGCGGTTGCGCCATCGGTCTTCTCGGTCAAGACGCCGAACGGCTGCGAGGCGGCGCGGAAGCTACCGGAGCCTTCGAACACGTAAGCGAAGGCGTGGCGTTCCAACTCAACCGGCAGCGTCTTGCGCTTGCCCGGCGGCACCCAGACGTCGAGATAGCGCGGGTCCGCGGCAACGCCCTCGACCGGGCCGCGCCGGCCCCGGAAATCGCCGCACACGACCCGCACGCGGGTGCCGTCGTCGTCGACGATTTCCGGAATCTCGCCGGCCTTGACGTCCTGGTAGCGCGGCGCCGTCATTTTCAGCGACGACGGCAGATTGGCCCAGAGCTGAAAGCCGTGCATGCGGCCCTGCGCATCGCCCTGCGGCATTTCCTGATGCATGATGCCGCTGCCGGCCGTCATCCATTGCACGTCGCCGGATTCGAGATTGCCGCGATTGCCCAGGCTGTCGCCATGCTCGACGCTTCCCGCCAGCACATAAGTGATCGTTTCGATGCCGCGATGCGGATGCCACGGAAATCCGGCGCGGTAATCGTCCGGCCGGTCGTTGCGGAAATCGTCGAGCAGCAGAAACGGATCGAATTCGCTGGTATTGCCGAAGCCGAAGGCGCGATTGAGCTTGACGCCCGCGCCTTCGATGGCGGGCTTTGAGGTGACGATGCTTTTCACAGGCCGAATAGACATGGCTTATGGCCTTTCCGTGTCGGATGAATTTGTCCAAGAGATTTGACAAAGAGATAGGGAGCCGCCCGGGTGAAGCAAGACGGCACGTCGTCGATCCCGCAATGCCGCAGGTCAGCCGAGCGTGACCATGCCGCTCCAGAACTGCTGCTGATCGCCGGTATCGACGTCGTATTTGCGCACGAATTCGAGCTTGCCGTCGCCGCCGATGCGCATCGCCGCGATGCCGGCGAGGAGCGTGCCGTCTGCCAAGGACATGGTGCCGGCGACAAGAAGCAGACGCCCGCTCGGGTCGATGCCGAAGGTGCGCAACTGGATGCCGCGGCCGTCGATATTCTGGATGCGTTTTGGCTCGCCGCTGTGCGGATCGATGGCGAAGACCGCAACGCTGTTCTCGCCGCCCGCGGAAACTTCTCTGGCGCCAGGCCCCGATGCCGGGAAGGTGCGATTGGTGAGGTAGACGAACCGGCCGCCGGGATGAACGTGGATCGGCCCGGCGCCTTGCGGCGCCGGCGAGGCCGGATCGGACAGCGTGTCCTTGATGAACATCGGTATGCGCGCAAGGCCGGTCGCGGCGTCGAGCCTGTAGACGTAGAGCTTGTTCTGACGCTCGACCGAAACGAACGCCCAAGGCTGTGTCGGATGAAAGTCGAGGTGGCGCGGCCCGAAGCCGAGGCCGTTGCCGGGCGCGATCGAGGCGAGATTGGTCAGCGCGCCGTCATTGAAAGCGAATGTCTTGAGCGCGCCGGGATCTTCCGGCTTGCCGGCGGCGGCATTGTTGCCGCGGGTGACCAGCACCACCGCGCGATTTCCCGGCAGGGCCAGGATCTGATGCGCGTAGATGCCGGTGTCGAGTTTTTCGCGCTGCGCGACGCCCGCGCCGATGCTGCCGTCGGCATTGAGGCGATGCACGGTGACGTTGCTCGGATCGTTATAGGCGGTCAGCAGATAATCGCCGCCGGCATCGACGCTGGCGTGGATCGGGCGCGACGGCAGCGCTGCCGGTTCGCCATGAAGGCGCAACGCGCCGGTTGCCGGATCGATCGCGAGCGCGCTGGCGTAATGCTGGTCGCCGGTCACGCCCGGCCCGCCGGTGCTCGACACGACATAGAGGGTGCGCCGCGATGGATGCGGCCAGGCATATTGGATGTTGGCCGGCAACGTCACCGCGCCGCGCTTCGTCAATGCGGCGCCTTCGACCTCGATATCGTAAAGCGTCAGCAGAGGTCCGACGCTGGCGTAATAGACTGTCTTCGACGGCATGACCCGGCTCATGAGGCCGGCATCATCTCACCGGAGCACCGCCAAAGCCAAGGCTCATTCCGCGCGAAAACCGCTACGCGTTTGCCGGCAATGCGCCGAGGAGAGCCTCGATCCGCGCCATGGTGCGGAAGTTCGCCGGCGTCATGTCCCGGTCGGGGATTTTGACGTCGAACTCGGCCTCGACCGCGAGCATCAGATTGACCAGGTCGAGCGAGGACAGGCCGCTCGCGGCGAGATCGTCGTCGCGGCCGACCGGCGCTACGATCGAGCGCTTGGCGAGCAACTGACGGACCAGCGCGGTCACGCGTTCCGCCGTGGACGAATTGATGCGATCAAGCACGGTGAATTTTTCCCAAATTTAATTCCGAGAATTGTTTCGGTCCCGGAACCATCATCTCATTTGCGGCTGTGCGCATGGTTATCACGCCATGTGTTTTCGAATGGTAACCTTTACGCCAAAGAACCGCGCTAATTCCCGCCAAATGCCACGAGAATTTGGCAATTCTGATGTAGCTCTAGGGCGATAGAAAAGCGCAAACCAGGCCAGGTTGGCGCGGCGGCCACTCTATCGCGAGCGCGCTCATGAATGCCCGAACCGCGGCGGTGCTAGAAGTCGACAAAGACGTTCAGACGGCGCGCAAAGCCGCGCGCGGCATCCTCGCCGCCGCCGGCAACCTGCATGACGCCAGTCGGGCGGATTTGATTGCGCGCGCCGAGAAGGTCGCCGCGATCGCCACGGCCCATGCCGTCGCGGTCGACCGCGATTCGCGTTTTCCGGAGGAAGCGATCGCCGCCGCGCGCGCCGAGCGTCTTTTGGGCATCGCCGTGCCGCGCGAATTGGGCGGCGAAGGCGCCGGCATTTCGGAAATCATCGACGTCTGCTACGCGCTCGGCCGCGCTTGCGCCTCGACCGCGATGATCTACGCCATGCACCAGACCAAGGTCGCGTGCCTGACGCGGCACGGCCGGTCGAGCGCCTGGCATCAGCTCTTTCTGCGCCGGCTGTGCAACGAACAATTGCTGCTCGCCTCCTCGACCACGGAAGGGCAGGGCGGCGGCGACGTCCGCAACAGCGCCGCGGCGATCGAGCGCGACGGCGCGCGCATTACGCTCGAACGCCAGGCGACGGTTATTTCCTACGGCAAGGCGGCTGACGGCATCGTCACGACGGCGCGGCGCTCGGCCGACGCCGCGAGTTCCGACCAGGTCCTGGTCGCATTCTTGAAGCAGGATTACACGCTCGAGCCGCTGTCCGGCTGGGACGCCTTCGGCATGCGCGGCACGTGTAGTGAAGGCTTTAAACTGGCGGCCTCGGGATCGAGCGATCAGATCCTGCCGGTCAGCTACGACAAGATTCACGCCCAGACCATGATGCCGGTCGCGCATCTGCTGTGGAGCGCCGCCTGGGCCGGTATCGCCACCGCCGCGGCCGAGCGCGCCCGCGTCTTCGTGCGCAAGGCGGCGCAACGCTCCGGTGGCGCGATGCCGCCGGCGGCCGCGCATCTGACCCGCGCCAACGCAACGCTGCGCACGCTGCGCAGCCTGATCGCCACGGCGGCGCAGCGATTCGATGCCGCCTCGGCCGACGCGGCCGTGCTCGAATCGATCGATTTCCAGACCGGCATGAACATGCTCAAGGTCAATGCTTCCGAGATCGCCGTCGCCACGGTTATGAGCGCGATGCAGGCTTGCGGGCTTGCCGGCTATCGCAATGACGGCGAGTTCAGCATCGGCCGCCATTTGCGCGATGTCCTGTCGTCGCCGATCATGATCAGCAACGACCGCATTCTCGCCAATATTTCCGCGGCGTCGCTTCTGAGCAGTGCGCCGAAGTCGCTCAGCGAATGAACGGATCGAGAAACATAAATATCAAGGCCTAACTCTATGAACGTCGCATTCAAGCAACCGCCGGCAAGTTCGGCCCGCTCGCTCGACTCGATTGCCGAAGCGCTGCTGCTGCCGACCGGCATCGACGGCGTGTACGCTCGCACCGCGGTATTCGAGCAGGTCGTCGACGGGCTTTCCGCGCTTATCTCGCGCTACCGCGAGCCCGAGACCGAAGTGTTGCGGTTTCCGCCGGTAATGAGCCGCCGGCAATTGGAGAAATCCGGCTACCTGAAGAGCTTCCCGCATTTCCTCGGCTGCGTGAGTTGTCTTGCCGGCACCGAGCCGGAAATCCGCTCGAGCATCGAGCGCTACGAAGCCGGCGAAGATTGGACGCAGGCGCTCTCTGCCGCCGATCTCGTTCTCAGCCCGGCCGCCTGTTATCCGATCTATCCGATGGTCGCGAGCCGCGGCAACGTGCCCCCCGGCGGCCTGTTGTTCGACGTCGCCTGCGACTGCTTCCGCCGCGAGCCGTCAAAGATGCTCGACCGGCTGCAATCGTTCCGCATGCGCGAATTTGTCTGCGTCGGCACGCCCGACGAGATCGACGCGTTTCGCCGGCGCTGGATGAAGCGGGCCGAGACTTTTGCGGCGCAATTGGGCCTGAGCTGGCGCATCGATCACGCCAGCGATCCATTCTTCGGCCGCGGCGGCAAACTGATGGCGATGAGTCAGGTCGAGCAGACGCTGAAATTCGAACTGCTCATCCCGGTGCATTCCGCCGAAGCACCGACTGCGTGCATGAGCTTTAACTATCATCGCGACCATTTCGGCGCGACCTGGAACATCCGCACCGCAAATGGCGAAGTGGCGCATACCGGCTGCGTCGCCTTTGGCGTGGATCGGCTGGCGCTGGCGCTTTTCGCCACGCATGGCGTCGAGCTTCCGCAATGGCCGGCGCGGGTGCGCCAGGCGCTGACGGCCTGAAGACTTCCGGATTGATCCTCTGGCCACGCCCCATCATCACGCCCTTCTTATTCGATCACCTTGTCGGCGCGTAGGAGAAGGCCCGAGGGAACTTCGTGGCCGATGGCCTTCGCCGTCTTCAGGTTGATAACGAGTTCAAACCGCGTCGGCTGCTCGACTGGAATGTCGGAAGGCTTGGTGCCACGCAGCGCTTTAGCGGTTATACGAGCGCGCAGACGAAACATTTCCGTGAAGCGGGGACCATAGCCAATGAGGCCACAAGCCCGGTCCTGACCATGTCCTCGGTCATTCCGATAAGCGGAATAGTTCGAGTTACCTGCCGAAGTGCGCGGAGGGGCAGTTCAGGGCCGGCGACGATCACATCAGGAGACGCCGCGACGAGGGACGCTGCGACGCTCACGATCTGGTCGTTCGGTACGCCGAAACCGCCGGGAATAATGAGCAGGTTCTGACCTTCGATGAAGCCGTTGAGGCGCAGTTCGTCAAAGAATGCATCAACGGCTGGCGACTGGCGCGGGTCGGGCACGAGGAAACCGATATGATAAGTGCGGCCCGGCTCCTGCGCGCGCGCGGCGAGCGGCCACGCGGCGACCGCGCCGCCAATGAGAGCGATGAATTCCCGCCGTTGCATATGTTTTACCCTCAGCCCGAGGCATCCTATCGGATCAGGCTGACAGCCCGGAAGAGGGAGTGGCAAGATTAAACAAATGAAGTTGTACGACAGGCCGATGCCCGCTCCGGGTCGAAAGCAGACGTTGCCGTGCGTTTATGAATCCATGCCCAATATGAATCACACGCCCATAATCGCGTATTCGGTGTAGGCGAGGTCGCCGAGGCGCGGCTGTTGCGGGCCCTTGAAATATTTCGGCTTGCTGCCGCGGCGGAATATGCCGACGAGACCCGGGATCGGACCATTGGCATCGACGATCGCGATGGGCCTGCCGCGCCGCGCCAAGTGCCGGCCAAGCGGTCCGGCGAAGCGCGCGAAATCGGCAATATCGCGGCAATAGATCAGTTGCGCGCAGGGCACGAAGCCTTTGACCAGCCGCGGGCGGAACACGAACGGATAGGCGCGTTCGCTCGTCACGCACCACAGGCTGATGCAGCCGTGCTCGGCGTGTTGCCGCAGCACTTCCTGCTCGAACGGATCGA
>Ga0209415_10017283_pt1 | contig 11495 bp, 9 predicted proteins | sample PeaSoiSIISIP2007_FD_187696 | JGI IMG/M metagenome (GOLD analysis project Ga0209415, IMG submission 187696) | Peat soil microbial communities from Weissenstadt, Germany - SII-SIP-2007 (SPAdes) (version 2) | ecosystem: Environmental > Terrestrial > Soil > Wetlands > Peat | place: Germany... | reverse complement strand
CCAATTTTGCCAACATCGTGCAACTGGGCGGAGACGCGCACGGTCTCTATGAATTCGTCCGACACACCCATTTCTTTCGCAATCATCATGGAATACCGGGTGACGCGGTCGGAGTGGCCGCGAGTGTAAGGATCTTTTTCGTCAACCGCGCCGGCAAGCATCTGAATTGAACCCATGAACAAATCGCGGTTTTCGTTGGCGGCGCGTTTCAGGTCGAGCACGAAGTGCTCGAGTTCCTCAGACATGACGTTGAAGGTGTCGGCTAGTTCGCCGATCTCCGTGCGGCTCTTGACGTGCACACGCTGCGAGAAGTCTCCGCCCGCGATGGCGCGGCTGAAATGAGTGAGAACCTGCAGCGGATTTGTGATCCGGCGGGCCGCGAAAATACTGATGCCCACGCTGAGGGCGATGGCCATCATGGCCAGCGTGCGGGCGTTGCTCTGCATTTCATACACGCCGCGGTAGGCCTCGGCGCGCGGTTTTTGCACCACTACGGCCCAATCGAGGTTGGTCACAGGACTGTAGGTGCCAAGCATTTTAATGTTGGTATTGCCACTGCGGAGATTGAATTCCCTCGTCGTCACCAGTTGTACCTTAGTGCCGGCCTCAACGAAGTTCCGCACGATTTCCAGGTTGGACATATCTTGGCCTGTGGCGTAGTCGGAGGTTGCGCCAGCGACCAGCCGTCCCTGGCTATCCACGACGTACGGAGTAAGGCCGCCCCGGTTGACCTCTTGCAGGCGGCGTATCAGGAACTGCAAATCCACCACGGAACCAATCATGCCAAGAAAGCTGCCAGCGTAGGTCACCGGTGTGCTGACCAGCACCACCGTGCGGGCGGACTTACCCGTACCTACTACCAGTGCCTGGCCGTTGTACACGCGGCCCTCGCGGGCGGCCGCGTAGGCACGTTCCAGTTCGCGTTGCAGGAAAGCGTCGGGAGCGATTCGTCCAGCCGAAATTCCCTTCGCGTCGGAGTTCAACAGGGTGGCATAAGCCAGATCGTCGGAGGAGGAAACGAAATTCTCCAGCAGGGCACGCAGCTCGGGTGCTTCCACATGTTCCGAAGTGATGTCCCCACCACTGGCGACTTGTAGCGCCGAGGCCAGATTGGCCTGCATCATGCGCAGCGATTCCTGGTGCTGCGAGATGTCGTCCGCAAGCGATCGCGTGACCGTGTTTTGCAACAACCTTTCGTTGGTGATCAGGCGGTCGCGATTGATCGATTCAACCTGTGCTGAGTAAAAATACATGGGAACGACGCTGATCAGTACGAGCACACTTAGGATGACGTACAGAATCGGCAGACGAGATGGCGACGGCAATTTCAGCGACAAGTGGCCCTTTGCGCGCGCGTTTCGACTCGGTCAAAGGTTCGACCGATACTTTAAAATTGTAGCCTGACATGGCAGCCCGCATCGGTTACGAAGGTACCCCGAAGAGCGTGCCCTTCGGGCGGTTTGGGCAGATGCGGACGCTTTGGAAACAACTGATGCGGAAAGGTTTGCTAAGACGAATGATTGACAAAACGAGGAGATCACGTGCCCCCAATTCAGCCGCGAAAATTCGGTGAGCCAAAAAGCGGCACTACACGAAGTACAAGGCTCTCGATCGGAAATATTGAAGAGATGGCAGATGGCGAACGGGAGCTTGGAAGGTTCGTCAGGGTTTCAAATAAATGGGGCTCGATCCACATAGCGCCACACGGGCGCGGACGCCCGCGCCTACATCGACCCCGTTTCGCTTTTGGCGCTGCGAGTCATCAGATCGTGGATAGCGTCTCGAGGAGACTTGTCGTGGTGCAGGATGGCATCCATTTGTGCGGTGATGGGCATTTCGATTTCGCGCGCGCGCGCCAGTTCGACTGCGGCATGGGTGGTGAAGACGCCTTCGGCCACCATGCCGTGCATGGCGGCTATGATTTCCGGCAGCTTTCGGCCGCGGCCCAGTTCGACGCCCACGCTTCGGTTGCGCGAGAGGCCGCCAGTGCAGGTGAGGACGAGATCGCCCAGACCCGCGAGTCCTGACATGGTCTCCTGGCGGCCACCGCACGCAACGACCAGGCGTGTGATCTCGGCCAGGCCACGCGTGATGAGAGCCGCGATGGAGTTGTGTCCGAGGCCGAGACCATCGCAAACTCCCGCGGCGATGGCGATGATATTCTTCAGCGCGCCGCCGAGTTCCACTCCAGTCACATCACCGTTGGTGTAAACCCGGAAGGAGGCATCGCTGAACTCACGCTGAACAGTTTCCGCCAGCCCCGCATCGCCTGACGCGACGGTGATGGCTGTGGGGTCGCCGCGTGCGACTTCTTTCGCGAACGTCGGCCCGCTCAACGCGCCGATGCGAGGTTTGAAGCCTCCCTCTGTTTCGACAACGAGTGAAATCACTTCCGTCATGCGGAGAAGAGTTGTTTCCTCGAGTCCCTTGGTCGCGCTCACGAAAAGCATCCGGGGCTTCAGAAATGGGTGCATTTTTCGGAAGAGCCCGCGGCAGTGCTGCGACGGCATCACGCTCACCACAATTCCCGCGTCCCGAAGAGCTTCTTCAAAGCTGTCCGTGGCAGTGACGCTGCCAGGAATCGCGTGGTCTGGAAGAAAGAGTTGGTTGATCCGGCGCGCGGAAATCGAATCGCGCACTTCTTTTTCGTGCGCCCAGAGGCGAACGCGATGCGTACCCCTTCGCCCCAAAACGATCGACAGGCTCGTTCCCCACGCGCCAGCGCCGATGATCGCAATCTCGCTCATCGACGGCTCCACTGGAAGCGTGATTCGGTGTGTGTCAGCAGGCGGCGGATGTTATCGCGGTGCTTGGCAATGATGAGAAGGGAAGCAACCGTAATGAAGGCGAGTAGTTGAGGAGCATCACGGTACGGCTCGATCGTCCATGCCAGAAACGGAAACAGGGCTACCGTGAGAATCGAAGCCAGTGACACATAACGAAATGCCAGGAAGATCACGATGAAGAGAGCGACCATCACCAAAATTGTTTTCGGTGTGAGGAGAACAAAGGATCCCAATCCCGTAGCCACTCCTTTGCCGCCCCGGAACCGCAGCCACAGTGGGAACATGTGTCCGACAATCGCGCAAAGTGCCGCCGCGCCCAGCAGCGTATTGTTTCCGGGGAAGAATATGCGCGTGATTGCCACCGCAGCGAGTCCTTTGAGCATATCGAGAACCAGCGTAAGCACACCCAACCCCGGCGACGTGCGTGAGACGTTGGTTGCGCCAATGTTGCCGCTGCCCGTCTTGCGAACGTCCTGCCCGCGAAACGTCCGAACCAGGAGATAGCCGAATGGGATGGATCCCAGCAGGTAACTGTACGCGGCGGTGAGAAGGAACGCGATCATTGTTGTTTGTGCAAGCGCCGCGCCCGTCACGGCGATGAAGCACGATGCCGACGCTATACAGGAGACTCTAGCGCAAAGCGCGCGATCTTTGTGTAGCTCGAACCTCCTCGCGAAAGCTGACTCTGGTACAGAAAAAACTCGTGGGCCGCCATGGTACCAAAATCAGGAGTGGGTAGAGCGGCCAATTTCTCCTGAAGTCGCTGGAAGTTCTTGTTTGGAGTATCGTCTTTGCTCCAGCGAGGAGAGCCGGAGCGTCCACCGCCACGCGCCAGAGTCAGATGGGGAGAGAAAGGATGATCTTCTTTAGGGATTCCGAGCGCGGAAGTCGCGTCGTTGACGGCTTTCGCGAGAGATAAAAGTTGGGGGCCGGATTCGATACCGACCCAGAAAACGCGGGCAGCTTTTGCAGTCGGGAAGAAACCGTAGCCGCGAAACGCGATCTCGACCGACTGGGCTCGAATGCCGGAAAGTGCGCTCTTGATTTTCTCGACAGTCTCGACCGGCTTCTCGCCAATGAATTTCAAGGTGATGTGCAGCGATTCAGGACGGACCCAGCGAGCATCCGGGGCGAAACCAGTCACACCTTCCATGAAGCGCTGAATGCGCTGGCGGATCGCGTCGTCAATGTCGAGGGCGATAAAAATACGCATAGCGGTCGTCGGTCGTTCGTCGTTGGCTAAAACCATTTCCGCCAATGGCCGACGACCAACGACCGACCTACATCAGTTTTCGTCTGACCATATCCAACGCCTGCTGGCTGGCGAACCGGCGGATGCGTTTGCGATCTCCAGGAAATGTTCGTTCCACGACGTCGGTTCCTCCGTCGCTGGCCAGAGCGTGGAAGACCAGTCCGACCGGCTTCGCTTCGGTTCCGCCCGTTGGTCCGGCGACGCCCGTAACACCCAAGCCCAGAGTTGCTCCGCTGCGTTCGCGAATTCCTTCCGCGAGAGCGGCGGCCACCTCGCGGCTGACTGCTCCATGCTTCTCGATCATTTCGGCGGGAACGTCGGCAAACGCGGTCTTCAACTGATTCGAATAAACCACAGCGCCACCGACAAAGTAGCGCGAGCTTCCGCTGACCGAAGTGATGCGCTCGGCCACCAGCCCTCCGGTGCAGGATTCTGCGATTGCCAGGGTAGCGTTGCGCATCTGCAAATAGTAGCCGACGATCTGTTCCATGGAATCGCCGTTGTCGGAGAAAACCAGATCCCCGAGTTCTTCTTCTAGCTTCTCGACCAGGTGATCGACTCGTGCCTGCGCGACTTCAAGAGAAGCGGCACGACTCTTCAAGTGGAGTTGGATTTCGCCGGCTCCGGCAAGGATGGTCGTTTGTACGTCGGCATAGAGTTTGTAGATCGGAGCAACCCGAGCATCACATAGCGACTCGCCAATTCCTGTGATCTTCAGCTCGCGAGTTGCAATGAATTGCTGTGGCAATTTGGCAAGCAGGCGGGCCACGCATTGCTCTTCGAAAAGCGCCTTCAATTCGTGCGGCGGGCCGGGAAGCAACATGATGATTCTTTCGCGGCCTTCATATTTGCCGCTCATCCATTGTCCGGGGGCGCTCCCATTGGCATTAGGCAGAACGGTCGCGCCGGTTATGACGTCCGCCTGCTTGAGGTTGTTTGGGGCCATCTTCCAGCCCCGGGCGGCGAACCGTTGTTCGAGACCGTTGATGATTTCGGGGTCGCGATGAAGTTTGAGCCCAAGCGCTTCGGCCACCGCTTCCCGCGTGAGGTCGTCCTCGGTCGGGCCGAGGCCGCCCATGAAGATGACGATCTCGGCCCGCGACACAGCAATGCTCGCCGCTGAGGTCAGATGGTTCAGGCTGTCTCCCACGACGGTCTTGAAGATTACTTCAACCCCAAGTTGGTTGAGCTTTTCAGTCAGGTAGAGCGAGTTCGTATCCTGACGGAAAGGAGTCAACATCTCGGAGCCAATGGCAACAATCTCGGCGTTCACGAGTAAAAGTGTAAATGATTACAGGGCGAAGCAAGACCAGCCACGGATTTTCGCGGATTCACACGGATCGTTCTTTAGGGTTGGATGCCGAGCGTCAAGAGCTTCGCGACTTAAGAGACGGAGTCCGCGAAGAGCGCCCCCTGGATGTTCCATGCGAGATGATGAACTGCGCTCGTCGTCGCCAGAACGACCGAGCGTCCGGGGGCGAATGCCAGACCGACGAGACCCGCGCCCGCGACCGCCAACGAGGCCTCGCCGGCGGCGTTGATCTTGACAATGCCACGCTTGCCCGAGAGGGAAGCGGCCACATAAAGATTCCCTTCGACGTCAAAGGCGATGCCCTGAGGACGTCCCAGACCGCGGAAGAAAGTTGACACGTTGCCTTGCTGAGTGACTTTGTAAATGCAATCGAAACTTGAAGTCGTCGGCCCGGACACGAACAGGTCTCCATGGGGGCCAAAAGCCAAGTGGTAAGCGGAAATACTTGGCTCGAGCGTCGCGAAGACAAAAATCTGGCGATCCGGGCCAATCTTGAAAATCGTCCCGCTGCGATCGCCGACATAAAGATTCTGCGTGCGGTCAAAAGCGATGCCGGTAGCAACGCCCATCCCCTCGGCATAGGAAGACATGGTCCCGTTCGGAGCGACGCGATATACAGTTCCATCAAAACGCGAAGAAACGTACATCTGCCCGGCCCGGTCAAAGGCTATCGACGTGGCGTTCATCAGGTCCGCAAGGAACGGTTTGACGTTGTAATTGGTATCGATCTTAAAGATGGCGACCGGAACCTTCTGGCCGCGGCTTCCCGAAAAGCTGACGTAGATGTTGCCCTCGGCGTCAAGCGCAGGATTGGTTACCGGATGCAGATTCTCAGCGATGGGTACAGCAACTTTGATCTCGTGGGGATTGCTGGAGTTCCCGTTGGTCGAAACTACGATGGGCCCAGAGGATGCGCCCGGCGGCACGCGAGCCACCAGGAAATCATCGGAACTGATTACCACCGCGCCCTCGATTTCGCCGAAGCGCACGCGAGGCCGTCGCAAATCCTGAGGCCGCAAACCATGGCCGGTAATTCTCACTTCGCCGCCCGGCAGCGCAGCCGCCGGAACAACCGCTTCGATATGCGGCTTTCCGTTGACGCTCGTTTTGCCCAACAGGCGGTCAGAAATCCCCATCGACTCCCACTTCCTCGTGCATCGACCGAAAACTATCGCGGCAAAAAGCCGAAATGCAACACGACTTGCATGATGACCAAAGCGTAGAGCCCAGCCGCAACGTCATCTATTACGATGCCGAATCCTTCCGGAAGGTGCTCGAGTTGACGTACCGGCGGAGGCTTCACGATATCGAACCCCCGAAAAAGTATAAAGCCGAGCAACAGAGATTTCCACGACACCGGTACCGCAATCAGGGTGATGAGCTGGCCGGCAACTTCGTCAATCACGACGAACTGAGGGTCCTTCAACCCGCTCGCACGAGCCATGTGAGTAGCCGCGGGAATGCCGACGACGATGGTCACGGCCGCGAGCAACACAGCGGCTGCGGGTTGCCAGTTCGGGTGAATCCAGAAACTAAGCAGCCACCAGACTAAAACTGTGGCCGCCGAACCCCAGCTTCCGGGCCCAGGGTGAAGCAGGCCCATCCCAAAGAAAGTCGCCATCAGCTTGGCCCAGAGCGGGGCGCGGCGGCGTGACGGCGGAGCGGAAACAGGATTGGAGTCGGTTTGTATTTTCTTGTCCGACTCAGTCTTCATCGGAATTGTCCGGCAATGCACCCGAAATGCTGTCCGCCGTGTCCTGCACCGGCGATGAAACCACGTAGGCGCCGCTAGCCCATTTCCCGAGATCGACGGTACGGCAGCGGTCGCTGCAGAAAGGGAACTCCGCATCCTTACTCTTTACCGGCTTTTTGCAGATTGGGCAACGCAGATTGAGAGTGCGCTTGCGAGCCATAAATCCCTAAATGATCTTAGCAACCAGATCATAATCGTGGGCTTCCGTAATCTGGCAGCGGTAGAATTCGCCGGGCAGCGGATTGAGTCCTTCGGGAACGTCGTTCACAAATACTTTGCCATCGATTTCGGGAGCATGCATGGCCGTGCGTCCTTCGAGCAGCAGGTCGCTCTCTTCGGATACTCCTTCCAGCAACAAATCAACTTCCTGGCCAACCAGTGTCTTCTTTCTCTTCTTGCTGATGCGGCGCTGAATCTGCATCAGGTGTTTGCGCCGCCGCTCGACCTCCCGAGCAGGCAGTTTTTCGTCAAGGTTAAAGGCGTGCGCGCCTTCCTGATCGGAGTAGCCAAATGCGCCCATCCAATCGAACTCAGCCTGGCGGACGAACTCACAGAGCTGCTCGAATTCTTCTTCTGTCTCGCCGGGGAAGCCGACGATGAACGAGGTTCGCAAGGTGACGTCCGGAATCGTACGCCGCATCTTCTCAATCGAACGCAGGAAAACGTCTGCGCCTCCACCACGTTTCATGCGCTTCAGAACCGCCGCGGAGGCGTGCTGCAGCGGCACATCGACGTAGGCGCAAATCTTTTCGTGAGCGGCAATGGTATCAAGCAGACGCCCCGTAATCTTGTTGGGATACGCGTAGAGGAAACGGATCCAGCGCAAATCCTCGATGCCGGCCAGTTTTTCGAGCAGGAGCGCGAGCCCATCCTTGAGGCCAAAATCTTCTCCGTAGCAGGTGGTATCTTGTCCGATGAGCGTGATCTCGCGTACGCCGGAGCGGGCCAACCGCTCGGCCTCGGCGATTACGGATTCGAATCGGCGCGAGCGGAACTTGCCGCGCAGTTGCGGAATGATGCAGAAGCTACAAGGATGATCGCAACCTTCGGCAATCTTGATGTACGCGGTGTACTTCGGAGTGGCGAGGACACGAGGCGTGGCTTCATCGTAGAGATAGTTGGGCAGGTCGGCGATGGCTCCGTCCCATGACTCGCGAGAGAAGCGTCCCTGAGCTTCGCGGGCATCGCCTTCGGGGCGCGAGGTCAAGATATTAAACGGGGACGATTTCGCTGGTGCGGGCGCGAGCCCCGCCGCTGCGAGAATCTTTTCCAACTCACCTGTGCCTACCACGGCATCGACTTCTGGAATGTTCTTGCGAATGTCGCCGCGGAAACGTTCAACCAGACATCCGGCAACCACAAGCTTGCGGGCACGACCGTCGGTCTTGAACCGCGCCATTTCCAGAATAGTATTTACAGATTCCTGCTGAGCGCTGGCGATAAACGAACAAGTGTTGACCACAATGACGTCAGCATCTTCGGCGCGCGGAATTAACTCAGCTCCGGCCTGCGCCAGCATGCCCATCATGACTTCGCTATCCACGAGGTTCTTCGGGCAGCCCAGGCTGACGAAACCGACTTTTGGCCGTGACGCGGGCGTAGGTTCGGCGGCTTCGGGCGCGTTCTCGATTGCTACTGTGGGGTTCTGATGAGGCATGGAACCCTTCTATTCTAGCATCCTGCGTGGGCGGCCCCGGTCTGTAACCTCGGCGCATTCGCGTAAGATCATCCTGAAGCTTGGCAACAACCAATGAAACCTTGCGCAACAAAGCCACAAGGAGCGGCGGCGTGAATCGACTGACGTGGTTCGGCTTGTTTGCCGTGACAGCAATGCTCGTTTGCTACGCCTTCGAGAATCGAAGTCGATGGTTCATTTTGGCCTTCGCAGTGTCATGCCTGTTGGGTTCGGCCTACGGATTTCTCCAGGGCGCGTGGCCATTCGGAGTTGTCGAGGCGATTTGGTCGATCGTCGCGGTGCGGCGCTGGTGGCTGGCGGGGAACTCAAGCGCATAAGCCGGATGATCAGCAGTTAGCGCCGCGCTGTGGTCGAGATTTCTTCGTACAGTTCCGGCAGGCGCTGGGCGTCTTGCGCCGAACCTCCGAAGCGCGCCGATTCGTAATGTTGGGTGAACTTTGCCACCGACTCGCGCATGGCCTCATCCTCAATACCAATCAGGAATTCTGACGCGGTATGCGCTGGGGATTTGAGCCAGCCCTTTCTCGCGAGCATTCGCGTCATTCGCTCATACCAGATGCTTGCGGCCAGGCTCGGAGACCTTTCTGGGTGAGCCGCGAGGCGACGGCTGCGTAGCGCTCTCCATAGCCGCCGTGCGTTGGCCGCCAATAGAAGCAGAACTGCAATGGCTGTCCCCGCGACACTCCATTGCAACGGGGAATTGGAAAGCGTCCGTTGGGTTCGACGCGCGTAGGTCAGCAATGCTTCATGATGTCGGCGGGCCCAGTTTCGCATCCGCTGAAACCACGCCACGGTATTACGCGTGGCTTCGCGGCCCAAATTGTACTGATGGCCGGCGTCATAGTTGATGATCCACTCCCGCCAGAACGAAGCCATCGCGTCAAGGTACAACGCTCCCCGGCTCCAACCAGTGCGCGTCTGCATGGGCGCAGCCGGCGTGGGATCAAAACCGATCCATCCATAGCCCGGAAAATACGCTTCCACCCACGAGTGTGCGTTGCTGGCGCGAACAAGATACTCGGAAGTGAGGTCGTTAAACTCCCCGGTGCGGAAACCATTCACCACTCGTGTGGGAATGCCCAGGGTGCGCAGCATGATTGCCATCGCGGAAGCGAAGTATTCGCAGTGTCCCTGCTTGCGCACGAAAAGGAAGTTGGCGACAGGATCGCTCGGAACGGTGCGCGGAAGCTGGAGGGTGTATCCAAATTTCGTACGCAGATACGCTTCAACCTCTGCCGCCCGGTCGTAATTGTTGTTAGCGGACGCCGAGATCTGTTGAGCCAGGGGCGCGATGCGAGAATCGAGCCGCGGTAGTTGCAGATAGTTCAGCAGGATCTCCGGCGGGTAGTCATTAGAGGCCGCACGCAACGCGCCAGGAGTCGGTTCAGCAATTTCGGAGGTCGCCTCGTAGCGACCGATGGGATGCTCGGGGTCGATATCAAAAACCGCGTCTCCGGTGTCCATCGACAGCAGACGATAGTTGCCCTGCAAAAGTTTTGCGGTCGGCGCAAGAAAGAAAACGTTGCTGACCAGCGGTTCCATCAAAACACGATAGTGGATTTGCTGCGCCGGCCTCCCCAGCTGAAACTGTTGCCTATGCGCGCCGCTTTGCAACAGAAGAAAACGGCCGCTGCCCAGGCTGGTCACTACGTGCTGTGCGTGCGGATTGAACCAGGTCTTGCCATCGAAGATGTTCAACGTCACGCCGCGCCACTTCAAGTCGTAAGAGCCCTGCAAATCGCCGTCGACTTGGATATGCATGACCAGCGAATTGGACTGCTGTATTTCCCCGATCTGACCGAGTTGGACGCGGTCGCTGAATCCAGTAGTGATTTCACGGCTGCGGGCAAAAGCGCTAAGGTACCCGGTGGACATGCGCGGCAGCACAAAGAAAATCACCGCCGCGCCCAGCAGTATCAGGAGCGCAAGCATCGGCGAAGCTCCGGCCAGTGAGAAAGCCATTTGCCGGGAGGCCGAGTCATCGCTCGGCAGACTAGCCTGAACCGTGGCCTTGGCCGCAGCGCGCTGCATCTCCATCAGGATGCAGGTTACGACCGCCATCAGCATGAACGCAGCAAAGGCCAGCAGAAAAGTACTGTCCACGGTGAGCACGGCAGCGGCCAGCACCATGAGGAAGGAGATGACCGCGAGAAAATAGCGGTCGCGGTCGCGCCGGGTGGAGAACAGGCGCACCACCATGACGAAAAGCACAAGGTGCACCGTGGCTGTAACAAACGCGCCCGAGAACACGAAGTAGTCGGCGAGATAGAAAGCGACGTAGCCGAGAGTGAGTGTGGTGGTCCACGCTTCGGGAATGAGCAGCGTGCGACGCGTGGCCAGCAGGTATCCGCGAAACAGAATCGCCGCGCTTACCAGCAGGACGGCAGGCAGATCCAGTCCTCCGGTTGAAACCAGCGTCGCAAAGCCGCACAGCACGAGCAAGTACAGCGCGATTTCAAAGTAACGCTGAACCGCTGTGGGCAGTGGAGCAGTCTCCGATCGCAGGTTAGGCGCCGACGTCATTGATTCGTCTATTGTTGGTGATTTCGCCGCGAAAGGGAAGAGTACCGACGGGATGTTAGAATCGTACAGGTCAGGCATCGGTCCCGCGCGACGTTTTCCCGCCAACCCCGCCAGGTCCGGAAGGAAGCAACGGTAACGGGCTCTTGCGTGTGCAGTGGGTCGCCGGTGTCTGG
>Ga0209415_10017282_pt1 | contig 11495 bp, 8 predicted proteins | sample PeaSoiSIISIP2007_FD_187696 | JGI IMG/M metagenome (GOLD analysis project Ga0209415, IMG submission 187696) | Peat soil microbial communities from Weissenstadt, Germany - SII-SIP-2007 (SPAdes) (version 2) | ecosystem: Environmental > Terrestrial > Soil > Wetlands > Peat | place: Germany... | reverse complement strand
CCCAGCCCCGGACCGCAGTAGCGCGCACGCCGCGCCGCGAGAGGCTCACGCGATCGCGTTGATGTCGCGGTTGTCGAGGACCGCCTTGTCGTACGGCCGGAGCGCGACGTGGATCATCGCCCGCCCGACGTTCTCCGTCGTGGTGACGTGCGTGGGGGCGAGCGCCTTGATGACCGGGAACAGCGGGCCGGCCAGCGAGTAGAGAACCCGGTACGACGGGGTCTTCGACTTGATTCCCCCGAGCGGCTGGATGAAGCCGGGACGGAACATGTAGGCGTGCGCAAAGCCGAGGCCGAGCAGGGCGTTCTCCGTCTTTCCCTTGACCCGCGCCCACATGGTTCGCGCCTTCTCCGTCCCGTCCGTGCCCTCGCCCGAGACGTAGCAGAAGGTCATGCCGGGGCTTCTCGCACGAAGCGCCTTCGCTGCAGCGAGCGTAAGCTCGTAGGTCACGCGGTGGTATTCCGCCTCGCTCATGCCGCTCGAGGAGACGCCGAGGCAGAAGAAGCAGGCGTCGTAGCCCCCGATCTGGTCCGCGATGCCGGCGTAGTCGTAGAGGTCGGGATGGACGATCTCGCGGACCTTGGGGTGGCTCTCGCCGGAAGGGCTCCGTCCGATGAGGAGCACGCTCTCCACCTCGGGGCTCGCGAGGCACTCGCGAAGCACGCCCTGGCCGACCATTCCCGATGCGCCGAAGACGATCGCCTTCATGGTGTCGACACCCCGTCTGAACGATGCTCGTCCGGGCGGGACCGTTGCGCACGGGTAGACTGCCGGCTCATGAACGTCCTTCGCACGCCCGACGCGCGCTTTCAGGATCTGCCCGGCTACCCGTTCTCGCCTCATTACACCGAGGTCAGCGACGGGATTCGTGTCCACCACGTGGACGAAGGGCCCCGGGACGGCGCGCCCATCGTGATGATGCACGGCGAGCCCTCGTGGAGCTACCTGTACCGGAAGATGATCCCGGTGTTCGCGGCGGCCGGGCTGCGGGCGCTCGCGCCGGACCTGGTGGGCTTCGGGCGATCGGACAAGCCCGCCGATCCGGCCGATTACACCTACGCGCGGCACGTCGCGTGGATGACCGAGTGGCTCCGCGCGCTCGACCTTCGCAACGTGACCCTCGTCTGCCAGGACTGGGGATCGCTCGTCGGACTCCGGGTGGCCGCCGAGAACGAGGAGCGCTTCGGGCGCATCGTCGTCGCCAACGGGTTCCTGCCGACGGCGAGGCAGTCGGTGCCCAGGGCGTTCCGGGTGTGGCGGGCGTTCGCGGCCTACTCGCCCATCTTCCCGATCGGCCGCATCGTCGCCTCGGGGTGCGTGACCAAGCTGCCGCCCGAGATCATCGCAGCGTACGACGCCCCTTTTCCGTCACGAGCGTACAAGGCGGGGGCGCGCGTCTTTCCGAGCCTGGTGCCGACGAGCGAGTCCGACCCCGCGGTCCCGGCGAACCGCGCCGCGTGGGACGTCCTCGGCAAGTGGGAGAAGCCGTTCCTCACCCTGTTCGGGAAGAACGACCCCATCCTCGGTCGTGCCGACGTTCCCCTGCAGGAGCACGTCCCCGGTGCGAAGGGTCAGCCTCACGAACGCTTCTGGGGCGGTCACTTCGTACAGGAGGACCGCGGGGACTACCTGGCCGAGCAGATCGTGAAGTGGACCGGGTCTGCCCCGGCCCCGGCGAAGTGATTCCAGAGCCACAAAAGGCACGAGGGCGACCCGGTCACCCGGATCGCCCTCGAAGAAGTTCAGCTTGTCCGCGTTGGGCGCGTCGTCGCGCGCCGTCGATGGTTTAGGACCGAACGCGCGGACCTGTCGCAGCTTCGCATCGCTTTTTGTGCACTCGATGCGGGCCGCGCAACATTCGATACGGCGTGAGTGTCCAGTTCCGGCCCTTTTCCGTTCGCGCGGTTAGGGCTGTCGGTCAGGATGGCCTAGCTATTCGCACCGGCCAGCTTCGATCGATCCGTCCGAGATTCACTCGACTGCGGCTTCGCTTTCGCTTCACCGCCAAGCCTCTCGTCCTAGCAGTTCGAGGGCCAGCGCCTCGCGGCGCTTCGAGTGACGGACCGCCCGCGCCTCATCGGCTGGAGCAGCCTTCACCTCGTTCGTCACCGATCTCTGACGTCCTTCGTCGTCATCGCGGGCACCGCCTCGCCGGTTCCATACCGGGGGGAAGCTGGCGGGACGCACGTCTTGCGACGCACGCCTCGCGTTGACCCGCGCGACCTAGACCGCCACTCTGCCGTGCCTTGCGGTGCGACAGTGCAACGATCGGGACGCCTTCCGTCGTGTCGCGATCGACCAGCCTCTCGACTGGCTTCCTCGCCATGCTTGCTCCCGTGGTTAGAAAGCGCTGCATGACTCGCGCACCGTTCTCGCCTTGGAGTCGCCGCCGAGTGCGTCAGCACGTCGAACGGAATCCTCCGTGGCCAGCGCCCCGGTTACCGACTCGCCTTGCGGCTCGTCAGGCACCGTGACGCGCGATGCGTCGGACCGACTTCTGCCATTCTCACGTCTACGTACGAGTACCCGCGCCTCGTCGGTTCCCGACTGCGTCGCGACGCTTTCGCGTCTCGCGTAGCCGAGGAAATGGATTGCCTGTTTCTACGACAGTGCAATTCGCTTCGGCGGGTCGCACGTTGTTCCCCTCGAACTTTCATCGTGGCGGGCGTTGTCTTCCCGTCGCGATGCGTGCGGACCGAGCCTCTGACATCCCTGTCGCCTCCCCCGCGCTGCCCGTGACGCTCGCGCGTTACGAGTCTCGTGAGGGCCGCCTAGACCGCCCTCGACACGCCCGCGTGAACGAACGTGCCGATGAACGACCTGAGATGCCTTCCGTCTGACGAAAACCTTTGCCCCGCAACGCCCTCTCGAGCGTCCGGCTCGGGCCTTCCCCAGCTCTGCGGCTTGGCCACCGCGGTGCTGGTTATCGACGCCTTTGGACTCCCCCGTGACTCCTTGCGGAGACCGCGAGAGCTGGGTTCCTGTCCACACGCCCCGCAGCCAGCGGGAGACACGCTTCTTTGAACCTCGACGTCGTTCGCCGACTTCTGCAACCGAATACGACGCGCGAGCACACCCGACGAGCCATCGATCCTCGCACGCGAGTGGAGCTTTCGCCCCGCTACTCGCCGGCACCAACCGATGCCAGTTGCGTTGGCCGCTGCCGATGCGTTGCCGCACCGTGGGCCTGCGAGCCGCGACCCACACGCGCCGGCTTTCGCACGTCGCGTTCCGCTTGCGCGGAAGAAGCAGGTCACGGGCCGGAACACTCGAGCGAAGGCGAGCCGCGCGCTCTTGACGATGTCGCGCGTGCCCTCCTCGTGGTGTCCCGGGCACCCGGGTCGCCGGTTCGATTCTTCGTCGGGTCTGGATGACCCGGCGCTTCCTCGCCCCGGCCTAGATCCTCCTCGGATGCGTCCCCGCGAAGGGCCGCACCGTCGAAAGGATCGAGGTGCCTTCGATTGCGACGGAACCCTTACGCGACCCGGGGATTGCTCCCTGGTGCGCGCCTGGACCGCGGCCCCGTCACGCCGCCTCGTTGGAGGCTTTGCTCGGGAGCACGCGCGCCTTTTGTTACCGCCCTGACCGGCGCCCTCTTCTGACGAGGACAGCACCGGGGAGCGGCTCGACCCGTCGAACCAAGGGGGTCGAAACCCCTCTGGAACTACGAGTCGCAGCGCCCGTCACGACTTCTACGACCGAATCCGCTCGCGGGCAGATGTGCCGCGAACTTCATGAGGCGTTTCTCTAACGAATCGGGTTTTGGTGCAATACAAAAAACACTCGAACAATGCTTTTTTCATCCACCTTTTGCCCACAAGACTGTCCACAGCTTCTCCACCGATCGGCCTCTTTTGCGGGGCATTCGCGGCATTTTCGAGGCTCTTCACGAGCCGCCGCCGAACGTACGGGGAACGATGTAACGAGATTGATTGTCGCAAATGAGTGGAGTCGCGACGCGACAACATCGTTTGAGTATTCGTATTGAGTTGTCGGCATGCGCTCTCGAGCGTGACTTGGACGTCACGGACGAGCGGTGCGGCGGAAGACCACGGTCCGTCGCCTGTCGAGCGGCACATCGGGGACCGGATGCGTCGTGAGCTTCACCGCCGTCCCCGGCTGCAGCGGCAGCACACGCGGAGCGTCGCCGAGATCCCAGGGAACGCCGTCGGTGTACGGGAACACCCAGGGAGCCTTCGGCGCCAGACCGACCGCGACGACGGCGTCTTCACCGGCCCTGCCGACGACACGCACACCGTCCGTGAGCTCGGTCACACCTTCGAGCACACCCGGGACGAAGCCCTGGCGCGTGAGCTGGCGAGCCAGCGCGAGAAGCTCCGGCATTCTCGCCACCGCGTCGGCCTCGGTGCGCGAGCCGAGGGACGAGAGCCAGACCGGGATGGGCGCGCGCGCGACGGCAACCGCCGTGTCAGTCGTGCGCCACACGGACACGGGCGCTGCGAATGCGCAGACCGTTCGAAGGAGCCCGGAACCGCTACCGAGCTCCGGCTGACACGCCCCATTCTCCTTGGTTGGATCCCACGCCACGCGAGCCGTGGACGAGTAGACGAGCGCCGCGATCCGCGTGTCCTTGTCTCCGGGCGCCGCCGCGAGGGCTCCCGACGTGACGGTGTCGAGCCCGCTCGCCTTGAGAATGGAGGACGCGTCCCAAGCTCGATCCTCCTCACCGAGCCACGCGGCCGCCGGGGCGATGGAATAGCCGGCATCGCGCGCGCACTCGCTCGCTCCCAGCAACCCGCCGAGCCGCTTCGCCGGTGCCGACAGCACGACGACCGAGCCCCGGGACTCGCCGCTGCGCCACACGCTGACCGTGGACGCCTTGGCGGCGCACCAGAGCATCGCACCCGAGGCGTGCTCCACGATGCGCGCGCCGCCCCTGGCGCGCAGGAACATCTCGCCGCCCGAGAGCGCGAGCGTGCACTGTTCGGCGTCGGACTCGACCACAGCGAAGGGCTTGCCTTCGGCCACGATCGACACGATGCGAAACCCCGCGCCGTGCAGCGTCTCGACTCCGTGGATCCCTTCGAGGGCGGTCGCGTCCAGGGGAGGCTTGGGCCAGTGATGCTCCTCGATCCACGCGTCGAGCGCCCCTTCGGCGCACTCGCTACCTCCGTCGCCCCAGACGTCCGGATGGAAAGGAACCCACGGTCGCGCGAGAGCTCCGCCCGCGGAACGCACGTCGATGCGCAGCAGCGCGAGCCCGGCGACGTCCGCCGTCGCTTCTGCCGTCTCGATCGACACGTGCTCCGGCTGACATGCGCACCAGCCCACCGAGCGCCCGCCGTCGATGGTTCGCCCGGCGAGCTGCGCCCGGACGCGCCCGCTCGTGGCCAGCGCCACGAAGCAGCTATCTCCCGGCGCGTCCGCTTCCAGCACGCGACGGGCCGTGAGCTGGTTGGATGCCAGCTCGTCGAGGCCGTGGCTCAGGAAGGGCGCTTCGTCGCGCGCCAGCGCGTCGCGGATGGCGCCCGCCCGTGAGATCAGGCGCCAGGTGACCACCCCGGCGATGCCCACTGCCACGACGTTGGCGGCGATGACGAGCGCGCGCCTGCGGCTGCGGCGCGAGGCCAGGGCGAGCTCCGCCTCGACCACCAGGCGGCGCTGCTCGGCGGCGGCGAGCGTCTCGCGGCGCGTGCGCTCGTGCTCCGGGTGCCTGCCCCCGAGGACGGAGATAGCCCGCTCGACCTCGTCGAGCTCGGCCTGGGGGCGGACGGGGGGAGGCTTGGGCACGCCTTCATAGTGAACGGCAGGGCGCCGGCCGGGGCCAAGCGAGTGGCAAAAACCCGCTCGGACGCCCCCGTGGGTACAATCTGCCCGTGCGCCGCCCCACGTGTCCTGGCGGCCTCTTCGTCATCGTCATCGGAATCCTCCTGCTGGGCGCGTGCGCCCGGACCCCTGACCGCGGCAAGAGCGTCCCGAGCCCCCGACTCTCCCCCGGCGACCGCAGCGTCCGGAGCAACGTCGCGCGCCAGGACTACGTCGGGTCTGCCGCCTGCGAGCCCTGCCACCCCGATGCCTCGTCCAGCTGGGCGCGCTCGCCCATGCACCGGATGACCCGCGATCCTCGCGGAGCCGAAGTTCGGGCGCCCTTCGACGGGACGCGCTGGTCCTTCAAGGACGACGCTGCCGTCCTCGAACGTCGCGATGGCGATCGCTTCATGCGCATCCAGACGGGCACGTCGTCGTCCAAGACGTACCGGATCACCCGAGTCATCGGCGGGCGCACGCGCGAGGACTTCGCGGGAGTCGAGGTCGGGGGCAACCCCGAGGAGCTCGTGCTGCCGGTGTCGTTCGTCTACGCGACCGGCTCGCTCCGATATAAGGGCTACTCGGTGATGGTCCACGAGCGCGCAACGCTGCGCGCCGGTCCGGTGTGGAGCCGGACGTGCATCTTCTGCCACAACACGATCCCGGAGGCCGACCGCTTGCTCGGCGCCATCGCGGGACGCGGGGCGCCCAGATACCAGGGCGAGCTCGTGGACGCGTGGCTCCCCGCGGAACGACGCAGTCGCGTGCGGGTCCTGGACGAGGGCGCCTTCTGGCAGGTCGCAGAAGACGAGATCGCCCAGCTCGGCGGGGCGCGACCCGCCCCGGGCGCGGACGCGCGAACGGCGGCCCGGTCGGCGATCGAGGTGGTCCGAGCCGGCTTCGAAGGCACCTCCCTCATCGAGCCCGGGATCGGTTGCGAGGCGTGCCACGGAGGAGCGCGCGAGCACGCTCGCGATCCAACGGTCCACCCGTCCTTCGAGCCACGCGCGCCCTGGCTCGACGTGGAGCTCCCTCATCGCTCGCGCGCTCAGTCGATCAATCGGGCTTGCGCGCGGTGCCATCAGGTTCTCTTCTCGCGCTACCCGTACACGTGGGAGGGAGGCCGGCGGGATTCCACCGCGGGGGGCAGCCACATCGCGTCGGGGGAGGCGCGCGACTTCCTGCTGGGGGCATGCGCGGGCGCGATGTCCTGCACGAGCTGTCACGATCCACACGGAGGCGACACGCCCGAGGCCATGCGCCGCCTCGCGACGCCTGAGGGCAACGGCAAATGCACCCCGTGCCATTCTCAGCTCGCCGATCGCGACCGGCTGCGCGCACACGCCCACCACGACCCCGCGGGCGCGGGTGGCGCGTGCATCGCCTGCCACATGCCGCGCAAGAACATGGGGCTCGACGGAGCGCTCACCACCTACCACCGCATCGGCTCGCCGACCGACCCGGCCCGGGTTCTGGGAGATCGACCGCTCGAATGCGCCCTCTGCCACGCCGACCGCAGCGTCGGAGACCTCACCGATGCGATGGAGAAGTGGTGGCCCGTGCGTTACCCGAGGCAGAGGCTCACGGAGCTCTACGGGTCGCTCGACGCGAACGTCATGCGGGCGACGCTCGAGCGCGGCAAGGCGCACGAGCAGGCGGTCGCCATCGGGGTTCTGGGCGAGGCGCGCGCACGCGATGCCGCCCCGCTGGTGGCCAAGCAGCTGAGCAACGAGTACCCGCTCGTTCGCGAGTGGGCCCGGCGCGCTCTCGACACGATGGGCGTCGCGACGGGCGCGCAGACGCCTCCACAGCAGGGGACCGACGAGGAGCCGGAGGACTAGGTGTGTGCTACATGTTCGCGGCCGTGACCGCCGCCCACGACCGCCTCCGCGCACTCTGCGCGCAGAAGCCCGTCGTCCTCGCTCCCATGGAGGACGTGACGGACGTCGTGTTCCGTCGATTGTGCCGCAAGCATGGCGCTACCATCGCGATGACCGAGTTCGTCAACGTCGAGGGTCTGCTGCGCGGGTGTCGCAACGCCCGGCGCAAGATCGAGCTCGCGGACGACGACGAGCTCACCGCCATCCAGATCTACGGTGCAAACCCGGAGCGACTCGCCGAGGCGGCGCGCTACGCCGAGAGCGCCGAGCCTTTCTTCATCGACATCAACTGCGGGTGCTGGGTCCCCAAGGTCGCCGGCCGCGGAGCCGGCGCGGGCTGGCTGCGCAACCCGACCGCCATGGTGGCGATGGCGCGGCTCGTCGTGTCGAGCGTCACGCTACCGGTCACGGTCAAGACGCGCATCGGTCTCGGTCCCGAGTCGGACATGCCGGTCGTCGACCTCGCACGGCGACTCGAAGACGCAGGCGTCGCTGCGATCACCATCCACTGCCGTACCGCGCAGATGGGCCACGCGGGTGCTGCCGACTGGTCCTGGGCCGCGCGTGCGAGGGAGGCGGTGAGCATCCCCGTCCTGGTCAACGGCGACGTGCGGAGCGCCGCAGACGCGAAGCGCGCAATCGACGAGACGGGCTGCGCCGGGGTCATGGTGGGGCGACGGGCCATCGAGCACCCCTGGATCTTCCGGGAGGCGCGGGCCCTGCTCGATCGCGACATCGAGGTGTCCCCACCGACGGCCGAAGAGCGCATCCAGCTGTGTCGCGAGCACCTGATCGTGAACGTCGCCCGACGAGGCGAACCGTTCGGCGTGCACTGCACCCGGCGGCATCTCTCGGGGTACCTGAAGGGCCTACCCGGTGCCGCTACGCTCCGGCAGCGCCTCAATCTGTGCGACTCGCTCGCGCGCTGCCTGGAGATCCTCGACGGTGCTCTTTCCCAGATGTCAGAGCATCGGCGAGACCAGGCGTGCGGCTCCCTCTCGCACGCGCAGGGTCCAGGAGCGATCTCGCCAGGCTCCGAGCTCGACGCGGCGACTCCGTGACTCGTAGCCGGCGAACGCGGTGCACAGCGCGGAGGCCGTCGTCGCGTCGTGCACCAGCGCGTGGACCTCGAAGTTGAGACGGAAGCTTCTCATGTCCATGTTCGCGCTGCCGACGAGCGAGACGTGCGTGTCGGCCACGAGGGTCTTGGCGTGCACGATCCCGTCCTCGTACTCGATGAGCTGCACTCCCGCCTCGAGCAGCTGGGAGTAGAAGCTCCGACCGGCGTGCCAGGTGACCTTGTGGTTCGATCGCGCAGGTAGCAGCAACTTCACCTCGACCCCGCGCATCGCCGCGAGCTCCATCGCGACCATCAGCGACTCGGTCGGCACGAAGTAGGGCGTGGTCACCAGCACCTGCCGCTCCGCCCCGACAATCGCGCCGAAGAAGAGGCGATGGATGGCCTCGGTGCGCGTGTCGGGCCCGCTGGGGACGATGGCGATCGTCGCGTTGCCGCGCGGAGACACCGTCCGCGGGAAGTATTCCTTCGGATCGATGGGCTCGGAAGTGGCGAAGGCCCAGTCCTGGAAGAAGACGCGATGCAGCTCCGCCGCCGCTGGACCCTCGATGCGCACGTGCACGTCGCGCCAGCCACCGACTCCCGGCATCTGACCGCCGCGGTATTCGTCGCCGACGTTGAACCCGCCGGTGAACGCGGTCTCGCCGTCCACGACCACGATCTTGCGGTGGTTGCGCAGGTTGACCGGCTGAAGCAGCACGCTGCGCATAGGCAGGAAGATGCCGACGCGTACCCCGGCCTTGCGCAGCGGTCGTTGCCACGCGCTTCCCAGCGAGAAGCAGCCGAAGCCGTCCATCAGCAGCCGAACGGCCACGCCACGCTCGGCCGCCGCCACGAGCCTGTCGCGGAACCAGCGCCCCGTCGCGTCGTCGCGGATGAGGTAGTACTGCGCGTGCACGTGGTGACGTGCGGCGTCGATGGCTGCGCCGATGGCGTCGTAGGTCGCCGCGCCGTCGGCGAGCACGTCCACCTTGTTCCCGGTCGTGGCCTTGAGGTGAGTGAGGTGGGCGCCGACCCGGAAGAGCGTCTGCTCGAGCGGGCTCGCGAGAGCAATCTGTGTCGACGTGTCGGCGTCGGCGCGCTCGTCGAGCGCATCGGCCACCTGGGCTCGAACGATGGCGTCGAGCTCGCGCTTCTTCCTCGCGGGCCATCTCACTCGGTCGCGACCGAAGAGGAGAAACAGGACCGCCCCGACCGCCGGCAGAAAGACCAGCGTGAGTATCCACGCGATCGTGGAAGACGGCTCCTTGCGCCGGACGAGCACGAACGGGATGAGGGCGAGCGACACCGCCCAGAAGAAGAGCCCCGCTGCGCGCAGGGCGAGCGGGAGCAGCCGCTGGAGCTCGACCTCGACCATCGGTCGCAGAGCATAGGCGCGGCCTGGCCGTCGTGTTGCTAACCTCGCTCTCCCGAGATGGCATTTCGTTTCCCGAGGTCGGTCGAGCGCGCCGTCGCCTGCCGGTTCCTGTCGCTTTCGCCATGGATCCTGCGGCGCATCGTCGGGCCGCCCCGCCGATCGCCCGACGGGCTCGAGCTCGATCTGCAGCTTCAGGCGCTGCTGTGGCTCATCGATACCTTGAAGGTGCCGCCGCTCTCCGGTGGAGAGGTCGAAGATGCACGCCGCTCGCTCGATCACAGCGCGCCCACGCTCGATCTGCCGCTCGAGCCTGGCGTGGCCGCGTACGACCGCAGCGTCGAGGGAGCCGCCGGGCCGTTGCGCGCCCGGGTCTACGTTCCACAGGGCGTGCGCGGCGCGTCACCGGGTCTGGTGTACTTCCACGGCGGGGGGTGGGTGGTCGGCTCGATCGAGTCGCACGATCGAGTGTGCAGGGCCTTTGCCGGAAGAGCGCGGCTGATCGTGGTCTCGGTCGATTACCGGCTCGCGCCGGAGCACCCGTTCCCGGCGGCGCCCCGCGACGCGATCGCCGCGACGCGTTGGGTGCTCGCGCACGCGGGATCGCTCGGGATCGATCCGGCGAGGGTCGCGGTGGGGGGCGACAGCGCCGGCGGCAACCTCTCGGCGGTCGTCTCGCTGCAGTTGCGTGACGATTCAGCGCGCCCCGCGTTCCAGCTGCTCGTGTACCCGGGGACCGACCTCACGCGCAGCCTGCCGTCGCACGCGATGTTCCGCGACAGCTACTTCCTCAGCAAGGCGTCCGGAGACTGGTACATGCACCACTACCTGCCCGACCGGAGCGCCGAGACCGACCCGCTCGCGTCTCCTCTGCTCGTGGGTGACCTGTCGCGCCTGCCACCAGCCCTGGTGGTCACGGCCGGCTTCGACCCGCTGCGCGACGAAGGGCGGGCGTACGCGGAGAAGATGCGTGCCGCCGGCGTCACCGTGGAGCACGTCTGCTTCGAGGGTCAGATGCACGGGGTGCTGATGCTTGGCGCGGCCATACGCGACGGGGCCCGCATGGTGGATCTCGCCGCCGATCGTCTGCAGGCTGCCCTGGCGCGCTAGGCTCCCCGTGGTGGCGCGCGCTCGTCCCATGGTCGCCGGCGGCATGCTCGCGCTCGGCGCGGCCGTCGCCTTCGGTGCCACGACGCCGCTGGTGCAGCGGTTCGGTCGAGGGATGGGCCCCTTCACGACGGCGGCGCTCCTGTACGCGGGATCGGCCCTCTTCGCCGTGATCCCGTCGGGTCCGCGGCCCGCTCCCCTCAGGAGGAGCGACCTGCCTCGCCTGCTGTCCGTCACGCTGCTCGGCGCAGTCCTCGCTCCGATCGCGCTCGTGTGGGGACTCCAGCGGACCAGCGGCGTGCTGGCC
>Ga0209415_10017280_pt1 | contig 11496 bp, 16 predicted proteins | sample PeaSoiSIISIP2007_FD_187696 | JGI IMG/M metagenome (GOLD analysis project Ga0209415, IMG submission 187696) | Peat soil microbial communities from Weissenstadt, Germany - SII-SIP-2007 (SPAdes) (version 2) | ecosystem: Environmental > Terrestrial > Soil > Wetlands > Peat | place: Germany... | reverse complement strand
GGCCAGCCCACAGTCACCGCCACGACTCCCTCCAACCTCCGCCAGGGTTTCTGCGAGAACAGGAATTCCCAACCGGGTAAGGCCCACGCTACCTCCTGGAGAGTCGGGTAGCCGGGGCGCATTGCTGCGTAATAAATAACCTCAGAGTTCCCGTGGGTCCCGGTGGTCTGTGTAGTCCCAGGACCTGGCGGTTCTCCCGTGATCGGGACTGTTCTGGCTTCTGAGGTAATTTCGGGTTTCCTGAAGGTTTGCCGCCCGTGCCGATAGCCTTGCCGGATCGGTGAAGGCGAGGAGGATCCGGGTGAGCCTGGCGGTCGTGCGGGATGTGCGTGAGGCGCGTGCGGCGGCCGGGCCGGAGGAGCTGGCGGCGTTCGAGACCGACGTGCTGGCCGGGTTCGTCCTGGCCCGGGCGGCGGTCGAAGATGCCTGGATCGCCGACCAGCAGCGGACGGCCGGCCGGCTGAAGGGATTGGGCCCGGCACCGCCAACTCGCACCTGATCATCAACCAGCAGACCGCCATGACCACCCAGGCCGTCAGCGAGAACTGGCTGACCGAATCATGCCGCGGCCTCACGGCCACCCTCGAACGGCTCCGCGTCGACCGGCAACTCAAGGAAGGCCTCACCTGGGGCGCCGACCCCCTGCACCTCGCCGCCGTGTTCGGGATCGACGACACCACCGCCATCAAGTACGCGACCATCGCACGCCAGCTCCTGCAGACCGCCGCCGAACAGCACGACCCCTCCTGCTCCCGCGAACCCGAGGGTCAGAACAGCTCATAAACCGTGAAGACCCCTCAGTTCACGTTGCGTAGCTGGCCAGGACGACCTCGACGATCGACATGATCCTGGGCTTGTCCCGCCCGCCCTTGATGGGCGGAGGGTCGATCGCCACTGCGGCGGCGGCCAGGTCCTGGCCGAGCAGCCGCTGCGCGATGAGGCCGCCGAAGGAGTGGCCGATGACGACCGGAGGGGCCTCAAGCCCGCGGATGATCCCGGCGTAGTGGCCGACCACATCGTCGATGCCCTTGCCCGCCACCCGGCCAGGGTCCCGGCGGGCCTCTTCCACCGTGTCCGAGTCACCCGGCCAGCCCAGCGCTGCCGGTGCGTAGCCCGCCTCCTGGAACAGTTCCAGCCACGGGCCCCACGAGCTGGCATGCAGCCATAGGCCATGAACAAAGACTGCGGGCCTGCCTGGTTGTGTCATTTCGCGCTCTCTTCCTCAGCGGGCCGCGATGTCCGCACAGCCGGCACCTGACAAGCAGTTCTACTCCGTCCCGGCCGTCAGCGAGCCCCTGCCACAGCCCGGTGCACGGACAAGGCAGCAATGAGTCCGGACGCCTCGACGATGACGCCGGGAACGCGCCGCGTCGAGCACCTCTCCTCTGCCCTGCGCTGCCAAGCCGGCCTTGAAGCAGGCGATGCACCAGTCCCGCGGCTGACGGCGGACGCCAGATTCCCTGCCGTGCCCGACAGCGCCCGGGGGTGCAAGAGGCGGCACCTGCCGTCGGCTCGCGCCAGCCCCTGGCGCCTGGTCCCATTGCCGAAGCTCCTGCACCAGCAGGGTCCACCGCATCAGTCAGTCGTCCTCCTCGGGCTGGCTCGGCCGGGAAGGACACCGACGTGGGCGCGGTGATCGGTTCCGCGCCGACAAACGGCAGCCGAGCCTGGAGATGAAGGTGACGGCCCTGCCTGGCAAGGTAATGACCGCCACCGCCGTCGCATTCTCCTGATCGCGGTCGCAGTCAAGGCGGCCTTCTGGCCGTTTGCCGTCTTCGGCGTCCCCGCCGGCGTCCAGGGTTTCGCTAGATGGGCGATCTACCGCCAGGACGGCAATGATCGCGACGACGGGATGGACCGTGAACATACCCGGCCGATGGCCGCCGCAGCCTCCTCCTCCTGCTGCGCTGCGGGTTCGCTGCTCAGCTTGACCTGCACCCGCCAGGAAGCTAAAATGACTGGACAGTCAGTCATTTTTATTCCCGACCTTGGGCCGGGACGGCGGTCCCGCCGGGATCGCGTCCAGTTCAGGCCCGGGGCCGCGGTCGGAGGACCGATGAGCACGCAGAATACCCGGGCCACCTCTACGCTGCCCGCTGCCGGAGTGCCGCAGACGCGGGCATCCGACGCCGACCGCGACGCTGCCGCCGCCCTGCTGGGCGCAGCGTTCGCCGAGGGCAGGCTGACCGCAGGCGAACACGGCGAGCGGCTGAGCGCCGCCTACGCCGCCCGCACCTGGCAGCAGTTGCGCCAGCTCACCGCCGATCTGCCCGGCACCGCTGGCACCACCGAGCGGAGGGCGGCGCCCCGGGTGCTCGCCGAGCCGGACCTGTGCCTGCTGTGCCTGCTGCTGATCATCTGTCCCCCGGCGGGGATCGCCTGGTGGCTGCTGTCCCGGCGCCGCCCGGGCGCCGATCCGGCTGGGCAGCTCACCGCGGCCAGCGGTCCTGCTGTGACAGGGGAACCGCCGATGGCCGGCCGGCCGGGCACGCGATGCCGCTGACGGCGATGGCACGAGCGGTTGCCTGCTCGTGCCATCGCAGGTGGCTGCCGGTGAGGAGGATGACATGAACGCTGACCCGGAACTGCGGGCCGGGAGGCCCGGGACGAGCCTGCCGCAGGGCGCGGCGCGGGGCCCGGCATCGCCGCAGCCGCCGCCAGGCGGCCGCGGCGCGGATGACGTGGCGGAGCGGTACCGCCGGGCGGTGGAGCCTGCCGTCCGCGGCATTGCCGGGGTGGTGGCGTCGGTGGTGTTTTTCGCTGCCGCGGGCGCGGTGGGCGGGCGTGCCGGGGTGGCCATTGCCAGCGTCTGGGTGGCGGTGGCGGGCACGTACTGCCTGGCGAACTTCCGGCACTGCCGGGAGACACATTGCGCGGTGACCGGGCCGGGCTGGGCGCTGGCGGCCCTGCTGGGCTTTGCGGCCGCGGCCACGCCCGGCGCGGCCCTGTCCTGGTACCGGGTGACCGCGGAGGCAGTGGTGTTCGTGGTGGTCCTGGCCGCCGGGTACGGCCTGGAGCACCTGGTGGCGGCGCGGACCGGGCGGCGGGCACTACCAGGGCGGGAAGACCTGCATGCCCAAGATCGCTGAGGAGGCGCGGGCAGCGCGGCGGGACCAGATCATCGCCGCCGCGCTGGCCTGCTTCGCCCGGGCCGGCTACTACGCCACCACCATGGCCGACGTCGCCGCGCAGGCCGGGGTATCCAAGGGAACCCCCTACCTGTATTTCGAGAGCAAGCAAGCACTGTTCATCGCGTTGCACGAGCAATGGGACTGCGGGCTCGCCGACCGCGTGAACGCGGCAATCGCCGCGCTGCCCGAGGCCGGGCGCCGCTCCCCCCGCCGGGTTCTGCGCGCCGTGGCCGCCGCGGTCGCCGCACACGTCCTGGAGGAGACCCAGGCGTGCCGGGTACTGATGGAAGCCCGCACGCTGGCCGCTTACGAGCCCGCGATCGCTGCCGCGGTCCAGGTCGCCGGCACCCGGACCCATGAGCGGCTGGAGAACCTGATCGCGGCCGGTGTCGCAGCCGGGGAGTGGCCGCCAGGCACGGATCCGGCGCTGGCGGCCCGGCTGTTCACCGCGGGCCTGTACGGGCTGATGGCCCAATGGCACCTGGCACCCGGCTCGTTCTCCTGGCACGCCGCCGCGGCGGCCCTGGCCGACGGCCCAGCACCCGGGGCTGGCAACGGCGCGTCCCGCGACGCGCCAGCATGAGCGGCTGTCACCAGGAGCAGCGGCCATGACCACGTGCGAAAGCCAGTCGCCTGGCCGGACCAGACGACGGGGGTATCACCAGGGCTCCTAGCGCCGCGGGACTGCCGGAGTTCCTCCATCAGCGTTCCGGCGGGCGGCGGCTGTGAACGGCGCAAGGCCGGGCCGGGCCCGGCCGTGCTGTTCGCGCACGCCGGGATCGCCGGCCGCCGGATGCGGGACGACCAGGTGGCCGCGCTACCATGTGATCCGCTACGGCCAGCGCGGCTTCGGCTGGCCCAGCCCCCTGGGCGTCCCCACCCTCTCGACGCCGTACCTGACTACGCAAGCGTGAGCCAGGCGGCCCCGGGCGGGTGTTCCCTGCCCGGTGCGATCATCATCATCGAGTACGCGCTGGCCCATCCCGCGCGGGTTACTAGCCTGGTCCCGGATGCGGCCAGGCACCCCAGACGACACCGGAAGATGATCGAGCCCGGCCCGGAGGACGAAACCACATAATGGGACGTTCTGCGCCCGGCCACCTACTCCCGGCCACATGACCGGCTGAGTACGGAATCGGCAGGAATTCAAGGGTCGGGAATATCTCTCACGCAGCGTAATCGATATTCGAGGTGATTGACTTAAGGGTTGCTGCCACAGGCTGCTGCTCACGGCGAGCGGTAGCGACCAGGAACGTTAGCCGGACAGAAGTCTTCCTGCCCGGCGGCATGGCATGTCTGCCACGATGGCGAAGTGACTTACGAATGGGACGAGCAGGCTCGGAAAGAGGCAGCAGACTACCCGGTCAGCGAGCCCGACGCAGACGTGCTCCGCGACCAGTGCACAAGGAAGACAGCCGAGCTCGGGCATCATGGCGTGCGCGGCCATACCGTCAGCTTCTCGGTTACGGCATGGGATGAGCCGCCCGGCTTGCCAACTGGCGTTCCCAGGACAGGCCGTATCTCCCGCGGCGATGTCCTTGACATCGGGCACCAGGTTCGCTCCCGAACGCTGCCCGCCGCGGACTTGCTCGCCGCCAGCTTCATATGGGGCTGGGCACCACCGGCTACGGTCCACGCCGCCTCCGCGGCATCTGCGCTGCGGGCGGGGACCGGCTGGAACCCTCATTGCAGCGTGTCCTGGAGGCGGTGAACCAAGACCCGGCATCGCCTGACCCCATCGCCGGCTATGCGTGCATGTACGGCGGCTACGACTATGAAAGCCGGGCCGCGCCCGGTCAGGAGCCGTGGTCAAGACTGCACGGGTTCGGCCCGGCGTTCTTCACCAAGTTCTTGTACTTCTGCACGCCCGGCGCCCTGATCCTCGACAACCGGCTGGCCAACGCCCTCCACAGGCTGCGCCGACTGGCCCCACCTTGTCACCGGGAACGGCCTATCGCAGGCATGGACGCCATACCGTTACTCGGTCTATCTTCACTGGATGGCACAAACGGCCCGGACAGTACGGGCCGAGCCGGAACTCCTAGAGCTCACCCTGTTCCAGCCGCCGGGAGACCTAGAAGAAGAAGGCGCTGCGGCGGACTGACGGACCGCACGCGACTAGGCTGAGCTGAAGTTCCCGAACAGCCTTCTGCATGCTGGCTGTCGCCGATCGGCATTGCTGCCCGTGCCGCACCGAACCGGGGGTTCTGTGCCGGACTGCTGCGGATGGGCTCGGGCAGCTGTCGGCTGCCGGACGGGTGCAGTGGCTCCTGGGCTGCTGATTATCGCGGGAACTGGCCTCCCAGCTGCGGGGGAGCCACCGGGCTGGAGCCGCAGCGCTGCTGACGACTGCAGGGTGACGGACAACGCCCGATCAGGTATCGCTCACGGCGCCACTACGCCAGCAGCCACCTGGCGGCAAGCTCCAGCACGTCTGCGTGGCTGCGTGCGCCGTGATGGGCGGCCAAGAAGTGATGGCCGATCACGAGCGAGAAGGCGAGCATGCTGCGGTGCCTCGACCTCTTCTTCGTGGGGGCACAGGGCACCGAACAGCAAGCGCAGGTACTCCATGCGCCGGTTGTCGACGCATCGCAGGCGCTCGGCGACCGCCTGGTCACGCCGGGACCAGGCGCGGACTGCCAGGTCGATCGGCAGCAGCTCGCTGGAGAAGGTGAGCGCACCCGCCCGCCGCAGCCTGGTCCGGACGTCGCCGCCCTTGCGCTCGACGCGCTCGAGCACCTCGTCGGTGGCCTTCCGCTCCCAGGAGTCGAGCATCTCCTCCAGCAGTGCCCCTCGGTCGGCGGAATGCCCGTAGAAGCCTCCCGTGGTTACGCCGACGCCTGCGCCAGGGCCTCGACCCGGACGCCGTCCGGGCCGCCCGCGGCAAGGGCCCGCAAGCCCTCCTCGATCCACCTGCTACGGGGCGTCCGGGTGATGGCGGCCATGAGCTGTGAATATCACCTCCGGGAGTTGACAGCGCCGTAGCCGGTGCTACATTCCATCTATACGGTACCGTATACATGGAGGGTCGCGCATGAGGCTGCCAAGCACGACGCACATGTCCCGGCCCTGGCGCGTCCATGAGTCTCACCAGTGGAGCGGCCAAGGCGAAGCGTGTCCCCCGTGGCAGGTAGCAGGGCCCAGAGGAGACCCGCGTCCCGTGGATGCGGCAGGCTCGGTAGCATGACCCAGCTACCGCCCGGACAGCGAAAGGCCGACGGGTTCCCACGCTTCGGCGGTCCGTTCAAGCCGCCGACGGTGTCGGCCAACCCGGCACTCAAGATCACCGGCGCGGTCCGCGAGCCGGTCACCGTGGCCCTGCCCGAGCTGTCCACCCTCCCGCGCACGGAACAGACGTCCGACTTCCATTGCGTCGCAGGATGGTCGGCGATCGGACTGCGCTGGGAGGGCGTTGGGTTCACGACCTTTTACCGCTCGATCATCGAGCCGCAGCTGTCACCGACTACGGCAGTGACGCACGTCGTCTTCTGCGGCCTCGACGGTTACCGGGCGATCGTGTACATCGAAGACGCCCTGCAGAAGGATGTCCTGCTCGCCGACCGTCTCGACGACGAGCCACTGAGCCTCGCGCACGGCGCGCCGCTGCGCCTGGTCAGTCCGCAGCAGTACGGCTACCTCAACGCAAAGCATCTGTGTGCCATCGAGATTCACACGAGCGCTCCACCGATACCGCTTGACTTCGTCCTGTTCCGCCAGCATCCCCGCGCCCGGGTATGGCAGGAGGAACGCAACGGAGTGCTCCCGACCACGGTCGTACGTCCGATCTATCGATCCCTCATCCGACCGTTCATCTGGCTCAGCGCTCGGGGCAACTGGAACTTAGCGACCAAGAATCGCTAGCCCGTCTGCCGCCGCGCTCCGACTGCTCGCATCACTACACGCGAACGGTGATCAGGCGACCCCGCCGATCCGGTCGATCACCAGCGGTGCCGCGGCGAAGGCGTCGGCGGCACCGATCGTCCAGCCACCCGCGAGCGCGTCAAGCGCGCCGGCGAACTGGGGTAAGGGTAAGAAACTACGTGCCACCAGCCACAAACGAGCATGATCGCGCTCGTCAGACCCGGGAAGTCGCCGATGACGTCGTCGTAGCGGTTCTGGGCACCGGCGAAGGCCAGACAGGCGCCTCGTTACCGACGGTGACAGCTCAGCGGTCGTGCGACACGCGATATCCGCCCAACCGTACTCACTCGACCAGTCAGAGTTCGCAGTCGATCAAGCGCCCTATGGATCGCTATGGCGTGTGTCGCCGAAGTTCGCACTCCGGTACGCCGGCCGTCTGTGACATCAGGAGCGAAGACAGTTGGGAGAAGATCGTTGGCGGCTGGTGGCCGATGCGCCCACACTCTCAGGGAGTGGTGAGCTGGCTCCGTCCACTCCTGACCTCGACGATGCGGTCTCAGGCTGCCGATGGGCGAGCAGGTGGGCTGCCTCAGGTTTCCAGACTTCGCGCAGGCCCGCGGGCTGGCCGATGGCCGTGACCCTCGCTGGCGGCGCGTGCTAGACAAAAGGCGGACGCAGCCGCTGCGAGAGCGGCTGCCATCCATCGCAGAGACAATATCGGCACACCTACGGCGCGGCTCGTCAGCGCACCGCGCCGCCTGCCATCCGGAGGGATTGTAATGCAGCGCAATGATGCCCTGGCACTGGTGCGCCGTCTGCACGCCGCGCAGAATCACTTCTACCACGGGGAAGGCGATAACGCGCTTCGCGAGATCCTTAGTGAAGAGGTTGCCTGGCATGTCCCTGGGCACAACGCCATCGCCGGCACCTACCGGGGCATCGATGCGGTCCTCGGCTACTTCGCCAGGCGTCGCGACCTCGCCGCATGCACCCTGACAGTGCACTCTGAAGGTGTACTGACCGGCGACGGCGACCATATCGCCGCGCTCACCAGCGGCAGCGCGGTCATCGACGGCAGCCAGCGTAGCTGGTCTACCGTCGGCCTTTACCGAGTCGAAACCGGCCGAATCGCCTCATGTCACCTGCTCCCCCTCGACCCGGCAGAGTTCGATGAAGTGTGGCAGCTCCCGAGCCGTGGATCGTTGTCACGCTCACTAGTGCGTGTGCCTCCCCGGCATTGCGACGCCCAGGGAATCATGCACGCCAGCCGCTACTACGAGTATTTCGAGGACGCCTTCCTCGACTGGCTAGAGACTTTCGCCGGCGGATACGCCAGCCTGCGCGCAACCGGCATCGACCTCGTGGTCGTCGCCAGTGGCTGCGAGCATCGCCGCGGAGCCTCGCTGGGCGACCTGATCGTGATCGACACACGCCCCCTGCGAGCCGGGCGAACCTCCATGACGATGCTCTTCAGGATCGCCCTGGATGGCCAGATTCTCGCGAAAGGGCGCACCACCTACGTGACCGTCCGCGAGGGCTCGCCTGTCGCCTTGCCGGAAACATTGCGCGCCGCCACCGGATGACTCGCCGCCCGTCAGGCTGCCGCGCACCGGGTTCGCCGGATCCCAAGCCCCTTGCCACACAGCCGGCGGTCGGGCACGACCGGCTATGACCCGGACATGCTGGTGACGGTGCTGGTGTGGGCGTATGCGCGTGGGGTGGCCAGCTCGCGGGATATCGAGGGGCTGTGCCGCACGGATGTGGCGTTCCGGGTGATCTGCGGCCGGATCTTCCCGGACTTCTCCACGATCTGCCGGTTCCAGTCTGCGTTCCCCGGCACGATCGGCGAATTCTTCGCCCAGGTGCTGATCTTGTGCGCGCGGCTGGGCATGGGACGGCTCGGCAACGTGGCCCTGGACGGGATGAAGATCGCCGCCAGCGCGTCGAAGTCGGCGAACAAGACCGAGCAGACGCTGCGCAAGATGGCCGCCGAGACCGTCGCCGCGCACGGCCGGGCCGATGTGGCCGAGGATGACCTGTTCGGCGAGGGGCGCGCGGGGACGCAACACCTGGCCACGCTGCGTCCAGAACCGGGTAATCTGCGCGCAACCGACAAACACAGCCGACCAGGCCGTTAGCCATCCATACTCGGCAGGGCGTATCGCCGAACAGGCACTTGGTTACGGTCCGTGGTCCGCGCCGGTGATCGACCTGCGCTGTCGGCGAGCATGTCAAAGGTCTGTCCTTGCCGCTCGTGAACGGCCAATCTGTGCGGCGGTGCCGGGCAAGTCCGCCGACGACGATGCCGAGCACAGGTGCTGTCGGTGTCGTGCCCGTCGGCGGGTAACTGCGCGGCTGTTGGGTCCTACCCTGCCGTGCCCAGCCAGCGTTCCACTGCCGGCACGCGTGCGGGGAACCCGCGAAGCTTCACGCGAGGCTGACCGATAGCGCCGTCCTACGTTCTGAGCCGATGGATCGTTTTGCGTGCGAGGCGCCGTGCGGGGCCTTCCGAGGGTTGCCGCAGGGACCAGCGGGCTCTCCGCTCGGCCGGACCGTCTGGGCGGCTCCGCTGACAGTTGGCCGGGCAGTGGCGGCGGCCACGCAGTATCGCTATACTCAAATCTATGATTAAACATCCCCATGACCTTCGACCATGAACGAGCCCGTGAGGGAGAGCGCCGATGGCCCTTAGCCACGCGGTACTCGCGGCGTTGCTCGACGGGCAGTACAGCGGCTACCAGCTAGCCAAGATCTTCGACGTGGGTGTTTCCAATTTCTGGTACGCCGCGCCGCAGCAGCTGTACGCCGAGCTGGCCAGGCTGGAGGAGGACGGGCTGATCCGGGGAAGGCAGGTCATCCAGCACAGGCGGCCGAACAAGCGGGTATTCACCGTCACCGAAGCCGGGATCGGCGAGCTCAGGCGTTTCGCGGCGGCCACGGCTAGGCCATTGCTCATCCGTGATGACCTGGCGGTCAAGGTCCAGGCCATCGACCATCTCGACCCGGCTCCTGTCATCGCCCAGCTGGAGGAACGCGCGGCCGAGGCCGCGGCCAAGCTCGCACTGTTCGAGAAGGCACTGCGGCGCCTGCGCGGAGACCTCGACGAGGAGTCTTTTCTGCGGAACGGCGAACGGGTCGGCCCCTACCTGACCTACCTGGGCGGGTGCCGTCTGGAACGGGAGACCCGCAGCTGGTGCCTGAGCACCGCCCGGCTGCTGCGCGAGCGCGCGGCACGCCCCCACGCCGGAAAGGAATGATGCAGGTGAGTTATGCCCGGTACGTAGCACTCGGCGACAGCCAGACCGAGGGCCTGGGCGACGCAGACGCGACCGGCGGCTGCCGCGGCTTTGCGGACCGCCTCGCCGACCAGCTCGCCGCCGTTAACCCGGACATGCGCTACGCCAACCTCGCGGTACGCGGGCGGCTGGCCGCCCAGGTCCGCGCCGAGCAACTCGGCCCCGCCCTCGCACTCCGCCCCGACCTGGCCACGGTCGCGGCCGGCATGAACGACCTGATCCGCCCGGGCTTCAACGCCACCGAGGTGACCAGCCATCTAGAACAGATGTTCACCGCGCTGACCGCCGCCGGCGCACGTGGTCACCGTCACCTACCCCGACATCAGCAAGATCGCGCCGTTGGCGCGCCCGCTGCTGCCCAAAGTGCTGGACTTCAACGCGCGGATCCGCGACGTCGCGGCCCGCTGCGGCGTCACCGTCATCGACAGCTTCGCGCACGCCTTCGCCGCCGACGCCAGGATGTGGAGCGCCGACCGGCTGCACCTAAGCGCGCTGGGGCACGCCCGCTTCGCCGCCGCCATCGCCGAAGCGCTCAGCCTGCCCGGCAGCGACGACACCTGGACCCTTCCGCTGCCCCCGCTGCCCCCGTCTCCGCCGTGGAAGGCCGCCGCTACCGAACTACGCTGGCTGGGAACCTTCGCCGGTCCCTGGATCTACCGCCGCGCACGCGGACGGTCCTCCGGCGACGGACGCACGGCCAAACGACCCCAGCTCACCCCCGTAACCCACCCAACATCCACCGGAAACGCCAGCTGACAGCCGCCGCCCATAAAAGCACGGCTGATGCCCGGCACACCACGGCGAGCCTGCCGCGGCAGCACTCTCGGCTTGTTACCCTTTGCGTGTAAGGCCAGCACGGCACTCCACCGACGGGCTGTCACGGCACCGCGAAGGGCCGGAGCGATCCGCGGGCAACGGCCAGCACGAGACCTCTCCGTCGTGGGCGGGACCGAGTTGCCGCATCACTGATAAGCACGCCGGTAAACACACAACCGTACGATCTGCGCGCCAGCATCCGCTCCCCGCCAGCCGCAAAAAGTCGGCAGGGACTATCTCGCAGGAGTGGCGTCTCGTCCGCGATTACCTTGCGTCACGATATTTGCATGCCGGTGGGCGGGTCGCGGCGATCATCGCGCCGGTGATGGCGGATGTGACGGGCCAGCGGGTGGTGGTTCAGTGAACCGGGCCAGGCTGGCTGCCGGGGTGGG
>Ga0209415_10017277_pt1 | contig 11497 bp, 9 predicted proteins | sample PeaSoiSIISIP2007_FD_187696 | JGI IMG/M metagenome (GOLD analysis project Ga0209415, IMG submission 187696) | Peat soil microbial communities from Weissenstadt, Germany - SII-SIP-2007 (SPAdes) (version 2) | ecosystem: Environmental > Terrestrial > Soil > Wetlands > Peat | place: Germany... | reverse complement strand
CGTGCCGACCATCTCCTCGAGCGAATGCCACTGGCGGTTCAAGGCCACGCGCCCGGCCTGCAGGCGCGCCATGTCGAGCAAGTTCTCGACCAGGGAGCGCAAGCGCCCCGCCTGCTCGCGGACGTTCTCGACGATGGCTCCTTGCTGCTGGGACGGGGGCGGCTGGGTGAGCCGCAAGGAATCGGCCAGGCCGACCAGGGCCGCCAAAGGGGTGCGCAGATCGTGCGAGATCGCCGACAGCAGCGAATTGCGCAGCCGTTCGGACTCCATCTGCAGCGTCGAATTCTGCGCGACCTCCACGTAGTGGACGCGCTCGAGTGCGATGGCGATCAGCCGGGCGACAGTGTCGAGCAGCCGGCCCTGTTCGGGACCGAGCAGGCGCGCGCTTGCCTGGGGTTCGATCGCCATAAGGCCGCGCAGCCGCATCGGCGCCTTCAAGGGCAGGTACAGCACGGGGCTGGCGGGCAGCGTATCGGTTCCGAGCCCGGCCGCCTCGCCGTGGTCCACGGCCCACTGGGCGATGCCCAGTTCGATCGGCAAGGCGTCCGGTGCCGCGCCCCCCAGCGGGCGCGGCGGCGGCACCACGCGCCCCTCGTCGTCGGTGAGCAGTAGCAGCGACCGGGCGCCGAATTCGGCGGCGATGAACCGGTCGCAGATCTCGGCAATCTGTTCGGGCAGCAGCGCCCCCGAGAGGTCGCGAGCCATCTCGTAGAGCGCGCGTACGCGGCTCTCGCGGCGGGTTGCCACGCGCGCCTGGTATGTCAGGCCGGCGGTGAGCTGGCCGGCGATCAGGCCCACGATCAACATGACCGCGAAAGTCAGCAGGTACTGCACGTCGGAGACGGCAAAGGAGAAGCGCGGCGGCACGAAGAAGAAGTCGAATTCGGCCACGCTCAGGAAGGACGCCAGAACCGCCGGGCCTCGCCCGTAGCGCACGGCTACCAGGACAACGGCCAGCAGGAAGATCATCACGATGTTCGGCAGCTCGAAGACCGAGTACAGCGGCGTGGCCACCACCGCCGTCACGGCGCACACCACCGCGCTCCAGAGGTACGCGGTCCAGGGCGTTCCCAGCGTGCGGTCGCTTTCGGCCGGCGGCGCGCGGTGCGGTCTGGCGCCGCGCGCGCCGGCCGTGGTCGTGACCTCGAGGTCGGGCGCTCGGCTGGCGAGCCGGTCGGCAAAGGTGCGGCGCCATGGCTGCCAGCGCCGTTGCGCGCTGCGTCCGACGACGATGCGCGAGAGGTTGTGGTCCCGGGCATACTTGACCACGGTGGCGACCGCGTCGCTGCCGGCGAGCGTGGCGGTTTCCGCGCCCAGCGACTGGGCCAGCTTGAGCAGCTTGAGGACTTCCTGGTGACGGGCCGACGCGATCCGCATGTCGCGCGGGGTTTCGATGTACACCGCGTGCCAGGGAACGTCGAGGCGGCTGGCGATCCGCGCCGCGCTGCGCACCAGCGCGTCGCCGTCGGCGTCGAGCCCCACGCAGGCGAGCAAGGATTCGCGCGTTTGCCACACCGGCGAGACCGACTGGTCGCGCCGGTACTGCAGCATCTCGACGTCGACGCGATCGGCGGTGCGGCGCAGCGCGAGTTCGCGCAGCGCGATGAGGTTGCCCTTGCGGAAGAAGTTGCGAATCGCCCGCTCGGCTTGCTGCGCGAGGTAGACCTTGCCCTGGCGCAGGCGCTGCAGCAGCTCGTCGGGCGTGAGATCGACCAGGACGACCTCGTCGGCCTGGTCGAAAACACGATCGGGAATCGTTTCCCAGACGCGTATGCCGGTGATCCCGCTCACGACGTCGTTCAAGGTCTCCAGGTGCTGGACGTTGACGGTCGAGTAGACGCTGATCCCGGCGCCGAGCAGCTCCTCGACGTCCTGCCAGCGCTTGGGATGGCGCGAACCCTCGACGTTGCTGTGGGCCAGTTCGTCGACCAGGATCAGCGCGGGCTTGCGTGCCAGGGCCGCGTCCAGATCGAATTCGAGCAAGACGCGGTCGCGGTAGGCGAACTCCTTGAGCGGCAGCCTTTCGAGTCCGGCCGCCATTGCTTCCGTCTCCGCCCGTCCGTGGGTCTCGACGACCCCGACCACGACGTCGACGCCCTGGTCGCGCAAGACGCGGGCGGCCGAGAGCATGGCGTAGGTCTTGCCAACGCCGGCGGAGGCGCCGAAGAAGATCCTCAGGCGCCCGCGTTGCGCCTTCGCCGCATCATTTTGGATGCGTGCCAGCAGCGCGTCCGGGTCGGGCCGCTGGTCGTCGGCCCGGTGGCCTGCTTGGTCGATCGGCAGATCGCTCATGGAGTATGCGCGGCGAACGGTTGCGGCACACGCATCGTAGCCCGGATCCGGGTATCCCCCGGGATCGGCGCCAGCGCGCGCAGCCTGGCGTCGCGCTCCTCGGGTGTCAGCGCGGCGAGTTTCTTGACCTCGAGAAAGAAGCGGCGCAGGTCGCCGTGCTCGCGTGCCAGCAGCGCCTCGAATGCCGGCACATCGTCCTGGTATGCGGCCATCGCCGCCAGGCGCGCGTTGTTCCACGGCAGGCGGAAGAACTCGTCCAGTCCGTCGAATCCGCCCAGGCGCTGCTCGCGCAGCATCCGGTAGCGGGCCTGCAGCTGCTCCAGGATAACCACTTTTTGGTCGCGACGCTGTGCTGGGGGCGCGGCGCCCGCGTAGACCGCTTGCAGCTCCTGGCGGGTCCGCTGCAGCAGCTCCAGCAAGTCCGCCTGCCGCGCCCGCTGCTGCTCGAACTGCTCGCGCAGCGCCGGATCGTTGCGCGCGGCGACCCAACGCGCGACCCCCTCCCGCTCGACCGCCGTGGCGAAGCTCTCGTTGAACCGCGTGTCGTCGCGTACGTACACCACCTGGTGCGCCAGTTCGTGGAAAATCAAGCGCGCGAGCTCCGGTTCCGGCCAACGGATAAAGGTATTGAGCAGCGGATCGGGCAACCAGCCCAGGGTCGAATAGGCAGGGACCGGGGCCACGTAGACATCGAGTCCCGAGGCCGTCAGCGTCGCGGCCATTGCCTCGGCATCTTGTTGATGGAAATAGCCGCGATAGGCGGCGCAACCAAAGAGCGGGTAGCACCAGGTCTTGAGCTCCAGAGACAGCTCCGGCGTGGCAAACACGTTCCACACGGCGCTCGATCGATGCAGATCGGCGTACTCGGTGTAACTGCGATTGTCGGGCAGCGCCAACTCCTGGCTGGCAAACGTACGGATCCGGCGCGCCAGCTCCAGCCGCTGCTTGAGATCGGTCGGGGTCGCAGGGTCCGCCAGCCAGTCGGAAACGGGACGCGCGGCCGAGAGCAGGGCAAGCTCTCCCGTGATGGCCTGCGAATAGTAGGGAACGATGCTGCAACCACCCGCTGCAAGAGCCAGCACCAGCAAGGCGCCCGCGCCGGCGCACCGCAGGCCCCGGGTCGGCGCGATCATAGGTCGACGCAGGTACCGACCCTACCCCGGGTCGGTACCGCATGCGCCCTGCTGCCAAGGAAGCTCGAAAGCACCGCAGCAGGATATCGCGAGTTTCCCTAGAATGCCCCGTTTAGGGGCACCCCAGCGGCAGGCCCGATCGGTGCCAGCGCTTGTCGCCAGGGCGCGCAGCGGGAACCGGCAGCGGGCGCCAAGTCCGTACGGCTAGCAATTACGAAAGAAGAGGGCAGTGTCATGGGTCATTCCGATCAGGCCGGCACGCCGCCGGTTGCACCGCCGGCCCAGTCGCAGTTGCAGCAATTCTGGATGCCGTTTTCCCCGAACAAGGAATTTAAGCGCGAACCGCGGCTGTTCGAACGCGCCGAGGGGATGTATTTCTATACCCCGGATGGGCGCCAGCTCATCGATGCCTGCGCCGGCCTGTTTTGCGTCGCAGCGGGACACTGCCGGCGGGAGATTTCCGAGGCGGTCTATCGGCAGCTGCAGACGCTCGATTTCGCGGCGCCGTTTCTGCGCGGCCATGCGGGGGCCTTCGAACTGGCCAATCGCATTGTCGAATACACGCCTGCGGGTTTGAACCGGGTCTTCTTCGTCAATTCCGGTTCCGAATCGGTGGACACGGCGATGAAGATTGCCCTGATGGTCCACCGCGTGCGCGGCCAGGCCCAGCGGCAGATCTTTATCTCGCGCGAGCGCGCCTACCACGGGGTCAATATGGGCGGGGTTGCTCTGGGCGGGATGGTCAACAACCGGCGCGCGTTCGGTCTGGGGCTGGCTGGCGTGTACCACATGCGCCACACCGCGCTGCCGGAGAACCGGTTCGTCAAGGGGCAGCCGCAGAGCGGTGTGGAGCTCGCCGACGATCTGGCGCGCTTTTGTCAGCTCTATGGCGGGGAAAACATCGCCGCGGTCTTCGTCGAACCGACCGCCGGCTCCTGCGGCTGCCTGCCGCCGCCCAAGGGGTATCTTGATCGCCTGCGCCAGATCTGCGACCAGAACGGCATCTTGCTGGTGTTCGACGAGGTGATCTGCGGCTGGGGCCGCATGGGCGCGAATTTCGGTGCCCAGGCTTTCGGCGTCACCCCCGACATGATCACGATGGCCAAGGCACTGACCAATGGTGCCCAGCCCATGGGTGCGGTGGCGGTGCAGCAGCAGATCTACGATGCCATCACCGACGCTGGCCCGGAGCGGGGCATCGAGTTCTTCCATGGCTATACGTACTCGGCGCATCCTGCGGCCTGCGCCGCCGCCCTGGCGATGATGGACATCATCAAGAAGGAGCGCCTGATCGACCGGGCGCGCGAGATGAGCTCGTACTTTGGCGAGGCGGTCCATTCGTTGCGCGATCTGCCGGTGGTGCAGGACATCCGCTCGGTGGGCATGCTGGCGGCGGTCGAGGTCGCAACGGTCGGCAGCCCTGGCGCGCGAGGGCACGAGGCGCAAAAGCGGCTCTACGACCGGGGACTGCACCTCAAGAGCACCGGCGAATCGCTGCTCATCGCGCCGCCGCTAATCGCCGAGAAGAAGCACGTCGACGAGATCGTCGACAAGCTGCGCGAGGTGCTTGCCGTTTTGTGAGCGCCCGCGGAGCTTGCCCGCACCCACCCCTGGCCCCGGCGGCTCGGTAGTGGCCGGATCGCTCAACCTGTATACTGCGCCTTTACCGGCAACGTGCGCGTTTCGGCCGTTCAATCCACGGTCGGACATGCGGACGGGCGGACCATGACCAAGTACGTTTTTGTCACTGGCGGCGTGGTTTCATCCCTGGGCAAGGGGATTGCCGCCGCCTCTCTCGGCGCGATACTCGAATCGCGCGGCCTCACTGTCACGCTCGTCAAGCTCGATCCCTACATCAACGTGGATCCGGGAACGATGAGCCCGTTCCAGCACGGCGAGGTGTTCGTCACCGAGGACGGAGCCGAAACGGACCTCGATCTGGGGCACTACGAGCGGTTCATCTCCTCGCGCATGCGGCGCGTGAACAACTTTACGACCGGCCAGATCTATGACTCGGTGATCCGCAAGGAGCGGCGCGGGGAATACCTGGGCAAGACGGTGCAGGTGATCCCGCATATCACGAACGAGATCCAGGATTTCATCGAGCGCGGCTCCAAGGCCAGCGGCAGCGTGCCGGTGGACGTGGCGATCGTCGAGATCGGCGGTACGGTTGGCGACATCGAGTCGCTGCCGTTTCTCGAGGCCGTGCGCCAGATGAGCCTGCGCATGGGCCCGGCAAGTGCCTGTTTCATACACCTGACCCTGGTCCCCTTCATTCCGGCGGCCGGCGAACTCAAGACCAAGCCGACCCAGCACAGCGTGCAGAAGTTGCGCGAAATCGGTATCTCGCCCGACGTCCTGCTGTGCCGCGCCGACCGCCCCATCCCGGACGATGAGCGCTCGAAGATCTCCCTGTTCTCCAACGTCGTGCTCGACGCGGTGATTTCGGTGTGGGACGCCGACTCGATCTACAAGATCCCCGGGATGCTGCACCGGCAGGGACTGGACCAGATCGTCTGCTCCAAGCTCAACATCGTCGCCAAGCCGGCCGACCTGTCCTCGTGGACGCGTCTGGTGGAGGCGCTGGAGCATCCGCACGGCGAGGTGCGCATCGGCATGATCGGCAAGTACGTCGAACTTTCCGACTCCTACAAGTCGCTCAACGAGGCCCTGATCCACGCCGGCATCCAGACGCGGACCCGCGTGATGGTCGAGTACGTCGACTCAGAACTCATCGAGCAGCAGGGCCTGCCCAACCTCTCGCACCTGGACGCGATCCTGGTTCCCGGGGGCTTCGGGCGGCGCGGCGCCGAGGGCAAGATCCAGGCGATCGCCTACGCGCGGGAAAACGGCGTGCCCTACCTGGGCATTTGCTTCGGCATGCAGTTGGCGACGATCGAATTTGCGCGCAACGTATGCGGACTGACGGGCGCCAACAGCACCGAATTCGAGCGCGATGCCGTGCACCCGGTGGTCGGCTTGATTACCGAGTGGGTCGACCGCTCGGGCCGCACCGAACTGCGTTCCGAGGGATCGGACCTGGGCGGGACCATGCGGCTGGGATCGCAGCGCTGCCCGGTGGAGCCCGGATCGCTGGCCTTTCGCATATACGGCACCGAGGTCAACGAGCGCCACCGACACCGCTACGAGGTCAACAACGGCTACGTGGCGCAGCTCGAGGCCAAGGGCCTGCGCATCAGCGCGCGCACGCCGACCGAGAATCTTCCCGAGATCATGGAGCTGCCCTCGCACCCGTTCTTCATCGGGGTGCAGTTTCACCCGGAGTTCACTTCGACGCCGCGCAGCGGTCACCGGCTGTTCAGTGCCTTCATCGAGGCGGCCATAGCATTTCGTCAGAGGCGCGCGGATGCGCCGCTGCGCAAGGTCGCGGCATGAGCCCCTGGTCGCGGTACCAGGGTGCCGCGTGAGGAAAGCGGCAGCATGAAGCTGTGCGGGTTTGAGGTCGGACTCGATCGTCCGCTCTTCGTCATCGCCGGACCTTGCGTGGTCGAGACCGAGGACTTGACGCTGCGGATTGCGGCCCACCTGCGCGAGGTCACCGCCGCGCTCGGGATGAAGTTCATCTTCAAGGCCAGCTACGACAAGGCCAATCGCAGTTCCGGGGCGTCCTTTCGGGGCCTGGGCATGGAGAAGGGCCTGCGCGTGCTGGCCAGGGTGCGCAGCGAATTGGGGTTGCCGGTCCTGACGGACGTGCACACCGAGGAGGAAATCGACCCGGTAGCGTCGGTGGTGGACGTGATTCAGACGCCGGCGTTCCTGTGCCGGCAGACCGATTTCATCCAGGCCTGTGCGCGCAGTGGGCGGCCCGTCAACATCAAGAAGGGCCAGTTTCTTGCTCCGGGCGACATGAGCAACGTGGTCGAGAAGGCGCGCGATGCCGCGCGCGAGTCTGGCCTGGACGAGGACCGCTTCCTGGTGTGTGAGCGCGGGGCCTCGTTTGGCTACCACAACCTGGTGAGCGACATGCGTTCGCTGGCAATCATGCGCAACACGCGCTGCCCGGTGGTGTTCGATGCGACCCATTCCGTGCAGCTGCCCGGCGGGCAGGGCGGCAGCAGCGGCGGCCAGCGCGAATTCGTTCCCGTGCTGGCGCGCGCGGCGGTCGCGAGCGGGGTGGCCGGGGTCTTCCTGGAAACCCATCCGGACCCGAGCAAGGCCAAGTCGGATGGTCCCAACGCGGTGCCGCTGGAACATATGCGCGAGTTGCTGGGCTCACTGGTCGAGATCGACCGCGTGGTCAAGGCGCGCGAATTCATCGAAAACAATTTTCTCTAGCCGGAAGGGCAATGTATGAGCGCAATAGTTGACATCGTTGGTCGAGAAATTCTCGATTCTCGCGGCAATCCGACGGTCGAATGCGATGTTTTGCTGGAAAGCGGCGTGATGGGCCGGGCCGCAGTCCCTAGCGGCGCCTCGACCGGCTCGCGCGAAGCCGTGGAGCTGCGCGACGGCGACAAGTCGCGCTACCTGGGCAAGGGTGTCCAGAGCGCCGTGGAGCACGTGAACACCGAGATCTCCGAGGCCATCATGGGACTGGAGGCCGCCGAACAGGCGTTCCTCGATCGCACCTTGATCGATCTGGACGGAACCGAGAACAAGTCGCGCCTCGGGGCCAACGCGACGCTCGCCGTATCGCTGGCCGTGGCCAAGGCGGCGGCGGAGGAATCAGGCCTGCCGCTATACCGCTACCTCGGTGGCGTCGGCGCACTGCAGATGCCGGTGCCGATGATGAACGTCGTCAACGGCGGCGCGCACGCGGACAACAACCTCGACGTGCAGGAGTTCATGATCGTTCCACTGGGGGCGCCGAGCTTCTCCGAGGCGCTGCGCTACGGCGCCGAGGTGTTTCACGCCCTCAAGAAGCGGCTGCGCGACCGCGGACTGACCACGGCGGTGGGCGACGAGGGTGGTTTTGCTCCGAGCGTGCAGAACCACGAGGATGCGATCAAGCTCATTCTCGCCGCCATCGGCGACGCTGGCTACGAAGCGGGTTCGCAGATCGCCCTGGCCTTGGACTGCGCCAGCTCCGAATTCTATCGGGACGGCCGCTACCGGCTCGGCGCCGAAGGACTGAGTCTGAGCTCGCGCGAATTCACGGATGTGCTGGCGCAATGGTGCGAGCGCTATCCCATCATCTCGATCGAAGACGGTATGGCGGAGAACGATTGGGATGGATGGGAGGTACTGACACAGCGCCTGGGGGCCAAGGTGCAGCTGGTCGGAGACGACATCTTCGTCACCAACACCCGCATCCTGCGCGAAGGCATTCGCCGATCGATCGCCAATTCCGTGCTGATCAAGGTCAACCAGATCGGCACCCTGAGCGAGACCTTGGCTGCGATCGAGATGGCTAAAACGGCCGGATATACGGCGGTGATCAGCCACCGCTCGGGCGAAACCGAGGATTCGACCATCGCCGACATCGCGGTGGCCACCAACGCGATGCAGATCAAGACCGGTTCGCTCTCGCGCAGCGATCGGATCGCCAAGTACAACCAGCTGCTGCGCATCGAGGAAGACCTGGGCGAGGTGGCGCAGTACGCCGGCCGTGCCGCCTACTACAACCTGATGGCTTGAGCCGCCGGCTTTGAACTAGGACGCACGCGACGCATGAACCGGCTCACGCTGATCCTGGGCGCGCTGCTACTGGCGATCCAGTGGCCGCTGTGGCTGGGCCACGGCGGTTGGCTGCGGGTGTGGGATCTGCAGCACCAGCTCGAAGCAAGGCAAGCGAGCAACGCTGCACTGCACGCACGCAACCAGGCGTTGCTGGCGGAGCTGGCCAGCCTGCGTCAGGGCAGCGAAGCCATCGAGGAGCGGGCGCGCCGCGAACTGCACATGATGCGTCCCGAGGAGACCTTCTTCCAGTTCGTGCCCGGACGGGGCGGCGCGCAAGCCGGCGCCGACCAGGTTGCCTCAAGCCAGGCGCTGCAGTTCGGCCTGGAATAACGCCGCGCGGCGCACATAGGACTGGGCGTTGTCGGCCAAGCGCGCGATCTCCTCGGGCCGCAGCTCGCGAACGATCTTTGCCGGCGACCCCACCGCCATGCTGGCGTCGGGAATCTGCTTGCGCTCGGTCAGCAGGGAACACGCGCCGATCAGGCAGTTTCGCCCGATCACGCATTCGTTGAGTATGACCGCCTGGATCCCGATCAGGGACCCGTCCCCGACGGTGCAACCATGCAGCATCGTCTGGTGGCCGATCGACACGTGCGAGCCGATGGCGATCGGCAAGCCGGGGTCGGTGTGCAGTACGCAGCCATCTTGGATGTTGCTTTCCTCGCCGATGACGATGGGCTCGTTGTCGGCCCGCAGTACCGCGCCGGGCCAGACGCTGGCCCGCGGTCCGAGCACCACTGCGCCGATGAGGACCGCGCTTTCGTGGACGTAGGCGCTGGCATGGATGTCGGGTCGGCGCTCGCCCAGTCGGTAGATGGCCACGTTTGCCCCCTTCCAGTGTTTTCGCAGGCCGTGCGCGGCATTGCGGCGGGCCGATTGTAGGCGTTGCCCGCAAATTCCCGCCTCACGGCGCTTCCCTTGGATGTTCTGTAACGGCCCTGCAACACCGCGAAAGCGGCATCGCTACCATCCGTTTTCTCGCCAAACCCTCAGTGATATTGGGAAAATTTTCATCCGAATTACTGAATAGTCGATAAGCGTGATCGCGTGCGGCCTGGGTAGGCGCTACTGTGGGACAACGATTTTCGGCCGACCCGCCAGCGATCTCGCCGGCTCTGGAACGGCCAACTTCCCAGAAAGGCATGGTGGTGATCGCGTCGCTGCGCAATCGGGTCCGTGACCTGCTGAGTATTCGAAAGGATCGTACGCTGCCGCGTCGCGGCCCCAAACCCGCCATTGGTGCTTGCGTCGTCTGCGGCGATGTTCGAATGACGATACAGGCGGGTCTGAGCGACGAGCTCTGGCGCTGGCTGTTGGACCAGGGTTGGCGCGAGCTCATCTACCGTCCGGATCGACGGCGCTACCGCGAAGTGCCGTCGACCTGGGTGACGCGGCTGATCGATGCGCTGCCGCAATCGCGCGCCCCGGTGCTTGCTGCAGCCGTGGCCAAGGCGAGCCAGAGGCCCAACCTCGGCGGTTCCAAGTCTGTCCCCTCGTACGTCGCCCGCAGCTAGCTTTCTCGCCTAGCGCGGACCCCGGCTCTTGCCGGGCGGCGCGCGACTTGCGCCACAGCGTCCGGGCGCCTCGCGCAGGCGTCGGCGCGCCTGATCGCGCATTGCCGCTACCATGGAGGGTGGGATTGTTGCCGCCATGGCGCTGGCGTGCCAGAACAATAAATGACGAAATATCTCTCGGTTCACGCACTAAATCCGCAGGCGCGACTTCTTCACCAGGCAGCGCAGATTCTCGCCACCGGCGGCATCGCGGCCATTCCGACCGATTCGTGCTACGCGCTGGTGTGCCATCTGGACGACAAGCCGGCGGTGGACCACATCCGCCGCCTGCGCCGGATCGACGAGCGCCACCACTTGACCCTGCTGTGCCGCGACCTGTCGGAAATTGCCGCCTACGCGCGGGTCGACAACGCCTCGTACCGGCTGCTGCGGCAAGCGACGCCGGGCCCGTACACCTTCATTCTTGAGGCAACGCGCGAGGTGCCGCGGCGGCTCTCGCATCCTTCGCGCAAGACCATAGGGATACGCGTACCCGATCATCCGGTGGCGCTGCAGCTGCTCCATGAACTCGGTCAGCCCCTGATCGGCACCAGCCTGCAGTTGCCCGGCGATGCGCTGCCCCTCAACGATGTGGAGGAGATCCGTGCCCGGCTCGATGACGAGCTCGACGTGGTGCTCGACGCAGGCAGCTGCGGCGTCGAACCGACCACCATCATCGACCTGAGCTCGGGGGTCCCGAAGGTGATGCGGGTGGGGCGCGGTCCCCTGGAGCCGCTCGGCTTGGCCTAAAGCGGCCGTACCGGCGGCGCTGCTAGACTGGGGCCTTCCCATCTATGCGCGGGAGCTATGCGGTCAGCGCGCAGCGCCGGCCGGTACGACCATGTTTGCCGATCGCGTTTTGTCTGGCATGCGCCCAAC
>Ga0209415_10017276_pt1 | contig 11497 bp, 13 predicted proteins | sample PeaSoiSIISIP2007_FD_187696 | JGI IMG/M metagenome (GOLD analysis project Ga0209415, IMG submission 187696) | Peat soil microbial communities from Weissenstadt, Germany - SII-SIP-2007 (SPAdes) (version 2) | ecosystem: Environmental > Terrestrial > Soil > Wetlands > Peat | place: Germany... | reverse complement strand
GTCAGCGGGCGCCATCCGTCAGATTCTAACCCCTAGCCGATGGCAGAAAGCTGGAAGCTGCCTGATGGCAGCTTTCCCCCCATCTCGGAAGTTCGAAACGTCCGCTATCGGGACCGGCGGACCTGACTGATCAGCAAGGAGGAGATCGGTTGTTGCCGCGGCACGGACGCCGCTTCGCTGCTAGGAACGGAGCTCGGCCTGCCGGTTAACAAACAGGGTTAATCCGTCCTTAACGGAAAGCGGGGCAAGCCTGGGGCCGCCGCCGCTCGCGCCCCTCAAGGTCCCCAAGGTTCCCATGTCGCTCGCGGATTTCGCCCGCGCCTTTTTCGCCCTCGCCCTCACACTGGGCCTGGTGGGGATCGCCGCCGTCCTCGCGCGTCGGTTCGGGCCGGAGTGGCTGGTGCGGCTGCAGCGCGTCAAGGGCGAGCGCCGGCTGGCTATCGTCGAGAGCCTTCCCCTCGATCCCGCGCGGCGGCTGGTGCTGGTGCGGCTCGACTCGACCGAGCGCCTGTTGCTGCTCGGCGAAGGGCGCATGATCGCCGAGGTCGCCGCCACGGCGCCGCCGGAACCCGTCGCGGAGCCCGCCGCGTGATCCGCATGCTCGCCGCCTGTTTCCACAAGCCGACCTGGGCCGAAGTCCGCCGCGCGGCGCTGATCTCGCTGATCACCACGCTGTTCAGCCTGGTCGTGCCGGCCGTGGCGTTGGCGCAGGCGGTGAACATCGACCTCGGCAACGGCGCAGGCCTCACCGACCGGGTGATCCAGTTGGTCGGCCTGATCACGGTGCTTTCGCTGGCGCCTTCGATCGTGATCATGACCACCTCGTTCGTGCGCATCATCGTGGTGCTGTCGCTGCTGCGCCAGGCGCTCGGCCTGCAGCAGACCCCGCCCAACTCGGTGCTGATCAGCCTGGCGCTGTTCCTCTCCGCCATCGTCATGGGCCCGACCCTGCAGGCCTCGTACGACCAGGGGATCAAGCCGCTCCTGGACCACAAGATGGAGCTGCCGGCGGCCTTCGGCGCCGCCGCCAATCCCGTGAAGATATTCATGCTCTCGCAAGTCGACGGCGACGACCTGGCGCTGTTCATGCGGCTCTCGCACACGGCCAAGCCGGCCAAGGCGCTGGACACCCCGCTGGAGGTGGTGACGCCGGCATTCATGATCTCGGAGCTGAAGCGCGCGTTCGAGATCGGCTTTCTGCTGTTCGTGCCGTTCCTGGTGATCGACCTGGTGGTGGCCAGCGTGCTGATGAGCATGGGCATGATGATGCTGCCGCCGGTGGTGGTCAGCCTGCCGTTCAAGCTGATCTTCTTCGTGCTGGTCGACGGCTGGCGCCTGGTCAGCGGCTCCCTGGTCGAGAGCTTCCACCGCGTGAACGGGTCCGGGTAGCGCCCTGCTGGCCGCTCAGCCCCAGCTTTCGACCGCGCCAACGCGGCGGGCGGCGACAGGCCCGGTGCGGGCGGCGGGCTGTGAGGGGACATCGGCGGCCGCGCCATAGAGGAAGCCCTGGGCGAAATCGACCCCAGCGCGGCGCACGGCGTCCTCGATCTGGGGGGTCTCCACCATCTCGGCCAGGGTCTTCACCCCCAGGTCGCCGCACATCTGCACCAGGTGGCGGATGAAGGTGGCTTCGCGCTTGCCGTGCTGCAGCTCGCGAATGTAGCGGCCGTCGATCTTGACCACGTCGAGCCGCAGCTGCTGCAGATAGGCCAGCGAGGCGGCGCCCGCGCCGAAGTCGTCTAGGCAGACCAGGCAGCCGTGCTCGCGCAGCACCTGGATGTGCTTGTCGGCCAGCGCCAAGTCGTCGATGTGGGCGCTCTCGGTCAGTTCGAACATCATCCGTCCGGTCCACGACTTCTTGGCCTTGGCCAGGGTGGTGACCTTCTTGATGAACTCGGGGCTGGTGATGGTGCGTCCGGAGATGTTGACCGCCAGCCGCAGCTTGTTGTGGCCGTCCAGCTCTTCCGAGGCGCGCTCGAACACCGCGTAGTCAAGCGCCTCGATCAGGTCGAGCTCCTCGGCCATGCGGATCATCGGGAAGGGGCTCTCTTCCTCGCCGAAGCGCACCAGCACCTCGTGGTGATGCAGCCCGCCGCTCGCGAGGTTGACCACCGGCTGGTAGACCAGCTTGAAGCGTCGCTCGGTCACCATGGCCCCAAGCGCGCTGGCCTTCTTCAGCGTGTTCCGGACCGAGGCGGTGACCGCATCCTGCAGGTTGCCGGGCACGACGCCGCTGACGCCGGCCTCGATGAAGTCATCGAGCGCATGACGCACGGCCCGCACGATCTGCGAGGCCGAAGCGTCGCCGTTGAGGGCTATCGAGCTGGCGGCCAGATTGACCCCTTGGACGTCGGCGGTCAGCGAAATCAGCTTGCCGAGGCGCTCGGTCAGGGCCTCCGCGGATTCCCCGGCCGCGCGGACCAAGGCGTAGCGGTCGTCGTCGAGCTTTGCCGCCGCGGCGCCGCCGTGTGACTGGGCGCGAAGCGCGCCGGCGATGCGCGAGTTGAGCTTGGTCTGGGTCTGCGGCGGCAGCGCCTTGGCCGCCTTGGTCAGGCCGTCCATCTCGACGAACGAAAGCTCGAGCTCCTCGCCGGTGGTCCGCGAGGTCTCGAACAGCGTGCGGGTCATGCCCTCGAAGTCGCCCCGCTCGTGCAGGCCACCTTCGCCCGTGCCGAGCTTCGGCGCGGCGGCGCGGACGAGGGCGCAGGAGATGGCGCCGTCGTTCTGCGGCAGTTTGCAGATCGAGATGGCGAAGGCGCGCGCCGTCTTGGCGGCGCCCACGGCGAGCCGGGCCACCGCCGGCCCCTGCCGCTGGCCGCCCTCGGCGCCGTTGATCAAGGCCCAGACCAGATCCTGGTCGTCGGGCTCGATGTAATCCATGAACGAGCGGCCGATCAGCTGCCGCTCGCCGTCGCCAGCCAGCACGGCCGCCGCGCCGACGGCGAAGGTGATCTTGCCGTCCGGCCCCACTTCGATCAGCAGGTCCGCTATGGCGAAGGCGAAGCCGAGCAGGCGATGGGGCGCGATCTGCAAATGACTGTCTCGGGAAATGACGTGGCTTTGGATATGACACGAGCCGCCTTAATCGACCGTGTAGTCCAGGTTGCGGCATGATTCCGATGCGCGAGCGGCTGACGGCGAGGGTGCTGCTGCTGGATCCGGAGGGCCGGATCCTGCTGATGAACGGACGCCTGCCCGGGCGCCCCGACGGCCCGGCGTTCTGGTATTCGATCGGCGGCGGCGTCGAGGATGGCGAGACGCTGCTCCAGGCCGCCGCGCGGGAGATCGTGGAGGAAACCGGCCTCACCGACGCCGTGCTCGGCCCGACCGTCTGGCGCGACGAGGTGATCCTGCACGACATCGAGCAGGAGCGGCGACTGTTCAAGCAGTACTATGTGGTGGCTCGCACCGGCGGCGGCGAGCCGTCCCGTGACGGCTGGCTGCCGCACGAAAGGCTGCTCACCGACGACATGCGCTGGTGGACCCTCGGTGAACTTCAGCTCACGGACGAGACCGTCTACCCGGAAGGAATGGCCATGCTGCTGGCGGACGTTCTGGCTGGCCGCATCGCCGCCGAACCGCTGCTGATCCGGACCCAGGATGGGCCGGTCCGCCCGCCGCCGCGACCTTGAGCGCAGCATCCAATCCAGCGTCGGCCGCGGGTCGCGCGTCGCGGCGGAGCTACTGGCCCTTGACCGAGTCCTGCAGCCCTCTCTTCAGGGACGAATGCGAGCCGGGCGTCACCTTCTGCGAAACGGTCTCGCCCTTGATCGAGCTCTGAAGTCTGACCTTGTCGGACGACTGGGTTCCGGGCGTCACTTTCTGGGCGGCCGCTTCGCCCTTGATCTGATCGGCCACTGCCGCCGAGCTCATTCCGAGTGAAACACTGAGCATCGAAACGGCGGCCATCAACTGCCTGCGCCGCACCTCGCGGGTCCCTTTGGTCATCAGTCGCCTCCCTTCGAGTCTTCCAGTTTTCTGGACAGTATCTCCAGATGAAGCTCCTTCCGCGCCTCGATGTCCATAGGCGCCGGCGCCCCCGTCATCTCCGCGTGGACGGCCAAAACGCTATCGATGTCAAGAAGATCGAGGTCTTCGACTTCGCCTTCGCTCTGATCTGCCGACGCCGCTTCGTCCAGCACCTGCGCAGCGCGACGCAGCCAGCTCGCGTACTCATCGGCGGCGCGCATGAACGGATGCGCGCCCTGGGCGGCGATATAGTCGGCGATGGTCCCTGACTTGGAATAGACCCCGGCGGTCTGGGGGTGGGGCGGCACGTGGCTCCAGCGCTCGGTCCCATCGGGTTCCACATGGCGACCGAGCGGGTACACCCGGCAGACGAGCGGCCGATCGGCATGCACCCCGCAGCCCTCAGGCCCCAGGAAGACGCAGGCGCCGTCGTCTTTGTGCTCCAGGTGAAGTCCGGCGCCGTCCTTGGTCCATCTCGCCGCGAACGCGCCGGTGCTGACGCCCTCGCAGCGCGCCAGCCGGGCGATCTCATACGGATTGACCTGGATAAGCTTGTCGCGACAGCAGTGCGAGCATCGGTTGCACACATATCCGAACGCTTCGGTTCGCGCTTCGGCTTGCTGTCGCCGCGCTTCGTCCGACCAGAGGGCGGACGGGGCCCCGGCGTGGCTGGGGCCCGCCTCGCTCATCGGGACTAGTGGTGGCCGTGGTGACGGTGGTGGTCGCCGCCGCCATGGTGGTGGTGGTCGCCGTGGCCCCATCCGTGCACGACGCGGCAATGATCCTGACCCGGCTGGGTGCAGGGGGGATAGTCGTCGGCAAGGGCCGGCGCGACGGCGGTGGCGAGGAAGGCCGCACTGACGGCGGCGATCAGGAGACGTTGCATTCGCTCTTCCTAGGATCTGAGGTGACAAGGACGTTCGGTCAGGGCCCTCCGGCCGTGTGGGTCGAGGTTACTGCGCAGGGCGGGGACTGCAACAAAACGTTAGGCCCTGGCGGCGGATAAAACATTGCCAGGGATTCGGGTTGGTTAAGGCGCTGCCCTGGAGCGCGGTCCCTGGGGCGCGATAGCCGACATGGCGGCAGCTTCGACGATCGTTCGGCCCGGGGCGTGGGCGGCTAGGCGGCCTGCCGCGGCGCAGGAGGCGCGGCTGCGGCTGCTGATCGCCAGCGGCGGCGACGACCGCATCTGGCTCGACCCCACGACCCGCCGTAACCGCTACGGCGTCCCGGCTGAGCCGGCGCCTGACGAACTGTGGTTTTCCTCCTCCACCGCCTGCGCCGTCTCGCCGCGCGGCTGGGCGGCGGCGGGCGAGGCGCTGGAGCGCCTGACCGAGCCGGGCTGTCACACCATCGCCGCCTTCTTCGAAGCGCTGCGGCTGCGGCTGCTGGCGCTCTATGGCGCGCCGGGGGCGGAAGCGGTTCTGGCGGCGTCGGGCACCGAGGCCGAGCTGGTCACTCTCAGCCTCGCCCTGAGCTTGGCGCAGGGCCCCGTCGTCAACATCGTCGTCGCTCCGGCCGAAACCGGCTCCGGCGTGCCGGCCGCCGCCTCGGGTCAGCATTTCCTCGGCCGCGCTTCGCTGGGCGGACCGGTCGCCAAGGCGAGCCGGTTGACCGGCTGGGAGGACGCGCAGGTCACGCTGGAAACCATCGAGATCCGCGGGCCGGGCGGCGCGCTGCGCGCCCAGGCCGACGTCGACCAGGAAGCCGCGCTGAAAGTCGAGCGCGCCGTAGCCGGCGGCGCCTTCGCGCTGCTGCACGTGCTCGACGCATCCAAGACCGGCCGCCCCGGCGTGAGCCGCGCGGCCGCCTCCAAGATTCTGGCCCGCTATCCCGAGCGCGTGCTGGTCGTGGTCGACGCCTGCCAGCTGCGCTGCGCCGCCGCCGATGTCCGGGCAGATCTGGAGCGAGGGCTGGCGGTGATGGTCACCGGCTCCAAGTTCGCCGGCGGGCCGGCCTTCTGCGGCGCCCTGTTGCTGCCGGCGGTCCTCGCCGAGCGCCTCGCTCAGGCCGCCCAAGTCAACGCTGGGCCGCCGAACGCCGCGCTGGCGCCCTATTCCGCCGCGCTCGACTGGCCGGCGCGCCTGCGCCGTCGGTTCGCGGCCGGCCTCGCCCATCCCGCCAATCTCGGCCTTGGCCTGCGCTGGAGCGCGGCGCTGGCCGAGATCGAGGCCTATGAAGCCGTGCCGGCCGAGTGGCGCGCCGCCATGCTTGCCGACTTCGACCGCGCCGTCCGCGCCCGTGTCGCCGCCGATCCCGGCCTGACCCTCGCCGACGACGGCGCGGGGTCCGCGCCCGGCCTGGTCCCGATCTTTCACACCGGCGGCGCCGATCCGCGCGCGGTCTATGCGGCGCTGACCAGCGGGGAGGGGGCTCGCCGGCCCTGCCACCTCGGCCAGCCGGTCGCCGTCGGCGCCGCGCTGGCGCTGCGGGTCTGCGCCAGCATGCCGATGATCGCCGGCGCGGCCGAACATGGCTTCGCGGCGATCGAATCCGACCTGGACGAGGCGTTCGAGTCTTGGGCCAGGTTGCGCGGCTGATCCGGCCCGCCGTGGCCCCCGCCCCCGAGCCATCGCTGGATCCGGCCGACTGGGACCGGTTCCGCGCCGACGCCCACGCAGCGCTGGACAGCGCGCTGAGCCGGCTCGAGCATGTCGCCGACGGTCCGGTCTGGCGCCCGACGCCGGAACGCGTCCGCGACCGGTTTGCCGAGCCGCTGCCCCGGGGACCGCGCGATCTGCAGGACGTGCTGTGCGACGTCGACGCCCTGATCGCTCCGTTCGTGGTCGGCAACACCCACCCGCGCTTCTTTGGCTGGGCCCACGGCGCCGGGACGCCGGTGGGCGTCGTCGCCGAGCTGGTTGCGGCGGCGCTGAACGCCAACTGCGGCGGGCGCGACCACATCGGCCCCGTCGTCGAGCGCCAGATCGCGCTCTGGGCGGCGGAGGCGTTCGGCTTTCCTTCGGACAGCTCCGGCGTCTTTGTCACCGGCGCCTCGCAGGCCAACTTCCTCGGTCTGTTGATCGCCCGCGACGTCGCGCTAGGCCATGGCGTCAGGGCCCGCGGGCTGACAGCCGAGGCGGCGCAACTCTGCGCCTACGCCTCGGCCGAGGCTCACGGCTGCGTGCGCCAGGCCATGGAGCTGGCGGGGGTCGGCTCGGCCAACCTGCGCGTGGTCGAGACCGACGCCGCCGGCGCGATGCGGCCGGACGTGCTGCAAGGCGCCATCGGCTGCGATCGCGCCGAGGGGCGCACGCCGTTCCTGATCGTCGGCACCGCCGGGGCGGTCAACTTCGGCGCCTTCGACGATCTGGACGTCCTGGCCGACATCGCCGCCGCCGAGCGGCTGTGGCTGCACGTCGACGGCGCGTTCGGGGCCCTGACCGCTCTGTCGCCGGCGCTGCGGCCGCTGATCAAGGGTCTCGGGCGCGCCGACTCGGTGGCGTTCGACTTCCACAAATGGGCTCACGCGCCCTACGACGCCGGCTTCCTGCTGGTCCGCCACCCCGAAGCGCACAAGGCGACCTTCGCCGCGCCCGCCGCCTATCTGTCCCGCGCACCACGGGGCCTCGCCGCCGGCGATGACTGGCCGTGCGACTTCGGCCCCGACCTCTCGCGCGGCTTTCGCGCCCTGAAGGTGTGGATGACGTTCCAGACCCTCGGCGCCGACGCCATCGCCGCGGCGATCGAGGCCAATTGCGCTGCGGCCAAACGCCTCGCCGAACGCGTCGCCGCCTCGCGGGTGTTCGAGCTGGCCGCGCCGGTCCCGCTCAACATCGTCTGCTTCTCGCTGGCCGGCGAGACCGACGGCGCCCGCAACCGCGAACTGGTTATGCGGCTTCAGGAAAGAGGCCTGGCCGCGCCGTCCACCACCCGCATCGACGGCCGCGAAGTGATCCGCGCGGCGGTGTTCAACCACCGCACCAGCTTCGCCGATATCGACGCGTTCTTCGACGACGCGGCCGGGATCGCGGTCGAGCTGTGAGAACGTGGTAAGCGATTGATTAATAACCGGGGGCCACAAAACCGACTTCAGCCTGCGGACAGATAGAGGCCATGGCCGGCGCCCTACGAAAATCGGCGCACTTCAATCCCTGGCCCTCGTTCCATCGCAGCGAGGGCGACGAGGGCATGATGGCGGCCATCGCCCGCATGGCCGAGGCCGCCGGCGTGCCGCCGACGCGGCTGATGACCGACTTCGCCACCCTGGCGGTCGGCCCGGGCCGGATCGATTTCTCCGACTACGAGCGGATGCGGCTCTACGACGAGGCGTTCTGGGGCGCGGCCGCGGACCGGCGCGGCATCGTCGGCGTCCGGCGCGGCCGTGACCTCGCGCTGGCGGTGAATTTCCGCCACGACTGCCTGGCTCTGGCCAACGACCGCCTGGCGTCCAACGCCTATCTGTCCGCCCACGGCCTGCCGACCGTCCCGATCCTGGCGATCTACCGCCCCGGGCTCGCCTCGCCCGGCCGCAGCCTGATCCGGACCCGGGACGAATTGCGCGCTTTCCTGGAGGGCCACGCCGACCGGCCGCTGATCGCCCAACCGGTCGAAGGCGACGGGGCCCGGCTGCTGTTCGCCGCCGGCCGCGACGGACGCGCCGATATCGAACGCCTGCTGGACGCGGTGCGCGACGCCGGCGAGACCAGCTGGCTCCTGCAGCCGCAGCTGGTCTCGCACCCCGACGCCGCCAGCGACGGCGAACAGCTCGCCCCCGTCCGGCTGCTGGCCGTCAACGCCGAGCACGGCCCGCTGGTGCTGCGCGCCCTCTGGCGGCTCGGCGGCCGCGACGACATCGTCGCCTGCCTGGACCTGGAGAGCGGCGCCGTGCAGGCCATCTTCCCGGCCGGATCGCCACATCGCCTGCAAACCGCGCCGTCGGGGTTCGCCGTGCCGGACTGGTCGCGGCTGAAGGCCGCGGCCGTCGAAGCCATGCGGCTGATGGGCCAGTTCGGCCTGATCGGCTGGGATGTCGCCGCCACCGGCGACGGCCCGGTCATCGTCGGCCTGGACCCGACCCCGGACGTGGCGTTGCACCAGCTCGCCGATCGCCACGGCCTGCTCGACGCCTGGTTCCACGATTTCGTCTCCGACCGGCGCCGTCTGGCCGCGGAGCACCGCCGCTTCGGCCAATAGTCTGACTTCATAGGGCGCTACGGGATGCACGCAGTCCCTCGGTAGCGAGCGCTATCTCCCTTCCCCCTTGCGGGGAAGGGTCGGGGATGGGGGTGTCAGCTCGGTATCGGCCGCTTTGGCGCCTCGCAGCCTTCTCGCCCAGCGTCCAGCTGGCGCCCCCACCCCTGACCCCTCCCCGCAAGGGGGAGGGGAACTGTGCGGACGGGGAGGGAGGTTGAGACTCGCCGCTCCAGCGCCTAAAGCCCGTCGGCTTCGCAGCGGAGCCGGCTCCCATCCCCAGCCTCGTCCTCCTGGCCGCCATCGGCGTCGCCACCGGCCTTGCAACCCTGCTCGGCGGCGCGCTGGCGCTGCGACTGCGCGGCCAGGTTCCGCTGATCCTCGGCTTCTCGGCCGGGGCGGTGATCGGCGTCGCCCTGTTCGACCTGACGCCAGAGGCGCTCCAGCTCGGGGGCCAGATCGCCTCGCCGGCGACGGTGTTCGGCGTCATCGGCGCCGGCTTCTGCGGCTACATGATCCTGGAGCGCGCTCTGCGCGCCGCGGCCGAGGGCACCAGCGGTCACCTTCGCCCGGCCAGTCTCACCGTGCACAGCCTGGTCGACGGCCTCGGCATCGGCTTCGCCTTCCAGGTCGCCCCGGCCATCGGCGTGGTGGTGGCGGTCGCCGTGCTCGCCCACGACATCGCCGACGGCGTCAACACGGTCACGCTCAGCCTGTCCGGCGGCGGCGGGACCCGGCGCGCCAAAGCCTGGCTCGCGGCCGACGTCGCCGCGCCGCTGGTCGGCATCGGTCTCACCCGGCTGTTCACCGTCGGGGCCGGCCCGCTCGGCCTGGCCGTCGCGCTGTTCGCCGGGGTGTTCCTCTACATTGGCGCCAGCGAGCTGGCGCCGGCCAGCCACCGCGCCCTGCCCCGGGTGTGGACCAGCCTGGCGACCCTCGCTGGCATGGCGGCGATCTGGCTGGTCGTGCGGCTGGCGGCCGGGTAGAGCCTCATCGATGGCGAAGTAAGCTATGGCCGCACCCAGGTTCAGCGCGCGCAGTGTTGGAGACGCCCGGATGTTGAGACTGCCGCCGCCGATCTGGACGATGATCTTCCTCGCCCTGACCGCGGGCGTCAGCTGGATGCTGGGCTGGCCGCAGATCGGCTGGCCGCCGCAGCACATCGCCGTCGGGACGGCGATCTTCTTCGCCGGGTGGGTGACGCCGGTCTGGGCGTTCCGGGTGTTCCGCTCGGAGGGAACCGAGGTCGATCCGATGTCCGAGACCAACCGGGTGCTGGTGGTGCGCGGACCCTACCGGCTAACCCGCAACCCGATGTACCTCGGATTGACCATCGCCGCGCTTGGCATGGCCATCGTGGTCGGGTCATGGCCGATGCTGGCGGCGCCCGTCGCCGTATTCCTCACCGCCAACTTTGTCCACATCCCGTTCGAGGAAGCCAAGATGCGCCGCCAGTTCGGGGAGGCCTACGACGCCTACTGCGCTCGGGTGCGGCGCTGGATCTGACCGGCCGAGAACGCCGCCTCGATCTCGCTGATCGCCTGCTCGGTCGAGCGGAACCAGACGCCCCGCCAGCCCAGGGACCTTGCCGTCTGGACGTTGGTCTCGACGTCGTCGACAAACACCAGCTCCCCGCTCGCCGCTCCGAGCCGCGCCTCGGCGTGGCGATAGAGCGCCGGGTCGGGTTTGCGCCGGCCGGCGTCCGCCGACGAGATCGCCAGGTCGAACAGCCGCGCCAGCTCCGGCCGCCCCAGCAGCTCGGTCTCGCACGAAGTGCTGTTGGTCAGCGCGGCGACCCTGGTCCCGGCCGCCCGCAGCCGCGCCACGAACGCCGCTAGGGCGTCATCCGGCTGCGAGGCCCAGCCCTCGAAGATCATCTCCCGCGCCACCTCGGGGCTGACGCAGAGGCGCGCGGCGGCGCGGCGGATATTCTCCGCCTGGCTGATCCGCCCCAGCTCCGCCAGCAGCCAGTCGTCCCCGGCCCAGAACCGCTCGGTCAGCGTCGCGACATCGCAGCCGCACCGCTCGGCCCACCGGACATGGAACGCCTCGTCCGGCCACGAGCGATAGACGACCCCGCCGATGTCGAGCACCAGGATGGGCATGTGGCCAGATTAGCACGGCCGGATGGGACCGGCCTATCCCCCAATGGGATATGGCGGCGGGCCGGTTGAGCCACGATCTGAGCACCGCCCCTGCGGCGTCGACATTCCCTGCGAGGCTGGCAATCCTCCCCGGGCGCTTGGTCCAACGCCTGGAAGCGGACGTTCCAGATGTCCGAGATGAGTGGGTGGATTGGCTCCCGCGGATCGCTTCGATTAACCTGGATACCGCAAACCTCGCGTGGAACGGCTTGGCGGCGGCTCGGTTCCTTAACCGGCCGCTCGGTCGGGTC
>Ga0209415_10017275_pt1 | contig 11498 bp, 11 predicted proteins | sample PeaSoiSIISIP2007_FD_187696 | JGI IMG/M metagenome (GOLD analysis project Ga0209415, IMG submission 187696) | Peat soil microbial communities from Weissenstadt, Germany - SII-SIP-2007 (SPAdes) (version 2) | ecosystem: Environmental > Terrestrial > Soil > Wetlands > Peat | place: Germany... | reverse complement strand
TCTGTACGTTGCCGCGTATCGACACATTCACGATCTCTTCGTTGCTGCGGGCGCTACCAACGTGGTCTGGGCGTGGTGTCCCAACGTCACGGATATTGACGGAGGAAACAAACACACGATGGATTACTACCCGGGCGATGCCTACGTCGATTGGACCGGGGTCGATGGCTACAACTGGGGTACCACAAACGGTGGCTGGCAGACCTTCCAGCAGGTTTTCAAGGACATCTACCCCCTCCTTGCAGCCAGGAAAAAGCCGATCATGATTGGCGAAATGTCCTCCGCTCAGGCGGGTGGAGACAAGGGCAAGTGGATCGACGGAATCATCCCCACCCTTCGCGCCAGCTTCCCGCTCATCAAATGTCTGGTCTGGTTCGACATCAACAAGGAAGCCGATTGGCGCATGAGCTCGTCTCCCGAATCGGAAGCGGCGTTCATCCGCATGGCGAAGGATCCTTATTTTAATCCGTAGGAATTCTGTGGTACGAGATGGAGAACCTGCTGGTTAGCGCAACTTTATCGCATTAGTCTAACTTACTGACCAAAGTACAACTCGAAGATACAATGTTAGATTATGTCGATCGAGTATGCAACGGTTAAAGCCAAAGGTCAGGTAGTTATTCCGGTCGATCTCCGGCGCAAGTTCCAGATCGAGGAAGGAACCCGCGTCGCCTTCCTGGAAGAAGAAGGCCGGCTCTTCATTCAGCCTGTGACCGACGAATTCATCGATGCCATGAAAGGCGTTCTCTCGGGAGCGGGGATCCCACGCCGCGTGGAGCGCGAGACCGACCGCGAACTGAAATGAAGACCCACGTTCTGGACGCCAATGCGCTGTACCGCTTCCTGACGGCGGGGCCTGGCGCCGACATCGTGAGCCGGCTTTTCAAGCAAGCCCGGGACGCCGAGCAACCGGTCCGCATGTCGGTGGTCAACTGGGGCGAGGTCTACTACACCATCGCCCGGGCTCGGGGCTTCCCGGAAACAGCCAGAATAATGGAGCGGGTGAAGCTGCTCCCGCTGGTGTTGCTGGACGCGGACGAAGCGGTCACAGCCCGGGCCGCGAAGCTTAAAGCCGGTTACGGCTTGCCTTATGCGGACTGCTTCGCCGCGGCGACCGCCGAGACGAATGGTGTGCTCGTAACTTCCGACGCGAAAGATTTCCGAAAGGTTCCCGGCCTTCATCTGCTGCCCCTGCGCGAACCCCGGCCTTAGCGGGCCTGCAAGAAGTGATCGAGCAGCAAAAAAACGCCAGCGCCCACGAACACCAGCAGTGCCATTTTCATCGAGGGTTCCTTGTTGACTTCGGGAACCAAGTCAGACGCGGCCACGTAGATCGTGACGCCCGCCGCCAGCGGCAAGCCTGCGCCGACATGATGGCGGAATAATGCCATGGTGAGCACTCCGGCAAGCGTCGAGCCGCCCAGAACTACGGACGCGCCCCAGGCCGTGCCCCGACTGCGTCCGCTGGCCAGCATTACGGAACTTACGGTGAAGCCTTCCGGAATCTTGTGCAGAAATATTGCAAGGAAAATCAGCCAGCCCAGCCAGTTCGAAATCAGAAATCCGGAGGCGATCGCGATGCCATCAAAAAAAGTGTGAATGATCAGGCCGAGAAGCACGGAGTATCCCTTGTGCGAGTGGATGAACTCGTCTTTGTGGGTTTCTTCGCCGAAGTGAAAGTGCGGCGTGACTGTGTGTTCGAAGAAATGGATGATCAGATATCCGAGCAGCACCAGAAATGCCGCCGAGCGGCCGTGCAGCTCGAGACTTTCCGGAACCATCTCGACCAGCGCCGTGGCCAGCATGAATCCCGCGCCCAGCGCTACAAAATATCGGAGATAGCGCCGCTCCCAATGCCGCTGCACAATGATGGCCCCGCCGAAAACATTGGCAGCAGCGGCGGTCAGGCCCAGTAGGATGCTGATCAGGATCGGGTTCATGGGCGGGTCGCGAGGATGATAGCAGAGCGCGAAAGAGAATCCACCACGGAGGCACGGAGCCACGGAGAAGATCAAGAAACTGATTTTCTCCGTGACTCCGTGTCTCCGTGGTGGGTTTTGGTCTTATCCCGAGTGCCGGATGTGCATCACATCCCCGTCCTGCACGATGTAGTCTTTGCCTTCGAGTCGCAGAGTGCCTTTGGCGCGGGCGTTGGCTTCGGAGCCAGCTTCGAGTAGTTGGTCCCAGCGGATGGTTTCAGCGCGGATGAAATGTTTCTCCAGATCGGAATGGATTGCGCCGGCCCCTTCCTGCGCGCGGGTGTGCGCGGGGATGGTCCAGGCGCGGCATTCGTCTTCTCCGGCGGTGAAAAAAGAAATCAGGCCGAGCAACTTGTACGTGGTGCGGATCAGGCGCGTCAGCCCGCTCTCCCCGAGGCCGTAGCTGGATAGGAATTCAGCGGCGTCGGCATCGCTCATTTCAGAAAGCTCGGCTTCCACTTTCCCGCAAATCGCAGTCGCGCCTGCATTCGGGCGTGAGGCAATTTCCGTCAGATTGTATTTGCCGACCGCTTCCTCGAGTTCTTTGCCCAGTTCCGTCGATTCGCCGATGTTGAGCACGTAGAGAATCGGCTTCTCACTGAGGAACATGAAACCGCGAATGCGTTTCTTGTCCTCGGGAGTCATCTCCATTTCGCGCAGAGGCTTTTCGTTGCCCAGATGAACGTTGGCGCGCTTGATCAGCTCGAACTCTTTTTCGAGATCGGGCGTCTTCATCTTCTTGAGATCTTTTTCGAGGCGCTCCAGCCGCTTTTCGATCTGGCCCAGGTCGCTGACCATCAAGTCGAACTCTACATTCTTGATGTCGCGCAGGGGATCGATTGCGCCGACGTGCGGAATTGCAGGGTCGTCGAACACGCGCACCACATGGGCCAGCGCATCGACCTGCCGCAAGTGCGCGGAATAGGCCGTATCTTTGAGGGCATCCTGGCCGATGGCGCCGACGTCTACGTATTCCACCGAAGCGTGGGTCAGCTTCTTGGGGTTGTAGAGCGCAGCCAGGCGGTCGAGCCGGTCGTCGGGAACCTTTGCCACGCCGATGTGGGCCTCGCGTGGGTTGGCGCGAGCCTGGTCCGAAAGATGGGCCTTGGTAAGAATCTGAAACAGCGATGTTTTGCCTACCTGAGGCAGGCCGATAATGCCGGTTTTCATAGGGAAGCTCTTGGCTGTTAGCTCTTGGCTCTTAGCTGAATCGCGTGGTTAGGGTGCAGACTGTTGTTCTCGACTCCAGATCAAGCCAGCGGCCATTGGCAAACACTTCAGCATAAATGATGCAGTGAAGATTGCCCAACTCGATGTAGTCCCACCAACCACATGGGGACTGCCGCCCCGGCTGTCCGTCGGGGCGAAGCCGGACCTGCTCCGAGCTAAAAGCTAAGAGCTCCTGCCGTCAAATACGCCACCACCAGCCCCAGCAGCAGCACTGCGCCTTCCACGCGTGTGGACCAAACATGCAGCGCGTCGAACTGGATACGGACGGGATTGCTGAGCGGCACGGCGGCGAAGTCGCCGACCTGGGCGCGCAGCGTGTCCATGCGGGGCATGATCCAGAACTGCGAGAGCAAGGTAAGCGCGAGCATCAGGCAGATCAGCACATGGCGGCTGGCGAAGATGTGAGCAGTCCCGTTGGTGAGGCGGCTGTAGAGGAGTGAACTGATCAGATAAACGATGCCTGCAACGATGGCGATCCAGTGCAGCTTGCCCAGAGCGCGTCCCACCACGTTGCCCGCGAGATGCGTGCTGGGCAGAACCTGAAACGCCGTCGGCGCAAGGACGAAAGCGAAAAAGATCAGCCCGCCGATCCAGCAGACGAGCGACAGCAGCATTAGAAAACGAAGGAATGACATGACGGGAGAATTATAGTCTTGGCAGCGATCAGGGCTGGACGCCCGACGGCTTAGCGGGCTTCCCGCTTGCCTTGCGCCGCAGCTTCCGGCCGATTCCAAATGGAAGGCGAACAATTACTCTGATCCAGATCCAACCCCAGAAGAAAAACCATTCCCAAACTAAGGGGGCAACGCTATGCCAAGATGGGGAAAATTCCCGGCGCTTGTGGGTGAAGTACTTCAGACTATCGCCGTCCCAGGAAACAGACATCTTTGGCGAATAGCGAAGCGTGCTCAAGCGTGGGAATTTGTCACCGGCGAAGCGCGACAGAGGTTCGACGAGGTAGCATTTATCGCCCTGAAAATACTCTATCCAGGCGTGTCCCTCACCGTAACGCCCGTGCGAACCGCCAACGAACCGGGCATCGTATCCCATTGAAAGCAGCTGCCGCCAGGTCCAAAGCGAAAAGTCAACACAAGCGCCTTTCTTGAGGGTTTCAAATTCCTCGGGAGGCTGCCAATGATATTTCTTGCCGAACAACTCCTGCGCGGAAACGTATTGGCACTCAGCGAGAAATCGGCGGACATCGCGCATCGACTCGCATTTCACCGAAAGTGGCTGGCTGATGTACAGACCGAAGGGAAGGCCAGCGTTAGGCGCCTGACGCTGAAAGAACGATTGCGAGACCTGTCTCCCCGCCGCGTCGTAGGCTTCTGGAACGATTTCCGCAATCATTAGGGCAGTCAGATTTTCTCACGGAAAGGGAAGTACTCGGTGAGCGAGTGCACTGAGAACTGGGTGCTGGGAAATGTGTATTACTTTAAACCGGCACGGCTACATTCTCTACGATCTCACGCAGCACCTGATCGGCCTGCTCCGACTTTTTCAGTGTGGAGGCATACAGGCCGCTGACCACTACGCGGTGCGCGAAGACCGGCACGGCCAGCGGTTTGAAATCTTCCGGAGTGCAGAAGGTGCGGCCATCGAGAAAGGCCATGGCTTGGGCGGCGCGGTAGAGCGCTTGCGAGCCGCGGGGCGAAACGCCCAGCGAAAGGAATTCCGATTCGCGGGTGCGGCGGACAATTTCTAAAGCGTAGGTCACCAGCGATTCATCTACGCGAACCTGCTTTACGGCGTGCTGCATCTCGAGCACTTCGGCGCCGGTGAGGACGGGGCGCATGTCTTCCAGACGCGACACGCCGGCTTCGGAGCGCAGAATCTCGCGTTCGGCTGCGGCTTCGGGATAGCCCATGCGCGCGCGGATGAGGAAGCGGTCGAGTTGCGACTCGGGCAGAGGATAAGTGCCGTGGTGCTCCACGGGATTCTGGGTTGCGATCACCAGAAACGGCTGCGGCAATTCGTGGGAGTGCGCGTCGACCGTGACCTGGCCTTCGTTCATGGCTTCGAGCAAGGACGATTGCGTCTTGGGCGTGGTGCGGTTGATTTCGTCGGCCAGCAGCACATTGGTGAAGATGGGGCCGCGCTTGAACTCGAAGCGCTGGTCGCTGGCCGAGTACACGGAAATGCCGAGAACGTCCGAGGGCAGCATGTCGCTGGTGAACTGCACGCGCTGAAAAGTGCAATCGAGGGCGCGGGCCAGAGCGTGTCCCAGCGTGGTTTTGCCGACTCCGGGGACGCCTTCAATCAGCAGGTGACCGCGGGCGAAAATGCTGACCAGGGCGAGGCGGACCACGTCGTCCTTGCCGCGAATCACGCGGCGGAGGGCGGTTTCGAGCTCTGTTGCTTTGCTGGAAACGGCGGCTTTGTGCGAAATAGCGCTAGCGGTCTCGGGCGACATTGGGTTCGATTCTACTATTCGGGTTCGGGGCGGCGGAGTTACCTACGTCACAGGACCAGCTGTCTGCTATCAGCTTTCAGCCGTCAGCTAAACCTGGATCCCTCCCCTTCACTCCGCTCTGGGTCGGGATGACAAATTCATTATGACTATGACAAATCTCTTGTGTTGAGAATCGTCGCAATCACACAGTGGAACGCTTGTGTCGGCAGAGCTTGCATTGGAATTAGCCGACAGCTGAGAGCTGATAGCTCTTCACTGCGTAAACTCTGCCGGTCTTCCCGTCAGCCGCTCGATCCTCTTGGCGATCGGTGGGTGGGTGGAAAAAAGGCCACCGAAGTTAATCCCTAGCAGCGGCTGGATGATGAACAGGTGCGCGGTCGACGGCGTGGCCTGCATGGGGACGCGGCGCGAGTAGGCGTCGATTTTTTGCAGGGCGCTGGCCAGCGCATAGGGATTGCCGGTGAAGTGCGCGCCGGTGGCGTCGGCTTGATACTCGCGCGAGCGCGAGACAGCCATCTGAATCAGGCCGGCTGCGATCGGAGCGACGAACAGCATGAGCAGTCCGGCCAGGCCGCCGCCTCCGCGGTTGTCGCGTTCGCTGCGGCCGTAGCCTCCGAAGATCATCGCCCACTTGCCCATGCTGGCCAGCATAGTGATGGCGCCGGCGAGCGTGGCGGCGACAGAGCTGATCAGGATGTCGCGGTTGCTGACGTGGCCGAGTTCGTGGGCGAGCACGCCTTCGAGTTCCTCGTCGTTCAGTAAACCCAAAATCCCATGGGTCACGGCCACCGAGGCATGTTGCGGGTTGCGTCCGGTGGCGAAAGCGTTGGGCGACTCGGTGGGGATCACGTACATCTTCGGCATGGGGATGCCGATTTTCTGGGTGAGGCGCTCGACGGCGGCATAAGCGCGCGGCAACTCCTCCCGCGTCACCGGCTGCGCGCGGTACATAGTCAGCGCGATTTTGTCAGAGTAAAAGTACGAGACGAAGTTCATCACCGCAGCGAAGATGAGGGCGAGGAACATCCCGTTCTGGCCGCCGAAGGCGCGGCCAATGAACATCAGCAGCAGCGTGAGCGCGGTCAGTAAGAATGCGGTTTTGAATGCGTTTCCCATGGTTGTTTTGATCTTACTCTGTATTAGATGCGGGAGCGGGGCTCGCGGACGCTGGCTTCGGGCTCCGGCTTTCGGGCTTTGGCCAATCGGACTTTGGGGTCGGGACTCGGCGGCTCCGGGCCAACGTCAACGGCGGCGGACAAGAGCGCCCGCCCTACCCGGGCAACGCCCCGGGGTACCGGCGCTCCGTGACTCAGTGTGCCGTCCCCTCACTGCGGCAGGCCGATGCGGCGCAGCAGGTCGGCGTAACGCGGGTCGGAGCGGAGATTGTCGAACACGGGGTCAAGTTTGATCAAGTCGACAGCGTTGCCCGCCGCCACAGCTTGCTCCAGAGCCGCGAACGCAGCGTCCTTCTCGCCGAGCAAGGCGTAGCTCGAGGCGGCACCATAGGGATTACGTGCAGCGTCCGAATCCTTGGCATGTTTTCTCAGAACTGCCTGGTACCCAGACTTTTCGAAGGTCTCCTTCAGTTCCTTGGCCCCTTTTTCGTCACCCGATGCCTGCATGGCTTTGCTGTATTGCTCGACCGCCTCTTTGTAGTTCCCCATCTGCAAATATGCACGCCCAATGCCGGCCAACGCTCCATCATGCGTGGGGTCGATTGCCAGCGTTTTGTTCCATTGCGCGATGGCCTGGTTGTAATCGCGTTGGAGATAATAGGCGTAGCCGAGCATGGAGTTGTAAAGCGGAGAAAGCGGGTCAAGGTCCAACGATTTGCGACACTCGGCGATAGCCTCCTGGGCTTTGCCCATTTCATCGTTGAACCAACAGGACACCTGGTGGGCGTAGGGAGAACTGGGGTCGAGTTCCAGGCCCTTTCGAATCTCCGCCTCCGCCTCAGTGAAATTTTGGAAAAACAGCATGTCCACCGTGGCCAACGAAATGTGCGCCTCGGAATCCTGCGGGTCGAGTTCTAATGCGCGCCGGGCCAGGGTCCGCGCCTTGTCGTAGGCATCGCGGCCAGAGTAGTTGCTGTACGCCTGATTTGCATAGACGTCTGCCAGCCCCGCGTAGGCTGCCGCGTAGTTAGGATCACTGGCAATCGCCTGTTCGAAGAATCCGGCTGCTGCCTTGAAATCCTCCGGACCATATTTGGCAAAGCGGTATCGCCCCTTCAGGTACGACTGATAAGCCGCGGCGTCCTTGGTGCCGACTTTCCCGATGCCTGCCCGTTCGGCTCCGCTGAGCTGTGGCCTTAGCTGGTTGGCAACGTCTCGGCTGATGGCCGCCTGCAGCAGCGAGGCATCCGTGGCGCTGCGGGTGTAACGTTCGCCCCAGACCTGCGCCCCGGTGGCGACGTTGACCAACTCGGTTTCGACATTGAGTTCGGTGCCGTGCTCTACTACGCGGCCGGTGAGCACTGCGTCGACATGCAGATCGTGGCCGACCCCTTGGGGATCGTCCTGCCGTGATTTGTAGTGCGACACCGTGCTTCGAGCCATCACCTGGAGGTTCGGAAGCCGGGAAAGGGAGTTGGTGATTTCCTCGGAGATGCCGTCGCTGAGGTAATCCATTTCAGGGTCTTTGCTGGCGTTGGCGAAGGGGAGCACGGCGATGGAGTGGATCGGTGCCGTGTCCGTCGTGTGGGAGTGCACGGAGCGCCAGGTTAGGAATGCTGCAGCGAACAGGACGACCACGACGACTGCGGCTGCGATACTGCCGAGCTGCGCTCGGCTTGGACGGGCAGGAGTGCCCGTCCCCACACCAGCCGACCCCACACGAGCCGATTCGGCGCGGCCGCTCTCCGTGTCTCGCTTCAGGCGCCTTAGATCCGCGCGAAGCTCGGTGGCGGACTGGCTGCGAATGTCGCGGTCTTTTTCCAGTGCTTTGTCGATGACGTGTTCTAGTCCCACGGGAATGTCGGGATTCAGACGAACGGCTGACGCGGGCGCGCGATTCAAGATCGAATCGAACATGGCGCCTGACGTATCGCCCCGAAACGGGAGTGTGCCGGTGCACATTTCGTATAACACCGCGCCGAAGGAGAACAGGTCGGTGCGGGCGTCGAGTTCTTTGCCGCGAACTTGCTCGGGCGACATGTACGCGACCGTGCCCAGAGCTTGACCGGGGCTGGTGAGACGCTCTTCGGAGTCGATGGTTGCGGCGCTGAGGGCTGCGCTCTCCGGCTTAAGCGAAACTTTCGCCAGGCCGAAATCGAGAATCTTGGCTTGGCCTCGATTCGTCACGAAGATGTTGGCGGGCTTGATGTCTCGGTGGACGATGCCTTTCGCATGGGCGGCGTCGAGCGCGTCGGCAATCTGGATGCCCAGGTCGAGCACCGTTTCCATCTCCAGCGGCTTGCCCGCGATGCGGTGCCGGAGCGTCTGGCCTTCGAGTAACTCCATGGCGATGAAAGTTCGTCCATCGGCCTCGTCGATTTCGTAAACGGTGCAGATGTTTGGATGGTTCAGCGAGGACGCGGCTTTGGCTTCGCGCTGGAAACGGCTGAGGGCTTGCGCGTCGTGGGCGAGTTCGTCGGGTAAGAACTTTAACGCAACGTGGCGGCCGAGTTTCAGGTCTTCGGCTTCGTAGACCACCCCCATGCCTCCGCCGCCGATCTTGCTGAGGATGCGGTAGTGGGAAATAGTCTGACCCACGGGTTGGGAGGGCGTGGACACTGGGTAGACATGTTAGGTGGGGATGGGGGGTTGGTCAACGCTTGATGCATTCGAGTCGTGCTTGGACGCTCTTGCCTTACTGCCTCAAGACTCTGCTGCTGAAGGGCCGCTCTTCCACCGCGGTCCCGCCTCGCTGCGCTTGGCGGGACAGCCGAGGTGGCTGTCCCTACGTTAATGTCGTCAAGGCCTCACGCTTTTTGGGCTTCGCGTTTCAGGGCGCGCTGCAGGGTCTGGTCTAACGCGGCTTTGGTCTTCTCGTATTCCTGCTGCGAGATTTGGCCTTGCTTGTGTTCGACTTCGAGTTCGAAGAGTTCCTCTTTCAGGCCTTCGAGCAGCATGGAGGAAGAGCTTCGTTTCGCGGCAGGAGAAAATTGCGGCTGACGGGAAGATGGGGTTCCGGGAAAGTCGTAGTCCGACTCGGAATCCTCGATGGCTTTGGCGCGTCCAGTGCCGCGGGTGGCGGACTGCTGACGCGACGCAACATAGATTGCGCCACCAACCAGCAAGGCCGCAAAACCACCCAGGATGGGCCAACGGTATTTCTGCAGAGGATCAGGGGCGTCGATCGGCGGGCCGAGTCCTCCGCCAGGGCGGTTGCCGCTGGGCGCGGCTGCGGATTCTCCTTGGGAGCCGCCTTCCTGTTGTTCTGATTGTTCTTTCAACATGCCTTCGCCGGAAATCTTGAAGGCCAGCGTCTGTCCAACCGTAGTGCCGGAGGCGACCTGGGCGATCGAGTCGGGCTGGTTGGGATTGTCCATGGACTGGTAGCTGGTTCCGGGGGCGGCGGAAAATTGCATCGACTTGGGCACGACGGCGACGAAGTGCTGCAGAGGATAAACCGATTTCGGGTCGATGTTGGCGCTTCCGGTGTAGGAAAGTTGATAGGCGACCTGGAACTGCGTGGTTCCGGGGCGCAGGGGGAAGATGAAGGAGTAGCGGGTTTTGTTGTCGCCCACGGGAACGGGTGCGGAGGTTATGGGCTGGCCGTGTTCGGTGACAGCCTGGCCTCCCAGCATTTGCGCGCCTTCGGGAACGTTGAACTCCATGTTGCGCTCGCTCATCTGGGTGCGCGGAGGCTTGGAGGTGTTCTGCACGGCGAAAGCGCGGACGATTTCGAGCTGCCCTTTTTCCGCCTGTATCTTCATGATGTCGGCGACCACGTTAATGCCGTCGATCTTTTTGCCGACGTCGTAGACTTCGAGTTCGACCGACGTGGTTCCGGGAGGCGCCATGCGGTGGTAGGTGACACCTTCGTGAATAGCGCGGATCAGATGCGGGGATTGCGCGTCGTCGAGTTTGAAGCTGAAGTTGCCCTTGGCGTCGGCCTTGGTGCGTCCGGCCTCTTCCATGCCCTGGCTGAGGCTGAGCAGCACTACGTCGTCGCCGGCGGCGGGCTTGTTGGTGGTGGCGTTCTTCAGGGTGCCGGTGAGGGTTTGTGCGGGGGCGAGGGACGTGAGGAGGAGGAGGAGTGCCGGGATCGCGAATGCATTTCTGCGCACCGTTCGAACGAACGTCAATGCAGGTCGAGGGAAGAACTCCTCGCCGAGGTCATTTCTGGTGGCCGGGGGCACGGGGTCCTTCGACTGCGTGGAAACTTCGCTTCGCGAATTTTCCACTCCGCTCAGGATGACACTTTTTAGATGGCGAGTTGCTATCAACCTTTTGTCCTCCGGGGAGCGGTTGCGGATTTCGATTCCAGGCGCGCGATTTCGGCCAGCAGTGTGGCGGCTTCGTCCTGCAAGGATGACTTGAGCGAGTGGTAGTCAGCGTCGGGTACCTTGCCGGCTTTGTATTCGAAATTCAGGTCGCGGAGGTTTTCGTAGACGGCGTCTTTGCGCTCGCGCAGGTAGGAGGCTCGGGTTTTCTCCGGGCCGAGATAAATCTTCTCCGGCAAATAGAAAACGTAAAACAGAGCCGCGATCGTCGCGACGATAAAGAAAAAGATGGTCATAGGTCAGTCTCCTTGCCGGCCTGGTCACGGAATTGTTCAAGTTCGGCGCCGCGGAGGGGGTGCAGGCCGTCGGCAATGGCAGGCGCGGGTCGATTCTTCCAGGCCCGAATCACGAGCGTCGCAAGCGAAAGCCCCAGGAAAAGCATGACGAAAGGAACGATCCAGGCGGTGCGGTTGAAGCCGGTGGTGGT
>Ga0209415_10017274_pt1 | contig 11498 bp, 13 predicted proteins | sample PeaSoiSIISIP2007_FD_187696 | JGI IMG/M metagenome (GOLD analysis project Ga0209415, IMG submission 187696) | Peat soil microbial communities from Weissenstadt, Germany - SII-SIP-2007 (SPAdes) (version 2) | ecosystem: Environmental > Terrestrial > Soil > Wetlands > Peat | place: Germany... | reverse complement strand
GGAATCGCCAATCGCTAATCGCACCAACCCCGAGTTTAACTCAACCGGTGATCTTTCTCGGACAGACTCCTAGCGCAGGCGCAGGTTGAAGGCTTGCGGACCCTTATCGCCGGGGCGGGTTTCGAACTGGACCTCGGCGCCTTCGCGCAAGTCCTCGAAGTAAACCTTGGGTGCGAGACGCGAGCGATGGAAAAAAATCTCGTCGCTGCCGTCGTCCGGGGTGATAAATCCGAAGCCCCTGTCCTTGATTATCTTCTTGATCGTGCCGGTCATCATTATCTCCGAGGAAAAGGCATGAGGTTTGAACTCAGCTTCTTCCTTTCACCAGACGAAGGGAATCAGGCGGAAGCGGGTGCGGGTAATGTATTGATCATAACCCGGAAGTTCACGGCGCAAAAACTTCTCTTCGATCACCGTGCGGATCGCGATCAGCGTAATCGGCAGGATTGCGGCGATCGCGGCGGCGTATGAGCCGAACCACAATGCCATGCCAAGCAACATCGGGATTGCGCCTGAGTACATCGGATGGCGCACGATGCGATAGGGTCCGCTGTCGATCACGTGATGGCCGCGCTCTTCCTGAAGCTTCACCACCGGCGCGGCAAAAGCGTTCGCAACCATCGCCGCCGTAATCAGCCACCATCCGAAGGCGAACAGAATCAACCCGAAGATTGAGGTCGCAGCCGCGGGCGGCCACATCAGGTGTAGCCGGAAGACATCGAAGGGAATGAAGACGATCACAGCGAAGAACGAGGCCACGAATGCGATTAGTATAATCTTGTCGGCGAGGGGCTGGGTGCGCTGCACCGGCGGCTTGAAGCGCTCGTTCAGCAAGTCCTCCGGGATGGCGAACGTAGATAGAGCGGCGGCGACGAAGACCACGCCAAGGAAAATCCAGGCGCGCGGCCAATAGATGGTGCCGGCCGGCAGAAACAGCAGCGCGGCGAAGATGACGGTGTTGAGAGAAATCCCGGCGATCTGTTTGAAGCGGAACATCGCGTGCCCCGGCCCGTCGCGAGAGATATCAGTGCAGACGAAACCAACAGTAGTGCCGATTTCAGGACATCGCCAGTGCGTTACGTATTGAGGTTAGCCCGCTGGGGTCTTATTTAAAGTGAGTGCGCGAGGGGTACTCTGATGTTGAAGGCCGTCACGTTGAAGGAAATCGAGCGGATCTTCTCCGTCACCGACGCGCTCGGGATTTCGCGCGAGGCGTTGGTGATTCCGCTGCGGACCGAAGCCCCCGGCCGCATCGCGCTGATGAAGGATGGCAAGCTCGAAATCGTGGTCGATCGCGACGGTGACTTCGAGGATTGGCTCACCCACCTGGAGCCTTCGATTCGCTCGTTGATGGAGCTTCCGGAGCCGGACTGAACTCGATCATCACCGCGCCATGATCGACCATCGCGCCCGCGGCAACCTGGATCTTCTTCACCATCGCGGCGCTCTCCGCATAGAGCGTGGTCTCCATCTTCATCGCTTCGATCACGACCAGCGGCTGTCCATGTTCGACGCTTTCGCCTTCCGCCACGAGAATTTTGAGCACCTTCCCTGGCATCGGAGCGGTGACTTCGGGCGCGGCGAGGCCATGACGCGTGGCGCCCGCTCGCCCTTCGATCTGGACGAACTCGAATGTCGCAGGGCCTGCGGCGACGAGGATCGAGTTGCGAGTACGCGCGCCGAAGACCCGCAGATTACCATCCGCAACCCGGATGATCGTGCTGCCGTCGGCGAGCGCCTCGACTTCTGCCGGAACTTCGACACCGTCGATGCGCGTGCGCACGACGCTACCGTCGCGCGCGACGATCTCGACGTCGAACTCGTGCGCCTCGCCGGCCCGTTTGAGCTTCATCGCTTGCTCCACAGCTCGAAGCCGGCCAACTCCGTCCACGGCGATCGCGTGTCGCCAATGCCTGCACCGGCGCGCGTTCCGTTCGCCGCGGCGACCCCGCCGGTGGGGCTCGCTCTACCGATAATTCCGTCGGCCACCAGCGCAGCCGCGATCAATGCGGTGGTTAGATCGGCGTCGGCGTTGACCCAATGCGGGAAGTTCTCTTCGAGGAACTGCGTCGAAAGGTCCGCCCGAACGAAGGCCGCGCTGGTGACGACGTCGCGCAGAAATGCGGACGTGTTAGTAATGCCGAGTAACGAAAACTCGCCCAGCGCCGCGACCATCCGCGCCTGCGCCTGGTCCCGATCGGCGCCGAAGCAGATCAGTTTCGCGATGAGACTGTCGTAATAGGGCGACACCTCGGCGCCAGGGCCGAGGTGCGTATCGATGCGCACGCCCGGGCCCGCGGGCAGATTGAGATTGACGACGCGGCCCACGGCGGGGCGGAAATCGTGCGCGGCGTCCTCGGCATTGATGCGGCATTCGATCGCGCATCCGCGCGGTGCGAGCGGCTCGGCGACGCGATCGCCGGCCGCAATGCGCAGTTGTTCAGCCACGAGATCGCAACCGAAACGAAGCTCCGTGATCGGATGCTCGACCTGCAGCCGCGCATTGATTTCCAGGAAGTAGAAATTGTCGCCGTCCACCAGGAACTCGGCCGTGCCCGCGTTGCGATAGCCCGCCACACGCGCGAGTTTCAGCGCCGCTTCGACCATTTGATCTCGCATCGCGGCGGACAGTCCCGGCGCCGGCGACTCTTCGATGATTTTCTGATGGCGGCGCTGGATCGAACATTCGCGCTCGCCGAGCGCGACTACCTTTCCATGATGGTCACCGAGAATCTGAATCTCGATGTGACGCGGACGCGCGAGATATTTTTCCAGAAAGACGCGACCGTCGCCGAATGCCGCCTGCGCCTCGCGGGCGGCCGCTTCGAGCGCTTGCTCAAGTCCGGCGGCGTCGGCCACGACGCGCATCCCGCGACCGCCACCGCCGGCCGCGGCCTTCACCAGGATCGGAAAGCCCGCTTCGGCGGCGAACTCGCGCGCCCCGCCGAGATCGCCGGTATCGACGCCCGGCACTACCGGTACGCCGGCGCCGATCGCGATACGCCGCGCTGCGACTTTGTCGCCGAGCGCCGCCATCACGTCGGCCGGTGGTCCCACGAAGACCATCCCATGCGCCTCAACGGCGCGGGCAAATTCGGGACGTTCGGAGAGAAAGCCGTAGCCCGGATGGATGGCGTCGGCGCCGGCGCCCTGTGCTGCTGCGATGATCGCGTCGATGTTGAGATAGCTCGCCGCGGGTTCCGCTGCACCGATCGGACGAGCGTCGTCAGCGGCCGCGACATGAGCCGCGCCGGCGTCGATCTCCGAGTACACCGCGACGGTCCGGATGCCGAGCACGCGCGCGCTACGAATTATGCGCAGCGCGATTTCGCCGCGATTGGCGACCAGTAATTTCTTTATGATTTGCGGTTTCACTTTTTGCGCGAGCCTACCATACGCATCGCGGCGGGCAATTGCATGGCGCGTTTGCATGCGCGGAGGGGTTCGATTAATTGCGAGCGGAAGCAGCGCGCCGCGCAGTCGCAGCGGAGGTGATCGAAGACCATGGGAAACTACTTTGAAGACTTTAATCCCGGCCAAACCTTCAAACATTGGCCCGGCCGTACAGTTACCGAGTTCGACAATACATGGTTCACGCTGATGACGATGAACACCAATCCGATTCATTTCGACGCCGCGTACGCCGCCAAGAGCCAGCACGGCCGCTGCCTGGTCAACGGCTTGCTAGTGATCGCAACGGTGACCGGGATGAGCGTGAAGGACATCAGCGAAAATGCGATCGCGGCGCTCGAGTACGAATCGATTCGCCATACGGCGCCGACCTTCGCCGGCGACACGCTCTATGCCGAGACCACGGTGCTCGAGGTGACGCCGTCGTCGAGCAAGTCGGACCGCGGGATCATTTACGTCGAGACCCACGGACTCAATCAGAACGGCGATCAGGTGCTCACGCTGCGACGGCGCGTGCTGGTGCCGCGACGGCCGAAATGAGCGGTGCGGTAAACGGTGATCGCGCAGCAGCGGACGGCACCGAAGAAAAATTGGAAATATTTTGCCGCGGCGAAGAAAAATGATTGATCGCTGGTGCGAAATCACTATCTTGAATGGTTCGATCAACTGAAGCCGCGTCCGCTGTGCGGGCGTGATCAAACCAAGGAAAGAAATTGCATGAGGGAGCGTTAGCGTAGGAAATGGAAACTTCGACCTCTGTCCGCATCGTCTATGATTTCCCCGTCGCCGGACATCTGTGCACCGATGGAGCCGTGCGCTACATCAAAATGGCGCGCCGCGCCGGTATGGCGCAGCCGCAGGGCACTTGTCCGCAATGCCAGACCACCTTTCAATACGAAAAACCGCAACGCTCGAAAGTGCGGCACTTTGGTGAGAACGGCGCGACGCACTTTTAGTACGCAAGCTGGCGGCTGCAGCCGGCCTTCCCGAAAATTTAGATCCGCAGTCTGACGCCGAGGCAAGGCCGTCTCGATCGCGTCCGGATGGCGGAGCGTCGGCGTCTGCCGTTCTGTCCGATTGGCCGCTAATTGATCGGCATCAACGGCACCTGCGGTGTCGGTCGTGACTGCGGTGCCGGGACGGCAGCAGCATCCGGAGGATGCGCGGGTGCAGTTTGGATTTGCGCTTCGGTTTTGTGCACGCGCACCATCAGGTACTTCAGTCCCTTGTAGTATCGCGCCGACTCGCCACCGACGAAGAACCAGTCCTCGGAGGGATCGAACCACGCCTGAATTCGCGGGAGAAACGGCGCGATTACGACGTTAATCCAGCCGAAGTCTGGCTCGACATCGACGCGTGTCAGTTCGCCGGGATAATAGAACCACGATGACGGTGGACGCGCGCGCGCCGTAACCTTCAGCAGCTTTGGACCCGAGATGCAGTTGAAGTCGTGGAAGCTGATCGATCCGTTGCCGCCGGTTCTTAGAAACCGCTGCAGCGGCAGCATCACGGCGTCGCCGGCGAAGGTATCGGCCGGAAAGTCCAGTTGCGCGCTGCTCACTTGAGGCTGTCCATTTTCATAAATCGTGCAGCTTCCGGTGCCCGCGGCGACATCGGTTCGGCTCTCGCGATCCGGCGAACCGTCGGCGTGAAAGAACGCGTGATGCGAGCGCACGAGTCGCGGCAGACTCCCGTCGCTGCTCGGGCGCAACGTCGCTTCGTCGTTGTCGTATTCACCGTCAAGGAAGCGATACTCGCCGCGCACTGTGATGAGCCCGTCGGCGCTGGTCGTGACCGCGAAATGCGCATGGCCGATCACATGCACACCATCCACGCTGCGGATGGTGTAGTCGGTCGGCGGAAAATCGAGGTCCCCCGCCGCCCTTGCCACCGCCGGAGCGAAGAGGCACCAGAACGCCAGTAGCGCGGACAGCGCATGTACCACCTCGCGCATCGCGCTACGCCACGCGCTGCTCATTCCAGACCGATCGACCGTCATTCGGCGCGCTTGAACAGCCTCATCAGGGCATCGAATGATGCGGGCGGCCGGCGCGCGGTCCCGAGGTTATGGGTCACGTGCGCGGCCGAACTCATTCCCGCCAGCGCCACATCGACCCCCGGCGTCGAGCGCACGAATTGCAAGGCACGCTGCGCGTCGGAGTCGAAGCCCGCGAACGCCTCGGTCAACACCGCGGGCATGCCGCGCGTCAGGCGTCCTTGCAGCAGCGAGGCGCTCGCACATACTGCGATGCCGGTGGCCTGCGCGGCCGCCAACGTGCTGCCCTCGGTGCCGTCGGGCAGGCGCTGGTTTTTCGCCGTGAACGCCTCAGCCATCGCGAGGTTGTACGGCAGTTGAATCACGCGAAAGTGGTGGTCTTTGCCGCCGACTTCGCGCGCAATTTTCACCATGTCGAACAAAGACAGGTAGCCGCGATCGCTCGGTGCGGCGCGAAATCCATTCCACGTTGCGGCGCCGTAGTAGCGGATCCGCCGTTCCGTCACCTTGCGCTCGAGCAATTCAAAGGCGCCGCGCAGGCGGAGGTTGAAATCGTCGCGACTGACCGCGCCAAGCTGGCTCTCCGGATTGTGCAGATAATAAATGTCGATGGTTTCGAGACCGAGGTTGGCGCGGCTCAGCTCGATCATCGCGTCGAGCCATCGCGGCGTCATGCAATGCGATCCCTCGACCAGATCTTCGGCGGCGACGATGCCGGTTTTAACGTAGGTATTCTCGAACCACTCACGCGGATTCGCCGGCATCCCACCGTCGAACGTGATGTAGCCGCCCTTCGTCGCGACGACGATTTCCTCGCGTCGAATCTTTCCCGCGCCGGCCAGTTCCGCGATCACCTTGCCGACGACGCGCTCGCTACGTTGGAAGCGATAGTTGACCGCCGTATCGATCAGATTGATGCCGCCGAGCAGTGCCGTCCGCAGCGCCTCTCCGTACGCGGCATCGGTCGCCTCGTCACTCTCGCCGAGATAGGTGCCGATCCCGATCGAGGAGACCGCCAGCCCGAGGGTTTCGCGAAAATTCGCGGGCAAGTCCGGAAAGCGGCCGGCGAATGAAGCCGTCGCTTCGGGGGTGGCCCAATTTTTCAACATGAAATTTTCCTTGCGCTCTTTAATCTCGCGCGCGGCATCACCAAATTCGAGTGGACTTATCGAAGGCTCGTACAGCAACTGGATCACGTTACCGTCGGGGTCGCGAATGTAAAACGACACGGAACCGTCGCGATGATGCTTGAGCGGTGTCGCGATTTCGATCGCGTTCCCCTGCGCCCAGGCATAGCCTGCCTCCACCTCGGCAATCGTCGGTACGATAAAGCCCAAGTGATCCATCGATTGCGCTCGCCGATCGCCCGCGTCGCCCTTATGTAATGCGAGATTGTCGCATCCCGAACTCAGATAGGCGTTCTCTGGATCCGGGCGCCACACGACTTTCATGCCGAAGACGCGGCAATAGAACTCGGTTGCGCGATCGACTTCGGTCACCCGCAAGGCGAGATGTCTCAATCCTCGATTACTGATCACGTGACCCCTCAGTCTATCCAATCGTGCCGTTCAAAGCTGCGCGATTCTGTAACCGGCGATGGCCCAAATCGGGTCCGACGGCGGATCGGTCGTCGCACTGCGATCGATCGTCTCGATCCTCTCAAACGCACCGCTCGCGGCAAAGTACTCCCTCACGACCGTCACTCGCTGATGGTGGTTGGCGCCGTGCCACAATGCCACCGCCTTGGTCGGGAACATCCGATTCGAGAACGTGACGATGAACGGCGCATGCGGCTTGAGCACGCGCCCTACATCCGCGAATAATTCCGTTGGCCGTGTCAGGTACTGCACCGACACCGTCATTACCGCGCCGTCGAACGCTTCGTTGTCGAAAGGCAGGCGCGGATTCAGGTTGACGTTGTGCACGACGATTTCGCCGAGCGCCGGATTGTCTTCCATCTCGGCGCGGTTCAGGCCGACGCCAATCACCTTCGCGCTGCGAATGCTCTCCGGCAGATGCGATCGCCAACTCGACATGAGATCGAGGATCGTACCGCCTTCGCGCAGCAGGCTCGCGTAGATCTCACCGACCTTTGCGATCGCACCGTCGTCGATATGCACCACGAAACGCGGCGAGCGATAGAAAAGCTCGTCCTCCGACTCATCGATGCGCCGGAAGAAATCGGGCTTGGGAGCTTCGGCCATAACCCCTCGCAAAAAGTTCAGATAGGAAATAATAGCAGCAAAATCAAGCACTTGGCCAAGTATCGGCGACCTGATGACGAGCGTTGACATGATTTGGCCTCCCCGTCTAAAGTAAAACAGTTTTCCAAACCGCTTATTCCGTTCCTCTACAACCTCGGCCGCGGCGACAAATGGAGAACATGATTTAATGGTTCGGCGCGAAAAGACAAACTACGTTATTCAATCCGTCGCGCATTCGCTCGACGTGCTCGAACAATTTTTCGGCGAAGTTGACGAACTCGGCGTTACCGAACTTTCCAAGCGGCTCAAGCTCCACAAGAACAATGTCTTCCGCTTGCTCGCGACGCTCGAAGCGCGCGGTTATATCGAGCAAAACAGATCGACCGAGAACTATCGCCTGGGGATCAAGTGTCTGCATTTGGGCCGCCGTTATATACATCACATGGGGCTCGTGCGGCAGGCCCGGCCGATCCTGGCGGACGTGGCGAAGAAATGCCGTGAGAGTGCATTCGTTGCGATCGCCCGGCGCGACGGCGTCGTCCCGCTCGAAGCGGCGGAACCCGACGACCGCGCGGTGCGCATCATGACGCCGATCGGACAAACCTTGCCGCTGCATTGCACCGCGATTGGTAAAGCCTACTTGGCCTTCGATGCCGAGGAGCAGTTGATGTCGCTGCTGCCCGAACAGTTGCCTCGCTATACCGATCACACCATCGTCGATCGTGCGCTGCTGCTGGAGCAACTTCGCGCGGTGACCCGTGATGGCTATTCGGTTGATTCGGGCGAATACCTCGAGGACGTCGCGTCCGTGGCAGTCCCCATTCGCGACTACACGCGGTCGGTCGTCGGATCCTTGGCGATCGCGGGACCTGCGTACCGCATCTCTGGCGAGCGCATCAATATTGAACTCGCGCCGTTGGTTCTCGAAGCGGGCCGCGAACTCTCGCACCGCCTCGGCTTCAACGACTGACCGCCGCGACCGGCACCTCTCTGCGATTTCGCCGGCTCGATTGCCAGGTGCCGAATGCACTGACCGTTCCTCTATTGTTACGGTCGCATGGTTCCGGTACTAATTCCCGAGTCATGTATGATTAGTTATTCTTGCGGCCATCGCAGATGGCTGCCTGGAGTGATAGTGCTGTGAAGATTCTAGTTCCCGTCAAACGCGTTCCCGACCCCGCCACGACGATCCGCGTCCTCGCGGACGGCTCGGGAATCGCCACCGACAACGTCAAGTGGGTGATCAATCCATTCGACGAGATCGCCATCGAAGAGGCGTTGCGGATTAAGGAAAAGCAGGGTGCCGGCGAGGTCATTCTCATCTCGGTTGGGCAACCGACGTGGCAGGAGCAATTGCGCACCGGCCTTGCGATGGGTGCCGACCGCGCCATCCTGGTGCGCACCGAAACCCCGCTCGACACGCTCGCGATCGCGCGTGTGATCGCGAAAGTCGCGAGCGACGAACAGCCCGGCATCGTCATGATTGGCAAGCAGGCGATCGACGACGATTCCAACCAGGTCGGTCAGATGATCGCCGAAATGCTTGGATGGCCGCAGGCGACCTTCGCCTCGAAGATCGAAATAGCGGGCGAAAAATGTACCGTCGTGCGCGAGGCCGATGGCGGTCTCGAAACGATCGCGTTTCCGCTGCCGGCGGTAATCACCGCGGATTTGCGCCTCAACGAGCCGCGCTACGCGTCGCTGCCCGGTATCATGAAGGCGCGCAAGAAGCCGCTCGCCGATATCGCGGCCGATAGCCTTGGCGTGGACCTCGCGCCCAAGCTCAAAATCAAGACTCTGAAGGCGCCCGACAAGCGCCAGGCCGGACGCAAGGTCGGCTCGGCGGACGAACTCGTCGAGGTTCTCCACACGGAAGCGAAAGTTATCTGAACGCGCAGACTATTGAGGAAGGGTCATCGAGTAAGGACGCGCGTGCTTGATTCAATTATTACATCGACTGAACGGTCCGCGTCGCCTCATCGCAAATGCGCACGGCGGCGGGCTGATGCCGGAGTGAATCGAAATGGGTGACGTACTGGTTTTCGCCGAACATCAGGGCGGACATTTTCCCAAGACCACGCTGGTCGCGGTCAACGCCGGCCTTGAAGTCGCTCGCAAGCGCAGCGGCAATTGTATCGCGGTAATCATGGGCGAGGGCGCCGCGAGCGCCGCCGCCGAGATCGCGAAATACGGGGTCAGCAAAGTGATCGTGCTCGAGGATCCACGTCTCGAACATCATCTGGCGGATGCGGCCGCCCAGGCGTTCGCTTCGCTCACGAAGAGCACGGGCGCCGAAACCGTGCTCGCGACGGCGACGGCGATGGGAAAAGACCTGATGCCGCGGCTGGCCGCGCGGCTCAACGCACCGATGGCGTCCGAAATTATCGCGATCAACGAAGACGGCACCTTCATTCGCCCGATGTACGCCGGCAACGCGCTGGCCACGATCGAACTCGAAGGAGCGGTCCGAATCGTAACCGTGCGCGGTACCGCCTTCGATGCGGCCAAGCCCACCGACGCCTCAGCGCCGATCGAGAAGGTCAAGGCGGAGCTCGACGCCGCGAGCCTCAAAATGGAGTTTGTCGGCTTCAATGCGATCAAAAGCGACCGGCCGCAATTGACGGAGGCGCGCATCATCGTGTCCGGCGGACGCGGGCTCAAATCGGGCGAGAACTTCAAGACGGTGCTCGAACCGCTGGTCGATGAAATGGGCGCGGCGATGGGCGCGAGCCGAGCGGCGGTCGATGCGGGTTTCGTGCCGAACGACCTGCAGGTTGGACAGACCGGCAAGGTCGTCGCACCCGAGCTTTACGTCGCCGTCGGCATTTCCGGCGCGATCCAGCATCTCGCGGGAATGAAGGACTCGAAGACAATCGTCGCGATCAACAAGGACGAGGAAGCGCCGATCTTTAGCGTCGCCGACTACGGACTGGTCGCAGATCTCTTCAAAGCGGTACCCGAAATGGTCGAGGCGATGAAGAAGATCAAGCATTGAGGGTTCCGCATAAGTCTGGTCGTCATTCTGAACGGAGCCTTCGAAGCGAAGAATCCCAGCTTCATTGCTGCGTTCTCAATCACAAAGGACGGTTGTCTATCCTCCAATGCCGATTGAATTTGTCGGCAGGCCTATCTAAACCCATCATGTGCGATCGAATTCGCGGCAACCCTGATCTCCGCGCCCGCTCGGCGATGCCGTGAAATCTCGCCGGAGCGATACGTGAACTACGAGGTTATGCGCCAGATCCTCTGGAACGTGCCACTCGCCTCATCCGCGAGACCTGGGACTGGATGCTTCAACCACAGTATCGTCGAGGCGGCCGGAGTTTTCGATTTTCCCGATTACTTGCTAACCATGAGGGAGGTTCGATGATAACGGAGATCATCTTCAGTCTCTGCATTTTTATTTCCCTGGGCGGTCTTTTCTACCAGCTCTGGCGCCGCTTTCAGCTACTGCGGAGCGCTGTCCCCGTGTCCCGCTTCGATCGCATTCCCGAACGCGTTCGCGCCGTGCTTGTCTACGCCTTTGGCCAGAGGAAATTCGTGCGCAGGAATCCGGGAGCCGAGCGGTCCGCCGGGTGGATGCACTTTTTCATCTTTTGGGGCTTCATCATCCTCGGGATCCAGATCCTCACGATGTTCGGGCGTGCCTACTCCGACTCGTTCGTCGTTCCCGGCTTTAGCCTGAATCTCCTGGGCGGCCCCTATATGTTGCTCCGCGACTTCATGGAGGTGGCCGTCCTGTTAGCGGTTGGGGTGGCGCTTGTGCGATGGGGGATCACACACTCGCCTCGACTTTACTGCTTTCTTCCGCCCGAGAGTCGCCTGCGCGAGAAATCGCACTGGGAGGCCTATACGATCCTGCTGTTGATCGCGACAGTCATGCTGAC
>Ga0209415_10017273_pt1 | contig 11498 bp, 10 predicted proteins | sample PeaSoiSIISIP2007_FD_187696 | JGI IMG/M metagenome (GOLD analysis project Ga0209415, IMG submission 187696) | Peat soil microbial communities from Weissenstadt, Germany - SII-SIP-2007 (SPAdes) (version 2) | ecosystem: Environmental > Terrestrial > Soil > Wetlands > Peat | place: Germany... | reverse complement strand
CGCTCCCGAATCCTCTCCCATCCCCGTCCATCATTTACCCTGCGAACCTCGCCCTCAATTACCCCGCCCGCGCTCAGAACGGTTACCCGCCCTCAGGGTCGCCCCGTTTGTAATGGTGAGACTTCGCAAATTAGGAACTGCGCTCGGGTCAAAAGGTTTGTACTGCGGTGGATCGTTCGTGAGGCGCACGATTTGGTAGAGCTGCTCAATGGTCGCGTTGGTCGTTAAGACAAACGAACCATGCCGGCCGTCGCCGTAATCCCAGGAGGCGCTCGACGAACGTCTGCCGCCGATGACGCAGGCCAGGAGGAGTACCAGCATCGGGGCAGAGCGCCGGGTGGCGTGCAGGGTGCTTGTTGTTTTCATGCAGAGGGGGAATGGTTCCAGGGAGGCCAACCGGCAGCGGCACAGGAGTGGCGGTCGCGACCGTTGGGCTCCCGAGACCAGCCAAACGGCCTGTCAATTCGCCCTGGCGCAAACCGGCTTGAAGTCGGCGCCAACCACCGGTAAAGTCGGCCCATGAAAAACGCCAGAAAGCGCAGCACGCCGCGGCCGGCGGAGCGGATCGAGTTGGGCCAACACATCGTCGCCGATCCGAAGGTCTGCCACGGGAAGGTCACCTTCAAGGGGACCCGCATTTTCGTTTCCGACGTCCTGGACGACATCGAAAGCGGTTTGTCCTGGGACTTTATCATCCGGCGATGGGGTGGTGGAAAACTTACGAGGGCGGCCATTGCGGAGGCGCTGCGCCTTTCACGGACCACCTGGCTTGACGACCGGGGACGGCTGGTCCCGCGCTCACTCGGGTCACGTCTGCCCAGCGCCGCGTGAACGTTCTGGACGAGAACATCCCGATGGACCAGCGCGACCTGCTGCGCGCCTGGGGCATCCATTGCCGGTTGATCGGACGGGACCTTTCCCAACTCAGCGCTGATGACGACAACATCGTAGTCTTGTTGCACCGCCTCAAGCAACCGACCCTCCTCACGCGCGACGAAGATTTCTTCCGGAGGAAACTCTGCCACTCTGGTTATTGTCTGGTTTTCCTGGACGCCAGACCCGCGGAGTCGGCTGAGTTCATTCGGCGCGTGCTCCGCCACCCGCAGTTTCGAACCAAAGCCCAGCGCATGGGCACCGTGGCGCGCGCTCATCACGACGGCATCCACTTCTGGCGCCGGAACGAGGCCAGCCTGCACCGCGCACCCTGGCCTGGTGAGCGGTGATGCCGGCTTCCTGGCGTGCGCGCCTGGCTGTTGGCCAAGCTTGATGGTGACACCGAGGGGCCGTTCGGCCAGGCAACTATCTTCCGTGGCGGGCTTCATGGGTGTCCTATCACAATCACCTGGCCGGGGTAAACAAGGTTCGGGTTGCTGATGCCAGGGTTCGCCGCCCAAATCGCGGATGCGGTCGTGCCATTTGCATATCCGATGTTGCCGAGGGTGTCTCCGGGCCTGACGGTATACGTAGTCCCGGCTATGGGAGTAGTCCCGACCGACGTACCTGATGCGGCCGCTCCCCTCGTCGCCCCAGTTCCAGCACTATTTGCAACGGCGCCCGCGGTGACAGCTCCGGTAGAAGGCGTCTGGTCTTTAGCGCCAGCCTTAGCCGTCTGAGAGACCGAGCCTCCCGTACCAGGAGTCTGCAGCAATGAGCCAATCCTGTCCGAACCAATGCCGTTAAAGAAACCACTAACAATCGCGGAACTGGCCGAAGTGACCGCCTGCAAGCCTCTAGACGAGATATCTAGACCGGCATCTGGGAATAGTCCGTTAACCGCATTCTGAATAAGGGCATCGCCCGCCACCTGGCCTAGATCGGTCTTACCCTGGAGGAGGCTTGTGACGGCGTCGCCGGCGAAATTCGCAAGTCCCTGTGAGGCGAACCGCGCCGCTGCGCCCACACCTCCGGCAGAGGCGAAAAATGCACCGCCGTATGCGATCGCCTCCTCCCCGGCCCCCGCGACCGCTGCTCCAAGGAGGCGAGCACCAAGTTCACCGAATGTCACTGGCTTTCCGAGAACCAGAATGTCGTAATCTACCTTCAGCGTTTCAACTATGATGCTGGTCAGGATAAACTCACCAAATTCGCCGGTGGGGTCGATTTTGGTGAAAGGGTTTTGGGATGCGTAGTTGTACGCGGTTGGGGTCCAACTTGGTCCGATCTTCTTTACTGGATCGGTTGACAGGAAGACACCTGCATCGGCGGAGTAATAGCGGGCGCGCATGAAGTACAGTCCAGGCAGCTCCTCCATCGCGCCCTGGCTCCCGACGAACAGGTAGGGATTGACCTGCTGGCTCGAGAAGTTCGTTGAGCCCAGGCTCCGGCCATACGGCGTGTAGGCGTATTGCGCAACCAGCGTCGCGTTGCTCCCCGTCAGCGCGATCACGTTCGCCATCGCGTCGGCGTGATAGCAGGTCAGCCCGTTGGTCGCGTCCACCCGATAGCACAGGTCCGGCCCATGCACGTACCAGGCCGTGACGTTGTTGGCTCCGTCCAGGTGGCACAGCACCCGCTCCATCCCGCCCGCCAAGGATAGCACGTAGCCGGTCGTGACGCCGTTGACGGATTTGGAAAAGCGCCGGCCCAGAGCGTCGTATTGGTTGACGACGTGCTGGGAGTTGGTGCCGGCCCTCCAATCGATCGTGGTTGTCCGGTTATCTTCGTCATAGGTCAGCGTCCAGCTCTGGCCGTTGCCGGTCGCGTTCGTCATGTTCCCGCTGGAGTCGTAATGGTAGCTGATCGAGGACGTCTGGTTGCTTACCGCCGAGTTGTTCTGGATCTGCCGGGCGACCATGCGGCCCGCTGGGGTGAACTGTGTGCCCTCGTCGGTCAGAGACGGGAGCGGCCAATCGAGCGTCCCGGTCTCGCCGCCGCCGATCTTGTTTCCGTTGCGGTCGTAGGCGTATGTGAGGGCCATCTGGATGGCCGCGTTGGTTGAAGGGCCGGGGCTGGGGGAGGAGAATGAGAGCGACGTGATCCTGCCGGCGGTATCGAACGCATTCGTCTGGACAACCCCGTTGGGGTAGGTCCGGGAGAGCATTCTGTCAGCGAGGTCGTACGTATAGTTCACCTGGCACCCGGCCCAATCCACCTGGTTGGTGAGGCGTCCAAGCGCATCATAAGAATTGGCCAGAACCAAGTTCCCCGGGTACGTGATGCTGGTGACCCGGCCAAGCGGATCGTAACCATAGCGCACGGTCTGGGAGTTCGGCGAGTTGGCATCGTCCTGTTCCACGACACGGTCCATGGCGTCGTAAAGGAACGAAAGATGGGCTGTGGCGCCCGCGGCGCTGCGGTCCATTGTCTGGACGTTGTCATTGGGATCGTAGTTGAAGGAATCCTCGCGGCCGGTGCTGAAGTCGACGTACTGCGTGCGCCCGGCGTGGTCGTACGTCATGGTGCGGACGACCAGGTTGGGGTCGGTTTGAGTCTTCAGGCGGAGGAGCTTGTCATAGGCGTAGCGCCACTCGAACCCGTCTTGATTGCGCTCCAGGATGCGCTCATTGCGGTTGCTGTAGGCCATGACCTAGTGGCCTTGGAGGGCATCGGTGATGTTGGTGATGTTCCCGACGCCGTCGTAACCGTAGCGCCAGGGGAAGTTCTGCGGATCGACCCACGTGATCAAACGCCCGCGGCCGTCATACGTGTTGAACGAGGGAAACCCGTTCGGGCTTATGGTCTGCTGGACCCGGCCCGCCGTGTCATACACCGTTTGCCTGCTGCATCCGAGGGGATCCGCGTCAGCGATGAGCCGGTTGAGGGGGTCGTAGGTCTTGACCCAGCGGCGGCCAAGCTTATCGAAGAAACAGATGACGTTGCCGCTGGCATCGTACTGGTTGGTCACACAGTTCCCCAGGGGGTCGCTTATCCGAACGAGCCGGTTCGCGGCGTCGTAATAGTTGGTGACGGATTCGTTAATGGGGTCGGTGACGTGGTCCACTTTCCCGCGGGAGGTGTACGCGTAGGTCCAGGAGTTGGTGCCCGTGCGGTCGATCTTGTTTGTGCGCTGGTTGGCGGCATCGTAACCGTAGCTGGTCAACTTCCCCTTGCCGTCGGTTTCCGTGAGCAGGTTGCCGTTTGGGTCGAAGGTCCGGTAGAAAGAGCGTCCGAGCACGTCCACGATCTCGGCGGGGTTTCCGTTCAGGTCATACGAGTACGTCGTGGGGTAGCCCTCGGCATTCACCTCGCGCAGTTTCCAGCCGACGTCATTAAGAGCGTAGGTGGTCGCGTCGCCGGCCGGGTCTGTCCGGGCATTCAGAAAGCCGTTGGCGTCATACCCGAAGGTGGTGGTGTCGCCATTGGCGTCGGTGGAGGTGAGCACCAGGCCGTTTGTTGAGTACGTGTAGCTGACGAGCGTGCCGATGGCGTCGGAGTGGTTGGTCAGGTTCCCGGCCGCGTCATAAGCGTAGAAATTGGTCCACGTGGTCCAGCCGTTTGCGTCCGCTGGTTGGGGTGTGATTTGTTGCAGGGGCTTGTTGAGCCTATCGTCAAACACCCAAGTGCTGACTTGGCCCAGCGCATTCGTCCGGGCAATAACGTTCGCGTTGTTGTCGTAGGCGAAGTACGTGGTCCAGCCCAGGGGCTCCGTGAGGCCGGTGCGGTTCCCGTTGGTATCGTACGTGAAGCTGGTGGTATTGCCGAGCGGGTCCTGCTGGGCCAGAACGTGGCCTTTCCGGTCGTAGCTCTCGATCCACTGAAATGCGGCCGGGTCGGTGTGGCGCATTTGCCACGTTTGGGGTTGGTCATATTCAGTGCGCGTGGCGCGGCCCAAGGCGTCAACCTGGTTGGTTCTGCGCCCGTACTGGTCGTACTGAATAAGGGTATTGGTGTTTCCCAACGGGTCGATAATCTGCGCGAGCACGCCGTTGGTTCCATATTGGAATTGCCAGGTTGCGGCCACGTTGGTGTAGGTCCCGGCCGTGTTGGTCAGAGACCTGGAGATGAGTCGGTTGGTGGTGTCGTAGGCGAAGTTGGCCTGCCATGCGCCGAAGGTGACGTTGGTCAAGAGTTGGCGTTTCGAGTCGTAGTTAAACCGATAATTCCCGCCTGCAGAGTCGACCACGTTTGTGATGAACCCCTCGTTCCAGTCCCATTGGACTTGTACCGTATTGCCGTTGAGATCGCTGATTTGCATCAGGCGCCCAGCCATCTCCGGGTAGTTGTCGTCGCCCGGATCGTGGAACAGGTAAACCAGGCGGTTGGGGGTTGTCCAGAGCACATCAGGCGAACTAGTCGACTGAGCCAGTTCCCCTCGGTACGTGTGGTCCCGTGGGATGAGGGGTGCTGCCGAATTGGTGCGAGTCCAAGCCTGGACGGAACCGTCCCAATTGATGACGTCCCATTCGTTGGGGATGACCGTTGGGCTTGGGCCGTACACAACGTGGGCATCGAACGTCTGGCGCCAGTTGAAGCCCAACATGCCTCGGGGATACGGGTCGAGAGTGCTTCCCGACCGTAATTGCATTGGGAGCGCGCTGCTATACCCGATCGACAAATCAAGGGCAATCCCTGGAACGGGGCGCGCCAACACCGTCTGCTGCCATGCAAAGGCCCCGGACAGGGGGGTAAGCGCATTTTGGCCATGGTTGAGGTTCGCGTCGAAGAGGGATTGTTCGCCAGCCTGGTCGACCTCGGGGAAAGCGACAGTCCCCGAGCCGACCGGCACTGCGGGATCGGTGCCCTGTGGCGGGGCGGGTACGAAGTTGCGGTAATGATCAGCCGCATCTGGCGAAAACCCCAGTTTGTAGTAACCCTCCAGGTTGGCGAACGTTCGCTGGTCTTGAAACCTGCGGCTCCGGATCAGTTCGGGCGGCAGCGCGGAGGAATAAATGGCGACTTCTATGATATCGCCCGAGAACTGCTTAGAACTGCCGTTGATCCCGCCGATCGAAACGCCGTTGCCGGCTGTGGAACCGAGCGGGGGTGACCAGCCTGAAGGGACTGGGACCGAATAGCCGTCCACGTACGGATAGAGGGAGGCCCCAGAGCGGGCAATCGCGACATGATACCAACGCTCGATAAATGGGTTTTGAATCAAAGATATCGGCGTGGCCGCGCCTGAAGCTCCGCGCGTGACAAATTCGACTGAGCCGTTGCTGAAGTTGTAGCGAATCAGATAGGAATACGTTGCCGATTCATTGCCATCCGCGCGGTCCATCAGGATGTCCATGTTGTCCGAAACCGTTTGTCCGCTGGGAAGCGAGATTCGGAACCAACAGGATACGGTGAAAGTCGTGCCGGTCGCGGTCAGGCTGCTGGTGGGATCGCTGATCTGGATGCTCGCGTTGTTGGTGAAAGTGGCGCCCCACGACAGGCTTGCGGTCGCCAGGAGAAGCTCGAGGCTGCCGATCGCGGCCAGTCGGGAGACAAACCAAGCGGGCCCTAAAGGGCCATTCATTTGTTGAAGTTGCATCTTGAATCTCCTCATGCCATTTGTCGCGCACCGTTGCACCGAAGCACACGGAAATCGCCGGCTCCCCAAACGGGCGCGCCCTCCGCCCCAATGCCCGTACGTTCCATGTTGAACCCTGCGCAATCCTCGAGTGTCAGCCCAGCGTGGGCCGTCCACGTTTCGGAACCTGGTCGAAAATGTAACGTCAGCGGCGCCCTGATCCTCGATGTCACCCTCGCTACCTGGTGGCTCAGGATTCTCGCCCTGCCGGCTGAAGCGACCCAATCGCATGTAGTACCTTTCCGAGCGGTGCTATTCGAGGCACGGGAGCGTTCATTCGTCAAGCGGATTTTTCAGTTTTTATTCAAGATCGCCAACGCTGTTGCGCGGGGGCCACAGGCCCTCATTACTTATAAAGAGGAATCGGCAGGTCGAGGTTGCAGGAATTCTCTTGGCCGGTCCGTCGAGTCCGTGCTCTGCTTAGAGACTCATCGCGGCAGGCCCTCGAGCGCGGCCACCTTGCGCAACCGGCGCAAGTGGCGGGGGGCCTCGCTGAACTCGGCAGCGAGAAAGGTCTGCACCAGGTCCCAAGCGACCGCCAAACCCAAGGTCCGGCCACCCGGGCACAGGATGTTCAGGTGAGCATGAGTTGCCTTTCGTTCAGTCCGGCTTGTCTCTGCCTGCCGCGGCGCAATCGGTCAGAACCAAGGCCCCATCCTGGCGGACGCGGCCCGCCGGAATCGACGCGTCGGCGCTCCGCAACCGCGCCAGCATTCCAGCTTTCTCCGGCCCGGTCACCAGCCACAGGATGCGGCGGGAACGATTGAGGATGGGATAGGTCATGGTCATGCGTCTGCGCTGCTGGTAAATGCCGGTCACAGCAACGTCGCGGCCGGTAACGTCGAGGACTGGATCACCCGGCACGAGCGATGCGGTGTGACCGTCCGGCCCAATCCCCAGATGAACGAGGTCGAGCACCGGTGGCGAGCCGGCAAGCTGTCGGAGCAGCCGGGAATAGCTCGCGGCGGCCGCTTCCAGGTCTGCCTCTTCCACGGGCATGGCGTGAAGCTGTTGGGGCGGCAGGGGCACGCGTCCGATGAGATTCTCACGAAGAGGCGTCAGGTTGCGCTCCGCGTCGCCCGCCGGCGCCACCCGTTCGTCCACCTGCACTATCTCCACGTTCTTCCACGGAACGGGTTCATCTGACAAGGCGCGGAGCATTGCCGACGGAGTGCGGCCGCCGCTGAGCGCCATGACGAAGCGGCCGCGCACAGCTACGGCAGCCGAGGCCTCGGCGGCAATAACCCTCGCCGCCTGTTTGGCCACCGCCTGGGCATCGGCCAGCACCTGGATCTCCAGAGCGTCGGAATGGAACGTCTTCACGGCTTCACCTTGCGATAGCGACGGATCAGGTTGTTGGTGGAACTGGCCTGCGATTCCTCAGGCTTATGCGGCCTGCTGGAGCGCGGCGCCTTTGGATGCGATTACCGCCAGCAGGTCGTTCCAGGATTTCACAAAAGACTTTGCGCCCTCGTCCTGGAGTTGAACCGCCAGAGCGTCGGCATGGACACCGGCTTGAGCGAACTTTGCCAAAACCGTTTCGCAATCCCCGCCGTCGGCGGCCATGATGGGGCCAATCTCGCCGTGGTCGGCCAGGGCCTTCAACGTCGCCTCGGGCATGGTGTTGACCGTGAACGGCGCCGCCAGGGCGGTGAGGTAAAGCGTATCGGAGGCTTTGGGGTCCTTGGTTCCGGTGCTGGCCCAGAGCAGGCGTTGCGGCATGGCGCCCTCGTTGCACGCCCGTTGCCAGCGTGGCGAACTGAGCAAGTCCAGGTAGGCCCGGTAAGTGCGGCGGGCAACGGTGATGCCGAGTTGGTTGTTCAAGGCGGCTGGCACCTTGCCTGCCACCGCGGCGTCCCAGCGGCTGATAAACAGTGACGCCACGGAGCCGACGCGCGGATTGAGCCCGGCGGCGATGCGCCGTTCGATACCGCGCAGGTGCGCCTCGGCGGCGGCCAGATACTGTTCCCGCGAAAACAGGAGGGTCACATTGATCGGCACGCCGGCGAAAATCGCCTCCTCGATGGCCGGCAGGCCTTCCTGGGTGCCCGGAATCTTGATAAACAGGTTGGGACGCCTGGCACGGGCGAAGAGGTCCTTGGCCTCCGCCAGGGTGCTGGCGGTGTCATGCGCCAGGAGCGGCGAGACTTCCAGCGAGACCCAACCGTCGACGCCGTTGGTGCGGTCGAAAATCGGCCGGAACAGATCGGCGGCCCGGGTAAGGTCTTGGAGCGCCAGATCGAAAAAGAGGTCCTCGCCGGATCGGCCTGCGGCCAGGCCGTCGAGAATGGTCCTGTCGTAGGCGCTGCTGCTCTTGATGGCATGATCGAAGATGGTCGGATTCGAGGTTAGCCCGGTCACCGACAGGTCACCGACGTAGCGTTCGAGCGTGCGGTTGTTCAGCAAGTCGCGCGTGATGTTGTCGAGCCAGAGGCTCTGGCCGAGGTTGTGCAGCCGTTGTGTCGCTTTCATATTCTATTCACGCCAATGTATCCTTGCCCTCCTTCTTTTTCAAACTGCCGGCCACTTCCTTGCGGTGCTGCTCCGCGCTTTCCCACCGGCTCCCGAGCCGCGTCTTTACCGTTGATTTGTGGCGCGAAACCACCATGACCTTGAGATGGATCGCGAAACGGCTTAAGATGGGCGTCTGGACGCCCGCGTCGAACTGCCTGGTCCAAAAGCGCGAACAAAATGAAAAGTGTCAATAGTTATGGCCGACCCCTTCAGATAATCCCTGCGGTGCAGCTTGCCACCGCAACGCAGGCAGCCCTTCACGCGTCTCAGGGTCAAATCCGAATCGGCCTTTTCCAGCAGTTGAAGTATCTCTCGATCTGCCAGATGGTTCTGGCACCCGTTTGCTCCGGTTCGGTTTTTCAACACCTTAGATCGGAGGGAAAAACCCTCGCCGAGCAAGCGCTAGAGGAGGGTTCCAATCATCGGCTCTGGCTTTTCAGGAGAAACCAGGGAGATCACCCCCTCCGCTTCACCAACCGCGCAAAAATCGCCTCCCCTCGGACTCGATTTTGGAGCTGAGGCTCATTTTCGGGAAATGCGCCCGACTCGCGGCACGGGCCCTGCGGGTGAAGGCGGGCCGGCTTGTCCGGAGGCCCGGCGCTCGGCCAGGTATTCGCTCAGGGAGGGCAGTGCCAGATGATCCGCGGCGTTCAGAAGAGCCTGCCTTTCGTCGGGATCGTCGGTTCGGGCGGCCAGCTCTTGAAGGCGGGGGATGGCGGCGCGGTCATCCAATTCCAGCACGGCCTCTAGCGCGCTGACGCGAACCTTCCTCTCACGACTTTCCAGCGCCGCTACGGCCACCTCGAGTTTTTCATTTGCGGGAAGGTCGCCGATAACCAGGTTGTTCAAAGCGAGGATCTGCTCTTGTACTGAGCGCGATTTGGGAATTGCCGGCATCGCAAGGGCGGGCGATCTTTCGCGGTCAGTTTTGCGCGCCAAGGCATTTCCGGCATTGTGACCGGAAAGAAGGGGTGAAGCGGCGCTTTCGGGGCCCGGCATGGCTGCCGCCGCTGAGGGCGCAAGGGGTGGGCGCGCGTCCGAAGTGCGGGGGTCAGCGCCGGGCGGACCCGGGTGAACCTGGCTTTGAGGGGCGGGGCGAAGCGCGTGTGAGACGAGCGCCGTCACAGCCAACAAGCCTAAGGCCGCCAACAGCGCCCGCGCGACCACCGCCGGCCTCAGGTCGGAGGCATTGGCAGAACTTGATTTTTGAGGAGGCATGGTATTCGGGCGGGTTCGGCGCGAAGCCAAATGACGAACTCCGCGCCGAAAGCCGCCGTGTCTGATTCAGTGTGATATTGCCCCGCTTCCCGTAGCCTTTATCGTCCCCGAAAGGACCCCGTTCGAACCTCCATACTGTCCGTCACCGGACAGGTTCATCGAGATCGAATCCGAGCCTTTCTGATTTCCATTTTTATCCGGAGCGCCGATGGAATAACTCTCGGTGGCCAGTCCGCTGATGTTAAAGGAGTCTCCGGCGCCATCGTCAAAGGAGACAGTCACAACATAAGAGCCGGAGTACTTCTGGGTCTCCGCGCTCGTGTTATCGTCGGTCGAATCTGTGCCTGACCAGACGCCGCTGGAATTCGGGTCCAGGGTAACGGTCAGATCTGCAGAGACGTCCGTGGTATTAGTCCCGTCAACCACGGAGACACTTCCGCCTTGATATACCAATTTGGCCTTGCTGGAAAAGGTGGTCCCTTCGGCAGCGGCGATGAGCTGGAGGATGTTGGCAGTGGAGAGCTTGAGTGTGGTGGTCTTGGAGGTGGTGGTCGTGGTCTTGCCATTGTCTTGGGGCGAGGAGTCGGCGCCTTGCACGGTCGCCGTTGCCGTAATCGCCAGGGTCAACGGCACACCTGGCCCGGCGGGGGTGGCGCTGCCTTGAGCGCGAAGGTTTGCCGCGGCCGAAGCGGTGAGTAATCCCACTCCGGCCATGATGAGCTTGTCAACTGTTCGTTTCATTCCTTTCCTTTCGTGTTTTTGTTTCTGGTTTTGTTTTTGTCTCTTGGCTGCCGCGCAGGTGCGCGGCAAAAGTATAGCCCTGGGCGCATCCAATGACGGGAAATGCGAGCCAACCGCTCCATGACACAAGTGCAAGAATGGTTGCTCTCAAAAGGGGTGCGCTTGATGCCAAGGGAAGTCGGCGGCGTCGGAACTCCGGAGATTGCCGCCACTGCCGAAGGCGTTTTGCCTGGGAATTGGTACTGGTAGCATGCGGGAAAGTGGCACATCCCGGGAACCCGCGCAAGTCATAAAAAGTAAACTGGTCGAGTGGAGCGGAGGCGGGACGGGTTCAGCCCAACGGCTTCCTGTGTTTCTGCCCTTTCGAGCATCGTGGCAAATGGCCGTCAGGTCCTGCCCGCGTTTCCCCCACGCCCTGCCCCTTTCCCTTCGGATGGGAGAGGGGAAAACTACTGTGGGGGGCGTAACCCAGGGCGGCGCTCGTTCCTCGCTTTGCCCTAGTATTACTCTGTTAGGTATTGACACAGGTTTTTTTCTCTGGCACGCTGGCTGTGTGCAATGGAATAAAAAGATC
>Ga0209415_10017270_pt1 | contig 11499 bp, 8 predicted proteins | sample PeaSoiSIISIP2007_FD_187696 | JGI IMG/M metagenome (GOLD analysis project Ga0209415, IMG submission 187696) | Peat soil microbial communities from Weissenstadt, Germany - SII-SIP-2007 (SPAdes) (version 2) | ecosystem: Environmental > Terrestrial > Soil > Wetlands > Peat | place: Germany... | reverse complement strand
GAGCCGCCCGTCGCTCCCCGCCATCAGCATCAGCGTGGCGCAAACCGCCAGCATCCCGAATTCGAAGGTGGCGCCGGCGCGTCCGGTCCACAGCGCTGCCAAAGCGATCGCGCCGCCCAGCAGACCGATGATCGCGATCGCCTCGAGCGCCGGACGGGCCGTATCCACATAAGGACTCGAAAAAGCGGGCGCGAACCTCGCGACCGTGGCCGCGACCGCGCCGATGATGCCGAGAATCGGAGCTGCCGCCACCAGCCGCCACGGACGGTTCTCGATCGTGGACGCGATCGCGTCGCCGAGGATCACCGCGATCGGCGGGAAGACCGGCATCACGTACGGAATCAGCTTGGCGCGCGCGAGCGAGAAGAAGACCAGGACCACGAGCGCCGCGATCAGGCAGAAGCGATGGGCCGCGGTGAAGCGGACCGCGCGCCAATCGAGCAGCAGCGCCAACGCCGACCACGGCAACATGCCGGCGGCGATTACCGGAACATAGAAGTAGAGCGGCTCGGCATGGCTGTAGCCGTTCTCCAGGAAACGGCGCAGATGCTCGCCGATGAAGTAGAAGTCGAAAAAGCCGGGCACCGCGATGCTCATGTAGATGAACCACGGCGCCGCGATCGCGAACACCAGAAGCAGCCCGGCGATGACATGAAAGCGGCGCATCGCGCCGCGGAGGTCGCCCTCCCACGCCAGAAACACGATCGCGGCGAGTCCCGGGACGACCGCGCCGACGAGTCCCTTCGTCAGCACCGCCATCGCGATCGCGGCCCAGCCGAGCCAGCACCAGCGGCCGCCCTCGCGCCAATGCATAAAGCAGGCGAAGAAGGCGATCGTGATGAGCGCGGTGAGCAGCATGTCGGTGTTAAGCACCTGGGCCATCACGGCGTAGAGCGGCATCGTGGCGAGCGTCACGACGGCAAACGCTCCCCGACGGCGGTCAAAGACGCGCGAGGCAAAAAAATAGGTGGCGAGCAACCCGACGATCGCGGCGAGCGCCGGAGCGAGGCGCGCAGCGAACTCGGTGAGGCCCAGCAGCCTGAAGGAGAGCGCGGTTATCCAGTAGAGCAGGGGCGGCTTCTCGACGTACGGAACGTAATTGAGATGCGGCACCAGAAAATCGGCGCGCTCGAGCATCTCGCGCGCGATTTCCGCGTAGCGCGCCTCGTCGGGTTCCCAGAGTCCGTAGCTGCCGAGATGATAGTCGAAGATCAGCGCGCCGAGGGCGGCGACCTCCACGGCCGCAGCGATCGCGGGCCAGCCCCGGCGCCGGCGGCGGGCGGAGATGCCGCCGCTGCGTCTCTCGTCAGGCACGGCGCTCAAGTCTAACCGTAGCGCCGTGCCTGTCACAGCCCGTCACGCGAAGTTCAGTTGCCTGCCACGCCGCCGCCCTTGCGCGGGTCGAAAGCGCCTTTTATCAATCCGTCGGGCGCGATCTGCAGCGCGTTGACCGCGCCGAAGAAGTGGATCACCTTCACCTTGTAGCCCATCCCCTCGAGCCCTTTGATGGTCGCCGGAGGCAGGGTCGCTTCGGCGAGAATCAGGTCGGGCGCCCCCTGCTCGTGGATGCGCGGCTCGGCCAACGCTTCGCTTGGCGGCAGATGGAAATCGAGCGCGTTGAGCGTGACTTGAAGCACGCCGGTGATGATCGTCGGACCGCCCGCGCCGCCGAGCGCGAAGACCGGGCGCGCGTCGCGGGTAACGATGGTCGGCGTCATGCTCGAAAGCGGACGCTTGCCCGGCGCGATCGCGTTGGCCTTCGCGCCGACCAGGCCGTAAACGTTGGGCACGCCGGGCGCGACGGCGAAATCGTCCATCTCGTTGTTCAGGATGATACCCAGCCCCGGAACCATCAGCTTGGCGCCGAACGCGGTGTTGATGGTGGTGGTCAGCACGACCACGTTGCCGTCGCCGTCGGCCACGCACAGATTGGACGTGCCGTGATCGTGCGCGGGCTCGGCGGGCAGCGGCCGGTTCCGATGGTGCAACGCGCGGTCGCGCGCCTGATTGATATGCGCGGGCGAGAGCAGCGTCTGGAGTGGGACGTGCAGGTAGTCGGGATCGCCGTAGTCGTCGCGATCGATAAATCCCTGGCGCATCACCTCGGCGAGCCGCGCCAGGTAGGGTGGCGAATCGATGCCGAGCCCGGCCAGATGGCCCGGCTCGAGCATCCCGAGCATTTCGAGCACCACGCCGCCCGACGACGGCGGCGGCATCGTGTAGACCTCGTAACCCTGGAAAGGAAAGTTCAACGGATGACGCCAGATCGGCGAATAGCTCGCGAGATCGTCATTTGTGATGAGGCCGTCGCGCTGCTTGATGAAGGCCACCAACTGGCGGCCGACTGCGCCGTGATAGAAATTCGCGGTCGGCTGGTCGCCCATCCGCTTGAGCGTCGCGGCCAGCGCCGGGTTCCTGATTATTTGCCCGGCGCGCGCGGGTGAATGATCGGGATTGAGAAAGACCGCGCTCAATCCGCGGTCCAACGCGAGCTTGGGGGCGAGGTGCGCGATCTCGTCCGCCAGATGGTCGGTCGCCGGAAAGCCGTCGCGAGCGAGCCGGAGCGCAGGCGCCGCGACCGCCGAGAACTTCATCGTGCCGAAACGCCTGAGCGCGGTGTCGATGCCCGCCAGTTCGCCCGGCACCGCCACCGCCAGCGGACCATCGCGGGCGAGATCTTCCTGCGGACGGCCGCCCTTGATGAACATATCGGCGCGCGCGGCCATCGGCGCCCGCTCGCGATAATCGAGCGCGTAGAACTGACCGGTCTTGGCGAGATAGATCAGCATAAAACCGCCACCGCCGATCCCGCACGAGCCTGCGTTGGTGACGCCGACCGCGAGCGCCGTGGCGCAGGCCGCGTCGATCGCGTTGCCGCCGTGCGCGAGGATCTCGAGGCCGGCGCGCGCCGCCGGCGCGCTCTCCGCGACGACCATCGCATGGCGCGCGGGGGACGCCAGCGCGGCCTGCCCGGACCATAGAAAGACCGCGCACGCCGCGAACAGCAGGTACGCCGCCCGCTGCGCGATCGTGACGGCCTTCGGCCGCAACGAATCGTCTCGAAGTTCGCTCCGCGCCAACATCAGGCGCCTTGATAGCAGCCCGCAGGCGCCCGAGGGAAGCCCGCGGGGTTGGCGCGCTTACCAGGCCGGAATTGGATTACTTGTCGAGCGGATGTTTGAACTTGCGCGAAGGATGGCGAATCGTCAACACCGGGCAGCCCGCCTTCTGCACCACACGCTCAGCGACGCTGCCCATCAGCACGTGCACGAGACCGGTGCGGCCGTGCGTGGCGAGCACGATCAGATCGGCGCCCTCGCTCTGCGCGGTATTGATGATCTCGAGGAAGGGCGAGCCGACCCGCAGCAGGCAGCGCGCCTTGAGTCCGCCGTCGCGCAGCCGCCCCACGATCTTGTCGAGCTCGCGCTGCGCGAGCAGGCGCTGCTCCTCGGCGATGCGGCTCATCGCGCCGACGTCCACGCCCGCGCCGAAATCGGGGCTCATCATGACCGGCGAAAGCGGCTGGTCGACGTGGACCACGGTGATCTCGGCGCCGAAGCGCCGGGCCAACTCCTCGGCGTACTCGAGGGCGCGTTCGGAATCTTCGGAAAAATCGGTGGCGGCAACGATCTTCGTGAAGCTTGGCACGATGCGAAACATACGCTAATCGCGCGCCGGGCGGCAAGGCCGCAAGCTAGCTCTAGATGACGCGGATGGCTAATCCGCTCGACCGCGGCGGCCCGCTCACACTAAGATGGCTGGAAGTTCGGGCGTCCACGATGGCGAACTGGTCCAAAAATTTCGAGCGTGTATTCGACCAGCTGTTCGAGGAGGCGCTGCCCGCCCATTGGCGCCGCGCCGCCGGCTGGCAGGACGCGGTGGTGCGCGACTGCGGCCGGCATTACGAGATCGAGGTGGCCGCGGCCGGCGTCGATCCCGATGAACTGAGCGTCGAGGTGATGGGCGGCGAGGTGATAGTGCGCCACGGCGGCAAGGTGATCGGCAGGTTCGGATTTCCCGTGCCGATCGATCCCGGCGCGGTCAGCGCCCGTTGGTCCGACGGCGTTCTGCGCATCGCGGCGCCCAAGCATCCGAGCCGGCTCGTGCCGGTCGAGAAAATCCGCTAGCACGGTCCGCGGCAATCCCGGAGCTTACCGATGCCGGAATCATCGCAGTCGAGCGAGTCCTCAACCCGCGACCTCAAGCCCGCGGCGCCTGCCGCAGAACTCGAACCCGCAGAGCTGCGCGGCACGCCGCCGGCCACGCCCGAAGAGCTGGCGCGGATCGCCGCCGGCGACGGAGGGGCCGATGCCGAAGCGCTGCTCGGCCAGGATCGCGCGCTCGACGCCGTGCGCCTCGGAATCGGCATCAACGCCCCGGGCTACAACGTCTTCGTGAGCGGCCTGCGCACGCGCCAGGAGCGCGAAACCATCCTCGCTTTGCTGCGCGTGCGGGCGGCCACGATGCCGACGCCGGGCGACTGGGTCTATGTCAACAACTTCCGCTCGCCCGAAGCGCCGGTGGCGATCTACCTGAAGCCGGGCGAAGGGCCGAAGTTGCGCAGCGACATGCAGGAGCTGGTGAACTTCGTCATCGATCAACTGCCCAAGGCCTTTCATCGCGAGGATTTCGATCAGGAACGCACGGCGCTGCGCGATAAGTACAACAAGCGCGCGCAGGAGCTTTTTCAGGGACTCGAGAACCGCGCCCGCGAGCGTGGCTTCGCGATTCAAAGCACGCCGAACGGCCAAGTGATCTTCATCCCGCTCATCGGCGGCAAGATGCCGGAGTCGCCCGAAGCGCTCAATCGCGAGCTCGAAGCGCTGCCCGAGGCCGAACGGGCGCGTCTCGGCCCGGTCCAAGCCGAGCTCCAAGACGAGCTCGCGAAGCTCATGGTCCGCCAGCAGGAAGTGATGCGCGAGCTGGTCGATGACATCCGTGCGATCGAGCGCGCCTTCGCCGCCCGCACGATCACGCCCGCCGTGGCCGCGCTCAAGCAGCAGTTCGACAACCCAGCCGTCCAGGCCTATCTCGATCAGGTGCTCGAACATATGCTGAGCCATCTCGATCGCTTCCGCGCCGCGCCCGAAGGCCGGCCCGGCGAGCCCGGGCCGCCGCGCCCGCCCAGCGCGTCCGATGGTGACGGCCGCTTTTTCGAGTACCAGGTCAACGTGCTGGTCGATAACTCGGGCCTTAGCGGCGCGCCGGTGATCAGCGAGGATGCGCCCACCTATCGGAATCTGTTCGGCACCATCGAACGTTGGATGGATCCCCTCGGCCGCTCCGGCACCAACTTCACGCGCATCATCGCGGGATCGTTTCTAAAGGCGCACGGCGGCTTCCTGATGTTCGATCTCGAGGACGCGGCCGTCGAGCCTGGCGTCTGGAAGACGCTCAAACGCTCGCTCAAGACCGGGCGGATGACGCTCGAGACACTGGAGCCGTTTTCGTTCTTCGGGATGAGCGGGCTCAAGCCCGAGCCGATCGAGATCGCCAACAAAGTCATCGTGATGGGCGGCGCCTATCTCTACAACATGCTCTATTTCTATGACCCGGATTTCGCGGAACTGTTCAAGGTCAAGGCCGAGATCCGCCCGGTCGTGAACGCCGGCCTTGAGGCCGCCACGCGCTACGTCCGGCGCGTAACGGCACTGGCGCGGCGCGAGGGCCTGCCGCCGTTCGACGGCGGCGCGCTCGCGCGGATTGTGGAATTCGGGATGCGGGCCGCGGGCGATCGCAGCCGCGTGCTGAGCATGATGGAGCCGATCGACGACCTGGCGCGCGAAGCCGCTTACTTCACCCGCGCCGCCAATGCCAGCGAGGTCACCACCGCCGAGGTCGAACGGGCGCTGAGCGAGCGCATCCTGCGCCTCAACTTCATCGAAGAGGAGATCCGGCGGATGATCGCCGAGGGCACTCTGGTCGTCGAGCTCAAGGGCGCCCAGGTCGGCCAGATCAACGGGCTCGCCGTGCTCGACGTTGGCGGTTACGCCTTCGGCCGTCCCTCGCGCGTTACCGCGACCGTCGCTCTCGGCCAGGCGGGCGTGATCAACATCGAGCGCGAGGCGCACCTCTCGGGCTCCACGCACGACAAGGGCGTGATGATCCTGAGCGGCTTCATGCGCGACCGCTTCGGCCGCGACCGTCCCGCCTCCATGACCGCGAGTCTCGCCTTCGAGCAATCGTACTCGGGAATCGATGGCGACAGCGCGAGCTCGACCGAGCTCTACGCGCTGCTCTCGGCGCTGAGCGGTGTGCCGATTCGCCAGGAGCTGGCGGTTACCGGCTCGGTCGATCAACACGGCCGGGTGCAGGCGATCGGCGGTGTCAACGAGAAGATCGAGGGCTACTTCCGGGTCTGCAAGGCGACCGGCCTGACCGGCACCCAGGGCGTGATGATCCCGCGCGTCAATATCAACAACCTGATGCTAGACGGCGAGACCATCGAGGCGGTCGGCCGCGGCGAGTTCCATATCTACCCGATCGATGATATCGACCACGGCATCGAGCTTCTGACCGGGGTCAGGGCCGGCGCAGCCGGCGAGCCGGGCACGATCAATCATCTGGTCGCGGAGCGGTTCCGCGTGATGGCCGAGGCGCTGCGCGAACGGCCGCCGGGCGAGACTCACGTCGTGCACGAACCGCCGTCGCCCGCCGCACCGCCCAAGCCGCCGTCGCCGCCGGAGCCGCCGCGCTCGGCGCCTGCCGCAGGCGCTTCGCGATCGCGCGACGCGTGACGCGCGGGCTCCAGTCGAGAATGAGAGATTTCACCGCCGCCGCTGCCGGCGGAACAAAGGGTTCATCTGATGCCTGTCGATCTGCGTCTTGAGCCGGGCGAAGCGCCGCTGCTCACCGATTTCTACGAACTCACGATGGCCGCGAGCTACTTCGCGACCGGCTACAACGATACCGCCAGCTTCAGCCTGACCACGCGCCGGCTGCCGCCGCGGCGCGGCTTCCTGGTCGCGGCGGGAGTCGAGCGGCTGCTCGAAGCGCTGGAGGAATTTCAGTACGGGCCGCGGCTGATCGAGTATCTCGATTCGCTAAAAATCTTCAACGCCGATTTTCTGCAGTTCCTGGCCCAGTTGCGCTTCACAGGCGAGATCCGGGCGATTCCCGAGGGCACCATCTTCTTCGCCGAAGAGCCGCTCATCGAAGTGCGCGCGCCGCTGATCGAGGCGCAGCTTATCGAGACCCTGGCGCTGAACCAGATCGGGATGGCCTCGCTGATCGCGAGCAAGGCGGCGCGGAGTTTTGCGGTCGCCGGCGGCCGGCGCCTGGTCGATTTCGGACTGCGCCGCAGCCAGGGCGCCGACGCCGGCTTGATCGCCGCGCGCTCCAGCTATCTCGCCGGCTTTCATGGCACCTCCAACGTGCTGGCCGGGATGCGCTACGGGGTGCCGGTTTACGGCACGATGGCGCACAGCTACGTGATGGCCCACGATCGCGAGCGCGAAGCCTTCGAGAACTTCGTCAAGCTCTTCCCGCGGCTCAGCACGCTGCTGGTCGATACCTACGACACTGTGCGCGGAGTCGAGAATGCGGCCCGCGTCGCGCGCGAGCTTGCCGAGGCCGGCATCGTACTGATGGGCGTGCGGCTCGATAGCGGTAACCTGCTCGACTTAAGCCGCAAGGCGCGGCGGATTCTCGATCAGGAGGGTCTCAAGAACGTCTCGATCTTCGCCAGCGGCAACATCGACGAGTATCGCATCAACGAGCTGGTGAGCGCCGGCGCACCGATCGACGCCTTCGGCGTCGGCACCGCGATGGTCGTGAGCCAGGACGCGCCCGCGCTCGACGTCGCGTACAAGCTCACCGAGTACGCGGGCAAGCCGCGGCTCAAGACCTCGGAGCACAAGGTGAGCCTGCCGGGCCGCAAGCAGATCTTCCGCGCCCACAATCGGGTGGGCGGCTTCTATGCGGATTTGATCGGACTCGAAGAGGAGCGGCCGGCGACCGCCGCCGGCGAGTTCCGTCCCGCGCCGGCCGAGGTTGTCCCGCTGCTGGAGCCGGTCTTCGCGGGCGGACGCCGAGTGATGCCGCGGCCGACGCTCAACGATGCGCGCGAGCGCTTTCTGCGCACCTTCGCGGTGCTCGATGCGCGCTACAGGCAGATCGATCATCCCGACACCTACCAGGTCCGGCACAGCGCCGCGCTCAATGCGCTCCTGATAAGCGAGCGGCTGCGCGCCGAATCGCGCCAGGACTGACGGGCACTACGCCCCACGTCAATACGAACGCGGCAGCTTCAACACGTGCTCGCTGATGGTGTTGAGCACCATCTCCTGCGAGACCGGCGCGATCTTGAGCATCCGCGATTCTCGAAAAAATCGCTCGACGTCGTATTCCTGCATGTAGCCGTAGCCGCCCAGTGTCTGCACCGCGCGGTCGCAGGTCTCAAAGGCCGCTTCTGCGGCGAGCAGCTTGGCGGTGCTCGCTTCAGGGCCGCAGGGCTTGCGGCTATCGAACAGCCACGCCGCCTTGAGCATCATCAGCTCGGCCGCTTCCAGCCGCGCGTGCGCGTCGGCCAGCGGATGGGCGATGGCCTGGTTCTGCCCGATGGGCCGCCCGAAGACGATGCGCTCGTTGGCGTAGCGCACCGCCTTGTCGAGCGCGGCGCGCCCGATACCGACGCCCTCCGCCGCAGTCAGGATGCGCTCGGGATTGAGGCCGTCCATCAGGATGCGAAAGCCGCGTCCCTCCTCGCCGACCAGGTCGCCGGCCGCGACCTGCAGGTTGTCGATGAACAGCATGTTGGTGTCGACGGCGTGGCGGCCGAGCTTATGCAACTCGCGCACCTCGACGGCCTCGCGATCGAGCGCGGCGAAGAACAGCGTCATCCCGTCGGTCCGTCGCGGCGCATCTTCGATCGCCGTGGTGCGGGTGAGCAGGAGCATCCGATCCGCCTCCTGCGCCTTGGTGGTGAAGACCTTGCGGCCGTTGACGACGTAATGGTCGCCCTCGCGCCGGGCGAAGGTCTTGATATGCGTGATGTCGTTGCCGGCGTTGGGTTCGGTGACCGCAAACGAGACATGGATTTCGCCGCGCGCGGCCGCCGGCAGGAAGCGGCGCTTCAAATCTTCGCTGCCATGGACCACCACCGGCATCAGCCCGAAGATCGAGAGATGGACCGCGCTCGCCGCGTTCATCGCGCCCGCGTAGGCCGCCTCGCGCATCACCAGCGCCGCCTCGGTAATCCCCAGTCCGCTGCCGCCGTATGCCTCCGGAATTGCGATGCCGAGGTAGCCGGCCGCGGCGAAGGCGCGATAGAACTCATGCGGGAACTCGTGGCGCGCATCGTGATCGCGCCAGTAGGAATCGGGAAAGCGCTCGCACAGCGCGCGCACTCCGGCGACGATCTCGCGCTGCGCCTGGGTAAGTTCGAAATCCATGTCTGAATCTTGCGACCGCGCGCCGCCGCTTTCAATCGCCGCGCGGTGCGATGACTGCGGGACTCGCACGAAGGCCCGCCGCCATTACCCGCGGACCAAGGAAAAGTGGCTTCTCAGCCGGCCGCGGATTGCGATGCGTTCGGCGCGCCACGGAGCGCCTCGTAGGACTCCACGATGCATCGCTCGGTGGTCGGCCAATCGATGCACGGGTCGGTCACCGAGACGCCGTACTTGAGTCCCGCGCGCCGCGCCCGGATCGGCTGATTGCCCGCCTCGAGATTGCTCTCGACCATCGCGCCGATAATTGCGCGGCTTCCGGCCCGCACCTGCGCGACCACCTGCGCGAGCACCGCCGGCTGGCGGGTGTAATCCTTGTTGGTCTGCGCGTGCGAACAATCGACCAGCAGGCGCGGCTCGAGTCCCGCCCGAGTCATCAGGCGGATTGATTCCTCGATACTGGCGGTGTCGTAGTTCGGCGTGGGTCCGCCGCGCAGCACCACGTGCGTATCCGGATTGCCGGTGGTCCGAATCACCGCGGTCAGTCCCTCCTGCGTGATGCCGATGAATGAATGCGGACGGCGCGCCGACTGGACCGCGTTGATCGCAGCCTGCAGGTTGCCGTCGGTCGGGTTCTTGAAGCCGACCGGCATCGACAACCCGCTCGCCATCTCGCGATGGGTCTGCGATTCGGTGGTGCGCGCGCCGATCGCGGCCCATGCGATCAGGTCGGCGATATACTGCGGCGTGATCGGATCGAGCAGCTCGGTCGCCGCCGGCAATCCCATCCGCGCGATCTCGAGCAGCAGCCACCGCGCGATCCGGAGTCCCTCGCGCATGTCGCAGCTCTCGTCCATCAGGGGGTCGTTGATCAGCCCCTTCCATCCGACCGTCGTGCGCGGCTTGTCGAAGTAGACCCGCATCAGCACGAACATCCGATCGGCGACCCGCGACGCGAGCGCCGCCAGCCGCTGCGCGTAATCGAGCGCCGCCTCGGGATCGTGGATCGAGCACGGCCCCACGATGAACATCAGGCGCCGCTCCGTGCCGGCCAGCACCCGGCGAACCGTCTCGCGCGATTCGTAGATGAAGCGCACCAGGGCGTCGTCGAGCGGGAGTTCGTCCTTGAGCGCACGCGGCGCAATCAGCGGTTCGGTCGCGGCGACGTGTATGTCCTGTATGCGCGGCATCGAATGTCTAGGTTTAGCCTAAACCGCCGAGTCACTTAAGTGGCGGAGCATCGAAGGGGGGCGCGACGGTTAATCGGCGCCAGCATCCTGAAGAGCTTACAGGTCCCTAGTCGCCCTCTTAAAGTGGGTCAAAGCTTGAGATAGACGATATTTTTGCGTATTGTGGGCGGCGGTTAGCCACAATCGATGGTAAGTGATCTCGGGTAAACCACTGGAGTAACAATATTTATGAAGTTTACGAGAGCCTTTAAGCAGTTCGGGCTCGCGGGTGCGATCGTGCTGGTAGCGGCGTTCGTCGCAGGTCCGCTGATGGCCAAAGAAATTGGCGGCAAGGGCGGCGTGGACGTCGATGCGCCAACCACTTGCGGCGTAAACGAGTGCGACATTTTTTCGGGCGAGGTCAATGGGTACGTGCTGAGCGGGCAATGGATGATCGACGAGGCTTCCTGCACGACGACCAAGAAGAAAGGCATGTGCTGCAAAAGCTCGGGCACCGCGATGGTGAGCGGCGGCGGTGACACGCTCGATTTCACCTTCCAGGCCAACCGCTGCGAAAAGAAGCCTAGCAAAGCGACGCTCAACGGTTCGATCGACGTCACCGGCGGCAAAGGCAAATTCCACGGCGCGACCGGCAAAGGCGCGATGGCCGTGACGTACAATCCGGCGAGCGGCAAGGGCTCGATCGTGGTCGACGCCAACGTCAAGTAACCCAACTCAATCAGCGTAATCGATCACGCTTGCCGCGGCGCGGGCCGCGCCATAGTCTGTTTCGCGCGATGGCAAGCAGCACCAGCGATCCTCATGGCCGGGCGGACGCCGGATCGGCGCGACCGCGCCGTTCGCGGCTGCTGCTGGCGATCGTCGGCATGGCCCTGTCGATCATCCTGGCGGTCGGGCTGGCGATGCAAGAGGGCGGGCGT
>Ga0209415_10017269_pt1 | contig 11499 bp, 11 predicted proteins | sample PeaSoiSIISIP2007_FD_187696 | JGI IMG/M metagenome (GOLD analysis project Ga0209415, IMG submission 187696) | Peat soil microbial communities from Weissenstadt, Germany - SII-SIP-2007 (SPAdes) (version 2) | ecosystem: Environmental > Terrestrial > Soil > Wetlands > Peat | place: Germany... | reverse complement strand
CGCTTCGATGAGGCCGCCGCCGGGCATCGTATCGAGAAGATCAAGACGATCGGCGACTGCTACATGGCCGCGACCGGTGTGCTGCGCGAGACCGAAGGTGCGGCGGCGGTCGAGGCGGTCGCCGACTTCGGCCTAGATCTGCTGACCATCGTGCGCGACACCGCCGACGAGATCGGCTTGCCGCTCGGCGTGCGCATCGGCATCAGCACGGGTCCCGTCGTCAGCGGCGTGATCGGCCGGCGCAAGTACAGTTTCGATGTGTGGGGTGACACCGTGAATCTCGCGAGCCGGATGGAGAGTGCCGGCCTCGCGGGCCGCATCCAGGTTTCTGAAGCAACCTTTTGGCGGCTGCAACACACCTTTGACTTCGAAACGCGAGGCTCGGTGGAGGTGAAGGGGATCGGCGAGACCCCGGCGTATCTGCTCATCGGCCGCAAGCCGGGAACGGCTGCCGCGATCACGACGCGGGACGTGGAGTAGCATCTCTCGTGGTTGTGACGTTGCAGAATGGCTGAAGGCCAGGGATGTTTCGGCGGTTCCTTCTTTACCGAGAGTAAGGCAGCGGCGGCTACATGCGTGCCGTCCGATGAGGCTCGTGGTTGGTCATTAGGATCATTTGAACTTTGATCATGCGACCCGCAGGGAAAGGCCTTCAACGCACAACCAGAACCGGACAGTGCGCGTGGCGGATGACGCGCTCGGCGGTGCTGCCCATGAAGAGATGCTTGAGACCCGTACGCCCGTGCGTCGAGATGACGATGAGGTCCGCCTCGTGGTCATGGGCGGCGCGGATGATTTCCTCGGCGGGCGTGCCGTGACCCACCACGGAGCGGTGTGGGACGACGGCGAGAGCATCGGTCGTGGGCACGCGATCGAGCAGCGCCTGATGCGCGTCCTTCTCGGCGCGCTCGCGAATCTCCGGTTCCAGGAAGTCGGTGGGGTAGTAATGGGCGTACAGCGGGTTCGGTGCCACGACCATCTCGATCACGTGACACAACAGCACCTCCGCGCCGTGGTCCGCGGCCATCCGGAAGGCATGGCCGACCGCGTGGTCGCCCAACTCGGAGAAATCGGTGGTGACCAGGATGCGCTTGAAGTTCTCGTACATCCGCCCGCGCTTCCTATCCCAGCATAATCATCCCGGCGTCGACGACCAAGACCTGGCCGGTCATCAGGTCACTGTCCGCGGACGCGAGGAACACCGCCGTTCCTGTGAGGTCTTCCGGCTGCAACGGCTTTTTCAGCGCCGTAAACATCACCAACATGCTCAGCATGTCCTCAGGGACGACGCTCTTCGTGGCTTCCGTCATCGTGACGCCGGGCGCGATGGCGTTGACGTTGATGCCCCACGGGCCGAGCGCGCCGGCGAAGTACTTGGTCAGACCGTTCACACCCATCTTGGCGACGCTGTAGTGGAACGGCGGCGACGGCTTGTCCGGATCGCTGGTATCGACCGCGCCGACGTTGCCCATGAAGGCCGCCGTTGACGATTGGTTGATGATCTTGCCCTTGCCCTGCCGTTTCATGTACGGCTCGACCGCACGCGTGCACAGCCACACGCCGGTGAGGTTCACCGACAGGATGCGGTTGAAGTAGGCCAGCGACGAGTCTTGCGTATCGAGCCCGAAGAAGATGGCCGCGTTGTTCATCAGGATATCGATGCGTCCGAAGCGCTCGGCGGCCTTGGCGGCCATGTCCTTGCAGCTCTGCTCGTTGCTGACGTCGACCTTGACGAACAACGCGTCGGTGCCGGCGGCTTTGATCTCCTGCTCGGTGCGCCGGCCGATGTCCTCGTTGATCTCGGCGACGACCACCTTCGCGCCCTCGCGCGCGAAGCGGTTGGCGTAAGCGCGCCCGATGCCTTGTCCCGCTCCGGTGATGACCGCGACCTTGTCCTTCAAACGCATGTGTGCCCTCCTGGTGCCGGATTTCCCTGGCCTATAGTTCATGCCCGCGACAAGGTCCAGCACCTTCTGGCCACCCGTCGCGGGGCCGATCGTTCACGGCAAGGCTTCGAAACCTTCTTGACGAAAGTCGTCGTCGAGGGCGACGGCGCGCTAGCTTCAGCCGGCACATCAGGCGCTGGTATCGACGAACCAGCGCTCCATCAGCGGTGTGGACGTCCGCGCCGCTTGTGGGTGGCACGCGGGCGGGGTGCATAAAGAAATTCGTCGTGCGCGCGCCCGCTGGCTTGCCGATCGCTGCCGAGACCTTGGGTCTGGGCGAGCCCTGGCCGCGCCGGCTGATCCTTGGCGCTCAAATGCATTGCAACCGCCTCGCGCACCACGTGCGACAGGCTTTCACCCCGCTTCTCCGAAAGCGCCCTTAGCGTGTCGTATTGCCATTCTTCTAGAAGGATCTGCGCACGCTTCATAACGTCATGTACATACACCATGCGCATGATGTCAGCAAGCACTGTCGACGCCTCAGACGCGCATCCAGCGCGGCAGGTGGACGTCTTCGACTTGCTGGAAGACGACGCGCACCGGCTCGCCGATGCGGATCATCGCCGGATCGATTTCGTTGATCGGTCCGTCCGGGCGGGCGACGAGATTCCCCACCAGACGCAGCTGCGGGTCGTCGTCGAGCGCCACGGTGATCACGTTGTACGGCGCGAGCTGCTGATAAACCGGCAACAGCGGCGGGTGTGCGACGACGAACGACCAGATCGTGCCGCGACCGGAGAGCCGCTTCCATTCGTGGCGCAGCGAGCGGCAGTGCGGACACATCGGCCGCGGCGGCAGGCGCCGCCGGCTACACGCGGCACAGGTCTGGACCAGCAACTCGCCGCGCGCCGTGCCCTGCCAGAACGGCGCGGCGTCGTCATCGTCGAGATCGGGCAGCAAGAAGCCGCTTTCCATGATCATCTCCTCAATAAGAGGGCACTGGTGGGCACACCCTCGCCACTGGTCACCAGACAGCACTGCGCACCCTCCACCTGAGAGGTCGAGGTGCCGCGGATCTGGCGCACGCCTTCAAGCACGAGGTTGAAGCCGTGCACGTAGGCCTCCGACATGCCGCCGCCCGCGGTGTTGGTCGGCAATCGGCCGTGCGGCCATTCGAGCGCGCCGTTGTCGGTGAACGCCGCACCCTCGCCGCGCTTGCAGAACCCGTAGCCCTCCAGCGACAGCGGGATGAGCGGGCTGAAGGCGTCGTAGAGTTGCGCGACGCGGACGTCGGCCGGCGTGAAGTCGCTGTGCTGCCACAGCAGCCGTGCGCAGGCGTACGACGGGCCCAGCAGCGGGTCGTCGCAGAAGTAGTTGGTCATCACCTGATGCTGGCGCGGAATGCTTTGCGCAAAGGAATGGATGTACGCCGGCGGTTGCCGCAGGTCCTTCGCGCGCTCCGCCGACACGATGACCACGGCGAGGGCGCCGTCGGTTTCCAGACAGTTGTCGAACAGACACAGCGGCTCGGAAATCCAGCGCGCCTTCATGTAGCCCGCACGCGTCAGCGGCTTCTCGTACATCGTGGCGTTGGGGTTGCGGTTGGCGTGCGTGCGGAAGGCGAGGGCGACGTTGGCGAGGTGATCGCGCGTGGCGCCGAACTCGTGCATGTAGCGCCGCGCCAGCATGGCGATCTCGTCGACCGGCCGCAGCAGGCCGAACGGCCGGCTCCACTGCGTGGCGCCGCCGAGTCGTTGGTTGACGTTGGCCCACGGCCGGCTGCCCTTGGCCGAGCGCTTGCGCGCCCGCCATGCCACCGCCACCTCACACTGCCTGGTGGCGACCGCCATCGCCGCATGTCCGACCGTGCCGCACCCGGCGCCGCCGCCGTAGCCGATCTCGCCGAAATAGGTGATGTCGCCGAGACCGACGTTGCGTGCGACCTCGACCTCGCGCCCGTTCTCCATCGAGAACATCGCCAGCCCGTCGACGTCGGAGGGCTCGAGGCCGGCGTCGTCGATGGCCATGGAGATCGCCTGACACGCCAGCGACAGCTCGCTGTCCTCCAATCCTTTGCCAAACTTGGTCTGGCCGATCCCGACGATCGCCGTCCGATCCTTGATGGTTGTCGTCATGCGCGGTTCCCTCAACTCCTGCTCAGCGCCGCGCAGATTGGCAGATCTTGCGGAAAGATGGAACGGGCAAAGCGAGAGCGGCCGCGAGAGTGAATCCTTCTTTACATGACCGCCGAGACGCGCTATCGGCCGCATGAGCAGGAGGCAAGTCCATGGCCATGTCCGTCGAGGAGCAGAAGGCGAAATTCCGCAACGTGATCCGCAGCGGACCGGTCGCGGAGGCGATGCCGATCGACGACTATCTGCGCGACCTCGATCAGATGATCGTCGACATCTGTCAGACGCGCGACAAGCTGATCCCGGCGATCGCCGCCGGCAAGGCGTCACGCGACGTGATTCGCCGCCTGGCGATGGAGTTCTACTATCTCGGCAAGTGGATGACACCTGACTTCGCCGTGTTCATCGCCAACGCGCCGGACGCGTATGCGCTCACCATGGAGCACTCCGAGCACTACGCGCACTGGTGCCAGAACTTCGCCGACGAGGCCGGCTATCTGCGCGATCCGAACCATGTCCTGATGAAGTGGCAGTGGTGCGAGATGATGGGTATCACGGCGCAGGAGCTGGAAAGCTACACGCCGCTTCCGGAGACCGTCGCGGTCACCTACACGATGCTGTACTCCGTGCGCCGCTCATACGCGGAGGGCTTGGCCGTCTTCGGCTACGCCGGCGAACGGCTCGCCGCGAAGAGCGGCTACGCCAAGGCGCTGTATGAGGGCCTGCGGGATCACTACGGGCTGACGGTCCGAAACTTCGAAGTGCACGCCTACGCCGAGCCCGATCACGGCGACAAGGCCGAAGCGCTCTTTCGCAAGGTGGCGATCACCGCCGGCGTGCAGCAGCGCTGCCGTGAAGCCATCCGCAACGCAATGCTGGTGCGCGACGCCCGCACCAAGGCGATGAACCGTTGGATGGAGTAGGGGCCCGGTGGCCGGCGCGGCTAGCCGCACAGAATCCGCGCAAACTCCGCACCCAGGTTTGAAGGCTGAACCGCTGCTCGACCGGAGGCAAGAACGCGCGCACCCGATAGCGACAACGAACGAAATCCGGCGCCCCCCGAGGGCCAAGGCGCGCCTCGCGGCACCTGCGGCGCAGCTACGGCTTCACGCCCCCTTGATGGAATGGCGTTTACGAAGGAGACGTAGACCAATAGATCCGCATGCGGTCGCAACCCCGCGCACCGACTATAACCGGTTAGTAGGAGAGCCCATCCTCCTTCACGTCTATATCAGTCCTCGCAAACTCCTTTCCCAGCAACGGGATCGATGAAGCCTTCCCGTCCAAGCGCGTCAGAGAGTGGCGTAGCCGGTGGCGTTGCCCACCGGTCGGAAAAAACCACCTCGGAGAGCGCCAGACGCGGCAGCCAACCGGCGGTCTCCAGCATTGGCCGCTCCGGAAAGTCATCCACGAACCCCACGCACAAGTAGGCTACGGGAACGACATGTTCCGGAATTTCCAACAGCCGACGCAATTCTTGCGGTTCGAGTATGCTCACCCACCCAACCCCTATGCCCTCCGCACGAGCCGCGAGCCAGAGGTTTTGAATCGCCGCACACGTACTGTAGAGGTCCGTCTCCCTGATCGTATGACGACCGAGGATCGTGGGACCGAAGCGTTGCCGATCGCAGGTGACGCAGATGTTCAGCGGTGCATCGAGAATCCCCTCGAGTTTGAATGACAGGTAGGCTCCGCGGCGGGCGTCATCAAAAGCCTCCGCGGCGCGGAGTCGTTGCGCTTCGACGTGAGCGCGAACGCTTCGGCGGATACCGATATCCTCGATCACGATGAAGTTCCAGGGTTGCATAAAACCGACCGACCCGGCGTGGTGAGCAGCCCAAAGGACCCGTGCGAGAATATCGGGCGGTACCGGATCGGGCAGGAACGACCGTATGTCACGTCGGCGCGCGATTGCTTCATATACACCCTGGCGCCATTGAGGCGGGAAGGCTTCCTTCATGGTTCCTCCATCGTTGTAGGCAGCACACCGGGCCGCAAGGGGGCGTTCTGCTCTTTCTCCTGCTCCCAAGCAGCAGCCTTTCGGGTTGGGTGCAGGTTGAAGGCGCAGGCGTCGCTCGCGAGGAGTACGGCACGATCCGGATTCACGACGCTTACATCCGCTACCGCCTGCCGTTGATGGTCGAGGTGCAGTCCGACGTACGCGGGATCCGCTACGTCAACTCACGGCAGTCTGTAGGCAAACACCGCACCGCCATGCCCGTCGAATGAGTTGCCGGCGCCGAAGTAGATCGTCTTCCCCACGATCGCCACGCCCGAGTTGACTGCGCCGTCCGCTTTGAACGACGCGAGTGTCGCACCCGTCCCAGCGTCGTACACGCGGAGCTGGGGCGGCAACACGCTCCCGACACCGTTGAAGACCGCGCCACCCGAGACCGAGGTTGGCGCGAACGTGTTCGCCTGGTTGTTCTCCCATTCAATGGTGCCGGTCGCCGCGTCGAACGCGTGAAAGCTCGGGTTTTCGATGAACATGTCGTTCGGGTTGTTTGGCATGCACAGCGAGCCACCGAGCTCCCCAATACCGGTCCCCCCGAAAATGTGCGCGCCATCGAACGCCGTCGAGCCGACGAACCCTCCCGAGCTCCCGCCGAAGACGACGTTCGTCTTCCAAACAAGCGCGCCCGTCTTGCGATCGAGCACGTAGTAGGTCCCGTCCTTGCTGCCTTCGCCGACCAGCTGCGCGCCGCCAACGTCGATCAGATTTGCCGACGAGCCGAAATCGAAATCGCACGTGTCGCTCGAGCGGGGGCGATAGGCCCACACGACCGTGCCAGTTGCGACGTGGAGCGCGAGGACGGCCTCATGATACGGCGGGTCAGCGCCGCCTTGGCAGTCGGCGGTGCCGAAAAAGATGCGGCCGTTCGCTTCGTCGACCGCGCCGGTAGACCACACGTCGCCGCAGCCGCGGTTCACACCGCCTTTGACGGTGCCCCTCGCGTCGAGCGCCGGGTTCCCGTTTGCGTCCAGGATTGGATCGACCTCGAAGCGCCACTTCATCGCGCCGCTCGCCGCGTCGACGGCGACGATGCCACCGCGGTACCCGTCGGCGCCGTCGACGCTCACGCCGACGATGACCAAGCCGCCGGTGACCACCGCCGAAGAGAAAATTTGCGCGGGGTCGTTCTCGTCCTGATCGCAGCTCGGGTCGTCCGGGTTGCCGCAGAGGACGCGCTTCCAGATGAGCTTCCCGGTCGCTGCGTCGAGACAGTAGAGGGTTCGGCCGCCGCCGAAGTAGAGGTGGCCGCCGTTGACGGCCGCCGCACCGACGATGAGCCCGCCATCGGTCCCGAGGCGATCCGGCTCCGGTTGACCTGGCGCCAGGCAGCGCGGCGGAATCGGCAGGATCGCGTTCTGGCAGTCGACCTCGAACGTCCATCGTACGGCTCCACTCTCGGCGTCGAGGGCGTACATCACGCCGTCCCAGGCGCCGATGTATACGACGCCGCTGACAACGCTCGGCGCTGCCGAGACGGCATCGGGCATGGGGACCTTCCACGCAAGCTGCAAGGATGCGACGTTCGTTTTGTCGACGGCAGATTGCACCGCCATGAAGCTGTGTCTGAGGTCGTGTCCGTACATCGACCAGTCCGGATTTGGCGGCGGCGTCTGCACAGCGCGATCGTCCCCACACTGGATCGCAAACGCCGCGAGGATGGAGAGCGTGATCGAGGAAATGAATGCACGCCGAACAGGGTGCTTATGCCTCATCTTTGTTGCCTGGGCCGTGAATGCCACTCCAAGCGAGACGGCGGAAATGGAATCAACCGATATTTTCGAGATGGACGGCACACCAGCCTCCCCTGAGACGCCAATAGCCTACCGCGGGAGGCTGGGGCAAGCACTTTCTCCTTGCCCAGACCTGGCACAGCTACGCTGGGCAGCCGTGCAGGGCGTGGCTCACCGCTGCGAGAATCTCATCCAGGGTGATCTGGTTGTCATGGTTCGCGTCGCCCGCGGCGCACGTGCTGACAGCCGTGTTGCCGAGCGCGATCTTGACCATCGTGAGCAACTCATCGACGGTGACCAAGTGGTCGCTGTTGCAGTCGCCGACACAGAGCACCGGGCGTGGAGTAGGCGGCGGCGGAAGGTTCTCGTCTCCGAAGACAAAATCGATGCCGGTCTGGTTCGGTGCGATCATGACCGGATCGCCCGGCGTGCCGGCCTTGTCCTGGTAAATCTCGAACGGTTCGACAGGGTCCCGAGTCCCATTATCGTTCAGATCCAGGAACGCCATCAGGTAGAAGGTCTGTGCCATACTGGGGTCGAGAATGTCGTAGCGGTCGCCATTGCTCTGCAGCCGTGCGCGTCCAAACGGTATCCCCAGCATGGTAGCGTCTGTGTTCGCGGTGACCGCGAGCGGCGTTTGCGCCGAGACCGTCCCGCGACTGCCGGTGTAAGTTGCCGTTCCGGCGACCCCGCTCATGATGAAGTGGTCGTCGAAGCCCAGTTTGACATCGCTGAGGCCGGAGCTCGGCACCACCAAAGGATCGGCGTTGGCGGCGGAAAACTCGTTGAAGTAGAACTGATACGGCTCGCTGACATTGAGCTTACCGTCCGGGATGAGATCGAGGAAGTACACGAGGAAATAGTTGCCGGCAGTGGGAACATCGACGGTGTACGGGCCGCGGTCGATGGGTACCGTTGCCGCGTCCAGCTGGCCCGCCTTGAATCGGTTCTCGCCAATATGGACCTGAATTGATCGGCTGGTCGAGACCGGCCCGTTCGCTCCGAGATAGCGTACTGTCCCGGAGACAGAAATGGCGCGCAGCGCTTGCGGGTCCACGACGAGGCCGACACTGCTCAGCAGCAGCACGACCTGGGCCCGCGATGCGGCTCGTCGCCAGTTACCAAACACTGCCTGCCTCCTTCTCCACCGCTCGCCGGAAGGTTAGCGCATCGAGGTGGTGTTTGAACAACGCTGCCGCACCCCGCTGTCGGCTGTGTGGCGTCAAACGGAGAAGAATCGCTCTGCACTCCAGCCGAGCCAATCGACAGCGCTTTTGACACGCGCTTGCTGACGGCGCTGAGTTGTGGCGCATAGAAACGGCGCTGACGACCTCTATCTCGGCACAGACGTATGTCCGGCGGAGATGCCGGCTTGCACGCCACCATACGGGATTTCCCCACGTTGACACGCAACTCCGCTATGGAAGAGTGCGAGCGAAACGAGGTGAAACAATGATCACAGCTCCCAGACTCGCAGAAGCTCTTACTACACCGATCCCGTGCAGGTGCGATCCAGAGAAGATCGGTGCGGTCCAGGCATATCTGTATCAGCACTTTCCGGACTACGTGCTCCGCGACTTTCATGCGCCCAGCAGATTGGAGCAGGCTGGACTGCCCGGCCCGCACGCTGACCACCACGTCATCAGCCTCTCGCATGACGACGTTCTACCCTACTATGCGGTGTTGCTGAGCGAGTTCCAGGAGCACTACTCAGCTGCGCAAGTTGGAGAATGTCTGCGACGGTGGGATCTGGCCGGTGTCCTGCACGCCAATCGAATTGTGTTCGTCAGCCAGGACGGCGCATCGGCACTGTGACATGGCGTGTCCATACTTCTCAAACGGCATTCCGTCCAGCTGAGTCTTCTTCTCCCACATTAGTCCGGTGTTGAGATCGGTGATCGTTTTCCATGCCGCCATCACGTCGCATCCCTCAAAGCCGCTCTCACAGAGATACGGGACGCGCTGGTCATGTTCACCCGCTTGAAATCGTGCGGAGCTGAGCATACAGAATCGTGTCGATCGACGGACCTCATTCTTCGGAGGCGGAAGCACGATGAAGATCACCGAATCGACCCCGTGGCATATGCGCAGGCTGGTACGTTTGCGGCTGTGGCTGATCCTCGGATTTGTTGGGGGCAACGCGCTCATGGCACACGCAGCCGTCAACATCACGGGTCAGTACACCGGCGTTGCTCACCCGACCAAAGGAAATGACGTGGCGTTCAACGTAACGTTCAGCCAGACCGGCACGACCGTTACGGGAACCATGAGTGTGCCCGGATCACAATGCCTCGTGTCGCTACAGGTTTCCGGGACGGTGAATGGCACGACGCTGAGTGGCTCGTTCCACGACGCGATGAGCACGATCAATATCTCTGGCACGGTAAGCGGCGATCAAATCAACGGTACGTACAGCATCCCAGTTTCGCCATGCGCCAACGGCTCGGGAACGTTCACGCTGACGAAGATTACGTCCGCGACGGCAACACCGACACCGACCGCTACGTCGACACCCTCTTTCACCGCAACGCCTGGCTCGAAGTCCTGTGTTGGCGACTGCAACGGCAACGGGCAGGTCACCGTCGACGAGATCCTCACGATGGTGAACATCGCCCTCGGCAACACCTCGATCTCCGCCTGTGAAGCGGGAGACGCCAATCACGACCTGCAGATCACCGTCGACGAGATCCTCTCGGCGGTGAATAATGCGCTAACCAACTGTCCAGGAGCCTGACTGCCAGCAAGCCTTGGCTTTTGCTCTCGACCGCCCGACTGAAGGCCATCGCTACCACGGGTGGCAGGTGATCGCCAGTGTACAGACCTCTGTTGGTGGCGTAGCATCGGTATGAAGTGCCTACCGTGCGCACATCATCCATGCTCGTGCTTACGCTGGTGCTGGCGGTGTGTTCGTCAGCCGAGGCAACGATACCCACGCCCACGCCGATTCCGACCGTCAACGAATGCAACCCGTCGTCGCCTGCGTGCCCGGTTGGAACGGAGTGCTATTGCTGCTGCGGCGCCTTCCGATGCTTGCCGCCATATGCACCCTGCTGCGCGATTCCCTGTGCAGACCCGACGCAGCTCCCGACTCCAACGCCGTCGCCCAGCACGACACCCACCTGTCCGCCACTCGTTCCGTTCCAGTGCCTGCCGGATTACGAAAAGGTGTGCGAGTCCGTTGGCGGATGCACGCTATGCCATTGTGTGCTCGCAACACCGACTCCGGCGCCGACTGCCGGTGGTGAATGCAATCCGCTCTCACCAGCCTGTCCGGACGGAACAACCTGTGGCTGCTGTTGCGGTGCGTGGCGATGCCTGGGGCCGAGCGACATCTGCTGTGAGATCGCGTGCGTGGTCCCGACACCACCTCCCACGCCAACACCGACACCCACCCCGACACCACCGCTTTCCTCCTGCGCGTTCCTTCCCTGTACCGGGAACTGCGTGATTCCACCGCCCTGTACTCCTGGCACGGTCTGTCCCAACATTGTGGAGCTGGGTGCCTGCCAGGTGGTCGCTGACATCTGCATGTGCGTCTCGAGCAGTGGCACGCCGGGACCGACACCGACATTCGGTGGCTGTACGCTCAGCTGTGACAGCCGTCCCTGTGTTGGTCGTTGCGCAGACGGTACAGTCGCCAATGAAAAAGATACCGGTCAACGGACACTCTGGAAGCAACTCATGCCTCCCGATCCCGCGGGGGTGGAGTACGTCGGCCCCATTCTGCCCACGCCTGA
>Ga0209415_10017268_pt1 | contig 11500 bp, 11 predicted proteins | sample PeaSoiSIISIP2007_FD_187696 | JGI IMG/M metagenome (GOLD analysis project Ga0209415, IMG submission 187696) | Peat soil microbial communities from Weissenstadt, Germany - SII-SIP-2007 (SPAdes) (version 2) | ecosystem: Environmental > Terrestrial > Soil > Wetlands > Peat | place: Germany... | reverse complement strand
CCCGAACGGCGAGTCGTCGCGCGTGTAGAATCCGCACCCATCGCCGTAGAGGGCGATGTCCATGAACCGGTCGAACGGCACGAAGCCGCGGCCGTCCGCGGACCGCCGCAGGAGGTCTCGGACCCGTTCGCGCCGCCCGGAGTCGGCCGACGCCGCGCTACGGGCCGGCTCGGTCATCGGGCGGTCGTTCAGCCGATGTATCCGAGGTCGTCGCGGGGAACCGGACCGGAGGCCGGCGTTCCCTCGGTCGACCGGGACTCCGCCTCGTGGATCTTCTGGGCGATCCGGTCGACCTCGTGCGCCTTCGTCTCGAGGGCGGTGAAGTCGATCTCGATATGGAGGACCTTGGCGAGGACCTTGAGGACCGATTCCGCGCTGCGGGGGTCGACGAAGTATCCGCTCGTCTCGCCCATGAGACAGACCCCTTCCATTCCGAAGAGACGACCGAGCCCGAGGAAGAGGCCGCTCGCGCCGATGAGCCCACCCCCCGGGTCGTTGCGGGAGAAGACGACGCCGAATTTCTTCATCGCCTCGACCTGCTGGGCATTGGTCGCGGCCCCGAGCACCCGGGGTTCGTCCACGACCCTTCCCTGGGCGAATCCCGCGAGGGTGAACACTTCGCGAACGCCGAGGCCGTGACAGTAGTCGAGGACGCGTTGGGTGATCTCGTACTGGCCCTCGGGGCTGATCCCCTGATAATCGCCGCCGAGCACGAGGATGTCTCGGGTGGCGACTCCTGTCCCCTTCCAATAGTGGAGGTCGTTCGAAACGAGTCGAATGATCCCCTCTTCGCTGACGTAGACCTGCGGGGGGAAGAATTTCGAGTAGATCGTGGCGAGCGGCTTGGCCTTCAACTGGTCCCGCAGGTAGTCGGCCGCCAGCTTTCCGACGTTCCCGACTCCCGGAAGTCCTTCGATGAGGATCGGGTCCCGGAGCTCCACCTTTTCGAGCGTGCGAATGACGACGTCTTCCACGGGAAACCTACCTCGGGCGAAGCAGCCGGGGTTGGCCGATAAAGGTTAGCTAACGGGCGGGTAGGCCGCTATCCCGGCGGAGCCGCGCGTTCCGAGACGTGCCAGCCGCTCTCGCCGAGTTCCGCGTTCCAGATGTGGGTGAGGTCGGGTCGGTTGCCCACTTTCTCGAGGAGGAGAGTGTGCTCGAAGTGGTCGAGTTTCGGTTCGGCCTTCAACTCGACCACCAGGTCCGCGAGGTCCTGCAGGAGCGAGAACACGGAGCGCTCGTGCGTGATCGAGTGAGCAGCGAGGAGCGCGTGTCCTCCGATGGTTTGGCACCGGTGTCGGATCTGCCGCGCGACGGTCGTCAGCTCGTGCGGCTCCATGACCTCGAGGAAGAAATCCACCGAGTCGACGACCAGCCGGAACGGGGAATCGATCTTGGCAAGGTCGGAGAGCATCCGGTTCGAGAGGCTGAACGGGGCCAGGGTCCGGTCCCCCGGCAGGTCAGCGGTAAGGTCGGTGAGGGAGATCCCTCCTTCCCGCGCCGTCGCAACCTCGAGACCTCGGACCAGGACTCGCTCGAAGTACTCGTCGGCGAGGTTGACGATCTTGATCTCGCCGGGGTCCCAGCCGAAATCATCGAACGCCTTGCGGACGTCCTCCGTTCGTTCGTAGGTGGTGTAGAACAACACCGGAACGTCCCCGACGCCGGCGTGGGCGAACTGCTTCGCGAGGGTGGGCGCCCCCGAACCGGAGGTACCGGCAAGAACGGAAAGCCAACCCGGCGGCAAAGCGGTCCAGATCGGCTGGTCGATCTCGGGGATCCCGAAGACGCGTTGGGTGTCCGCCACGGTTAGTGCCCCACCCGCGCCACATCGATCGTCTCGTCGACCACCAGGTTGAGCATCTGCTCAATACCGGTGGTCTCCTCCTCGGACGTCTCGAGCACGATCGTGAGCACCCCCCGACTTTTGAGGTTGTTCAAGAGGATGTGGAAGAACTCGGAAAGCAGTTCCGGCTTATTGTGGATCGCGAGCGAGTTCACGCTGTCGATGACGACGATCGAGCGCGGATGCGGGAACTTCCGAAGCAGGTACTCGATTCGGAGCATGATCTCCTCCAGGGCCCGCGGGCTCTCCACGTACGTCGCGTTCGGCAGCGGGTTGGCGTAGTTCATCATGATGTGACTGATCGCATCGACGAACGAGATCCGGTCCTGAGGAACGTCGAGCGCCTGGGCCAAGGTCCATACGAACGCGGCTGGATTTGTGACCGTCAGATAGATCGTGTGGGCGTCCGTCTCGCTACCCACGTCGCGGAGTGTGGCGTTGAGTACCGCGAAGTAGTGGTCCGCGTACTCTCGGGGGTCCAGCTTCACGGCGACGGCGCTCCCGCTTGGAAGGGCGCGCAGCCGCTCGCCGATGTCGACGTTGGGCACGGCCTAGGTACCTCCCTCTCGGCCCCCCTTGAGGTGCGGGGCCATGAGGAGGCCGATCGGGGTGAGCTCGATAACGAATTGGGCGTGGGAGTGCGAGGTCCCTCGCATTTTCACGATTTGGAGGACCCGAAGGATGTCGCCCATGCGACGGGCGTTCGAGAGCAGGATGACTCCGTCCACGATCGCTTCCTCTACGCCGTGCAGCGAGTACCGACCCGGAACCGGCCCGATTTCCGAGACGAGCAGTGAGGTGCATCCGGCTTCGTTGAGCTCCTGTCCCAGCCGCAACATGAAATCGCGGATCTGTTCGTCCCGTCGGATCCGGTAGCAGACCGACGTCAGACTGTCCAAGACGAGTCGGCGGGCGCCCACGGAACGTACGATGTCCCGGATCGCGCGGAGCAAGATCCCGATCTCCTCGCTCGTGAGCTCCTCCCGACCGAACCCGAGCCGGTCGTAGATCTGCGGCAGGTCCACAAAGGTCAGGGATCCGTTCTCCACGAGGTCGGTGTGGAAGAACTCGAAGGTCGAGAGGTTCTGGATCAGCTTTCGGGACGCCTCGGTGACCGAGAGGAAGAGCGACCGTTCGCCCCGCTCCGCGCCCCGCACCAGGAACTCGAGGCAGAGCGTCGTCTTTCCCGTCCCGACGCTCCCGGCGACGAGGACCATGTTGCCCCGCGGGATTCCTCCTTCCAGGATGCTGTCGAGACCCTCGACGCCGGTGGCGCACCGTTCAAGGACCGTGGCCGGGGCGAGCAACCCGTCGGCCGCCGGGGTGGACCCCGGCGATGCGGGTGGAACTTCCATCGGTGCAACGAGCCGCTCCGTCCCTAAGAGGGTTGTGGGGCTTCGGAAGCTCCGCGCGGGGCGAGCGAAGCCGCCGCCGCGGGTGCGGGTGGAATCCGTTGAGGGTCGATCACCCAGACCGGCCCTTCGGCCGACCGCTCGGACGAGAGCAAGGCACCGGCCCGGCCGAGGGCTGCCCCCGCCGCTCGGACCGCCTGACCGCCCGGGTCGAGCGAGCTTCTCAGTTCGGTTAACGGTACCCGGACAGATTCCCCGACCCGGAGGGAGCGGGTTCGCTCGACGATCCACTCAAGAACGCTCTGGACCGTCGCGACGGAGCTCACGGTATCGTCTGCGCTCTTCCCGGATTCGCCGGCAACGTCGGCAATTTCGGCCGCGGGTCCATCCCGATCAAGGCCGGGCGCGGGCGGTCGGCCCGCGGTGCGAACCCAGTCCACCCTGCTCCCTTTTCCGAGCAGCACGGCGGCGTGTCCCCGCGGAAGAGAGAGGATCTCCTCGACCGACACGGCGTGGGTCGTTCTCGAGAGCTCCCGCGCCTCCTCCGGAGATCCCCGGAAGGCCACAAAGTCCGAGACGTTCGTCCACACGGCATCCGCCACCGTCTCAGGAAGCGAACCGACGGTCTGGGTCGCGAGCACCACGTGGACGTTCCGCCGTCGAGCGAGTCGCAGCATCTCGGCGAGGCTCTCGTGCGAGAACCATTGGGACTCATCGAGCACGACGAAAGTCTTCGACTGGGAGGGGCGGGCCAGCAGCTCCGACCAAACGAGGGCAAGGTACACTGCCAACAGGTATCGAGCAACGCTCTCGCCGACTCTTGATGCGTCGCCCGAGATCACCGCGATCCGGCCGGGGGCGACGAGGTCGTTCGTGTGCAGGGGCGGGGCACGTTCGCAAAGCATCCGCTGGAGCACCGAGTTCCGTACAACGTCGTAGAGAAGGCGGCGAGCACCCTCGGCATCGTCCGGACGTTCCCGGACCCGCTCGGCGAGCTCGCGGACGGCGTCTTGCGCGTCGGCGGGAACTACCTGGCGTGTCCTCCCTCCCGTCGCCAGCAGCGTGTGGGCGTCGGAAAGAGTGCCACCCGGAAACGCCGCCGCGGCGCTCAGGGCTCGGGTCAACATCTCCTCGAGCCGGGGGCCCCAATAACTCGAATCGGCGTATCGACCCGAACGCACTCGGCGCAGGGCGTGAACAAGATCGTTCAGGCGACGATCACCGAGCACGGGGTCCGTCGAGCTACCGGCGACTCCCTCCAGGGCGTTGATTCCGCACGAAGTTTCCCGCGGGGAGATGTAAACGGTCCGAGTGTGGTCGGCGGGCGAGAGGCCCGAGCGGAACGATCGAGCCGTTTCCCCCAGAGGGTCGAAGAGGACCACCCCGCCGAGGGCCGAAGCTCTGCGAGCGATGGCGACGAGAACGGAACTCTTGCCCATGCCCGTCTCGCCGAGGATGGTCAAGTGCCGGCCCTGATTGTCTTCCACCGGGGGCCCGACCAGCCGACCGCTGGCCGACCTTCCGAGCGGTAAGATCGGGAGACCCGCGACGCCCGGAGGGTCGGTCGCCGCGCCTTGAGCGTCCAAACCCGGCAGGAGGCAAGCCAGCTCGTCCTCGGAGACGGCGAGCCACGGTGGCTTCCGCGAAAAAGGTCGGCGGTTCCGACCGAAGCGGATTCCATTGCCCCGACCAGAATGAAGCGCCACTTCCACCGACGACAGCAGGCGATTCTCCGAGGAGCCATTCCGGGGCCGAGACTCCGCGGTCAGAGACACGCTGGCCTTCCAGAAGAGAGGTATCTTCCCGGAGTTCGCCGTCGGTTCAGATTTCGGAAACGTCGGCGGTTGCGCTCGGGACCGTGATCCGGGGGGAACCGAGCGTTGGATCAGTCCCGGTCCGTCGTGAATCGAGCCACGGTTCCAAGATGCGGGGAACGGCGAGAACTCGCAACGAACACGGAATCCAGGCTCTGCGCTTTCCAACACCAGCGCGAGGCTCTCAGCGGCAGGGGGCCCATCAAACGGTTCCCTCAACGACTCCGGCCACTCTCTTACTCGTCGGCCCCACACCACGGGGACCTCCGAGCGCGTCGGTGGAGTGGCACGCCGGACCCAGGTCCCTCGCCCGTATGAGGCCGAGAGAACCCGCGCGATCCAGCGTGCGCTAGCCGGCTCGATACTTTCCAGGGTCGTCGTGCAACCGGGGCCGGACGAGATCTCGAGGCCAAAGGCACACCCCAGGGCGTGCCCGGTGCGGAGAGCGGCGACCAGCCGATCTCGGAACATCGCGAGTTCCTCGACCCGGTGGCCCCGAACGGGGCGGGTCGTTAACTGCCATCTGGCGACGGATTCTTCCACCCGGGACTCGGGCCGAGACGGGGCCACTTTCCGGGAGAACTGACCCGGGGGGTTGGACACGTCGCCGCCCACGAAACGTGAACGATGGAGCTTCGCGTCACTCTCAAGTAGCCGGAACGCCCCCGAGGTGTGGAGACCGCCCCGATTCGCATGTCGTCACTCGAAGAACAGATCACCGCGGTCGAGGACGAGATTCGCAACACCTCCTACAATAAAGCGACGCAGCTCCACATCGGACGTCTCAAGGCAAAACTGGCCGTCCTCCGCCTCGAACGCGAAACCCGAGCGAAGGGGAAGGGCGGGGGCGTCGGGTATTCGGTACGCAAGAGCGGGAACGCCACGGTGGGACTGGTGGGATATCCGTCGGTGGGCAAGTCGACGTTGCTGAACCGGCTCACCGCCGCCGAAAGCGAGACCGCGGCCTACGACTTCACGACCGTCTCGATCATCCCCGGGATGCTGCGTTGGGGGGGAGCGTCGATCCAGATCCTCGACATGCCCGGTCTCATTCCGGGCGCTTCGAAAGGGAAAGGGAGGGGGCGCGAGGTCATTTCGGTCGTTCGATCCACCGACCTCGTCCTTTTTCTCATTGACCCGGAACACCCGAACCTTCGAGCGCTCACGACCGAGCTCGAGGGAGCCGGGGTCCGGATCAATCAGAAACCGCCGCGAATCGTCGTGCAGCGGTCGGACCGAGGGGGCCTCACCGTGTCGAGCACGGTGCGTCTCACGCACCTTGCGGGGGGCGGGGCCGCCCAGATCGCCCGGGAATTCGGTCTGCACAACGGGTCGATCGTCTTTCGGCAGGACGCCACCGCGGACGAGCTCATCGATGTCCTCGCCGGCAACCGAGTGTACATCCTCGCGCTCTTCGCGGTGAACAAGTCCGAGCTGATGGATGCGAAGCAACGGAGCCAGCTCGCCAACGCGCTCCTGCCGGCGGAACCGATCTTCATCTCCGCCCGGACGGGGGCCGGTCTCGACACGCTCGTGGACCGGATCGGAACGAGTCTGAAGTTCATCCGGATCTATGTGAAGCCCCCGGGGCGCCCGGCGGACCGGGAGGAGCCGGTGATCTTGCGCACGGGAGATTCCGTGGCGGGTCTTCTCCGGAGACTTCCCGGAGAGCTCGGTCAAGCGTTCAAGGCGGCCCAGATATGGGGAAAGAGCGCGCGCTTCCCGGGCCAGACCGTGGGGCGCGACCATGTCCTCGCGGACGAGGACGTCGTTACCGTGCTCGTCGCCCGGGGCGGCGCCCGAGCGGCAGCGTAGGTCGGGAAGGGTCCCGCGCCGGCATCTTGGACGCGCGGCCCCAGCGTCCTCCGACCAGGAAGTGCCCCCGATGGAACGGCTCGAGACTCACCGAGGCATACAGGGCTACCTCGTGGGCGAGCGCCCCCTCCGCCGAATCCCGATGGCCCGTGGCCGTCCGATGGCGGCCCATGCTGGCGGTCTTGAGGGCGACCAGAACGCGGGCTCCGTCCCCTCGAAGCAGCATCTCCGCGTTGCGGAGGACGATCTCGAGCTGGTCGGCTTGGGCAATATCCGCGTACAGACCCGCCGCCGGCGGAACGATGGCCGAATACGCCAGCGGGTCGCGCGCATCCCCGAGGATCGGTCGGAGGTTCGGCCAGCGTTCCGCGAGCGCGAGGAGACGAGCGAACGGTCGAACGCTCCGCTCGACCGCGTACACCCGACCCTCCGGTCCAACCAGGTCCGCAAGGTGCGAAGCGGTCGTGCCGCTCGCCGCTCCGAGGTACAACCATCGCTCGCCGGGGGCGGGCAGGTCGCCGGCCCAGCCACGCACTACCGCCGCCGCGAGCTTGGAGCGACCCGGCTCGAAGATTCGGTACCGCCGGTCCTGCACTTCGGTCCACCGTTCTCCGTGCACCGGCGGCAATTCCCCGACGGCTTCGGTCCAGAGCTCCCTTCGCTCGGCCCGCGCCACCTCGAGCATGCGGGGGGAACCCTTCACGGGACGGAAGTCCCGACCCAATCTCATCGACGCCGCCTCCGAAGCACTTCTACGCGACGGTCACGCCGTGCCACGAGCTCCGCGCTGACGTCGCGACGGCCGTGAGCGTCGACCCGGACCGCGATCGCGGCCAGGGCCGCGAGACTCCGGGCATACGCACCGCGGCGGCCGATCGGAACGTCGGCCAATCGGTCGGCTCGGTAGAGGAGCCCAAAGCGGGGGCCTCGTTCCGGTGAGGGTCGCCGTCGGCTCCCGAGGAGCTGGATCCGCGAGGCGGGCATTCGAGCGAGAGCCCCGATTCCTCCGGCCGCGGCGACGAGCCGCGCGGCGACGCGGGCTCCGACCACCGCCGAAAGATTGGGGACCTGCGTCTTGGCTTCCTTTTCCACGGTGCGTCGCAGCGCATCTTCCAAGTCCCCGAGGGCGCCCCGTGCGCGATCCCACGCTACGAGGTGCAGGTCGAGCGGAGAATCCGGCACGCTGACGAAAGAGTCTGCGGCGCGCGCCTCTCGACCGACCGAGCGTTCGACCCGCTCCTCTTCGCGGGCGAGAGTGATCAGGACCTCTTCGGGGGCCCGGAGGGCCCGTTCGAGTCGCAAGTGTCCGAGGGCAAGGAAGAAACGCCGTTCGAGCGCCGCGTCGGGGAGAGGGACCGCCGCCCGTCCCCGTCGCAGGTCTTCGAGCGAGGGGGAGGCCACGGGTCGACCGACGCACTCCGAGATCGCTCGCGCGAGTCGGGGGGGCGAAGCGACCAAGGTCACCCCGACCGGGATCGACTCAAGAGCGGACAGGAGTCGGGTGGGGACGTCCGACCGCGCCATCGCATCGAACCGGACGGCGGCCTGCTTCGGGTCCGAATCAAGCGGAAACGGTCCCAACAGGTGAGCGGGGTCGGTCCCGCTCAGAAACAGAGCCGGCCCATTCCCGACGACGAGCGTCGGCCGCACGCCCTAGAACTCCGCGAGCGTTCTTGCCGATACAGTAAGTCCCTGACCAATCAGGTGTTCCATGTCAATACCTGCAGACCGGCCGCCTACCTGTCTCTTTCCCCCACGGAAGCTTACCTCGGTTGCGAGAACTCGTTGCAAAAGACGCTCTTGCCCATAGACAAGCTTGCAGGGAGACCTTGGAGAATCCTCTCGTTAGAGAACGGTGCGAGCGGACGACTAGATGGCTTCTGGCTGGGAAACGAGCGGGTGGATGTTGGTCACGAGGGGTCGATAATTCACGAAACGAAGCGTCGAAGAGAGGGCATTCAAATGTCAGCGGGTTCCGCCGCGCGTGCCCTAGGCCAATCCTCAGGATCCCTCGGCGGTGGCCACGCCGGCTCGTTCTCGGATTGCCAGCCAACGGTCGATGTCCAAGTTCTCGTGAGCGAGACGCACCCAGTCCGCAAGTCGCGCGCTGGGCGGATCCTTCTTCAAACCCGAGAACAGGACGACCAATTCTTCCGTGTTCATGGCGGGGAGAGTCCAGCGCAACCACGTCTCGAAGAGGGGAAGGGGGATGTGGTCGTAGAACGCCTGCCTCATCGCGCGAAGCTGTTCGTCCGTGAATCGTTCCCACATGATCGGTACCAACAGGGCCTCTTCGTTATTCATGTGCGAGAGGTAGAGCGCCACCACGTCGTTGGTTTCTTGGACCAGTCGATCCCCGACCTCGATGCGACGGTTGCGTTCGGTGAGGCGCAATACCTCATCGCATGTCCTCGAAAGGTTGTGAATGTGGGAAACCACATCGGCGTGTTCCTTCATTGCAATGCCGACGGCGTCCGGGTCGTAGACCCGCACATGCGAGAATATGTCGCCCTCCTCGTGGTGCGAGTGGGTGCTCATCAGGCAGAGTATACAATTTGCCGACGCATTCCCCAGATCTCGTTTCAACCGTTCAACGATCCGGTTCGACGTAGCCTCATTCAGGAAGTCGGTCGCCTGGAGTTGAGCTCCCAACTGATAGAGCATCAATCGGATGCCCTTGTGAATCGGGCGGAAGAGATTCTCCCGTTCGCTCATGGTGGATAACCACCCGGAGATACGTATGCCGGAAGAGCGTAAAGGGTAGTCGCCGTTCTTAAGAATTCAACCCTTTGCAACCGAACCGAGCGGGTCGGTCAGTGAACGGATCGTCCCGTTCAGAATTCCGCGAGCGACTTCTGGAAGCGGTGACGTTCCTCAGGGACCTCGACGGGGTACCTCCCCGTGAGACATCCGAGACAGAGGGCTTCGGCCTTGAGGCCGATCGCCTCCACCAGACCGGGAATGGAGAGGTAGTGGACGCTGTCGGCACCGATGACGCCCGCGACCTCCTCCGGCGTCCGGTTGTACGCGACGAGCTGGCGCCGATCCTTCATGTCCACGCCGAAGTAGCAGGGGGCCCGGATCGGCGGGCAGCCGACCCGAACGTCCACGCGGACCGCCCCCGCGGAGCGGACCATCTGGACGATCTCGCGCAGAGTCGTGCCGCGGACGATCGAATCGTCGAGGAGGACGACTCGTTTCCCCTTGAGGAGGCCGGGGACTGGGTGCAGCTTGACCTGCACCTCGAGCTCCCGTCGTCGCTGGTCCGGCAAGATGAACGTGCGTTCCACGAACCGGCTCTTGATCAGTGCCTCCGCGTACGGGATCCCCGAACCCTCGGCGAAGCCGAGGGCTTGAGGGCGGGCGGAATCCGGCACGGGAACGACCAGGTCGGCCTCGACCGGCGCCTCTTTGGCGAGCTGGATGCCGATGCGATGACGAACGTCGTAGACCGGTTGCTTGTCGACGACCGAATCCGGTCGAGAGAAGTAGACCCACTCGAACATGCAGTGCGCGGTCTCGCCTCCGTTTGGGATGTGGGAGGAATGAGCGAGCTGGCCCCGCTCGAGAACGAGCACCTCCCCCGGCTCGACGTCGCGGATCGCCTTCCCGCCCATCAGTTCGAGGGCGACCGATTCGCTCGCCACGGCCACCCCGCCCTCGATCGCACCGAAGACCAGGGGACGGATGCCGAGCGGGTCGCGGAACGCGAACACGCGATTCCCCACGAGAAAGACGACGGCGTAACCGCCGACCAAACTCGAACACGCTCGGCGGATCGCGGCCTCGAGGTCGCGGGTGTGACCGTACTCGAGGGCGATCGATTGCGCCATCATCTCGGTGTCCGCGTTGCCGAGCAGGTCGACGCCCTGAGCCTGAAGGCGACGACGGACCCGTTCGAAATTTACGATGTCACCGTTGTGCGCGATCGCGCCGTCCTCGTCGCGGATCTTCACGATGATCGGCTGGGCGTTCTCGAGGTCGCTCGCTCCCGTCGTCGGGTAGCGGACGTGGCCGATCCCGTTCGACCCTCGCAGTGAGTCGAGGAGTTCCTGGGTGAAGATCTCGTGGACGAGCCCCATCCCTTTCTGGTGGTGCATCGTCCCGTGGCTGGTCGTCGCAATCCCCGCGGACTCCTGGCCCCGATGCTGAAGAGCGCGGAGGCCCCGGAAGAGGAAGGGGGCGGCGCCCTTGCCCTGGAGCGACACCCCGACGACGCCACAGAATTCCCGAGGGGGCATAGCACGACCGAAGGTCGGAGGCGGACCTCCGGTCGTACCCACCCGGTTACGGGTCTTAAGCGGTGCGCTGCGAGTAACGCCGGCTTCAGCCGAAGAGGGCGGAGAGACCCTCGGCCGCCTCTTCCTCGGAGACGCCTTTCTCTTCCTTCTTTTCCTCTTCCTTCTTCTCGCCCTTGCCTTCTTTCTTCTCGGCCGGGGCCGCCGCGGGCGCGGGGGCCGCGAATGTCTCGGCCTTCGCAAGGACCTCGCCGAGGTTGACGCCCTCGAGCGAAGCGAGGAGCGCCTTCACCCGGGCCGTGTCGGGGGAGACCCCCGCCGCGTTCATGACCCCGGTGAGGCCCTTCTCATCGATCGGCTTTCCGGCTGCGTTGAGCAGCAGCGCACCATACACGTACTCCATTGTTCTCACTCCGTGGACTCTGGGGGAACCCT
>Ga0209415_10017265_pt1 | contig 11501 bp, 7 predicted proteins | sample PeaSoiSIISIP2007_FD_187696 | JGI IMG/M metagenome (GOLD analysis project Ga0209415, IMG submission 187696) | Peat soil microbial communities from Weissenstadt, Germany - SII-SIP-2007 (SPAdes) (version 2) | ecosystem: Environmental > Terrestrial > Soil > Wetlands > Peat | place: Germany... | reverse complement strand
ACGTTCTCGTGCGCATCCTGACGGAACCCAAGAACGCGCTGCTCAAGCAATATCAGCGCCTCTTTGAATTTGAAAACGTGCGCCTGCGTTTCACCGACGACGCACTCGAAACTGTTGCCGAACTCGCCATGCAGCGTAAAGTCGGCGCGCGCGGATTGCGCATGATTTTGGAAGACTTGATGCTCGAATTGATGTATCACCTCCCGATGCAGCGCAAGGTGCGCGATTTTGTCGTCACCGCGGAAATGGTCCGCGGCCGGGAGATCAATTGGAGTTTGCTCGAAAAGGCCGGATAGGCCGCTTCGGGCTGTCGTAAGCTTTTCAGGGGCCCTAATGTTCAACCGCGAAAAACAGGAATTGAAGCGCGTGCCCATGATGCCGGTGCGCGATATGGTTATCTTTCCGCAGCAGATGACCCCCTTCATCGTCGGCCGCGAAGCCAGCGTCCGCGCGCTCGAAGAAGCGCTAGCCGGCGACAAGAAAATATTCCTGTCCACACAACACGACGCTTCGGTGGATGATCCGAAGCCGGAAGAAATCTACGCCGTCGGCACGCTGGCGAACATTGTGCAGAGCGTCAAGCTGCCCGATGGCAATATCAAGGTTTTGGTCGAAGGCGTCGAGCGAGCCCGTGCACTCTCGATCGCTTCGGAGGAAGGTTTCTTCCGCGCGACCGTCCGCTTGCTGAACACGCGCGTTGAGCCGTCGCCGCAAGTCGATCAGACTGTTCAGAAGATTACCGGCCTTTACGAGCAGTTCATCAAGCTCTCGCAAAGCCTGAATTACGACACTATGATCGCCGCCGCTCGGGGCGACGATCCGGCGCGCCTTTCGGACACCATTGCGGCAAACTTGCAACTCCCTGTCGACGAAAAACAGGACTTGCTCGAAACAGTAGACCCCATCGAGCGGCTCAACCGCATTGGCGACATCCTCGAAATCGAACTCGAAAAGCTCAACGTCGACCGAAACATCAACACGCGCGTGAAGCGCCAGATGGAGCGCGCGCAAAAAGAGTACTACCTCAACGAAAAGCTCAAAGCCATCCAAAAAGAGCTCGGCCGCGGCGAAAAGAGCGAGATCGACGAGCTAAAAAAGAAAATCGACGCCGCTGGAATGAGCAAGGAAGTTCACGAAAAAGCGATTCAGGAACTGAAACGGCTGGAATTGATGCCGCCCATGTCGGCGGAGTCTACCGTCAGCAGGAATTACCTCGACTGGCTCCTAGCTGTACCCTGGAAAAAGAAGTCCAAAGAAATTCGCGATATTTTGGCCGCCGAAAAAATTCTCAACGAAGAACACTACGGCCTTGAGAAAATCAAAGATCGCATCCTGGAATTTCTCGCCGTGCGCCAGTTGGTGAAAAATCCTAAAGGCTCGATTCTCTGCTTTGTTGGACCTCCCGGCGTCGGCAAGACGTCACTCGCCATGTCCATCGGCCACGCCACCGGCCGCAAATTTGTGCGCGTCTCGCTCGGCGGCGTGCGTGACGAAGCCGAGATTCGCGGCCATCGCCGCACCTACATCGGCGCCTTGCCCGGTCAAATCATCCAAATGATGAAGAAAGCCGGCACGGTAAATCCTATTTTCGTGCTGGACGAAGTCGATAAAATGTCCACCGACTTCCGCGGCGACCCATCTGCTGCGCTGATGGAAGTGCTCGACCCCGAACTAAATCACGGCTTTACGGACCACTATCTCGACGTCGAATATGATCTCTCTAAAGTGATGTTCGTCTGCACGGCCAACGTGTTGCACACGATTCCCCAACCATTGCAAGACCGTATGGAAATTCTCCGGCTTCCCGGTTATACCGAGACGGAAAAGTTGGAGATCGCCAAGCGCTTCCTCGTAAAGCGCGCGCGCGAAGCCACTGGGCTCAACGAGAATAATCTCAAGTTCACCGACGAAGGCCTGCTGCACATGATCCGGCATTACACACACGAAGCCGGCGTCCGCAGCCTTGAGCGTGAAATCCAGAACATCGCGCGCAAGATGGCGCGCAAGGTTGTGACGGAAGGCGCCTCCGTCGGCGTTGAAATCAGCCCGGCCAATGCCAACGATTTCCTGGGCATCCTCAAGTACCGCGAATACTGGCTCGAGAAACACAACGAAATCGGCTTGACCACGGGCCTCGCCTGGACCGAAGTTGGCGGCTCCGTACTCGCGACTGAAGCCACTTTGATGGAAGGCAAAGGCCGTCTCACGCTCACCGGCAAACTTGGCGACGTGATGCAGGAATCCGCGCAAGCTGCAATGAGCTACGTGCGCTCACGCTCCGCGCAACTCGGCTTGGCCAAGGATTTTTATCGCAACATCGACATCCACGTGCACGTACCCGAAGGCGCCATCCCCAAAGACGGTCCTTCCGCCGGTATCACCATCTGTACCTCAATCGTCAGCGCCTTGACCAGGAATCCCGTGCGTCGCGACGTCACCATGACGGGCGAAATCACCTTGCGCGGCAAAGTTCTGCCCATCGGGGGCGTCAAAGAAAAGCTGTTGGCCGCCCATCGAATGGGCTTGCACACAGTACTGCTTCCGAAGGACAATGAGAAGGACCTGGCGGATATCCCGCAGGAGATCCTCTCCTGTCTCACGGTTCATTTTGTAGAAACCATGGATGAAGTGCTGCAGGTTGCGCTCGAACGGCCGATCGTGCCGCTCGAACATCCCGAGGTTGCGCCCGTTGCGGAGCCTTTCGTCGCCAGCGCCGAGAAAGACAAGAGTTTGACCAACTAAGGAGCGTGGTTCTGGGCCCGCCTTGCGGTTTTTCCAGGCAAGTTGTGGCTCCGCGCTGCTGCCGGTTGCAGAAAGTCTGGTTTGCCCATCCTGGCATATTTTCATTTTTCCGCCAGTGCGGTGCGCCACCTCACGAACAATCCGGGTTTTCGCTGGCTGCCCTGCGGCCACGCAAATAAGAAGGTCAATTTACACAATCAAAGTTAAGGACATATGAAAGAAACAAACGTTGAAGGAAGCAATCAGATGAGTATTAGCCTCGCCGAGTTAAAAGAAAAAAACATCACCGACCTCGCCAAGATCGCCAAGGAATTGAATATTCCAGGCGCCAGCGGCATGCGCAAACAGGAACTGATCTTCCAGATCCTCCGCGCTCAAACCGAGAAAAACGGATTGATCTTCTCCGAAGGTGTCCTCGAATGTCTCCCTGACGGATTTGGTTTTCTCCGTGCGCCGGAATACAACTATCTGCCCGGCCCGGACGACATCTATGTTTCGCCGTCGCAAATTCGCAAGTTCGATCTCCGCACGGGTGACACCGTCTCCGGCCAGGTTCGCCCGCCCAAGGATGGTGAGCGTTACTTCGCGCTGATCAAAGTCGAAGCCGTTAACTTCGAGGATCCGGAAGTCGCGCGCAACAAAATCTTCTTCGATAACCTGACGCCGCTCTATCCCCAGGGCCGCCTCAAAATGGAAACCACAAAGGAGAACATGACGGGCCGCGTGCTCGATCTTCTCTGCCCCGTCGGCAAAGGCCAGCGCGGTCTGGTGAACGCTCCGCCCCGCACCGGCAAGACCATGATCCTGCAGTCCATGGCCAATTCCATCACGACGAACCATCCGGAGGTCGCGCTCATCGTGCTGCTCATCGACGAGCGCCCCGAAGAAGTCACCGACATGCAGCGCACCGTCAAGGGCGAGGTCATCAGCTCGACTTTCGACGAGCCGCCGCAACGCCACATTCAAGTCGCCGAAATGGTCCTCGAAAAAGCCAAGCGCCTCGTCGAGCACAAGCGCGACGTCGTCGTCCTTCTCGATTCCATCACGCGTCTCGCGCGCGCTTACAACGCCGTCACACCGCCATCGGGAAAAGTCCTCTCCGGCGGTATTGACGCCAACGCTTTGCAGCGCCCGCGCCGTTTTTTTGCAGCCGCGCGTAACGTCGAAGAAGGTGGCTCGCTCACCATCATCGCCACCGCGCTGATCGACACCGGCAGCCGCATGGACGATGTCATCTTCGAAGAGTTCAAGGGCACCGGCAACATGGAAATCTACCTCGATCGCCGCCTCGCCGACAAACGCGTCTTCCCGGCCATCGACATTCAGCGCTCCGGCACGCGTAAGGATGAGTTGCTTCTCCCGCCGGACGAACTCGCCCGTGTCTGGGTTCTGCGCAAGGTCTTGAGCCCTCTTTCGACCGTCGAAGCGATGGAGCTTTTGCTCAGCCGCTTGACGAAGTCGAAGTCCAACGCAGAGTTTCTTGGGTCGATGTCCGCACCGGCCTAGTACGTAAAAAACCGCGCCCCCTTTCCGCAAGCTCTCCTCTCGAGCAGCGCTCTACGCCGCGTTATGCAGCAGATTTACTTGCTGCCCGAAGGAGTGTACGTGTACGAACGATTCATCGCGCGCCAGCCTATCTTCGACCACCGGATGAAAGTCTTTGCTTACGAATTGCTTTTCCGGGGCGGACCACAAAATGTGTTTAAGCCGTGGAAAGATGCTTCAAGCAGCGTCATCGTCGAGTCCACGATGCTCTTCGACCTCCAAACGCTCACCGGCTCCGCGAAAGCCTTTATCAACGCGGATCAGAATGCGCTCCTCCAAGGAGCCGTAAAGCTCCTTACCCCGGATCGGATTGTTGTCGAGATTCTGGAGACCGTTGTCCCCACGCCAGAGGTCGTCGCCGCATGTGCCGATTTGCGCGAGTCTGGTTACGTTTTGGGGCTCGATGATTTCGATGATCATCCCAAGTGGGAGCCGCTGCTGGCTCTTTCGAGATTTCTGAAAGTGGATTTCCGCGCATCCGACCGCGACTTGCGTCAAAACATCGCCAAGCGCTATTTGCCCCAAGGACTGCAACTACTCGCGGAAAAAGTCGAGACGCAAGCCGAACTCGAAGAAGCGCGCAGCATGGGCTACACCTACTTTCAGGGCTACTTCTTTTGCAAGCCCACCATGGTCGAGGGCCGCAACATCCCCAGCAACAAGCTGAATTACGTCCGCCTGCTCGAAGCGGTCAACACGAGTGATTTCAAGTTCGAGAAAATCGAAGAAATCCTGAAACAAGAGCCTTCCCTCGTCTACAAACTCCTGCGCTACCTCAACTCGCCGCTGCTCGGCCTGAGAAACGAAGTTCGCAGCATCAGCCACGCCATCACCCTGATCGGCGAAAAGGAATTTCGTCGATGGGTATCCATCGTCGCCATCGTTTCCATGGCCGGCGATAAATCTCCAGAGCTGATCCGCACGGCGCTTACACGCGCTTATTTCTGCGAAGAAATCTCGGAAGCCATCCACATGGCTGCGCAGAAAGCGGATCTCTTCCTGCTCGGACTTCTGTCCATCACGGACGCCATTCTCGACCTACCGATGAACGACATTCTCTCCCACCTTCCGCTTTCCTCCGAAGTCGAGACCGCCCTTCGCGGCGGGGAAAACCGCTTTCGCGATGTCTACGAAACGCTCCTCGCCTATGAGCGCGCCGATTGGCAAAACCTCTCCTGCCTGGCTGCAAAAATTGGCTGCCCGGAAGATCGCGTGCCCCAATGCTATCTCTCCGCCACCAAGCGCGCGGCAGCCGTTTCGGTGTGAATGCCCGCTCAACAAAAAAAACGGCGCAACGGATTTCTCCGCTGCGCCGGCTGCATTGCTCCTGTTTAGCTGAAACGTCTAAAGCGAACTGCTTTACTCGGCGGTTTGCGCCTCCGTTGCAGCAATGTAGTCCACGATCCGCTCCGACCATCCGTCGACGTGCGTCCATCCGTTGCCGTAGCTCACTCCGTGCTTGTACGGGGCCACATTCACCACGTACGCGCGCGGGGTCCACGCCTGCAGGATTCCGTCGTGAGACTGCTCGTCGGTGATCACGATCAAGCGGTCGAGCCCGCGCCACTCACGCTTCTCGTGAAGCTCGGTCAGCGCGCGCTTGAGGTACGTCCCCGAGTGCTTTTGCGAGCCCGTGATGGCGTCCCGCAGCGCAAATCCACGCCGCGGGGGCAGTTCCACGCACGCGTCGGAGAAGGTTGCGATCGAAAACTCTTCGGCCTTCTCGCGAAGCAGAATGGCAAGCCCCGCAGCAGCGTCCATGCGCGTGGTCTCGCTCTTCCCGGAAAGCGTTCCGTCCATCGACCCGGACACGTCCACGACGAGTCCCGTCGATCCCGGCAGCTTTTCGAGTCCAGCGATGCCCTTGAGCATGGCGCTCTCGATGGCGTCCTCGAACTTCGGAGCGTAACGAGCCGCCGTCACGAAACGAAACGGCAGCGCCCGCGCAACTCCCTTCTCGAGCCGCTCGCGAATGAGCTTCGGATCCACGCCCGCTGCAAGCATCAGGCGCAGGTTTCGCAGGACGGCCATTCCGCCCAGCTTCCCCTCGCGCAGGAGCCGTTCAAAGTTCTCGCGCTTGTCCTTCCCTGCGGACAAGGCAACCTCCCAGGTGTCGGGAGGCTCGAGCGTGTTCTCAACGAGCTTCTTCCAAACAGTTTCCTGCTCGGCATCCTTCGGCTTCGCGTGGCAGAGAAAGAGCACGTCGCGCAGCGTCACCACCGAATCGCGGTTGTACTTCGCTAGCTGGTAGGCGTCGAACTTCGTGAACGCCTGTGCCAGCCCGCGCTTTACTCCCGCCGACAGCGGCTGCTTCATCTCCTTCCAGTAGAGGGCCACGAACTCGCCGAGTTCGTCCGCCCGCTGGATCAGGTGCTCGAGCGTTTCCGCCACGAGCGGTCCCGCTCCTTTGCGCCGCGCCAGTTCGCGCGTCACAAAGAGCGGTGCGTGACGAAGCTGCATCTTGTCGCGTGCTTCGCGTGCGAGAGCCGCCACATCTTCGGGCTTACTCTGCCCCACAAGCTCCGCGATTCGCTTCGCGATGTCGTTCCCCTTCTCGTAGAAGGTGTCTTCCCAGAGCAGGCACGTCATCACGGTGCGCCGCAGCTCCGTCTTCACATCCACGCGCTGCGCCACCGCTCCTTCGTGCGTCCGCGCCGGGAACATCCGCTTCCAAACGTTCATCTTCACCATCTCGACCTCCCTCCTTTCCGCTAATTTTCATTCGCTACTGCTCGCCGCCACGCCATCGAACCTTGCCACTCCTCGATTGTCATTCCGAGCGCAGCGTGGAATCTGCTTTTGTCTTTTCGCTCGGACCGAGAGCAAACTCTCATCCTCAAGCAGCCCGCGCCGATCAATGCACCTGCCGCGGATCCGACGGACCAATGCGAAACAATCCGCCGGCCTTGTGCACGCACACCAAGTCCCCTTCTTCGATCCGCAGGACGGCCGCGAGCCATACCGGAATGTTGATCCGGAGAAACTCGCCCTCCACCTCGGAGATGCCGCGCGAAAGCTCGATCAGCTCATCGCCTCCGGCACTCAGGGGGATGAACAAGACCAACTCTCCATTGACCTTCAACACCGGCCCTTCCAAAGACATCACTTCTTCCATGACGGCACCTCCTTTCTCAAAAAAACTGCTGGACGGGAACATCCGGCCAGGGACATTAGGCGCTCTATCCATTGAGCTACCGGCCCACATAGGCCAGGTGGGATTCGAACCCACAACCTCCCGCTTTGCAGGCGAAGTAACCCTGTCCTGCACCACGTCCAACTCGTCTAAAATCCTCGGACTCTCCTCTCCTCTGTGATCTCTGTGTCCTCCGAGTCCTCTGTGTAAACTCTTTCCTTGTCCTAGCCACGGCGCGAATCGCCGCCCATCCGCGATTCGCGCCCGCAAACTGTAGGGTCATCCTTCTGAGGATGACCGCGCTGCCCGGCACTCGCCCGGACAACAATCTCAGCCGGGAGGAATAATCGAGCAGAGCTGCGGAGCCTCAGCCCCACATCGTGTAACAGACGAAGTAACTCTCCCCCGCGCCATCCCGGCGTCCTGGTAGCACAGCCACTCTTGGCGGTGCTCTTCTTACTTCCGGTGGGAACCAGCGGTCCGCGTAAGTTGCTTTGAAGTAACGCGTACCTCCACCACACCGGAATCTTTTTGCAGAGGGAACCAGCGGCCCGAGCGCTTTGCTCTGCCATTTGAGCTACAGCAGTTTTCGCCGCCGGCGGGATTCGAACCCGCAACCGTTGTACGAAGTAGCTCGTGCCTCCACCACTCTGCAAATCCTTGCGGCGGGAATCAGCGGCCCGGGCTTTTTCCGCTGCTCTACCACTGAGCTACAGCAACTTTCGTTGCTGGTGGGAACCGAACCCACGACGGTCGGCTTGTCGATGTAACCCGTGCCTTCACCACGCCGCAAACTCACAAGTATTTTTCTTTTCCTCCTTACTTCATTACTTCTTTATCTCGTCTTCCGCGCACACTCGTAACGTCCACGCGGCAACTCAGCATCGCTCGCTAAATCAACGCGCCACAAATTCCCGGGAGGAATCAGCGCTCACGGTCTTTCGGGCTTCGAACCCGAGCCTTTCGGCCTTGCCACAGAAGTAACCGTGAACTTCACCATCCCGAGCGCATTTTTTCGCCGGAAACTCTCAGTGTTAAAAACGATTACGCGGTCCCTGTAGCCTGAAAATTCCTAGAGTCGGCTACAGTTTCATCGCAAAGCAGAAAGCTTTAGCAACGAATGTTATTGGATCGAAACGACTTAAGCGGCCAAAGTAAGGATTTGGTTTAGAGTCGCGTAAACAAGCAGTCGACGAGACTCGATCGCCACGGTGCGTTTCCGAATTGGCTTTTATCTTCGTGTCTCATATTTGCCCGTTACGCTCAGTGAGGACCTGCCCTTATTTGCAGCAGGGTACGACTGAGGTAATCCGAAAGTAACCGCACATCGAAATTCTGTCAAGCTCTTTTTTCAAGAAATCCTCGTTTTTGGCCCACTTTTCGCGTTACTTGTTAATTTTCAAGTACTTAAGACACGTCGCTCTCTTTCTTAGGCTCGGTCCTGCCCCGGCTCTCAAAGCTATTTCCGGAAGCGATTCAAGTTATACTCTCGCGTGACTCGTTTCTGTCAGTTCCATCATCGGTGCAGGAGAGCTCAAAACTGATTATTCGATTCTGCCGTCCGATGTTCGCATTCTTGTTTTGTGCCGCCGCAGCGTTCACTCCGAACGCCTCTTCCCAGCACGAGCATGGCTCTCCCGATTCTCCGGCCCTCGGCAGCGTCAGCTTTCCTACTTCCTGTTCCCCGGAAGTACAGCCCGACTTCAATCGCGCCGTCGCCCTGCTTCACTCCTTCTGGTACAAAAAATCCGAAGAGACTTTCCTCGCCGTTGCAAAAACAGATCCATCCTGCGGCATGGCGAATTGGGGAGTGGCTATGACCCACTATCGCCAACTGTGGGATCCCCCCACTGCCCCCGACTTGCAAGCGGGCGAAACAGCCGTCGAAAAAGCAAACGCCACCGGAGCGAAAACACAACGCGAACGCGAATACATCGCCGCCATGGAAATCTTCTACAAAGATTCCGGTAAGCGCCCTCACGCTGCTCGCGCGCTCGACTATGAAAAATCAATGCAGCAGATCTACGAGCGCTATCCCCAAGACATCGAAGCCGCCATCTTCTACGCGCTAGCCGTTCGCGCCAACTCGCCTCTGGACGACAAAACGTACGCGAACCAAAAGAAAGCCAGCGCCATCCTCGAAAAACTTTTTGCCGAATACCCGGATCATCCGGGATTGGCTCACTACATCATCCACTGCGACGACTATCCTGCTCTAGCTCCGCTCGCACTGGAAGCCGCTCGCCGTTATGCCAAAATCGCCCCCGAGGCGCCCCATGCGCTGCACATGCCTTCTCACATTTTTACGCGCCTCGGTTTGTGGCAGGAATCCATCGATTCCAATCTGGCTTCCGCAGCAGCGGCGAGGAAAAATGGTCTGGCTGGCGACGAACTTCACGCTTTGGACTACCTGGTCTATGCGTACCTTCAAATGGGCCGGGACCGCGAAGCTCTCAGCGTTCTTGCTTCCCTGCCAAAAGTGCAGACGGGTGATTCCGCATATTTCACGGCGCTCTACGCTACCGCCACTATTCCTTCCCGCTTGGCCATCGAACGCCACCGCTGGTCCGATGCTGCGGCGCTTGCTTTGCCGCCCAATACTTTTCCCGGCGGCCGCTACGCGTGGACCGAAGGAGACCTTTATTTCGCGCGCGCCCTCGGATTCGCCCACGCTGGCAACGTCGAAGCCGCACGCAGCGCCATGCAGCAATTGACTTCGCTCCGCGACAGGCTCCTCGACGACCACAACAAATACTCCGCCGAACAAGTGGACATTCAACGGGAAAGTGTCATGGCTTGGATCTCTTTTGCCGAAGCCAACAAGGACGAGGCTCTTCGGCAAATGCGCGCGGCCGCGGATCATGAAGACTCGACCGAAAAACTACCTGTAACTCCCGGAGCCGTTGTTCCCGCCCGCGAACTTCTTGGCGAAATGCTTCTTGAATCGAAGCAACCCGAGCTCGCTCTCGCAGCTTTCGAGACTTCTCTGAAGCTCACTCCCGGGCGCTACAACTCCCTCTACGGCGCTGCTCACGCCGCCAAATTGGCGGGAGACCGCCAAAAGGCTGCTAGCTTCTATGCCAATTTGCTGGCGAACTGCCAGCACGCCGAGCCCAGCCTTCCCGAACTCCGCGAAGCACGCTCATTCCTGGGCCAGAAGTAATCCCGTCTAGAAGCGATGGCTCCAACGAGCTCAACTTTTCTTGCCTTCCATCTGTCGCACTCGCAGATACGACTGCAGTTCCAGCCCGCAGTTCTGCATCTCCACACCAAAGGCATCCATTCGGTTGGTCAACAAGTTGTAGCACCACACCGCCGGAACCGCGACCGACAACCCCAACGCCGTGGTCAAAAGCGCCTCCGAGATCGACCCAGCGATTACCTTGATCGCAGTTGCATGTGCAATATCAATGCTGCGAAACGCATTCAAGATTCCGATCACCGTGCCAAACAATCCGACGAACGGCGCCGTCGCCGCAATCGTCGCAAGCCCGCTCAACCCGCGCTTCATTTCTTCTGTCGTTTCCGCGCTCGAGCGCTCAAGACTGCGCTGCACGCCTTCCATTACTGCCTGTTCCGACATTCCCGCTGGGGCCGCCTGAAAATCCAGCAATCCCGCCGCGACAACGCTTGCGATGTGGCTCCTCTTGTTCTGTTCCGCCGCCACAATCGCCTGATCAAGCTTGCCGTCGCGAAAAGCGTCAACGGTTTCCGCAATGTAAGCTTTCGATTGTTCACGCGCCAGGCGATAGCGCAATGCGCGACTCACCGCTACGCCCACTGACCGCAAAAACATAATTGCCAGCACAATCACCACTCCATGACACAGCGTTCCCATGGAACGCCACAACTCCACCAGGTTCCAGTCGCCCATTGCGATCCTCGCTTTGGTTCCCTGCGACTCTCGAATAGACACCACGACACGGAATTTTGTGCCAAGCCAGAAGCTTTAGTAATGAGGAGGAATTCTTTTCCTATCGCGAAAGGAAAAACCCGCAAGGCTGTTGCTAGGTAAGCTGCGTTCAAAAGCTCAATTTGCTGCCTGCTGATCCATCCAATGCTTGATATGCGCTTCCAGGAC
>Ga0209415_10017263_pt1 | contig 11503 bp, 5 predicted proteins | sample PeaSoiSIISIP2007_FD_187696 | JGI IMG/M metagenome (GOLD analysis project Ga0209415, IMG submission 187696) | Peat soil microbial communities from Weissenstadt, Germany - SII-SIP-2007 (SPAdes) (version 2) | ecosystem: Environmental > Terrestrial > Soil > Wetlands > Peat | place: Germany... | reverse complement strand
AGCGTCATCTGTCCACACCTCGGATGCGCCATCGAACGCAACGCGAGCGCCGCGGGCTTCACGTGTCCTTGCCACGAGTCCTCGTTCGCGCCGGACGGCCGGCGCATCTCGGGGCCTTCCCCCCGCGACCTCGATTCGCTCGACACGCGCGTCGAGGAGGGGTTCGTGCTGGTCGACTTCCTGAGGTTCCGCCAGGGGACGTCCGAGAAAGTCTCGGTCGGCTGAGCGAACGATGGGCGCGGTCCGCAAGGTGAGCGACTGGCTCGACGAACGCACCGGCTGGCGCGAGTCGCTAGGCGGATGGGTCGATCGCCGCGCGGCCGGCGCCCCGTGGGCGACCGCGATATCCGCCGCGATACTTGCCTGCCTCGCCGTGCTGGCGCTGACCGGCGTCGTCCTGATGACCGCGTACGCTCCTTCACCGCAATCCGCGTGGGCCAGCGTGCACTACGTGCAGTACGTGCAGGATCGCGGGTGGGTCGTCCGCGGGCTGCACCACTGGGCGGCACAAGCGCTCCTCGTGCTCGCGGCGACGCACGTCGCGCACGGAGCCCTCGCCGCCGGATACCGCAAGCCGCGAGAGCTCGCTTGGTGGCTCACCCTCCTGGTGTTGGCCCTCGCAGTGGGCGAGGGGATCACGGGCGGGCTACTGCCGTGGGATCAGCACGGATGGTGGGCGCGCGTCGTCGAGGGCAACATCTTGGGGATGGCGCCCGTCGTGGGCGCTTGGTTGCAGCAGATGATGATGGGAGGGACCGAGTTGGGCGCGCTCGGATTGGCGCGCGCCTACACGATGCACGTCGTGCTGCTGCCGCTTCTTCTCGCCCTCGTGCTCTTCGGTCGCGGCGTCGCCGTGAGACGCTTGGCCACGGTCGTCGGGGCGAGCGCGGAGCGGGCGTCCCCTCGGTCGCGCCTTTTGCGAGACGTGCTGCTGGCCGCGCTGATGGTCATCGTCCTTTTCGCTCTGACGGGCGCCACTCGGGGCGCTCCGCTCGACGCACCGGCCGATCCGATGAGCGACTATCCCGCGCGTCCCGAGTGGTTTCTGCTGCCGCTCTTCCAGCTCCGGAAGTTCTTCCACGGCGTGGGCGAGTTCTGGGGGACATCGCTGCTCCCCTTCGCGGCGGCGACCTGGTTGGCATTGCTGCCGTGGGTCGACCGACCGGGCCGTTCGCGGGGAGCGGTCCTCGCGCCGGTCGCGCTGATCCTGGCGGGCACCGTCGTGATGGGCGTTCTCCCATGGCGCAAGGATGCGCGCGACCCGCAGTACGCAAAGCAGCGAGCCAAGGCCGACGCCCGCGCCGCTTCGGCGGTTGAGCTGGCGATGAACGGCGTCCCGCCCGCGGGGGCCCTCGAGATGGTGCGCCAGGATCCGGAGCTTCGGGGGCGCGATCTATTCGATCAGCACTGCGCGAGCTGCCACGTGCTGGGCGACCTCGGCGATCCCAAGAAGGCCGTGGCCGCGAAGCTCGACGGTTGGACGACCGCCGAATGGATCGCGGCGATGGTTCACGATCCGGATTCTCCGCGCTTCTTCGGACGCGGCCCCTACAAGGGACGGATGCCGAGCGCGGACGTGCGACCGGCGGACAAGCCGGCTGCGGAGCCGTGGTCTGCGATGGTGAAGACCGCCGCCGAGATGCACGCCGTGGCCACGTTCCTCGCCTCGCAGGGCGACGAGCCGGGGGAGCCCCCCAGCCTGGGCGACGACGCCGCGCGCGCACAAGGCGAGAAGATGGTGAGCGAGAGGTGTTCGACGTGCCACCTCTACAAGGGGCAGGGCGACGACGAGGACACCGGCCTTGCGCCGGAGCTGTCGCACTATGGATCGATCGCGTGGACTCGCGCGCAGGTGGCGAATCCGGCCAGCCGGGACACGTACAGGGAGAAGGCGCTCGACGAGTCGATGAAGAAACACATGCCTCGCTTCGACAAGGACCTCTCCCCCGGCGACGTGGACGTCGTCGCCCGCTGGACTCGGGCGCACGCGCGCGGGCTGCCGGTGCATTGACGAGTTGCCAACCTCGCGGCGCGGCCTAACGTTGAGCCCATGAGCAAGTCTCGGCAGGAAGTGCTCGACGACTCCCGACGCAAGGGCCTGTACGCGGGTGCCGCGGCGACCGCCACGGTGGTCTTGGGCGCAACGGTCGGGCTGCCGCTTGCTGTGGTCGCAGCGGTGCCGACGGCGGTGCTCGGTTGGCGCTGGTGGAAGCACCGGGCGGAGAACGGCATCAAGTTCTGAGACTGCCGTTGCCGCGACGGAAGTCTTCCGAGGTGGCCATGGGATAGTCACCGGAGTTGACTAAAGATGCCGTGCGCGCTTGCTTTAAAGGGGATGGAGGCTGCGCGGACTGCAGCAGAGTCGTTGGCGCCCCCGCCGGCGGTGGGACCCTGGCGCCCCGTGGCGCGTGTCGGAGAAGGGGCGACGTCGGTCGTGTGGCGGGCGCGGCACGAGCAAACAGGGCGAGCGGTCGCGCTGAAGATGGCCAAGGACGCGACGGCGGCCAGGGCGTTGGCCCGCGAAGCGGAGCTCCTGGGGCGCGTCGGGAGGCGATGGGGCCCTGCGCTCGTCGACGCCGGGTCTGGGTTCGTCGCAACCGAGTGGGTGGACGGCCAGGCGCTGGACCCGCGCGCCGTACGCGGCGATCGCCAAACCCTCGCCGCGGTCATCGCGCATGCGGTGGGCCGCGCGCTCGAGGAACTCCATCAGGCGGGGGTGCACCACGGCGACGTGAAGCCTGGCAACGTGCTCTGGTCCCCCAACACTCCGACGCGAGACGCGGCGGCGGATCGCGGAGCCACGCTCATCGATCTAGGCCTCGCCCGGGCCGTCGAAGCAAGCGCGCTCGGCGGAACGCCTCGGTATGCCTCGCCGGAGCTTCGCGAACGAGGGGAGGCCGGACCTGCATCGGACTTGTGGGCCCTCGGCGTTCTCCTCGGCGAGCTGCTCGATCCGAGCGTCGCGGGCTCCACCGATCCTCGAGCGGTGATCGCGGCCTGGGGGCCGTCGACGAGTGAGCCCGCGCGCTGGGCAGAAGCATTGGTCGGGCTCCTTCCGGGAGGCCGCCCCGGCGCCGGATGGGTGGCGTCGCGCGCCGCGGGACGGTTGGGCCTCCGCAAGGAGGAGCGCGAGGCGAAGCTCTCGCGCGTCGAGTGTGTGCGCCGAGCGTATCTCGCGGAGCGGGCTCGAGACGTGACGGCGGGGGCCGTCGTCTCGCCGGCGATCGGGGAGCCGGCTCGCCGGTGGCTGGAGGAGGCCGTCGCGTGGGCGGACAAGCTCACCCCCTCGAATCAATCGATTCGAACGATAGAGCCGCTCGGCGCCGTGAGGCGAGCGCGCTGGATGGTCTCGCTCGTCGGGCCAAGCGCCGCCGCATGGCCCTTGGGAGTCGACGACCGCGATGAAGGCGCGCTCTTGGCGCGAGCCGTGGAGCTCGCTCGGGTTCGGTCGCCGTCGTCGTGGACTCTCGAGGACGTCACGGGTGGTCGCGACGCGAGAGCCTCGGCATGGGAACCGGGCGATGATCAGGAACGCGTCCCGCGACTGGTGCGCGAGCTCGCGCGCCCGATGCCCGATGCCGGGGCACTCGCGCTCGCCGAAGACGAGGTCGCGAAGGGCGCTTCGTCGACCCTTGCTCTCCAGCTCGCGTCGGCGCTCGTTCGGGCGGGTGAGACGGGGCGCGCGTGGACGGTGCTCTCGGGAGCGAAGGGTGCCGAGGTCGACGCTCTTCGCGCCGAGGCGGCCCGGAGGCGTGGCGATGTGGCGGACGCCGAGCGCGCTGCGAAGCGAGCGCTCGAGTCGGACCAAGACGACGCTCGCAACAGCGCGCGCGCGACGCTGGCGCGCATCGCCTGGGAGGGGGGAAATCTGGACGATGCGGAGCGGCTCCTCGAGGGCGCCCGCGGCGCCGCCGCAGCGGAGGTCCAGGCGCTCGTCGCGTGGCGTCGAGGCGCTTACGACGCCGGACTTCGAGTGCTCGAGCAAGCGCTGGCGATGCCCGTCGACGGGGACGCCTACGCGCGCCTGGAAGCGACGCGGGGTCTGCTCGAGCTTGCGCGGGGGGCTGCTCCGGCCGCCCTGCGCGCCTTCGGGCGCGCCGTGGAGCTGGCCACGAGGTCGGGGGCCGTGCTCGACGAGGCAACGTACCTGACGAGCGACGCCGCGGCGGCGGCGGACGTGGGCGACATCAGTCGGGCCCTGGCGAGTTCCACCCGTGCGGCCCTTCTGTGGGAGCGTTTGGGGCAACCAGTGCGAGCCTCGCGCGCTTGGCTCGCCCGGGCGGGCGCGTTCGCCACGATCGGGGCCGCACATCCGGCGGACGAGGCGGCTGAGGAAGCCTATGCGAGGGCGTCCGACTCGCACGACCTTCCGGCGGCGGCTTACGCGCGCTGGGCCCAGGTCGAGGTGCGTTCTCCGGGCGACGATCGAGCGCGGGAGTGGGCCGTCGAGGCCGATGCGCTGTTGCGCGACTCGAACGACGAGGACCGGGTGCGAGCGGCGGCCCGACTGCTCGTCTGGGCGCCCGACGCGATCGCTTCGGAGCGCCTGGCGTTCGCCGACGAAGTCGCGGCTTCGCTGAGTGCATCCGCACGCTGGGAATGGTGGGGGGCTCGCGCAGCGAGTTGGCTCTCGGGACGACGCACCGACGGCGACTCCGCGATACTCGAGGCCCTGCTCGCCCTGTTGGATCTGCCCGCCCCGCTGGGATCGCGCGGTCCGGCTCTCGATGCCGCCGTCCGATTGGCAACCGAACGCGGTTCCGGCGAGGTCGCGCGCCGCCTGGAGCAAGCGCGCCTCGCAGCGGCGCGCACGCTTCGAGAGGGAACCCCTGCCGAACACCGTTCGTCGCTTGCCTCGGTCGCCTGGGCGCGATCGGCGGCGGTCGAGCCGAGCGCCGTCGCCTTCGTTCCGGCGCAGGTCGCGCAGCTCGAGTCGATCGTGCGCGCGCTCTCCTCGCGCGAGCGTTTGAGGCCATTGCTCGAGCAAGTGCTGGACACGATGGTCCTCTGGACGGGCGTCGAACGTGGGCTGCTGCTGCTGCGCGCGCCCGACGGGCGCCTGGTGCCTCGCGCTGCCCGCAACCTCGCGCGGCGCGATCTCGCGGGCGATCAACTCGCGCTCTCCCAGACCATCGCGCGGCGGGCCGTCGACACCGGCGATGCCGTCGTGGCGACGGATGCATTCTCGGCCCTCGGCGACTTGCACGCCAGCGTACACGCCCTCAAGCTCCGGAGCGTGCTCGCCGTGCCTCTCGTGACGCGGGGCGAGACGCTCGGGGTCGTGTATCTCGACGACCGGGTGCGCAAGGGAGCGTTCGGCCCCGCCGAGCTCGCCTGGGTGAGGGTGGTCGCTTCGCACGCGGCGACGGCAATCGCGGACGCTCGCGACGCAGTGCTCTTGCGCCGCGCCGTACGTCGCGCCGAACGGGCGCGGTCACGCATCGAGGCCATGCTGCGCGAGCGCGAGGCCGAGCTCGACGTGACCCGGACGCAGCTGGAGCTTGCGCGCGACGGGAGCGATACGCGTTTCCGTTACGACGAGATCGCCGGCAGAAGCGAACCGATGCGCGAGCTGTTGCGCATGGTCGACCGCGTGACGGCGAGCGACGTTCCGGTCCTCATCGTCGGCGAGAGCGGCACGGGCAAGGAGCTCGTCGCACGCGCGATGCATGCGAACGGTCCACGGGCACGGCGGGCGTTCGTCAGCGAGAACTGCGCGAGCGTCCCCGAGACGCTGCTCGAGTCCACGCTGTTCGGCCACGTCCGGGGGGCTTTCACGGGCGCGTCGGCGACTCGCGCGGGGCTGTTCGACATCGCGGACGGAGGCACGCTGTTCCTCGACGAGATCGGGGAGATGTCTCTGGCGATGCAGGCCAAGCTGCTGCGCGTGTTGCAAGACGGCGAGGTGCGGGCCGTCGGAGGTGAGCGCGCGCGCAAAGTCGACGTGCGGGTCATCGGGGCAACTCACCGGGACCTCGACGCGATGGTCGCCGCCGGCAAGTTCCGCGAGGATCTCCTCTATCGCCTCAACGTCATCACGCTTCGGGTGCCGGCGCTTCGCGAGCGTCCGGAGGACGTGCCGCTGCTGGTGGACCATTTCGTCCGAAAGCACGCGCCCAGCCGGAAGGTGAAGGTCACGCGAGCTGCAATGGCCAAGCTCGCAAGCTTCCCGTGGCCCGGCAATGTGCGGCAGCTCGAGAACGAGGTGCGCAGGGCGCTGGTACTCGGCGATGGTGCGATCGATGTCGGAGACCTGTCCGCGGATGTCGTGCGGGGCGGTCCCAGCGCGTCGAAAGGCGCGGGGCTCGACATGCGCTCGCGGGTCGACGCGCTCGAAAGGGAGCTCGTGATCGAGGCGCTCTCCAAGACCCATGGCAACCAGACGCGCGCCGCGCAGCTGCTCGGGCTGTCCCGTTTCGGCCTGCAGAAGATGATGAAGAGGTTGAAGATCAAGCCGGCGGCCTGACGCGGTAAGGGCAGGCTGCGGGTTGCAGTCCCCCGCGCCTTTCGGTAAAGACCAGGCGCGCGCGTCGATCGAAGCGCGCGTGCCTCGGGGCTGTAGCTCAGTTGGGAGAGCGCTTGCATGGCATGCAAGAGGTCACGGGTTCGATTCCCGTCAGCTCCACTACTTCCCGAAGCAATTCCGCCTCTTTAGCGTCGTCAGATTCGGCTCCATCCAAACCGGATCCAAACCTCCAGCCGCGCAAGACGTCGCTCGGAACGCGAGGGAAGACGCCGCCGAAACCGGCGGCCTGGTTCTCCGCTTCGCGCAGGTAGATCTGCGTCGTGTCGAAGTCCGCGTCGCCGCGATCGCGCTCTTAGCCGCGAGAGTGGAAGCGATCAGAATCGCGGCGCCCTTTCGCCATCATCGTTTTTCGACCTCAGTACTTGCTTCGGTATGCGCCCCACATGTCGTCGACGAAGGTGTACTGCGGAAACTCGCCTTGCAGCTCGCCCGCGGTCTGGCCTTGCTGGTCCCAGCCCGCCGTATAGTCGAAGCCCGTGGCGTTCTTGATGTCCTGGATGCACGTCGCCTCGGGGATGGTCTGCGTGCCGGGCGCGTTCATCCAGCGATCCGCGTAGTCGAAAAAGGCGGGGTAGTTCCACACGGTCCGGCCGCCCAGGATGCGCATCGCGAGCGCCTCGCCGATCCACGAGATCGACGTGCAGCAGCGCCGGTACGCTTCACCGAGCTGCTCGTTGCCGTTGAGCAGCGGCCAGTTCGTGTTCGACGGCTGGAGCTGCTCGTACGGGCCATAGAGGCCGGCCATGGTGGGCGTCCCGGTCGCGTCGACGCCGTAGTGGCCGCCGTAGATGACGGTCGCGCCGTTCCACGCTTGCGTGTAGCTGCCGGGTATTCTCGAGACGTACACGGTCTGCATGTCCTCGCCGAACCGGTTCGGGTGTGCTGCCGAGACGTTCTTCATGTCCGCGTCGCCGAGGAGCATGCCCGCGAGCACGATGGGCAGCTTGCGCCCGCTGTGGTGCCCGCCGAACGCGGGCCAGCCGTAGCCGGCATTGACGCAGCCGAAGAGGTCGATGCCGTACTGCACGAGCTCGTTGGTGAGCGTGACCTTCTGGTCGGCGGGAAAATTCAGAGTGAGCAGCAGGCCCGCGTACGAGTCGACGAACGCGACGTGCGCCCCGTAGCTGGGCATGTACTCGGCCGGCGCGTCGAAGAGGAACGGGTTCATGTCGATCCAGGGCCGACGAAGCCAGTCCTCGAACGTCGAGAGCGGCGGGATTCCCCCCTGGCTCGCGGGGGGCGCGAGCGACGGGAGCATGCTGCGATCGAGGGCGCCTGCGCGATAGAGCGTCTGTGTCCGGTCGCAGTAGGACGGCCGGAACGCATCGGCCGAAGGCGTCGCGGCGAGAACGGTCAGTACGGAGACGGATCCTACGGGGCTCGCGCTGTGATCGCCGCTGCGCATCACCTCGGGGAGCTGGCATTCTCCGCCGCCGCCGCAGGTCCCGGTCGCGCACGTCGGAGCGCCGCCGTCGAGATTGCAGGCAGGCAGGCTGATCGACGACACGAGGGAGTCGCCGGGCTCGAGCGACAGGGGCGCGTAGACCCGGTCGGCCGCATTGAACCAGTACGACTGGTCACTGCCGTCGTTAAGGCGCTGATCGAATCCGCTCTTGCCGTCCTTCGTGGGCAGATCGAGCACCGAGCCGTTCATGTACGGAGCTGCGGTCTGAGGATCGGGGGAGATGCCCGTGACGGTCACGGGTCCGACGACGTAATAGTCGCCCGTGACGAACTGGCCGACGGGGACGGCCGCGCTGAAGGTCCACGTGATTCCGTCTTTGGTGACCGAGGTCGCGTTCGTGACGACTCCTGGCCCGCCGTCCGAGAGATTGGCGGAGTCCCCCGCACCGGAGTCGGCGGAGTCGTCGCCGGTCGTCGCGTCGCTTCCCCCTCCCGGCCCCGAATCCGCGCCCGAGGAGCCCGCGGGGCCGCTGCTCCCGCAGCTCGCCAGCCCCCCGACGAAGGGCGAGGTCATTGCACACACGAGGGCAATCCGTGCGAGGTTCTTCATGGTCGAGACCCGTGGCTGGAAGCGTCCCACGGGGGGCGCTGGCTGTCACCCGTCGGGCTCGACCTCGGCTGTCACGACCCCCTCCGTAACCAATAGTGTACGCTCGGACGCGATGCGTCTTCGCGACATCAGTGTCGTTTGGTGCATCCTTGCCTCGGCCTGCGGAGCTTCGGGCGCGCCGCCTGCCCTCCCGCCCGCCCCACTGCCGTAGCCACCGGCCGCTTCGGCGAGCGCTCAGGCCTCGAGACCGGCCGAAAGCCGCACACGCGTCACCACGCGACCGCCACCGCCGCCGGTGTCTCCCGACCCAGACCGCGCTGCGAAGATCGCCGCGCTCGTCCCGAAGCTGGAGAAGCGAGTCGACGAGTTTTTCGCCGCCGATAAACCGCCGAGCCTTGCAGTTGCCATGGTCGCCGACGGCCGCGTCGTCATGACGAAGCTCCTCGGCACGCGCGATCCAAAGGTGGCGGGCGCGCCGCGAAGCTGCTTAACGATTCAGACGCATAAAACCCACTTCGTTTGATGCGCCGGGCGTGCGGCAACGTCTGCGTCTTTCAGTTGTGGGTCGGCATCGGCGAGGACGGGGGCCCGCCGTATGAGTACGCGGGCTGTGCGCCAGTGACGCATGGCTGCGCCGACTACGATTGGGACTGCCTCGTCAAGAAGAATGTCGCCCCCTGCCTCGCCACGTGTGGTTGGGGTACGCTGAGCGAGGATGCACCCGGGCGAGGTCGTCGCCGGACGATTTGTTGCCGAGAAACGGATCGCGGCCGGGGGAAGCGGCGTCGTGTGGCAAGCGCTCGATCGACTGAGCCGCCAGACCGTTGCGCTCAAAGTCGTGGCCGTAGAAGACGCCGAGACCATGGAGCGATTCGCCCGTGAGGCGGGCACCCTCGAGAGCCTGCGCCATCCGGCGATAGTTCGGTACGTAGCTCACGGTATCGCCGAGTCGGGAATGGCCTATCTCGTGACGGAATGGGTGGAGGGAGAGACCCTGAGGCGGCGGCTCGAACACGGAGCGCTGGGCGTGCGCGAAAGCGTCACCGTCGCGCGTCGGATCGCGGAAGCGCTGGCTGTGGCGCACGCGCGTCAGATCGTCCACCGCGACGTCAAGCCTGGAAACGTGATGCTGCGCGGCTCCGAGGTCGACCAGGCGACCCTGATCGACTTCGGGATCGCGCGCACGGGAGTGCACGCTGTCGTGACTCGCCCCGGGTCCCTCATCGGAACGCCGTCGTACATGTCGCCCGAGCAGGCATGTGGAGAGCGCGACATCGACGCTCGGAGCGACGTGTTCTCGCTCGGGTGCGTGCTCTTCCGCTGCTTGACGGGCAGAACGCTCTTCGGTGAAGGCGAAGCCCTCGCCGTGCTGAGCAAGGTGGTGCTGCAACCCGCACAGCGCGTTTCGCAGCTCGTCCCGGAGGTCCCGAGCGCACTGGACGATCTCGTCGCGCGCATGCTGTCCAAGGAGCGAGCGTTGCGTCCCGATGGCGGCGCGGCGGTCGCCGCCGAGCTCGCCATGATCGAGCAAGGCAGCACGGTTACGCCGGCTGCGCCGTCGCGCCCGGATGCGTTGACTCATGTCGAGCAAGGCGTCGTGAGCGTCGTCATGGTCGGAGCGCCGAGAGCTCGAGCCGACGACGAGACGGTCGTGCGCTCGACCCATTTCGACGTCGAGAGGGTGAGCAAGGCAGCGGCCTCGTTCGGCGCCCGAGTCGAGCGAATCGTGGGCGGTTCCTGTCTCGTCGCGCTGGCCGGACGCGGCAACGCAGCGGATCAGGCAGCTCTGGGGGCGCGGTTCGCGCTCGTGGCCCGCGGACTCGCACCATCGAGCGCCGTGGTGCTCGCGACCGGGCGAGGTGTGCTGTCGGATCGGATGCCCGTGGGCGAAGCGATCGATCGGGCCGTGGACCTCCTCCGTCGTGCGCGCGAGGGGGCCATTTTGCCCGTCGGCGTCTTGCTCGACGCGACGAGCACCGCGCTGCTCGACGCCCGTTTCGAGGTCGTGTCCGGGGAAAGCTCCCCGATGCTCACCGGCGAGCGCGCGCGTTACGAGACGGTACGCACGCTTCTCGGAAAGCCTACCCCGTGCGTAGGACGGCGTCGCGAGCTCGAGTCGCTTGCAACCCTCCTCGAGGAATGCATCGGCGAGCGCGTGGCGTGCGCCCTCGTCGTCACCGGGCCTTCGGGCGCAGGGAAGTCCCGCCTGCGTTACGAATTCCTGCGCTCATTGGGGGATCGGTCGGGCATCGAGGTACTCATAGGTCGCGGCGATCCCGTCGGAGCAGGCTCGCCCTTCGCGATGATCGGACGTGCCATCCGCGGCGCAATGGAGGTGCGCGACGACGAGCCGGCATCGGCGAGCCAACGCAAAATCGAGGAACGCGTCGGGCGCCACGTGCCCGAGCGAGATCGCTCGCGCGTCGCCGAGTTTCTTGGCGAGATCGTGGGGGTCCGCTTCCCCGACGACGACAGCGAGCCACTGCGCGCAGCGCGTCGCGATCCGGCGCTCACGATCACCCAGATGCGCGCCGCATGGGAGAACTGGCTCGCGGCGGAGTGCGATGCGCATGCGGTGCTGCTCGTGCTCGAAGACCTGCACTGGGGCGATGCGCCGTCCGTAGAGCTCGTCGACAGGGCCCTCCGCCTTCTCCACGACCGACCGCTAATGGTGCTGGCCCTCGCCAGGCCGGAAGTCGCGGATCTGTTCCCTTCATTGTGGAACCGACGGCGCGTCGAGCACATGCGGCTCTCTCCGCTCGGCAAGCGCGCCGCAGGGGAGCTCGTGCGCGTATCGCTCGACGGCTTGGATGATGCGACCGTGGACGGCATCGTCGAGCGAGCTGCGGGCAACGCGCTCTACCTAGAGGAGCTGATCCGCGCCGTCGCCGAGGGCCGCGGCGACGCCCTGCCCGAGACCGTGCGCGCCACCGTCGAGGGGCGGCTGGAGGGGCTCGAAGGCG
>Ga0209415_10017262_pt1 | contig 11503 bp, 13 predicted proteins | sample PeaSoiSIISIP2007_FD_187696 | JGI IMG/M metagenome (GOLD analysis project Ga0209415, IMG submission 187696) | Peat soil microbial communities from Weissenstadt, Germany - SII-SIP-2007 (SPAdes) (version 2) | ecosystem: Environmental > Terrestrial > Soil > Wetlands > Peat | place: Germany... | reverse complement strand
CATCTCCACCCCAGCCCCTCGTTGCGGAAGTTGCGGTTGATCTCATACACGCGATCGAATCCGCCCACCGTCAGCCGCTTCAAATAAAGTTCCGGAGCGATGCGCAGAAACAGATCCATATCGAGCGTGTTGTGATGCGTCTTAAAAGGACGAGCCACCGCTCCGCCCGCAATCGGATGCATCATCGGCGTCTCGACTTCCATGAATCCCTGCCCGTCAAAATACCGCCGCAGCGACTGCACCAGCTTGCTGCGCTTGAGAAATATTTCACGCACCTCTGGATTCACGATCAGATCGACGTACCGCTGCCGGTAGCGCAACTCCACGTCACTAAGCTCATACGATTGTTTTGTCTCGCCGCCGGATTCGAACTCCTTGCCAATTGGCAAAGGCAGCAGGTCTTTCGAAAGAAAAGTTAGCTCGTCGGCATGAATGCTGAGTTCGCCCGTGCGCGTGCGAAACAGATATCCGCGAACTCCAATGTGATCGCCCAGGTCCAGCAGCTTCCACAATTCGAAACCCGCATCGCCAATCGCGTCTTTCTTGACGTAGATCTGCAGCCGCTGCCCATCCTGCTGCAAGTGCGCGAACCCGGCCTTGCCCATCAGCCGGATGGCCATGATGCGTCCCGCAACCCGCACCGTCACCCGCGGAGATTCCAGTTCCTCCGTAGTCTGCCCGCTGTATTCGGCCAGAATCTGCGCCACCGTATGGCTGTAGTTGTACTTCCGCGGATAAGCCGGATGCCCGAGAGCCTCAATCTTCTTCAGCTTCTCGCGCCGGATTTCATAAATGTTCTCGTCGAGTGCCAATGCGTGTCCTTTGGACGACTGTCCTTGCCCAGCGAAAAGTTAAAGACTGGAGCAAGTGATTATAAATAACCCGGGAAGCAGGGACACTATACGTCGCTCTTTATAATTCTTGCCGAGTGAATCAGGCAGCGAAGAAAACGCCTGCCAGGGCGGCGGGGATCGCGGATCATCAATGGGGAATCATCGATTTATTGGGACTTGTTGAGTAATCTTGTCCGTTATAATAGAGTCTAGACGATGGCCCTCCGAGTACCACCAGCGCAGATTTCCTACATCAAGACGTTCCTAGAATTACCGGACGAGAAGATCGAAGCATTGCTTGCCGCTCTCGTCAAGGCAGGTCCGAAATTTAACGTCTTTGATCTTGCTAACGAAATATCGGCGCCACTGGGGCTACCAGAGCAGCTTACGTTAGGGATTATCCAAGTCTTGCAGAGCCTCTACCTTACGAGGGATTGGAGAGAACCTACAGACAAATTTGTAGACAGGGAAGTCTTTCCTGCATTAAAGGTGGCGCAGGCCTTTTCGGACGAAAAAATCGATGCTCAATGGAAAAAACTTCGCCAATTTCTTATCGGGGCTCTGTCGTCAGAGCGCACAGTCGGAACTACCGTAAAAGCTGGTACGGCCTTAACTCAGCATGAGCGCATTTTTGTTGGTGCCAGAATTCTGACCGATTTGCGTCCGATTTATCATCTCAAGGTTTCTGAAAAACCAGACGCAGCTGTGATTATTCACATGTTGAAAATCACTCAGCGCGATAACTTTGGTCACCATCAAGATTATTATTTTGCGCTCGACAGCAATGACCTTGCTACCATGCAGGAACTCGTGCAGCGCGCCATGGCGAAAGAGAAGACATTAAGAGGCATTATGGAGAATTCAGGGGTGACGGTCCTGAATCCCAAACAGTTCTTCTAGAAAACGGAGAGTGTGTCTATGCCTACAGCAGGAGGAGTTTTGGAATGGGAACGCGAAACCCACTCGGTTCAAAAATGGGAGCGACAAGAAGAGGACCAAGTTCTGAAGGCGGAAATTGAGCAGGCAAGAAAGATATCGGAATTGAAGGATGACTGGGATGATGAGGGCAGTCCTATTTTCTCAAGAGACACCCTCGATCGCGCAATTGCATTTCTGACGATGCACTCGGAGCATATTAGAAGGTGCTACGAACTGCACCTGCCGGTTCCGAAGATCGGCCCTGGACCGGGAGGAAGCATTGATCTCCACTGGAAGCGTCCAGACTGGGAACTGCTCGTAAACATCCCTGCAAATGCTAATGAAATGGCGGTGTTTTACGGAGACAATTACGGAGTTCAAAAGATCAAAGGTAGCGTGGACCCGAGAATTTTCAATCTGGGGCTCGCAACATGGCTGATGAATTAGTCTGGGCTACCGAGAAAATACCGGATTTCGATTCGGTATTTATGCGTGCGCACGAGACATATTTTCGCGATGGAGAGCTTATGCCGGGAGTATTCACGGCTAAAGATGGAGGCATGTCGGTCGATTGGGACAAGTATTCTTCCAAGGAAGAGACTAGGAAAAGGGCCAAGAACCCAGCGAAAAATGCCGTCCTAAGCTTGTCAGTTGGCGGAGTTCGGGAAATCAAAGGGTTAGATGTTGAACACAGACCCGAACCAAAAAATAGGGCTCACTCCGAGATTGACCTCCCTGACAATCACGAGGATTTGACCGAAATTCGTGTCTTTCTGCTTCGCTTAGCCAAGATCGCTATTCCATTAACCGCCGTTCCATAAACCATCAACGCACTATCAGGACGCTACCGAATTTTCCCCTAACCCTGTGATTCCGAAGAGCCGGGTGCCCCGCCTCTCGCGCCTTTCGAGACGTGGGATGCTGCTCTTCCTCATCACAGACCCATCCGAGAAATTCATTGACCTAAGACCCGTCGTGGACGACGATAAAGATCTGATTGGGGCAGTTTCGCAGTCCTTCCGTCGACCCAGACGGCCCTCGAAGCTGCCCCAAACCCATCTTCAGCGCTCTTTGACAACCTAAGTTGGGGCGTTTAGCGGGCGTGAGCGAAGCGGGAGCCCGCTGCCGAAATCCTGAGCGAAGCGAACGGATCTCGTAAGTCGTTGATTTCGGAATACTTTACCAGCAAGTCCTTTAAACCCAAAGACCTGGCGGGAATTTTGGTAGTGGGCTAATTCCGTGTTGCTGTGTGTTTTCCCGTTCGCGGCCATGGTTCGCCTCGTTTCACTTTCTCTTCAAAAATTCTCAATGATTGTCGAAGTTCCTTGATCCGCGCCCTCGCGTGGATCGCCGCATCTTGCCAACTTTTTATGTTTTCCACAGATTTCTGCGCTTTTGCTATTGACATTCTGCTTAGACCGTCTAAACTATCATCAGTGGTGACACTCATGGCTAAATCTCCAATCATTACAACGCTCGATACCCTGATAGCCGATCTGAAAGACTCGATGCAGATCGTGAAAGAGAAGGAAAAACATATAGCGGGCCTCACTGCCGCTATTAGGTCTCTTGTGGGAGTTTGCGAGGACGAAGATGTAAAAGCTGAATATCTGGCCGCATTGGATGAACTCAGCGATAAACCGGGATTCGTGAGTGCAATTCGCACTCTTCTCCGCGCTCACCCTCAAGGTCTCACGCCGGGAGTCATAAAAATCGGTATCCAACAGGCGAAACTCATGGACCTTACGAACTATTCGAATCCGGCAGCTTCGATTCATACCACGCTGCGGCGGATGGCCGACTCTGGCGAGGTCGAATCTTTTATCAATGAAGCAGGAGAGAAGGCTTACAAGTTCACCATTGCCGAGCAAAAGATGCGAGCAGCCATTGGGCGCAAAACGCTCAGCCGAAACATGGCGGATGGACTTGCTAACATCGTGGCTCCGCGTAGCAAGAAATGACTTTGGTGTTAAATGCGAAAGCCCCGCAGGAACGGGGCTTTCAGGAAGGATGAAAACAGCATGGTCATCCGAATCAAAATCACCTTTGCTGCCGGTCAGACCGTAGAGATCACGGTCCAGCCACCACCCTAAATAGCTAACAAACAGCGCCCCGTCTGCGGTTCGAGCCGTAGGCGGGGCTAATCCGAATCGCGGGGTAAACCACAATCCAGACCCAAACTCATTGTGACGTTTCTCCGCACAGAAATCAAGAGGAGAAACGCCATGACCTGCATCCGATGCACACACGGAACCTGCCGGAAGTTCGGGTACTACGGTAAACGCCGCGTTCAACGCTGGCGCTGCCAATCCTGCCGCGCTACCTTTTCCACTCCCGCTCCGAAACTCGGAACACACTACACCGATCCTGAGACTGCCGCCAAGGTTCTGACGCTGATGCTTGAGGGAATGAGCGTGAGAGCCATCTCCCGATTTACGGGGCTGCACAAACACACGATTCTTGCCCTGATGCTCACAGCAGGCGAGAAGGGCCGCCAGGTATTGAACGCCAAAGTCCAGAACATCTCTCCGCGCTTTGTCCAACTGGATGAAATGTGGGGCTACGTCCATACGAAGGAAGGGAACTTGAACGAAGGCGATTCCGACGAATGGGGCAGCACGATGATCTGGCTGGCAATCGACTCCGAAACCAAACTGCTCATCAGCCATCACATCGGCACCCGGAACGGAATCAACGCTCACGCCTTCGTCTGCGATCTGCGGAAGCGCACGGCTGGCCGCTATCAGGTCACGTCTGATCAGTACAACGGCTACGTGGGCGCGATGCGTGAGCACTTCGGACAGAACGTGGATTTCGGGCAGCTTCACAAAATCTATGGCCGACTCAACACCGATGGATGGTATGGCGGTGGTCAGGTTATCGGAGCGGTCCCACACGTCAAAATCGGAAGGCCTGATCACAGCCGCATCTCGACTTCGCATATTGAACGGGCGAATTTGAGTGTTCGTATGCACCTTAGACGCTTAACTCGTTTGACTAATGCTTTCTCGAAGAAACTGTCGAACCTTGAAGCCGCTGTGACTCTTTACGTCGCCTTTTACAACTTCTGCCGTGGTCATCAGACCCACAAAGGCGCTACTCCCGCGATGGCTGCGGGCCTGACGGATCATGTTTGGTCGATTGCCGAACTACTAAGCGCGGCGTAAGATTGCCGCGCCCATCGTTTATGGCTGCCTATATTGAGTGTTATCTTGCTTGCCCAAACCATCACGCCATTCTTCTGCCGTGTCCCAGCCTGCTAGAAAGAGACGGCAGTCCTCGGTCGTCAGCCAAGGAGAATCGGACAGCAGTTTTTGTATGCCCAGACTGCGGCCTTGGCTCCGTTTATTCCGCACAAGATATCCAGGAAGTTGTGATTGCTGATAGACCGGGCCTATTTGAGCGGGGCGAATGTCTCCTTGTTTCCTTAGAGATTGAATGCGATGAAGGCAATTGCGAAGCTCCAAAAGTGATCCATACAATACAGGGTGTCGGTACGGGAAGCTGGAGGCCAAAAGCCATTCCCAAAAACTGGCATTTCTCCGACTCTGCGCGATGCGGGGCTGGACACAAGCTTCGCTTTGATGACTCTGTACCTCATTCGGTAACACAGGTTCGACTTCCATTTTCAAAATGAACCGATCACAACGAATCGTCGCCGTTCTCTACTGCCTGCTGGTCGCCTACTGCTGTGTCTGGGTGCCGTGGCAGGGCCAAGCACCGTACCACTCCCGCGCCGGTTACGGATGGCTTTGGAGTGGGCCTGCTCAAGACACATCCTCGCGTACCAGCCCGGACCTGCCTATCACTGGCTTGCGACTCTTAGCGGTCTCCGCACTCGCAGGAGCAGCATTTGTGGCCGCGTCCCGCGTATAATTCGCGGCATTATGACACCCGACGAACACATGCTTGCGGTTACTCTATTCGCCGCTCAACTTCACTTTTTCCGCGCTTTTTTTGAACTGCTCCAGAGTCGCGGGATTGCCGAAGCAAGCGATTTCGACGCTTTCTTGGAATTGGTAAAGAGTCGCCAGAGAGCGGGCGGAGATTTGGCGCAGTCCGCTTTTGAGTATTACCTTTCATTAGCAAAGGCCCTAGAAGTAGACACGGGTCTTGCGTCTCAAGGAACCTAACTGCTCGCTGGTAGATTGGACGGTATTTCGGATTCAAATCGGCTGGCAACATTAAATTATCCCACTACCGGAATTTTTCCTAACTCCATGATTCCAAAAGACCGGGGGAGGGGGGGGTACCTCCCCGCCAAACTAGTCGTTATCTGGAGGCACCGCCGGGTTAGAGATCACGCTGGGAGCGGGCAGATCCAGAAAATAGTTGATGTCCTTTACGGCCGGAATGGTCGCGCCGTAGGGCTGTACAGTGTCGGTGAAGAACTCTCGCAGATCGTTCGACGATCTTGCGTCCGCAAAGCCGAGCTGCTGCTCGTGCGTGGGGCCAAAGAAAATTCCCTGGATCATGTTCAGCACGCTGCCGAAATCTTCGGGCTGAACCGTGCTCACCAAGCCGGGTTTCGTGTAAGCCGAGATCACGATCAAGGGCACGCGGAAGCCGTAGTTGTAGTTGCTCCAGGGAGCGCCGAGCTTCCAGGGCGCTTCGTGATCGAACCAGCCTCCCCAATCGTCCCAGGTCAGGACGATGGCGGTGTTGTTCCAATATCCGCAGCTGTTTTTGAAGCCTCCAACCGCGTTGACGATGGCAGCCGCCCAGGAGGGACCCAGGCCAGTGTTGGAACTGGCGTGATCGGACCACTTCCCGTCGGGAATGACCCAGCTGACCGCGGGCAGTTGGCAGTTCTGAAGATCATTCAAGAAAGGCGCCGCGCCGTAGCTGCCGGTGAACGGGAAGACCACATTGGTCGCCCATTCCGTGCCGTTGCATACCGTGAAGCTGCTGTTGGGCTGGCAGATGGCGGTAATCGAATTGGGTGCGGTCCAGATCGAGCCCGCCGCCGGAGCATAGTACTTCCACGAAATGGGAGTCGGATTGTTATCGAGCAACGTTGCCATGGTGTTGCGGCTGTAGCAGAAGTCGCCCAGCGTACCGCCGTAAGCCGTTTCCGTTCCGCTGGAATCGATCAGATCGTTCATGGCGGACGTGTCCGCCAAACAGCCGGCGAACGCAGTCGATGGACTAAAGTTCTCCGAGACAAACGTTCCAATCGAATCATCGAGCGCCGTGGGCGCCGACGTTCCGCCAAAAATGAACTGGTGCGCCGGATAACTCGGACCCTGGTTCGTCTGGTACATGTAATTCGCCCATCCCCATCGTTTGGCCATGGTGATGTAAGGGTCCAGAATGTGTGTGGTCAGCTTCTTCCCATACAAATTGGTGGAAGTCAGGGCTTGTGCGTTATCAACGTACATAAACTGATTCCAGGTTGAGGCGGCGCAGCCGAAGATCGCATTGGTGCTGGTGCCGCCACAACCGGGAACGATCGCCGTGCTGGGAGCCGTCGATTCCGCCACGAATGCGCTATGAGCGTGGCTGAGGTCGAAGTTTGTCGCCAGCCCGACCGGCGCCAGCGCTTTGTGGGTACCAGTGGATTCCACCCAAAAGCTCTGGATGTCGTACTTCACACCGTTCGAACCTTTGAGACCGTGCAGTCCCTGAAAAAGGTTGTCGGGAGTGCGGTTCTCCTGGAAGATGATAATCACGTGCTGGATTTGAGAGGGGAATTGGGCGTAAGCGACAGGTGCAAACAAAGCGGCGGTCAACAAAACTACAACCATAACTAGGGCAGAGCGTTTCATCGGTTTTTCTCCTTGCGGGGACGCGGACGGTAGTGTGGGGTCTGACCATTTCTGCTGGCCAGCGTAGCTCCTCAGGTGACGAGCCGCCCCGATACGAAAGTGCGGTGATGATGCGCCCGGCGGGGCCCGTTGTCAAGAGCCAAACGCGGCGCTGGTTACCGCGATTAGGGTTTGACCCTAAGCGCCGAATCTCTCCGCCGCGCGAGCTTTCGCCTTGGCGGCTTCCTCTTCTCGATTCTTCGGCGGAGCGTTCGTGTCGAGCGCATGGAGAAGACGAGCCGAGGCGCCGGCGATTTCATCGATCGCGGCGAGAAATGCGGCTTCATTCGCTTTCGACGGTTTGTTGAAGCCTGTGATTTTTCTCACAAACTGAAGCGAAGCCGCTCGAACCTCTCCGTCGGTAACCGGCGGATCGAAGTTGAAAAGAGTTTTGATATTGCGGCACATTCGGCGGGGACCTCCCACAATGACCCTGTAAACTCTGTGACATTTTCTCACGTCCAGGCGGGGATTCTCGAACGGAGCCGCGCTTTCGTGCCTTACGAAGGTCGTGTTCCGCCCGCCACTTGCGACCGTCAAGGACGATAGTTGGATTCAGGACCATGTCCGCCGAACCCCAGCACGAAACCAAAAAAGTCGGAGCCGTCATTTATCTCGCCACCAACCGGCCGCTCCGCCTGCCCGACTTTCTCGCCGAATTCCGCCGCAGTTGGCCGCATTTGTCTCTGGAGAAGACGGGCAAGGAACCGCACCGCGCCCTGTTCCGCGTGGGCCGCTCCGACTTCGCCCTCGAACTTCATCACACGTGCGTCCCGCAACCGGTTACGGAACTTGTTGTCAATTCCACCCTGCACTGGCCGATGGCAGCCGCCGCGCTCGCCCATCACCAGGCGCATCTGTCGGTGGCGGGGTCGGCCGAGATTCGCGACGTCCTCCGCTTGGCTTGCGATCTCACCAAGGCGATTGCGGCTTTGCTCCCGGTTACCGATTCGCTGGCCGTGTGCTGGCTCAACGGGCCCGCGTTGAACGCTTCGGAAACCTTTGTCCACGGCGCTTGTGAATCGTTCGGCACCGGCCTATTCCCGATCGCGCTGTGGGTTGCGGTTCATTGGGACGAGCAAGGTGGTGCGATCCAAACCAAAGGGATGGCCCAGTTTGGCGCGCCCGAGATTTGCCTCTCTCAACAGAAGGATGCCGCCCCGCTCATGATCCAGTATGTTTTCCGGGTGGCGCAGTCCGTTCTGGCCGCTGAGCGCCAGATCGGCGACGGCGACGTCGTCGACAGTCCCCACGGCAGGCTCAGAGTCAAGCAGACCGGCGAGCCGGGGAAGAGGTTTCTGGTCCTCGGACCCTTGCCAGGATGAATGTACCATGGTACATTGGTACCATGATCCAAGAAACGCAAATCAAGGAAACGCAAATCAAGGAATCGCAAGTCAGGGAATCGCAACTCCTCATCGAACGGGTCCAGACCGGCGTCCGCATGGAAAAGCGGCTGCTCAAAGTGCTCAAGGCTTTCGCCGAATACCACGACATGTCCCTGGGCGATCTGCTGGAAGGCATTGTGCTCCACGCCTTCGATGGCAAGACTCCCTTCAGTGCCGAATCGCTCAAGCGCATTCAAGACCTGAAAAAGTTCTACGCCCTCGATCTCGATTCCAGCGCCAGCCACCGCCTTAAGGAGATCAAGCGCGGGCCGGAGGGAAAGAAGATCGCTGGAAGGAAGAACAAATGACCGGCGATGAGCTGATCCAGCAATTCGAAGAGGGCACGACTCCGGCGGATACGTTCCATCACGCCGACCACGTCCGGCTCGGGTTCGAATATCTCGGCCGCTACCCCGTCCTCGAAACGCTGCAGAGGTTTTCCGTCGCATTGAAGCGATTTGCGGCCGCGCAGGGCAAGGCTCAGCGTTACCACGAAACCATCACCTGGGCCTACTTGCTGCTGATTCGTGAGCGTCAGGCTCGTGCCGCCCGCCCGCAAACTTGGGAAGAATTTGCCGAGCACAACCCCGATTTGCTCGTCTGGAAAGGCGGCGTGCTCGGCACCCTCTATCGTCAGGAGACGCTGGACTCCGACCTGGCCCGCCACACTTTTGTCCTCCCGGATCGGGCCCGCGATCTCACCACCTGAGACCTGACACCTGGCCCCTGATACCTGACTCCTTGAAGCGCGGCCGCTTCGGCGGTAGTATTCCATTTTCGCTTTTATCGTGATGTTTTGAGGACTCATGCCGCAGAATTACGTTCCCATCTTCCTCTTCCTCGCCGTCATCGGCATCCTGATCCCCGTCACGCTGGTGATCTGCGCGCTTATCCGTACGCAAAGTCCCAACCGCGTGAAGCTGATGCCCTACGAATGCGGCATCGATCCCTATGACAGCGCGCGCGGGCGCTACACGGTCCGCTTCTACATCATTGCCATCCTGTTCGTGGTGTTCGACGTGGAGACAATTTTTCTGTTTCCCTGGGCGGTGAAATTCAAGGCACTGGGCGTTTTCGGGCTGATCGAGATGCTGGTCTTTCTCGGCATCCTGATTGTCGGGTTCATATGGATATGGAAGAAGGGCGCGCTGGAATGGGTGTAACTTCGGCTAGTCCCAATCCGGCTGCTTCCGATGAGACCTTCAGCGCGAGCCGTTGGACGCGGGGGAACCTTGTGTTTCCAACGCGGATCGTTGTCAGCCCGATGCGCGTGAGCCGCGTCAAGCGGCGTCTGTTTGGCAGCAACGAGGAAAGCATTGCGATTATGCAGGTCGCTTCGGTCAAGATTTCGACGGGAATTTTCTGGTCGGACATTCTGATCGAGTCCACGGGCGGCACCGATCCGATCACCAGCCACGGCCATCGCAAAGCCGACGCGTTGCGCATCCGCGACCTGGTCGAAGGTTTTCAGGCGGCCCGGCGCTAGTGCACGTGCTGAAGGACGACGAGAGTTGTGATAGTGGTCATTGACGGTAACGGCAGCCAACTGTTAGAAGTGAAAGTTTGCTAGTCGTTCGACAGTATTGGTAAAGACAGACCTTTTGCATGGCTGAGGAAGTCAAATCGCCTGCTCCACCGCCGCCGCCCCAACCCCAGCCGGCCAAAACCGGGCCGTCTGGGGGCCCGGAAGGCGAGCCGAGGCCGACGGCGGAAATACCCGCGGCAGCGGCGCCGGCCGCGCCTGCGAAACCGGCTGCTCCCGCCGCGAAGCCGGCTGCTCCCGCTAAGCCCGCTGGTCCGGTTCCGATGCCGTGGACCTCGCCGATGGTGGAAAAATACCGCAGCCAGTACGGCTCGGGCCTCGACGCGCAGACTTATCTGGGACAGAACTACCTCACCGTTGACCGCTCGCTGATCCCCGACATTCTGCGCCTGCTGCGCGACGAAGAGCAGTTTGACTACTGCGTCGATATTACAGCGGTGCATTATCCGAAGCGCGAAAAGCAATTTGACTTGGTGTGGATCCTTTATTCTTTCCCGCGCAATGAGCGGGTGCGCGTCAAGACCCAGATTGCCGACGGCGCTTCGATCCCGTCCAGCGTCTCGATCTGGCCGACTGCGAACTGGCTGGAGCGCGAAGTTTACGACATGTTCGGCATCACGTTCGATGGCCATCCTGACCTGAAGCGCATTCTCCTGCCCGACGGCTGGAAGGGCTACCCGCTGCGCAAAGACTACGGCATTCTGCAACAAGACAAAGAGTGGGTGCAGATCAACCTCGGAATCGAGAGCGGACAATGAGCGATCGCCCGAGCGAAGTGTCCCACCTCGATCTCGAAACTCCCGAGAAGCCGTATCTCGATTCGAACGAGCTCATCATCAACATGGGCCCGCAGCATCCGGCTACGCATGGCGTGCTACGCGTCATCCTGAAGCTGGACGGCGAAAAAGTTCTGGGCACAGAGTGCGTCATTGGATATCTGCATCGCGGCGTGGAAAAAATCGCCGAGAACCGCACCTACACGATGTTCAATCCCTACGTCGACCGGATGGACTA
>Ga0209415_10017260_pt1 | contig 11504 bp, 8 predicted proteins | sample PeaSoiSIISIP2007_FD_187696 | JGI IMG/M metagenome (GOLD analysis project Ga0209415, IMG submission 187696) | Peat soil microbial communities from Weissenstadt, Germany - SII-SIP-2007 (SPAdes) (version 2) | ecosystem: Environmental > Terrestrial > Soil > Wetlands > Peat | place: Germany... | reverse complement strand
CCGGGAAACGCTGTGGATTCCCTTGTTGGCGCATGTCCTTGATCGGCGAACCGGGTCCACTTCGCCGGGACATGCGTTAGTCACCCGGTCGGCTGTCCCGGCAACGGCGTCCCGGTCAGCCGCGCATAGACGCGGGCGACCGATGCGTCGTCCTCGCGGCCCATCCCGGCGCCCGCCGTCATCAGAAACATCTGCAGCGCGGCGGCGGCTATCGGCACCGGAAACGTCGCGGCGCGCGCCATGTCCTGGATGATGCCGAGATCCTTGACGAAAATGTCGACCGCGCTGCGCGGGCTGTAGTCACCGTCCAGGATATGCGGGACCCTGTTCTCGAACATCCAGGAATTGCCGGCCGAGGCGGTGATGACCTCGTAGACCCTGCGCAGATCGAGACCCTGCCGGGCCGCGAACGTGATCGCCTCGCAGGCCGCTGCGATGTGGGTGCCGGCGAGCAGTTGGTTGATCATCTTGAAGGCGGCCCCCTGCCCGGGCTCGTCGCCGAGCTCGTAGAGCCGCGCCGCCATGGCGTCGAGCGCCGGCCGCGCCCGTGCGAACGCGGCCGGCCGGCCGGACGCCAGGATCGTGAGCGCGCCCTCGCTGGCGCGCTGCGCGCCCCCACTGATCGGGGCATCGAGATAATGACGGCCGGTCGCCTCGAGCCGTTGCGCCAGCATCCGCACGACGCCGGGGTCCATGGTCGCCGACGAGATGAAGACCGCACCCGGCGGCATGGTGCCGGCCACTCCGTCATCGCCGAACAGGACGGCTTCGGTCTGCCTCGCGTTGACGACGACCGAGACGACAACGTCGGCGTCACCGGCGGCATCCGCCGGCGTGGATGCGCCGCGGCCACCCTGGCTCACGAACCGGTCGACCGCCGGGCGGGCGACGTCGCAGCCGACAACGTCGAAGCCTGCGCGGGCCAGCGACTGCGCCATGCCGAACCCCATCGAACCAAGGCCTATGACGGCGGCACGGCCGAGCCGCGATGGCGATGGGCTCGTCGGGCGGGTGGGCGTCGGATCGGCCATCGGCATGTCCTCGAGCTTCGGGCGGCACTTGCGTTGACGCGTATCACTGATAGGAGTGGCCGACAAATCCGCCACAGATGGGAACCTGGCGTTCCGGTCTGCCTGGCCAACCTCGAGCAAGCATCCCGGCATGACCGATACGAAGCTTCGCGAGGACATCTGCCGCTTCGGCCGATCGCTGTTCGAGCGCGGGCTCACGCCGGGATCCTCGGGCAACATCAGCCTCCGTCTCGACGACGGCGGCTGGCTGGTCACGCCCACCAATGCGTCGCTCGGCTTCCTCGATCCGGCGCGGCTGTCGCGCCTCGACGCACAGGGCAGGCTGGCCTCAGGCGATGCCCCGACCAAGGAAATTCCGCTGCACTCGGCACTCTACGCCACCCGGTCGCGGGCCCGGGCGGTCGTCCATCTGCACTCGACGCACGCGGTCGCCGTGTCCATGCTGCCGGAGATCGATCCGCGGACGACGCTGCCGGCGATGACCGCCTACTATGTGATGAGGGTCGGCCAGACCGCGCTCGTGCCCTATTACCGGCCGGGCGACCCGGCCGTCGCCGACGCGATCCGCGGCCTGGCGGGAAAATATTCCGCCGTTCTGCTCGCCAATCACGGGCCCGTGGTGGCGGGAGACAGCCTGGAAGCCGCCGTGTTCGCCGTCGAGGAGCTCGAGGAGACCGCGAAGCTCTATCTCCTGTTGCGCGGCTTGAACCCGCGCCACCTGACCCCGCAGCAGGTCGACGACCTCGTATCGGTGTTCGGCCTCACGCTGCCGACCGGCGGCCACAGCGACTGATCCGACCGGCCCTCGCAGGCCCTCGATGGCCTTGACCAGAGGCCGCCGATTGGCACATTGGCACGATCCTTCGACAACCATGGGCAAGCACGATGCGCTCACTGCGATTGCGTTGGGCCACGACGGTCCTGCTGGGGGCGGCGCTGGGCGGCCAGGCTGCGGCCGCGGCCACCGGCTGCCAGACGGGCGGAAGCTTCGAGCGCTGGCTCGAGGGCGTGAAGCAGGAGGCGGTCAGCCAGGGGATATCCCGCCAGACTCTGGCGACCGCGCTGCCGCAGATGACCTACGACGCCGGAATCGTGCGGCGTGACCACGGACAGGGCGTGTTCCAGCAGAACTTCCTGCAGTTCTCCGACCGCATGGTATCGCGCGACCGGCTCAGCCGCGGTCCGCAGATGATGCAGCGGCATGCGGCCCTGTTCGCCAAGGTGGAGAAGCAATATGGAGTGCCACCCCAGGTGCTGACTGCGTTCTGGGCCCTGGAAAGCGATTTCGGCGCCGACAACGGCAAGTTTTCGATCCTGCGCGCCGTGACGACGCTCGCCTACGACTGTCGACGCCCGGATTTCTTCCGCACCCAGCTGTTCGATGCGCTGCGCATCCTCGAGCGCGGGGACCTGACGATCTCCGAGATGATCGGCGACTGGGCGGGCGAGCTCGGGCCGCTGCAGTTCACCCCGTCGGACTATTACAAGTACGCGGTCGATTTCGACGGTGACGGCCGGCGCGACCTCGTCAACAGCGTGCCCGACCTGCTCGCCTCCGGGGCGAACTTCCTCGTCGGGCTCGGCTGGAAGCGCGGCGAGCCGTGGCTCCAGGAGGTGCGGGTGCCGGACAACCTGCCGTGGGACCAGGCGGACCTGGCGATCCAGCAGCCGCGCTCGCAGTGGGTCGCCTGGGGCGTGCGCGCGGCGCACGGTGCCGCGCTGCCGGCCGACACCCTGCCTGCCTCGCTGCTGCTGCCCATGGGGCGGCTGGGGCCGGCGTTTCTGGCCTACAACAATTTCAAGGCGTTCCTCGGTTGGAACTCCGCCATGGTGTATTCCACCACCGCGGCCTACTTGGCGACGAGGCTCGCCGGCGCGCCGCCGGTCGGCCGCGGCAACGGCACCGTCGTCAACCTCGACCCGACGCAGATCCGCGAGATGCAGCAGCTGCTGGTGCGGCACGGGTTCGCCAAGATCGATGCCGACGGAAAGCTCGGCCTCTCGACCCGGGCGGGCGTCAAGGCGGCGCAGATGAAGCTCGGCCTGCCGGCGGATTCCTATCCGACGGCGGAACTCGTTGCCCGGCTGCGGACTTTTCGGTAATGGCCGCCCATGAAGCCCATCCGCAAAGCAATCTTCCCGGTGGCCGGCCTCGGCACTCGGTTCCTTCCCGCCACCAAGGCGATGCCCAAGGAGATGCTCACCGTGGTCGACCGCCCGGTGATCCAGCTCGTGGTCGACGAGGCGCGCGAGGCCGGAATTGAGCATTTCATCTTCGTCACCGGCCGCAACAAGGGGGTCATCGAGGACCATTTCGACCGCCAGTTCGAGCTCGAGCTGACGCTGACCGAGCGCGGCAAGACGGCCGAGCTCGAGCTCCTGTCGCAGGACCTGCCGGGCGCCGGGACCACGAGCTTCACCCGGCAGCAGTCGCCGCTCGGCCTCGGCCACGCGGTCTGGTGCGCACGCGAGCTGGTGGGCGACGAGCCGTTCGCCGTGCTGCTGCCCGACATGCTGGTGCAGGCACGGCGCGGCTGCCTCGCCCAGATGATCGACTGCTACGACGAGCTCGGCGAGCGCGGTAATTTCCTCGCCGTCGAGCAGGTGCCGGACGAGGTCACCCACATGTACGGCATCGTCGGCGTGGGGCCTCCCAAGGGCAAGGCGCTGCCGATCACCCGGATGGTGGAAAAGCCCCCGCGCGGCACCGCGCCGTCGAACCTCATCATCACCGGTCGCTACATCCTGCAGCCTGAAATCTTTTCCATTCTCGGCAAACAGGAGCGCGGCTCGGGCGGCGAGATTCAGCTCACCGACGCGATGATCGGGCTGGCGAAGACGTCGCCGTTCTACGGGGTGAAGTTCGAGGGAAGAACCTTCGACTGCGGCTCCAAGGTCGGCTTCCTCGCCGCCAACGTCGCCTACGCGCTCGCCCGCGACGATATCGCGCCGGAGTTCCGCGCCGAGGTGGACGCCTTGATGAAGGGCCCGCCGGCCTGATCAAGGCAGCCCGCGGGTCCATACGCCGCGTCCCGGGTCCAGCCCGCACAATCCGTCGAGGCGCCAGGCGCGCGCCCAGGCGCGCAACGCCGCCGCATAGCCAGGGCCGGCCGGCACCTCCAGGTCCCAGCCGTCCGGGAACCAGCTCGAATATCCGTTGACGGTCGGCATGCCGCGCACCTGCGAGAACAGGATGGCGTCCGCCTGGTGGGCGTAGCCGGGCTTGTCGACCGGGGTGGCGCCGGGCACCAGATAGAAGGCGTCGCAGCCGGACGGCGCCGGCGGAAGGGCGGCCAGCCATGCGGTTCTTTCACGCCGCGAGATGGTCGGCGGAAAGTCGACGTTGATCTGCTCGACCGCGAGCAGGCAGGCGCAGCCGAGGGCCGCGCCGCGGCGCTGGTCGAAGGGGGTGGCCGCGAGCGCCTCCAGCGCGCGGGCGACGACGATGGCGGCGAACAGGTTGGCGACGATCTGCGAGCGAAAGCTGTAGCGCACCGCGCCGGCGCCGGGAACGAATGTCATGATCAGCTGCCATGGCCGGTCGCGCTCGCTCGTCGACCTCAGCCGCGCCGCCAGCACGACGACCGCCACGACCAGCGTCGCGAGCACGGCCGGCGTGAAGCCGAGCTCGACCTCCCAGGCCGGGCGATCGGGCCGGCCGGTCACGCCGAGCCGCTGCAGCAGCGCGCCCCACAGGAGGTTTCCGCTGGTGACGTTGACGATGTCGCGCACCTCCGGCGCGTTGGCGATCACCTCGGCGAGCGTGCGCTTGCGGCCGGACAGTACGACCGGCAGGTAGAGCCAGATGAACGGCACCAGCCCGAGCGAGAATGCCGCCAGATAGGCCAGCACCACGTGCCGCCGTACCGTCAGCGCGTCGCGCACCAGCGCAAGCGAGCGGGCGCGCCCGTTGATGAACGGATGGAGCACGGCGAGCAGCAACAGGAACGCCGTGAAGAACCAGCCGGTCAGGTAGGCGGAGAACAGGATCAGGGCGTGCAGCAGGCCGGCTGCCGCGGCAAGCACGATGCGGCGGCGTCTGGTTCCGGCCGACCAGGCGGACAGCGCAAGATCGCACACCAGCGGCAGCAGCATGGCGCAGTAGCCGTGGGCATGGATGAAGTTGACGGCATTCATGCAGGCGAAGGCGAACAGGTAGGCGCCGATGGCGGCCCACGGCAGGCTTATCCCGATCTGGCCCCGGGCGAGCCGAAGAAATCCGAAAAACCCGATCGCCGAGAGCGCCGCCGTCGGCACCATGAAGGCGGTGAACGGGTCGGCGCCGAGGCGCCGGAGCGCCCCCGTAGGCGGCGCCGTAGAGAAAGTGCGTATCGCTCAGTGCCAGGGTGCCGCGCACCGGGTAGAAGAAGGTCGGATCGGCGACCCGCGACGCGCCCGAAAGCACCCGGTGCCAATGCTCCAGGAGTGCGAGCATCACCTCGCCGTCGGCGTCGTCGCCGAAGATTCCGTCGAATCCGGTGAATAGCCAGCGGCGGAACATCCAGGCAAAGCCCGCCGCGAACAAGCCCGCGACGACGAGGCGCTCCGCCGCCGTCACCGACACCCATGGTCGCGCCCTGCCGGCGCTTGCCTCGATTGCCATGCCGTCACCCTCGGTGAACCAGCAAACAGAGGCAAGCCGGAATCGATTCATCGCTGCAGGCGCAGGCCCACCAGCGCGATGGTGGCGGTGTAGTCGACGCCGCCGACATTGGACCGCAGCCATTCCTCGCGCAGCTCGCCCCTGACCTGGACGCTGCGGTTGAGCTTGTAGGCGAGCGCCGCCGAGGCCATGTAGCGATGGTCGATCCGGCCCGAGCCGACATAGTCGTCGATGCCGAAGCCGAACTTGGCGGTGCCGATCAGCCAGCGGCGGAACGCGTGGTTGACCTCGAGGCCGGCATCGCGGCTCAGCACGCCGGACGTGTGCGGCACCACCGACTCCGCCTCGATCGACGCGGCCGTCAGCTTCACGGTGGTGAGCCCGGTCGCGATCCAGATCAGCGACCCGTTCACCAACAGGCCGCGGACGTCGGGGAGCCCGGGACTCTTGAAGGTGCGATCCTCGTAGCCGACCGAGACCGTGCCGGTCAGCTTGCGCGAGAATTCGAAGGTCGTGCCGATGCCCGGGACCAGCCCGTCGGAGTCGCGCCTCTCGCCCGAACGATCCACCCCCAGGTCGTGGAGGCGGGTATCGGCGTAGAGTTCGGCGAATGGCTTGATGCCCGGTGTGATCTCGTAGCTGCCGCGCAGGATGGTGGAATACTGGGTGTAGTCGCGGTCCTTGTTGCTCGATGAGGTTCCGTCGGTGAGCAGCGAATTCTGGTATTCGATGCGGTCGATCGCGCCCTTGAGCGAGACCTCGAGGCGGTCGAAGCGCTCCGTCGCGCCGACGGTGCCGCCGACCCCCTGGAAGATCGGCAGCTTGGCGATGGCGGCCGGCAGGTTGGGGCTGCCCGGATAGTCGGTCGAGAGCAGATAGCGCCCCTGGAGGTCGATCTGCGCGTCGCGCGTGATGTCGATCCGCCCGTTGACCTTGGCGTCGACGAACGGACGGTTGGCGAGCTGCACCGAGGGATATTCGCTGTAGCTCGAGTGGAGGTCGGCGGTGAGCTGGTGGCGCTCCCAGTCGGAGCGCGCCAGCAGCTCGGGCGCGACGATATAGAACCACGAGCCGCGGCCGCCGGGCACCCGCGCCGGGTTGGTGTCATAGCCGGCGCTCGTCTCGATCGCCGGCCTCAGGATGAAGGTGCCGACTCGGATGCCGGTCGGATCGTAGGGGTCCTCCTCGGTCGGCGGCTTGCGCAGAACCGCAACGAGCGGTGCGACGGCTGCCGGATACGGAATCGGGCCGACCACCGGCGCGCTGCCGAGACCCGGCACGGCACCTGGCGGCAAGCTCGCCGGCGGGGCTCCGCCGACCGGCGGGGCGCCGGTGGCTGCCGCGGTCGCCGGCGTTGCGGTGGGACGCGCCGCGCCGGTGGTGCGCTGATTGCGCGGGCGCGGGCCGTGTGGACTGGACAGCGGCGGCGGCGCCCCCCCGGTGGGCACATCGGAGGACGCGGCCGGCCCGACCGGGCTCGAGCTGGCGCCGGACGTTGCGGGCAGGCGCGGCAGGCCAGGGCGCGACGACCACGAGGGTCCGGGCGGAACAGTCCCCTGGATGTTCAATGGCGCCTGCAGGCCGGGCTGCGGCCGGCCGCGGCGGCGCCGCGAATTGGTCGAGTCGAAGCCGGTGTCTCCGGCGCCGGCGGCAGGTGGCGTGCCGAACACCGGCAGCTGGCCGATCCGGCTCGGCGTGCTGACCGCCGGCGGTCGAGCCGGTCTCGTCGGCGTTGTCGCATCGCCGGCGGCGTCATCGATGCTGGCACGCAGCGCGGCCGGTGCCTGCGCCGACGCTCGCCCGGGCGGCGAGACGGCGAGCGCAACGCTGGCAAGCGCAACGAGACATGATGGGCGCAGACGCGGCACGTGCGGCACCTCGCGGCCGGCCGCCTGGCGGGCCTATGGTTAACGGATGTAAAACGAGGATGGTTAATGCCCGGTTGAGGTCGCGCCGCAGCGCCTGCCGTGCTATCCGAGTGGCGTCGGCGCATGCGCCGGCGAACCCATGTTCCGCGTGCGCGACAGCCGAGCAGACTTCGCCCATGGCCGAGCCCAAACCTGCTGCCGACGACGAGCGCATCACCGCGCGGGCGCGCATCGAGATCGAGTCGGCGTTGCGGACGCTCGACGCCGAACGGTCGGGCATCGACGCGCTCGCCGCCGCGATCCATGACGGCCTCGGCGCGGCCTTCGTCGCCGCTGTCGAGCTGATCCGCGCAGCCGCCGGCCGGGTCATCGTCACCGGCATGGGAAAATCCGGCCACATCGGCCGCAAGGTCGCCGCGACGCTGGCGTCGACCGGGACGCCGGCCTTCTTCGTGCATCCGGGCGAGGCCAGCCACGGCGATCTCGGCATGATCACCGCCGACGACGTGATCATGGCGCTGTCGTGGTCGGGCGAGACCGCGGAGATGAAGGATTTGATCGACTATTCGCGGCGCTTCCGCATCCCGCTGCTCGCCGTGACGGCGAACGCGACGAGCACGCTCGGCGGCGCGGCCGACGTGGTGCTCGGCCTGCCGCCGGCGCGCGAGGCCTGTCCGCACAATCTGGCGCCGACGACGTCGGCGCTGATGCAGCTCGCCCTCGGCGACGCGCTGGCGATCGCTCTGCTCGAGAGCCGCGGGTTCACGGCGCTCGACTATGGGGTGTTTCACCCAGGCGGCCGACTCGGCGCCATGCTGAAATTCGTGCGCGACGTGATGCACACCGACGCCGGAATGCCGCTGGTGCGCCGCGGCACCAGGATGTCGGAGGCGATCGTCGAGATGTCGGCGAAGAGCTTTGGCTGCGTCGGCGTCATCGACAGCCGCGGCATTCTGGTCGGCATCATCACCGACGGGGATCTGCGCCGCCACATGCGCCCCGACCTGCTCGATGCGCCGGTCGACGACATCATGACGCGGGGACCGAAGACGGTGCGCGCCGACCAGCTCGCCAGCGAAGCGCTCGAGCTGTTGAACTCGTCGAAGATCACCGCCGTGCTGGTGGTCGAGGCCGGCCGCCCGATCGGAATCGTGCATCTGCACGATCTGCTGCGGGCCGGGGTGGCGTAGCGGCTACGGCGGCGAAGATACGCACGTTTGTTTGGTTGACCTGCGTGTTTGGTTGACATGAATGTTTGGCTGGCACCCGTGCGACGAACTCGGCGTCCTCCCTCTCCCCTGCGGGGAGACGGAGCTGCGCCGTGCCCGCGTCGCTCGTGTCCCATGCCGTCGAGGCCGGGCACTACCGCGGAGACGTCCGCGCCAGCTCCACCGTAACCAGCTCTACGGTCGCGCCGCGTAGAACAGGTTGGTCAGGCTCTTGATCGGCAGCTGCTCGAACCGCCGGAAGCCGGCCTCGCGCATCAGGTGCTCGGTCCGCGCCGGTCCCATGCAGGTCCCGAGGCCCGGTCCGCCATGCGCGAGCGACTGGGTCATGCAGTGGAAGATGCTGAACCCGTAGTAGACGGTGGACAGGGAGGTGTTGTTGTCCTCGAGGCGGTCGGCCGCCTTCGGTTCGATGGCGAACAGCACGCCGTCGGGTTTCAGCAGCGATCTCATCTCGGACAGGGTCGCATGCGGATCCGAAAAGTCATGGATGCAGTCGCACGCCGTGATCAGATCGAACCCGTCGCCACGCTCGACCTCCCGCGTCGTCTGCTCGACGAAGCGGACCCGATCGCCGAGCCCGGCAGCCGCCGCGGCGGATCGCGCCTGCGCGATGGAGGCGGCATTGGGATCGAGCCCGGTCACCTCGCAATCGGGATAGCCCCTGGCGATTGCGATGGCGACGCGTCCGACCCCGCATCCGACGTCGAGCACGCGACCTCCCTGGGCGAGCCGGTCGACCATGCCGGGCAGCGTCTCCAGCCATTGGCCGGTGAAGCGCTGCTCGTAGGCGCCGCAGTTGAGCCAGTCGAGCGCCTCGACGCCGTCGTGGCCGAGCTCATCGAGCCGCACGCCACCGCCGTCCCGGAACGCGGTTGCGACCTTCGGGGCGACGCCCAGCAGCACCGGCGCCATCAGAAAGAGCCCGCCCATGAAATGATCGGTGCCTTCGGACGCGAGCAGGAACACATGCTCATCGGGCAGCTGGAACGTCCGCGCCGGCGGATCGTATGTCAGATAGCCCGCGGACGTCATGCCGTTGAGCCATTCCTCGACGTAGCGCGGCTGCAGGCCCGACGCCCGCGCAACATCCTCGGCGCGCATCGGCCCCGCGCCGGCCATGGCGCGAAACAGCCCGGTCTTGGTGCCGATGTAGGCCATGCCGGCGGTCATCGCGCCCGCCATGTCGGCGTACACCTTTTCGGCAAAGCCCCTGACCTTGTCCCGGTCCAACCCGCCGCGATTGTCCTTCGCCATCGTCCGCCCCACGTGCTCCGCCGGCGAGGCTATCGGGTTTTTCCGGTAACGCAAACCGGGCCTACAGCGTGAGCTGGCGGGCGACGTCCTCGGCGGCCTGGCGCTTGGCCGCGATATCGGCCTCCAGCGTCGCGCCGATGCGGGCGATCTCGGCGAGGCGATCCTCCTGGGACTTGAGGGTGTCGACATAGCGGCGGCCGAGATCGGAGCCCTGGCCGACGGACTGCAGATTGCGGCGGATGCGCTCCTGGTCCTCGGAGATCTTCTTGCTCTCGGCATCGAGCTGACTGCGCTGGGCGCGAGCCTTGGTGATGTCGTTGACGATCGCGCCGAGCCTGGCGACCGTGTCCTTGAGCGCGGCACTCTCGTTCTGCAGGCCGCGGATCCGGGCCAGGATGTCCTCGGGCGCCAGCGTGGCGAGCGCCACCGTCTGGCTGTCGACCCGTTCGAGGACGAGGGCCGCCTTGGTGGTCTGGCCCTTGGGCGCCGCCACCGTGGCGCGGAACCGGGTCGGCGTGGTTTCGACCTGCCGGGAATCGCTCGCCGGCGCCCAGCCTTCGCCGCGCGCCTCCTCGATGATGATCTCGCGATCCTCGTCGGCCGGCGCCGTGATCTCGTAGTTGATGGTGTGGCGCGAGCGCGTGGTCAGGGTCAGCGTGCCGTTGACGGCCTTGCCGAGCGTGGCGCGCACCACGCCCTTGTCGTCGCGGCGGATGTCGCTGCGGGTATCGAGCGCGAAGGTGACGAGCTTGAGGGTGCCCTTGGGCACCAGCGGCAACTGGGCGTCACCGACGAAATTGGTGCTGCCGTCGGCCGCCGCCTCGTAGGCGGTGACGATGCCGGCCGGCAGGCCGCTGTCCCCGTCGTTGCGCAGCCGCACCGCCGCGAGCGGCCGGCGCGCCGAGGTCTCCGGCTGGTACAGGAAGGTGCGGGTCGCCGCCACCTCGCGGTCGAGGAACGGCACCATCATGGTGTGGCCGGTCGCCAGCGAAACTTTTGCCGGAAATCGATAGAGCAGCTGGGTCGATGCCTCCTCGGCTTCGGCCGCGGAGGCGGCGCCGCCGAGGGTGACCGGCACCGGCGCCGCGTCGGCAGGCGCGAGCGCTCCCTGCGGCGCCATCTGCGCCATCAGCGGCGGAGGAGCGGCCTTCGCCATCGGGGCGGTCTCCGCCAGGGCCCGCGCCCGCGTCGAGGACGCCTCTGCCCTGGCGTGCGACTTCGGCGTCTCCTCGTTCGCATCGTCCCTGCGGGGCAGGAGCTGGGCGGTGGTGGTCACCGGGATCTCGACCCGGTCGGCGAAGAACGCGGTGTAGAGCGGCTGGCGCAGGGCCACCGGATTTCCCGACACCAGCACCAGGTCGACGTCGGTCCAGTCGCCGCCCGTCAGGTTCTCCACGACGGCCCAGCCCTGCAGGCGCGCCTTGCCGCCCTCGCGCGGCAGCACCAGGCGGTAGGTGGTCTTCCACACCGGCGCCGCCACCACATAGCTGATGGCGACGTTGCGGGTGCCCTCGCCGAG